>Ga0184616_10000129_pt1 | contig 13935 bp, 18 predicted proteins | sample PLM4_90_coex_FD_133145 | JGI IMG/M metagenome (GOLD analysis project Ga0184616, IMG submission 133145) | Groundwater sediment microbial communities from an aquifer in East River, Colorado, USA - PLM4_90_coex | ecosystem: Environmental > Terrestrial > Soil > Riparian zone | place: USA: East...
CCTGGGCGCCTAAGTGTTATGCTTTCGTGTCCCAAGCCTTAGGGGGTTGTCCTCAAGAACCTAAGACAGAGATCCTAGCCATCCCTGAAGGCTATCATGCCTCTGGGGTGAATGCCTCGTACCAACCTGACAATGGGCAAATACGCCTCGTGGCTTCCATCGTCGAAGGGCAACCAGGCGCGACACTCGAGAAGTTGACCCACGAGTTGATCCACTCTGCCTTGGCTTCTTTTCCTGAAGGAGACCCTTTCTACGAGGAGGGTTTCGTGGATTACAGCGTTTGGGTTATGTCTCACGCTCCCGCCTGGGGCACTTTTCAAAAAGATATGCAAACGTCGGCTGAGTTCAACATCGAATGCCGACGAGACAGGGCCCTACGTGACACATCAGACTATGATCGAAAGCGCTGGGCAGGAGGGCTATTTTGCTCCCTCACGCACGGTCCTTGGATCGTGAGTCGTCTCAAGATGCGTAAGGATGCAGGAGAGTTCGTTTGGTGATGCAATGGTACGTCTACATCATCTACAGTGTAGTTCTAACCAGACGTTACACTGGTATAACCACTGATCCCAATCGACGTCTCAAGGAACACAACGAAAGTCGCAAAGGTGCAAAGGCCACCAAAGCAGGACGTCCTTGGAAACTCATGTATCTTGAACCTGTTGATTCTCGCAGTGCTGCTTTGATTCGCGAGAACAGGATCAAACGCATGTCACGCCCTCAAAAGCTTTTCCTAATCGAGCAAAAAGGCATCCAGTGGAGACCCGACGAGAGGCACTAAGTCGTATTCAAGGACTCCCTCAGCGTCACCAGAGTGTCCCATCAAGACAGCTAAACAATCTGAACATGTTAGCATCAAACTCGGAGCTCCCAAAGCCTCAGTAGCATTCCAAATAGTGATAGGTCGCTCCGGGAGTTCATTCACCAAAGTGCCAAAGCGTTTCAGATCAACAACGACGCCAAGGATAATACCTAGGTACTCAAGCCCCTCTTTCACAGTATGCTTCTCGAACTGGACTGAGTTACTGGTTGGCAACCGTAACAACCGGAGAAGCGTACTTAGGGCCTCGGCTTGGCCTCTAAAGCGTGGGCCCTTATTAAGACCCTTGATGGCAAACAACCAAACCTCGTCAGTAGCTATGGCCCAGGGTTCTCCCTGAGGATCCACCACCGTGAAAGGTCGGCGATACTCCGGCTTGGTCTTTCCAGAAAAGAGGGCCAGGTTACGCATCAGTCCTCTAAAAATCCCTCAAAGGCTTCCTTACGGTCCCGTGTTTCTAACAAGTCTTCAAGAACCATACTGGCACGATCACTTGAAGTCCTATGAAATTCAGGATTGAGCTCAATGCCCGTGAAGGTCATACCTTCCAAGATAGCCGCGTGGAGAGTCGTACCACTTCCGCAATAAGGGTCCAAAACGGAACCACCTGGCGGCGTAACGAGTTTGACCAACCAACGCATAAGCCCTAAGGGTTTGCGGGTGGGATGCTTATTCTCGATACGGCCATCGAGGGTTGAGTCTTTGGCGGCCGCCTTACCTGTGTAGAAAAATGGGACCTCAACGGGAACCTGACCTTCGAATTGAGGGAAGAACTTAGAAACCTTGCCGGCCTCACCAGATTTGACCGGACCCTTCTGAAGATTGAGCTCTCGGACTGGACAACCCTCTACGCAGTCCCAAACAGCGATATCTTCCTCACCATTCTCGTCACCCATTTGATGCTGAGTGTAAGGGTGCCCGGCGCCGCCACCAAATATTTTGGCACCGTCATCGAAACGGTTGATGACTGGAGCTTTGACCTTGACCGTACCAACGTGTTGGCACTCTGGGGAGTGTGTGAACGTCACATTGGTTGGCCACCGACCAGCCTCCTTAACATCGTTGGCACCACTCAAGTCAGATGAGTTCTTCCAAGAATTACCTCGAGTCCCCCCTTTAGCTTTGACTAGGTCTACTTGCTTCTTGTGCTCTTCGAAGTCTTCCCGGTTAGCATGCTTCACTCGGGCCGCATCAATATTGAAGACGCCGGTTCCATAGAGAAGGACGTTGTTGGCCAACGTACAGGCCAAAGGCTTACGAAAGACAAGTATGGGCTCCCAAGTAGGTTTTAGCCCAGTACCCATCCCCTGCAGGCTACTCAACTTTTCAGAAAGACTGAAAGTGTTAGCCTCGTCCCGATAGACCTCAAAAGGAAGATCGAACAGAGATACCACGTAAACCTGAACGGGATCCTTAGGGGTGCCCCAGACGATGGGCACATCAACACCCTGTTGCCTCAAGAGGTCTTCTACCTTTGGGGTTATGTCCGTCTTTAGGGGATCGCGGCTTTTGGGCATTCCCTGCGACTGGCACCAGATCAACCCCGGGTGGTTATCGGCTATTGTGTCCCGGCGTTCGAAACCTGCCATCCTCAATCCAAGAGAAATGAGATCGAAGGTTCGAGTGCCTCCAAAGCATAGAACGTGGCCACCAGGCTTCAAAACCCTAAAGACTTCCTTCCAAGTAGGGATCGAAGGGATCTCCCAATCATGATTCTGAAAGTCTCCCCCAGTATTGAGGGATCCCCCTTGCAGATAGGCTAAGATCTCCTCAGGAGTTGGTTCGTGATCCCCTAGTCCGTAAGGTACGTCGGACACACAAGCGTCTCGACTGCTCGATGGGAGACTTTGAAGCACTTCATAACAATCTCCCAAGAGGACACTATTTTCGAACTCCATGAATGCAGCCTACACCAACAGTAGTGGAATGACTCGTTGTAAGCCCAGACTTTTCAGGCAACTCACTGTAGGTGCTGCTGCAGAATCTTCTTCACCGCGGGCTCGATGACGTGAACGAGCTGATTCACTCTAGGCTCGGAAACGCCCCACTGCTCAGCCAGGTCCCTATTCGTAACGCCCTCCAATTGCCCCTTGAACCAGTCAACTGCCTTAGGGTGAACTTTGCCAATGGCACGCAGAATGTCATTGAGCTCGCTTTGAGGGATCAGGTCTTCTAGGTCTCGATAGGTCTGGGGATCTGCAGGATCGAGACGGTAATCCTCATCGTCCGTAGGACTATCCAATGAGACGTCGCCCCGTTGCTTCTTTCGCATGACATCCGTCAAAGCAAAGTTGGCCAACCTAAACACGTACGACTCAGCTTGACCTAAGGGAATACCGTTCCGAAGATCAAACCCCTTAGTGATACGCATCAGCATTTCGCTGATGACTTCTTCGACCTTCGCCGGATTCCGAGTCTTCTTCAAGAGGTAGGCGTAGATCTGGCTTGCAAAGTTTTTGCCGTAACCTGTGGGGAGGCGCTCCGGATGCTTGAACAAGGTCTCGGGCATGGATAGAGCGTCTTGACCCTTGATAGGCGGCAGGCCCTCTACGCCGGCCAAAGCAAACTGAGCATAGACCACCTTACCTAAGGTGTCCGTAATGCTGAAGGACAGCTTCAGGAATAGCTGAGCGACCCTAAACCCCCACGGAAGGGAGGCGTAGATTCGACGACTTAAGTGGACGGCCTTGGCTTGTACTTCTCTAGTCACGGCTCTTGCATAAGAGCACACATAGAAGGACTAACCCTGACCAGCGGACCGAATTGCCATATTGATCGTCATACCCCGCTTGGTCATACGGTCCAAGACTTGACGCCCTTCGTCGGACATGGGGTTTATGCCTTTGCGCCGCATTTCGGAGACCAAGTCCAACATGGACTCCATATCGCAGTGCTGCATGGACACCAAAGAATCCTCCCAGGATCCACCCTCTTCGCTGTAGGTACGGTGGTAATCCCCCGTACTGTTAGGTATTAGGGTTGTCGTAGTATCGAGGCAACGTTCCTTGTGTCGGCGAGACCGAGTACGAAGCAGGTTCTTGAAATGGTTGTTGATGGCTGTGCCCAAGTACGACTTGAAGCCTCTATTGGATACTTCGGGACGCTTACGGGATTGCGTTCGATGATTTTTCAGAAAGCTTGATTCGTCAAGAGTCTGTATCTCCGAGGTCAAGTACAGAGCCTCAACACCAGTTGAGCCCTTAACGGGCATTGGCATCCACATCTCTCGGCGCTGACGATAGGCTACGGCGTTGGACCATTGAACTTTGGTGATACCAAGATAGCCTAGGGTCTCTTCGAACGTGAGAGTGCGAGGTAGCTTGGTTTGGGCACTCAAGACAAACTTGCCCAACACGTCACTACTGAGAACCACCTCCCACGTGTGCTGAACTACCTCGCGGAGTTCGTCTTCCGTACGAATCTTGGAGATCCGCCGTACCTGGCTGACCATGTAGTCGCCGTACATGGTCATCATCTCTTCAGGGTTACGTGGTAAGTCGGACGGCCAAGTCGAGAGCGTGCTCGATAAGGGGGAGGCTAGCTCGGTTTTGAGTTTGGCCGGCGGCTTCAAGCTCGAAGGTCGCGGACGCTTCACCTTCGAGAGCATCTGGCCAAGCCGAGCTCGAAAGGAGCGTGCCAGGCGATGGCAGATCGGTCTCGGAACTGGAACGTGCTCCCCCAAGGAGTCACGCATGCGAATGATGTCCGGAGCCCAATAGATAGTGTCTAGGGCATCAGTCTTGGCGTACCCGGCGTCTCCGTTGATTTGCAGTGGGCGTTGCCTCCACCAAGGCATTGTTCTGGACGTTCCCGAGCTGACTGGAATCTTGGTAGCCTTGAAAAGGGTCGTCCACTGCTTGGACGACAATCCCATGTACAGCAGAACTTCATCTCGGTTGAACGTATTGGGAGCGTGGCGTCGAAAGTCGAAGCCTTCGATTGCACGCTTCTCCCTCAAGGATCGTAAAACGTCAGCACAGGACAGATCCAGTTTTTTAGCCGCCGCTTCAACTACGGACCGATAACAGCTGAAAAGCTCTCGGTAATCCTGAGGCACCCCGATAGGCACAGACGACTGATTGGACAAAGGAAATCTGCCTTGTCAACACCACCCCGTGAGGCGCCCTTCTCCTAGACCCTTGAGAGGGACGCTTTAAACGAGACCCCGTGATGTCGACGATGACCCCCATCAAACGATGAGGGATCGCCCTTGTACCAAAGTGAATCCAAGTCGTCAACAAAAAGGCAAAGAGGAAATCGCTTTGGCTTTACCACGTAAAGTTCTGGAAAAAGCCAGGTAGGATTTATCCTACATACAGCTCAGAGGTCGACCGACCTTTTGAGCCAGCTGAACCAAGATCACGAGCTCGATCAAGCTGCAAGCTCTCCATCCGAGAGGTCTCTCTTCTCAACACACAACGTACAATGAGAGGAGATCTCCTCTCGCGAAGCACGAGATCATCCAAGAGGTAATCATCATCATCATCATCATCACCAACACCACAGAGGGTATCAATCACACTACAACCAACACTACTCACGAGATCATCACTTAGACCATTCAAGTCATCATCACTACCTAGAACACTACGATCATCTATTACACCATTACAAGAATCACTGTGATTGTTACAATTTGAAGCGTTATTGTGAGTATCAGAATTGGGGATCGAACTTCGGAGACTGCTAGGAAGGAAGATCAGAGATCCCGAGAGATCAGAGATCTTCTTAGAAGAGATCCTTCTTGGAAGAAGAGATCCTTCAGATCGAAGAGATCCTCTTGGGGAGAGGATCTCTTGACCTAGGAGTGATCGGGCAAAGCAAGAGACAACGTCCCTGGACGAAGCCTCTTTGTTTTTCAGCTTTGCTTGGATCGTCACTGTTTTGCTCCATACTTGGTGGGAGTCGGCGCTATCCTCAGCGGTGGGACTCCTTTTCAGCTCCCCCTGGGTTTGACCTCTTGGGTTACATGGGGGGCCGACGCATCTGACCTCTTGGGAGAGGGACCAGTCAGATTTCGATCAATTGGTTTTTGCTCTTCGGTGGAAGAACTGGAACCTAGGAACCAGCATCACCCTGGTCTGGGGTGTTGTTCCTTGACTTGCGGCCTCGGAACCTGGATCATCTACACCGCGTACTGATCATCAGGCAAGGAGTTTTGAACGTGTTGAGTATTGTCAAGCTGGCCGATGTAAATGGCGAACCGGTGTTCAAGGCAGACTTGCCGGGACCTCTTCGCAATGGCGATCCTTTGGTCCTTCGGTGCGTACTCTCACGTCAAACGGGGGGCCGTTCGGAAGTCCTCGAAGTGGATGGGATGTTCCGAGTCGACACCGTCGGCTTCGATACCTCTACGGTGCCGCACAGACAGCTTCTGAGCTTGGTTCCCTCGACGAAGGTGCCCACGTGGCGGTCCGTCAAGAAACGCCCTGCTGAGTCACGTAGGCTGGGCCCGACGGTGTTTCCGCGTACGTCGATCTAAACCAGCTGAAGGTATTGCAAGATCTTCTGGCAGACCACGGTCTTGGCTTCGTGCTTGCTCTTGGAACTTTCCATAAAAGTTCGACCCTGAAACAAGGCCCGGCACGTGACTCGCAGCTGAGGCTTTGCACCGTACAGCCGGTAGTCAAAAGTTGGCCCCTCGAAGTTCTTGGCCTGACAGTACTCGTACAGTATCGAGATTGGGCTTTTCTCGGTACTTCCCCCAATGGGCTTTGGGAGAAGCTGGAAGGCCCTTGTGGCGGGCCCCTCCAGCTTCTTCTGGCTGGTTTGCCTGTGCTCGACAACCCCCTTCAGAAGCTCGTATGCGGCGATCTGCCTGGCATACTTGCCGTTCCCTCTGAGAGGGAATGAGACCTTCGCTTCGTAGGTGAGGTCGTTCAATTGCAGGCTAGCAATAACGTGCTCTTCCCCTTCACGGGTAAATTCTTGAAAAATGGTCTTGGGCCAACGAGCCGTCTTCATCGCTTGAGCTAAGACACATGCAGCGTCTGAAGGAATATCCTCCAAGGCTTCGATGGCGGCCTCTTTGAGAACGTCCCAGCTTTCTGGCGCTTGCGTGTACGTCAGCACCAGGGTCAGGCATATCACGGGGAGGGATCCTTCCTCCGTGCGTCGGCCCCAATGGATCAGCAATTGCTCAGATGGCGGTCGACCTGAGACAATCTCTACCCGAAGATGATTCTCGAAAGCCTTGTGCGGCGGCGGGGGCCGAACGAAGTCTGGTATAGGCACGTACTTACTCTGTATTTGCTGGCGGTTTGGGGTTTTGTCGTACGTTGCTCAGATGAACAACTCCTTCGAACAACTCCCAACGCACGGTGTAAAAGCAAGGATTTTCTTCGGTTTCTGGATGAAAGAAGACTTTCTGATCCAAACGGGGTGCGGGTTGACTTTGGGTGACCATTGCCATTCCAGTACGCTAAGTGACGGTGACGGTTAAGAGGGTTCGCCTAGATTCGCTCATACCGACAAGATCTAGCCAATTGGATTCGACGGGCATCGTCCGTGACAGCAAAGTCCCCGTCAATTGACACGACCTTGAAGGTGGTCTGTCGACGCTTATCCTTCGTTCGCCACGTCTCACCTACTTGGAATCCGACAGTTTTCTCAAGGACTATTTTGGAAGGTATTTTGAAGACTACAGGCAGATCCTTTGGTAAGGGGGGCACCTCTGTAACTGCTTTGACAATAGGAGGCTCAGGCGCCGCCACCTCAATGACTTCTTCCTCTTCAGGGGGGTCGTCGACGGTGAGGTCTCTCTTCTTAGAGCCGTTTAAACGTTTGAGTTTGAACGGCTCGGCACATATCAACTCGTACCGTACTCCGGTTACGTTGAATATTGTGCCAACTACTTTGGAAATTCCACGAAGAACATCTTCATCGCTGTCGGTGGCACTTACTCTCACCGTAGCCAACTGGTGACCCCGCCCTGGAACCTTCACTCCGATGGTTTCCTCGTGTAACCTTTGCTTGTGCATCTGTTGCATAGGATAGCGACTCTATTCTAAAAAGTCGAGCACCGTGAGCCTTGGGGTGAAGGCTCACGGTGCTCGTAAGTTGAGGCAACCGAGGGTGCGGTTGTCTCCCAACTCGTAAGGTATTGGGGCACCAAAGGATTATCTTCAGTATAGTGAAATTCTCTTGAATGTTCAGACTTTTTTGCCCAGGCCCTCATTCTTAATCTGGGCCCAAACACGCGAAGGTACGGGACCCTTGGCGTTTTCGTTCTTGTAGTTGCCGTCGTATAGAGCCAGTTCGCCCTCCATAGCATGGAAGCGAATCTGAGCAATACGCATCCCTGGATAGACAATGACTGGATGTACAGCGGTCACCTCAAGAGTATACTGCCCGTCGAAGTTTGGATCGCCGTAGCCGGCGGTCTCGTGGACCTTGATGAACATACGTCCAATGGATGATTTACCATCTAGCACGGGCACATAGCTCTTCGTCCACACGGTTTCCGCCGTATGCATCAAGTATCCGATGCCTGGCTTCAAAAGCCACCCTTCTGGAAGGATCTTGTACCTCAGGACACCTTCATTTTTTGCTGTGTCCAAGATACCGTCACGCTTTGGCACCAAGTTGTGCCCGAAACTCGGTATCTCTCCCTGGAGGAAGTCGACCACGTTTGAGTAAACGGCAACCTGGTCTCCGAGGGTCAGATCGAAGCTCGCCGGGTTGACCCTTTTGGCATTGAAGGGGTCAATTCTGATGTTGCCTAGCTCTACCTGTTTGAGGATCTCGGGGCCACTAAGAATCATGTCTTAGCTGTACACCAACACACAGGACTTTCAATGGGAGTCGTAGTCAATACCCAACTCACTCCACAATTTCTGGAAGTCTTGGATTGTCATACGACTGATTTTGTCTGTGTTCCCCAACAACCAATTGTAGAATAGCTGTGCCGACTTCTTACCTCGGTTCCAGTAACTAGTGTCTTGATCGAATTTGTTACCCCTAGGTCCTGTGAACTCCACAGTGTTGACAATCTGCCACTCAAGTGGCGTTGCTGTGATCTTACAACCTGTGCTCGTAGTCAAACGAAGACTTGTGGTACCTGCCGGCTGCACGTCGATTCCACGCTCTTGACCCTTATCCAGACTCAAACTGTCTGGGTACTGGTCCATATAGTCTTCGATCCCACTTTTGGCTTCGGCTAGAGTGTCGTAATTCTGAAGCATCTCATAGAGCCTGCCGATGAAAGCACTCTCCTCTTCGTGAGGTAAATGTCTCTTGGTCCAAACGTGGATGCTGTCGACCTTCTTACCTCGCTTACCAGCATTGGTGAGATCCCAAACGCGTATGGCGTTTTGCCATCGTTGAATGCGGATATTCCCCACAACGACGGTCCATCCACCAAAGGCTTGAAGATAACGTGCAACTACTCGACGTGCTAGGTTCATGGCTTGTTTCTCTATTGGCACTTTGCGGATTTTGAATAGGGTTAGGGTCTTGTTGTGCTTTCCGTCTTTAGGCACGGGCTCAATCTCAACAGCAGGATAGCCCTTTTCGTCGGTAGTAAAACCGACGATACGGCCTTTCTTGTTCTGGTACTTACCAAAGGTTATGAGATCACCGACGTTGAAGTAGGCAGCCAGAACGCGACGTACGGAAGCACTAGAGTTCATCGAAAAACAGTTCCACTCGTGGGCACCCAAATATCACTGGTGCTGCTGGAGATGAAGACTTCGGGCTTCATAATGCAGAAGCCTTTCACACCCCAATCCGGTCCCCAGCTGTTCTTGACGATGAAACCGAGAGCGCGAAGGTATCCAACAACCACCATGGCGTGGCCCCCGAGGGTGGTACCTGTCGAACTCCAAGGGGTATCATCACTCAGATCCATGAAAGACTGATCGACAATTGTACCAAAGACGATCGGGTGTTGGCCTTGTAGGGCCTCGATCATGGCATCGATGCGACTACCGCCTGTCTCATAGATTCGGTAATAGCTGTGAATGCGATGGGATGTCGCCGCTCGCATAGCCTTCAGATCGGGAAGCGTGAAAGCTTTGGTAAGGTCATAAGGCCAGCCGCCTTGACCCGCAGGAAGATCCTCACGGCAGATCCCAAACTTGGCAAGGACATCGAAGCACAACCTAATGTAAGTGCCTTCATCCTTGTTAATGTCGCTACGACCATCCCCGTCCTCATCCACCATATTTCGGGCCAAGGTGTAGACGAAGAGTCGCGACAATTGAACTGGGGGCTTACCCTCAATCGCGTTGGTTATTTCCACAGAATCTGCGGTGGCATTCCCAGCACAAGCTCCGAGGCCGTATTGGTTGGTCGTAGTGCAGTAAGGCCTAAGGTCTACGTCCCCGGTGGTTACCCTAACAAGCTTAGGACGGAGGAGCGTTGAGAAGTCCTTATCCGTCGACTTAGGAGGGTCTGGGCGGTAGCCAAATTTGTCCATAGGCTCTGACTAGAGCCCTTAGATAAGAAGATCTTTCGATAGAAACTGTAATACGGAGGCGTTATGCCAAAAACCCTGTCAGTTCTAGCGTTTTGCCTGGTTATGTTCTCCTGCAATCCTACCCAAGAGAAGCCTATTCCACCCCCAAACCCGCCTCCGGACACCAATTTGTGCGAACGGATGTGTAACCACCTGGCTAGTCCGAGCCTAAATTGCGACGAGGGTAAGCCCGTTTACAACTCCGACCTGCCCGGTCCTGTGGACATTCCCAACCAAAGCTGTAAGGATTGGTGCATCGAGATGCAAGACAAGGGTGTCTTCATCAACCCGCGTTGTGTGGCCTTAGTAACCACTTGTGGGGACATTGAGCCCTACCGTCAGAAGGACCCGACGACGTGTGAGCTGACCCCGTGACAGCACAAGCCTCCAGAATAGCTCAACGCTTTAGTCGACGTCTGATCCCATTTGACGTTGGCTACGTGACTAGCTTCGCACAGAAAGTCACCGAAGAGGCGCTGAAGTACCTGTTGGGTATCGTACCTGACAACGACGCTATTGGGGATCACCTAAGGGCTGGGACCATTTGTGCGGCAGACAATCTAACCCTAAAGACAGTCAAGGGGATTGATACTGAATTTCGTGTCCAGCTCGTAGTGGGCAAAGTAAGCCGCGACGACAGATACACTTTCGGGCACTATGACAGTGAGCGTCAAGCTATAGTCGTCTTCTTGTCCCCTGGATGGACGAGCGAGGATCTAGGACGTCGCTCGTACGAAGTCATCAACAAGGTCAAGTCCATAGTAATACACGAAGTCACACACGCCCTCGATATCATCGACCGTCGTCGAAGAGATCCTGACCTCGAAGTTTACTACAATAGCCCCCACGAAGTGAAGGCTTTTGCTCGACAAATCATCGATGAGGCCGGCCGCATCCTAAAAGGGCTACGTCTCAAATCCCGAGCATCAAAGAAGCCTATGCTCCAAGGGGCATCCTTGGTTGAAGCCCTTCTAAGTGAATCTCCAACTTGGAGAGAGGTGGGAAAGCACCTGAACAGCTCCAACAACCGATACGTCCGACAGATTCTTGTTCGAGAGTTAGACCTCTAAGAAAGCTGCTGTAGTATGGGATGGCTCAGCTGAACATCCTCGGCAACGAAACGCCTCTTCAAACGGTCACAAACCAGGCGTAGAGGGCTCTTGTCTCGATGCTGTGGAGCAGCCGGGAAGGTTGCCGTTCCTATGCGTACGAGGGTGTTATCGACCACTAAAATGGCAAGCCCGTCTTGGGCAAAGAAAACCAAGGGGTCTGAGGTCTTGCGTCCAAAGGTCAATTCCTGAAGCGCGGTGGAAGGGATTTCGACAACTCGACCCCCTTCCAAATCAAGACATTGCATCATTCTAGGTACTTACACCAAAGGTTTAGCCAGGCTCGAAGGTATCCATATTCGTGCAATGCACACACTTGTCCCACCCTTGAGGCTTCTGCCCTCCGCAGACAGAACAAGTACCACCTAGCTGTAGGATGTCTTCGATTTTCATCTCTCGCACGACATCTTGATGCGTCAGCCAGACTTCCGCTTTACCTCCCTCGATCTTCAGGATTCTAACGATAAAGCCTGCCGGCGTCAGGTATTCCTTGTCGATTTCTAGCCCTTGTTGTGCCATTTTTTCTCCACTAATGTTGCTAAAGAGAGTCCCCCAGGTAGGCCTCTACCCCCACTATACAAGGCTGCTTGGTACCCACCCCAAGTCTCATAGGGCTTATTAGGAACAGGCTGTGTGCTTCTTTTTGTTGGGTACCTGCCATGGAGAGCGAAGAAAGCTTCTAGGTCCGCTTTGATACTGTCTTCCGTTAACAAGGGTTTCCCCTTTGGGTTGGTAACCCCACGTTCTTTCTGAAGCAATCTAGCTAAGGAGGATCCGCCCGGAAGCCCGCGGTTACCGTAGTACAAGTAACGATCGTAGTTAGACCAAGAATCTTTGGGTTTGTCTGGCACAGGGCGAGACTCTGTTGAAGTAGGCCAAACCCCATACATCTGAAAGAACACCTCAGCTAAAACCAAGATATCGTTCTCGCTAAGACTGTCAGACCTACGCCTATCTGGTTGAAGCAAGACTGGTCTTTGGTGTTTACGATTTTTCGCGTCTCTTGGATACCAGTCTCCGAAGTAGCCTTTAGCTAAGACTTTTCTAACAACAGGTATGAAGAGTAGCCAAGCCTGATAAGGCATATCTCTTCGTATGTAGTTGCACCGTTCACAGGCAGGGACAACATTCGCTTTCAGATGCCCTAAAGCGTTATTTACTCGATCTAACCCTAACAATCTTGTGTCAAGTTCACCACAGTAAACACAACCTCTAACCAACTGTCCTTCAACGAAGTCTTTGGTTAGGTCGCAACGGCGACCTCGTCGTTTGTCATCGTTGCGATAGCCACGCAGTAGGATTGCTGCCTTATTCACACCTTGGGATCTGTTCCAACTGATCTTAGCTAAACGCCTTTTCAATGTTTCTTGTTTGGGTGATCTCTTGAGACAAGACTTGCACTTTGATTTAAGGACACGAGTACCTTTTGGTGTTACATAGGCTGTGTAGAAGTGTTCTACAGGCTGCGGGCCGCAGCCCTTACAACTCTTCACGTTCAACGAAAGCCCTGAGTTCTGAGAGTTCTTCATGGTAGCCTGCCGAAAGGATGGGTGCTCGGCACCACGTCCTTGGATCCAGACTTCTGGAGTCAATCTGAAACGAAAGTGAATATTTCTCTCGTTTCCACTGATTCCTAAACCATAAGTGGAAAAACTTCTCAACCCAAATAAGTACCTTCTCAGGCCCGGCTTCAGGGAATAATTCACATATACGGCGATACACCACAAGAGGGCCCCTCTTATTTTCAATGGCTTCGGTTTCTACTGCGTTTAAAACGTCATAGGGCATCAGGTCATCTTCGTCGGTTTGAGTTGAACCAGGACGAAGTTCCGCCGTAGGCTTCTGGGCTGTTATGAGAGCCGCACTTGTGTAGGACTTCTGGACAGGCTCACTACGAAGCCACCCGAGAAGAAAGGCTTTGGCTACCCCGGCTATAGGAGCGATGCTACCCGCAGTATCCCCATCCATTGTGCAATAACCAACAGCAGCCTCACTCCGATTACTGGTCGTAATCAAGAGTTTACCTTCCAAGTTGGCTATCAACCAAGCACTGGGAGCTCGTACACGGGCCTGAATGTTTTGTAGGGCAATATCGTTACTTCCCCACGTCAATGACAGGCCTAAGGATTTGGATATTCCCTTCACGTAAGCTTGGACGATATCCTCGACGTCGAGCTCTCGGAACTTACAACCAATGTTCTCAGAGAGGGTTTCCGCAGCTGCAAAGGTTGTGTCTGAACTGTTCTCGGTGCTTTGGTAGACACACGTGAGAAAATCATAAAGGTTGTTGGTCCCAACCATTCGTTCCACAGCGTCTGTGCCATGAGTAGCCACAGCCCTTTGGAGAGCATAGTCCACGAGATAGGCACAAGCAGCTGAGTCAGCTCCGCCACTCAAGGAGATCACATACCCCTTCGAGTGGCTCTTTCGGGCATAATCCCAAAGGCCTAGGGCTTCGGCTTCTTGAAACTCTTCGTAATCGTCCCAGTACTTCAGATCGGCGTTTCTTGTAAGGGGCTCAACTGTTCCCTCAAAATGGCTACCTTCGA
>Ga0184616_10000130_pt1 | contig 13912 bp, 11 predicted proteins | sample PLM4_90_coex_FD_133145 | JGI IMG/M metagenome (GOLD analysis project Ga0184616, IMG submission 133145) | Groundwater sediment microbial communities from an aquifer in East River, Colorado, USA - PLM4_90_coex | ecosystem: Environmental > Terrestrial > Soil > Riparian zone | place: USA: East...
ATCACCCGGCCGACGTTAATTTACCGCATGGAAAAATTCGCTTTGAAATAACAGGCGCGGGGTTCACGATACCTGATGGACGATGCGGGTTGCCCGCCTATGGATCATGGCTGATGAAAAAACTCTTTTCCTCGGAGCTTGAATCAGGTATCATATCTCGTAAATTACGCAATCGAATAGCAAATGCTTGGAGGAGGAACGAATGGCACATTCAACACTGAAAATACAGGGCATGACCTGCAATCACTGCGTGATGCGGGTGGCAAAAGCGCTGAAGGCTGTTCCCGGCGTGCAGGATGCCCAGGTGGACCTGCAGAAAGCAGAAGCTGTGGTAACCTATGATGAGGCCAAAGTTGCATTGGACAAGCTTTCCTTTGCCGTAGTCGAGGCCGGATACAAAGTCGTATAAAAGAGGCGGCAGATGGAAGAATTCACCCGATGGAAGCACATTCTCGCAAAGAAATTCAGGCGGCAGCTGCCGCTGGATGTGGAATACTGTTCGCCGATCGCCCTTCGGGCCATAGTTCTCGATGTTCACACACCCGCTGATATTCTTGACCGCATAGCCCAGGTTTATTGCGATGACGAGGACATTGTTCGCGATCTCGTCCGTTGCCCGAACCTGCACGACACCACGCTCGCCTTTATTGCCCTGACGGTTTCGGATGAAATGAGAAGTTTCATTTCGAGCACCCGCGTTATGGAGGTGGTGCTTGGGGATGCCGCAGCGGGAGGAGAAATTCAGGACGGGAAAGAACAGAAAAGGCTGAATGTAACGCAGCAGATCCAGCGTATGTCCGTATCGCAAAAGATCAAGCTCGCGTTGTCCGGAGCAAAGGACGCGAGGGGAATACTGATCCGGGAGTCGAGCAAAATAATCGCGCTGGGGGTGCTGGCAAACCCCAGGATCACCATCGGCGAGGTCGAATTCTTCGCCAAGTCAACGAACCTGATGGAAGATGTTATCCGCAAGATAGGGACCAACGCCGAATGGACGAGAAAACCCGTGATTATGCAAGCCCTGGTGAACAACCCCAAGACTCCTGTCGGCATTTCCATGGGGTTTATCCCCCGGTTGTCGGAACGGGAACTCGCTATTCTTGAAAAGAGCCGCAATATTCCCGGGCCCGTGCGTACGGCGGCGAGGAACCTGCTCATCAAGAAAAAACTCGGCAAATGATAGACGGTCTCCCCCTGCGGGAGCCGCCGGGTTTCCTTCTGTTTCATGTACCCTGGTAAGGAGAATGCTATCCCAGTGAATCGATCATTGTCTCTCATGCTGGTGACGCTTGTGCTCTTCTTCGGATGCACGAAGGCCAGGACCGTCCAAAAGACCGAAACGATCATGGGCACGGACGTCACGATCACCGTCGTCGCGCACACGGCCGCGGAAGGCGAGGCCGCCATCGACGCGGGGATGGCGGAGCTGCGGAGGTTCGATGCCATGATGTCGCTCTACAAGGACGGGAGCGAGCTCACGAAAGTCAACCTGGCCGCGGGCAAGCATCCGGTGAAGGTCTCGCCGGAGATGATCGAGGTGGTGGAACGGGCCGCCGAGGTTTCAAGGCTCTCGGGCGGCGTATTCGATGTGACGGTAGGGCCCCTTGTCGTCCTGTGGCAGATGCGGCTGAAAGAGGGCACGGTCCCCAGGGACAACGAGATTGCGCGGATCCGGTCCCGTGTGAGCTATCAAAATATCGTTATTGACAAAAAAGCCTCGACGATCTTTCTGAAGAATCCCGGCATGATCATGGATTTCGGCGGCATGAAGGGGTACATCGCGGACCGGGTGGCCGATCTATTCAAAAAACGGGGCATCAAGAACGCCATCATCGCTGTTGCGGGCGATATCTGGGTCCTGGGGCGCCGGGATGACGGCACCCCCTGGAGGATCGGCGTTCAGCATCCCCGCGAGCATGACAAAACCATGGCAGTCCTTGAGCTCAGCGATAAATATGTCTCCACGTCCGGCGATTATGAACGCTTTGTCATCAGGGAAAAGAAGCGGTATCATCACATCATCGATCCCCGGACCGGAAAACCGTCGACGGGCGTCATATCCGTGACCCTGATCGGGGACAAGGGGGCGCTCATCGATCCCCTTGCCAAGGTCCCGTTCATTCTCGGCCCCGAGGAGGGGTTGAAACTCGTGAAGAAGCTCGGTGCCGAGGCGGTTATCGTCGATGAACAGGGCAACGTCTTCATGACCGATGGGATCAAGAACCTGATGGACAAACTTTCCCGGTAAAATTGAAGCAACATGTTGTTCTTTTTTCCTCCACCCCTCCAATCCGCAAAAGAGCATGGACAATTTTTGTTTCTCTGTGTTAGTATAATGCCGAATAAATGCCGATTGCCCGGACAATCCGTGTGAGGCTGTTCAGAGGCGTGGGCGGCCGCAACGAACCGGACGTCCCGATTAACGCATTCGCCAAACAAACAATAGCCCCATACAGGTGATGATGTCTACATCGAGACAACTATTAACTGGCACATTTTTTACAGTTCTCACCGTTGCACTGTTCTCCGCTCTTGCTCCTCTGCTTGTTCCTCTTCCTGTCCCTGCCGCCGAACCGTTGCTCAAGATCGGGGTCTCCTCCATGATCGCGCCCGTGGACGCCGTCAAATATTACCAGGAGATCATCGATTATATCGGTGCCCGGATCAACAGGCCCGTGCAGATGGTGCACCGCCGGACCTATGACGAGATGGACGGCCTCCTGGAGCGGGGAGAGGTGAACGTGGCGTTCATCTGTTCGGCCCCTTACGTGAAGAACCGCGAAAAATTCGGCGTCGAGCTGCTCGTGGCGCCGAGCGTGGAAGGCCGCACGAGCTACAATTCTTATATCATCGTTCACAAAGACAGCCCGATCATCTCCTTTGCCGGACTCAAAGGCAAATCCTTCGCCTTCACGGACCCCAAGTCAAACACGGGAAAACTTTACCCCACCTATCTGCTGAAGTCCATGAACACTACGCCCGACAAGTTCTTCAACCGTCACAGTTACAGCTACAGCCACAATAAGTCGGTCGAGCAGGTGGCAAAGAAGATCGTTGACGGGGCCGCGGTGGAAAGCCATGTCTACGAGTTCATGCGCAAGCAGGGCTCGCCCTATGTGGCGCTCACGAAGATCATCGAAAAGTCGCCGGCTTTCGCCATGCCGCCGGTGGTGGTGACAAAGGGCATCGACCCGGTTCTGAAGAACAAGATCAAAACGGCGTTTCTGGCCATGCACAAGGACCCGCGCGGCAAGGCGATCCTCGATGCGATGATGATCGACGGGTTCTCGCTCGTTTCCGACGGGAGCTATGATTCCATCCGGGAGATGGAACGGGCCGTGAACGAAAGTGTCGCGGTGCAAAGGCGTGAAGGGCCGAAAAACACGGTCCATTTCGGCGTTATTCCCCGGGACAACCCGAGGATCATGTACGAGAAGTACCAGCCGCTCCTCGATTACCTCAGCGATCAGACCCCCTATTTCTACGACCTTGTGCTGAAAAAGAACTATGACGAAACGGTCCGCGCCCTCGGAAGCGGCGAGATCGACCTGGCTTTTCTCGGACCGCTGACCTACCTTGAAGCGCGGGCCAAATACGGCGCGGTCTGTATTTTGAAACCGAGGGGCGCCGACAACCGGTCATCCTACCGAAGCGTGATCATCAAAAAGAAGGAATCGTCTATCGCAAACCTTGCTGCGCTGAAAGGCAAAAGCGTGGCCTTTTCCGCCACCAAATCCACATCCGGCAATCTCGTGCCGCGTTATCTTCTCGCGAACGCGGGCATCCACCTGAGCGACCTGAAGCGGTATGACAACTTCAGCTACCACGACTCGGTGGTGAAGGCTATACTGAAGGGGCAGTACGACGCCGGAGCGGTGCGGGACTCGGTGGCACACAAGTACTCAAAACTCGGCATCGAGGTCATAGCGGAGTCAGAAGACATCCCTACGGGCCCCCTGGTGGTCGGCCCGGGTACGCCTTTTGCCATGGTTGAGGTGATCAAAAAAGCGCTGCTGGGACTCACTCCCGCTGATGCGGGACGAGACGCCGTCCTGGGCAGGTTCGACGACGAATTTAAGAACGGTTTTACCGAAGCCGCCGACTCGGACTATGGGGAAATCCGCGCAAAGATCAACGCCGTGCCCCAGACCTGCGGCAGGGGCTGCCATCCACGGATAAAACTATGAAAGGTCTCTCTCTCCAGTTAAAATTCATCCTCATGACGTTCATCGCGATTGTACTCGTGATGAGTTCCGTGGGCTATTTGGCCGTGGAGCGCGAAAAGAGCATTCTTTACGCTGATATGGAAAAGCAGGGCAGGGTCCTCGGCGAGACCCTCGCTATCCCGATCATCAATGACCTCATCTACGAACGCCTTGGCCTGGTGGAGGAGGGCGGGCTTCTTGACAACTATATTCTTGAGATCTTCGGCAGGAAGGATTCCGATCTCGTGTATATCGCCATTCTGAACGAGGAGGGTCGTGTTGTTTCGCATAACGAAATAACGGAATACGGGAAAATCTACGAGGATATGGTCACGAGGAATGCGCTTGCCGCGGAAGCAACGATCGTCCAGCGCGCTGCTCCGGAAGAGCATGCGGCGCTCGACTTCGGTGTTCCCCTGTCCATCGGAAAAAAGCGGTGGGGGACGCTTAAGTTCGCCATCTCGCTCGAAAAGGTGGAGCATGAGGTCGTCGCGACAGTCAAAAAGATCGTGTTGTTTACCCTGTTTCTTCTCCTGCTCGGACTCACGATGATAGTCCTGCTTTCCCGGCGGTTTTTGAAGCCGATCACCGAACTGGCGAACACCATGGAGCGGGCCGGCGTGGAGTCTCTGGCGCTGAAGGTTCCGGTAACGGGCCATGACGAGATAGCGCTTCTCGGCGAGCGGTTTAACCGGATGATGGAGCGCATCGCGCAGGCGAATGAGGAACTGAGAAAAACCCATGAGAAACTGGTGCAGTCTGAAAAGCTTGCCTCAATCGGGATCCTCGCCTCCGGTGTGGCGCACGAGATCAATAATCCTCTGGGCGGGCTTTTCAACTGCCTGCAGATGCTCAGGCAGAAGGGGGATGATCCGGAGTTCCGGAAGAGGTACCTTGACTTGGTCCGGGAAGGCCTGGACCGGATTGAAAATACGGTCAATAAACTGCTCTGGATGTCCCGGAAGACCGAGCACGCTCCCGTGGAGGTGAATATCCGAAATTCCGTGGACAGCGTCTATACCTTCGTGGAATATAAACTGAAAAAAGAAAAGGTTGTTTTTGCCAATCAGGTGCCGGAGGAGCTCTCACTCAGCATTGACGTCCATGATTTCCAGCAATTGCTCTTGAACCTTTTCATTAATGCCATCCACGCCATGAAGGGCGGAGGTACCCTGTCCGTAACTGGTTTGCGCCAAAACGGCGAGGTAGTCGTCATGGTTTCGGACACGGGCTGCGGGATCGCGCCGGAGCACGTGAGCAGGATTTTTGATCCCTTCTTCACGACAAAACCCACCGGCGAGGGCACGGGGCTCGGCCTGTGGCTTACCTATGAGATTGTGAAAAACTACCATGGCGAGATTTCCGTGGAGAGCGAAGTAGGAAAGGGAAGCACCTTTAAGGCGATCTTCCCGGTGAAAGCGAGCGTATGAAAGATACCGTACTGTTAATAGAAGACGACAAACTGATGCGGGTCACTGTCGAAGACGCGTTGCAGGCAGCGGGATTCGATGTGGTTGCCTGCGAAATAGGACAGGAGGGGCTGAAGACGTTCAAGGAGGGGCCTTCCCTCTATTCCGCCGTTGTCACCGATGTGAGACTTCCTGACCTGAACGGACTCGATATCCTCACGGAGATCAGCTCCCTCAGCGACGTGCCGGTGATTGTCATGACGGCCTTCGGCACCATAAAAGACGCTGTCGAGGCAATCAAGCTCGGGGCCTTCGACTACATTACGAAACCCTTTGCCCTCGATGAGTTCCTCCTGCTCATCGAGCGGGCGATCGAGGTGAGAAGGCTCAAAGATGAGAACATCAGGCTGAGAAAAGATATTAACCGCTTTTACTGTTTTCCCAATATCATCGGCGAAAGTGCGGCGATGAAAAAGGTCTTTTCGTTGATCGAAAAGGTCGCTCTGTCGGATTCTACGGTCCTGCTTCTCGGAGAAAGCGGGACCGGCAAGGAGCTGATCGCGACGACCATTCATTATCAAAGCAAGCGGAAGGACAAGCCCATCATCAAGGTCAACTGCGGGGCGCTCCCGGAAAGTCTTGTCGAGAGCGAGTTGTTCGGCCATGAGAAAGGCGCCTTTACCGGCGCGGTGAAGAGAAGGCCGGGCAGGTTCGAGCTTGCCGACGGGGGCACCATTTTCCTCGACGAGATCGCCGATGTGCCGCTCGCCGTGCAGGTAAAACTGCTGCGGGTGATCCAGGAGCGGACCTTTGAGCGGGTCGGCGGCACGGACACCCTGAAAGTGGATGTCCGGATCATTGCGGCTACGAACAGGAGTCTGGATGAAGAAGTGAAGAAAGGCAGGTTCAGGGAAGACCTCTACTACCGCTTGCATGTGATACCCCTAACGCTTCCTCCCCTGCGCGAACGGCGGGAAGACATCCCCCCTCTCGTGGATTTCTTTTTAAGCAAATGCAGGGACAAACTGTTCAGGAATATCCGTCTTTCCGAGGACGCTATGAACGCGCTCTGTAACTATGACTATCCCGGCAATATCCGGGAACTGGAAAATATCCTGGAACGGTGCGTGACCCTGTCCGACGGCGATATGATCGAGAGGGAAGACCTGCCCCCTTCTTTTTTTAACAAAGCGGAGCAGGCAGGGAAGTTGTCGCTGTCAGAAACGCTGGCGGAAACGGAGAAGGACTATATCAAGAGGGTGCTCAGGAGCACAAAGGGGAACAAGACGCTGGCCGCCAAGACCCTTGGTCTCAGCAGAAAGACGCTCTGGGAAAAACTGAAAATCCACGGCGTCGAAGAGTGATGAATGAACGCCGCGCAGGGCCTCGTCGGAGATGCGACGGCTTCTTACGACCCGGGGGCGTCACCAAGGCAACGCACCAGCGCTTCTACTATCTTGGGATCGAACTGGGTACCGGAGTATTTCAGGACCTCCTTTTTCGCCTCTTCAACGGACAATGCCGCGCGGTAGGGCCTGTCCGACAGCATGGCGTCCCAGGTATCGGCAATACTCAAAATTCTCGCTTTGAGCGGTATCTCCCCGCCTTTGAGCCCGAGAGGATAGCCCGTGCCGTCAAATCTTTCATGGTGGTGCCGGATGGAGGAAAGCACCGGCTTGAGAAAGTGGACCGGCTCCAGGATCTGGATACCTTTTTCGGGATGAGACCTCATTTCCTCCTCTTCAGCCTTATCAAGGGCGCAGTCTTTTCTCAGGATGTCCCGGTTGATGCCGATCTTTCCCACGTCATGCAGCAATGCCGCGAAGTTAAGATGCTCCTTCTCCTGGCCGCTTAAACCGAGTGCGCCGGCCATTTTGATGCTGAGGTTGGCTACTCGTTCCGAATGACCTTTCGTGTAAGGGTCTTTCGCTTCAATGGCGTTCGCCAGCGCCCCCACCGTTTGGAGATAGGAGCGATCTATGTCGTCATAGAGTCTGCTGTTAAAAATGCCAGAAGAGATGACCTCGGACAGGAGCTGAAAAAACTCGGTATGGTGCCGGCCGTACTTTATTTTTTGGTCCGAAGCGAGGTAGAGGATCCCGATCATTTTATCCTGCATTTTTAGCGGCATGGCGATCTCCGTCGCCGTCTCGATGGGGAGTTCGAAGGGGTTCTTTCCCGTGTAGTCCACGAGCGCTTGTCCCATGACCAGCGCCCGGTGGACCGTGCCGCCGTCGAGGTGGAGTTTATCTCCGATAAGAATGCCGTTATGGAACCCGGCGGTCATTCTCGGGATGAGCACGATGCTCGAAAAAAACTCGCAGTTGCTGCATGCTTTCATCTTCTCGTCGTAATCCCGCGCCGGGCGCAGGTGGGTATGGATGCGCCTGCCGTCCCGGCATTCCGCGGCAATAGCGCCTTCCGGACAGACCGGCGGGTCTCCGTGGCACATGGTGCCCGAGAGCAACCAGCAGTTCACCGCCGCCTTGTAGGCCGGGCAGTTATACGCTTTGCACCCGAAATATTCATAACAGCGCTTGTCCAGGTCCTCTTCCAGGAGGAGGATGATTCCCGCCTTCAGGTCCGTGGCGTTCAGGATGATCCTCATTGAATCCGTCAGGACCTGGTCCAGTTCGAGGGTCGAGGTCATGAGCTTCGAAGCATCGAGCAAGGTCGTCAGCTTGACGTTGTTCCTCTCGAGGTCCCGGTTGAGACAATTCACTTCCGCTACGCGCCGTTTCAAGTCCGCTTCGTTTTTTTTAAGCGTCAGGCTCATGCGGTTGAAGCCGTCCTCCAGCTGACGGATCTCGTCGCCGTGAAACTCCTTGTAGACCCGGCACTTAATGCAGTTGCCCGACTTTACCGCAAAATCACCCACCGGTTCCCCGGTGCAGAGGGTGCCGCTCCTGAGCCAGCAGGGGATTGCGTCATCGGCATGGGACGGACAGTCTGTTTTCCCGCAGTTCAGGATTTCCCGGCAGCGCACGCTCCGGTCGCCGAAGAGGGCATACTCTCCCTGGGATATGCGCCGCGCCGCTTCCGTCAGTCCCCGGAGGGGGGCCACGATCAGACGCCGCCCGAGAATGATCAGCAAAACCGAAAGGACGCCCGACGCGATCGCGCCGAAACCCGCCATGCGGCGGATGAGGTCTTTGACCGCGGCGGTTATTTCCAGCGTTGAGAGTTTAACGACCACGGCGCCGCGTATGGCGTTTCCGCCGGGATGGCAAAACCGGCAGGGTTGTTCGTTCCAGAGCGGTTTGACGAGGGAAAAGCTATCGCGCGTTGAAAAGGCTGTTTCCAGGCCGTTGCGCATCCGCCATTTAGCATCGTCGTCAAGAGAGAGAACATCGCCGGCCAGGCCAAAGGCCCGGTTGCCGTCCGCTGTCAGAATAGATATTTCCGCCACGCCGGGAATGCCCGAGAGTTCCTTCACAAGACGGACAGTATCATCGGTCCTGCCGGCGAGCATGTTGTCCTTCAGCGCCGCGCTGATGGTGGTTGCGAGAATTTCGGCCCTTTTTTTGCCGTCGGATTCAAGGAGCATGATCTCCTGCCTGATGACCAATGAGGTGAGGATTGCCATAGCCAGCAGCACGCAGGAGATGACAAAGAGAATTATTTTTCCATTGAGACCGAGCCTGTTGTACAAATAAGAGGCCATATCTGTGTCCCCCTAATACTCTGCACGCACGAAGTTTATTCCAACTTTTTTCTGGCCTTCCGCGGAGAGCATGAAGGCGATGAACTTCTTCGCCTCCCCCCTTGGTTTTCCCCTGGTTACGAGCAAAAGCGGCCTTGAGAGGGCATAAGCTCCGGAAAGGATGGCGGCCTCTGTCGGCTCCACTCCATTTACGGCCACCACCCTGACCTTGTTGCGCAGAAAAGCGCTCAGCCTGGACCGTAAGCCCATGCTTACGGTGCAGATCGCATGTTTGTTCCCGGCTGTTTCACTGATCTGATCGCGGGGAAAATCGATCTGCCGGAAGCCCCTGCCGTAGGGGGCGCTGTCCATGGCCATTTCCTGGAACGCAACCATCGTCGCCCGTTTCTCGCCGGCTATCTCGGTATTCGGCTCGATCGCCCCGTCTGTTCCGCCGACCTGCATCCAGTTTTTGATTTTACCGGTGAATATCCCCTTGAGCTCCGCCATTGACAGGTCCTTCACCGCATTGCCGCTGTTGACAAAAACCGCAATCGCGTCGTACCCGATAACGGTCCCGATGAGGCCGCCATCCTTTTCTTTTTGCGTAAGTTCCCGCGACACACCGGCGACCGTTGCCCTGTTGTCAAGCAGGGCGCGGATGCCTTTTCCCGAACCAGGCATTTCCACGGACGTGAATCCGACGCCTGTTTTATCTTCAAAGGCCTTCATCGCTCCCGCTTCGAGTATTCCCATGCCGATCGTGGAAGAACCGCTGTAGGAGAGGCCGTTTCCGGCAAAAGCGGCGCAGGGCAGGACAGCGGCCCATGCAATGATGACTGATATGAGTGTTTTGACCATAATCGCTCCTTGGGATGCCCTGCGATTTTCATTCAGGGAAACGCGTGATCATGAGGCGGCCAATTCTCACACTCTTCATCACATATGCACGGAGGGTTTTATGACACGCTCCACAAGCCCTCTAAACGCCTGCAGATTGACCGGTTTTTGCATATACTCGTCGATGCCGAGGGCCTGCGCTTTCCGGCAAAGGTCCCCGCCGGGGTAAGCGGACAACAAGATTACGGGAACGGAGGGAACGATCCTCTTCAGCAGCCCGGCCAGTTCCAGGCCGTTCATGCCCGGCATTTGATAATCCGTTATGACCAGGTCCACAGCCGGCCCGCCGCGAATTACGGACAGGGCGGACTCGGCGTCATGGGCCGTCATAACATCGTACCCGAATCTGTCAAGAACCAGCTTGAGGCATGAAAGCACATCAGGAGTATCATCAACGATGAGAATGGTCCTCATATTTTCTCTTTTCTGAACAGCTGATTTTATTCAGTAGGTGATTAAGCAAGTAACATGCCTCGACTTTTTTCATCGCTGCCGGCGTCAGTCAAAAAGAACGTCGTGAAATATTACAACCTCTTGGAAGGAGAATAGTCTGAACCGCAGTGTCAGGCAATGCTTAAATCGTTACGATTTCGTAACGCCGGTATAAATTCATTACATCCATGAGCTATCCTATTGAATCAGCAACCTATTCCGCCAATACAATGATGCTTTGCTGTTTCTTTTACGTAACATCGGATAAAGAGCACACCATATAATCAATTAGTTACCGGTGGTACGAATGTTGCAAATCAAAGAGCAATTGTATGAGATTGATGAAAACTTACAAATTATCTGAGGCTATGAAGGATAATTCTTCTGCTATGATATCCGTAGATAATATAAGGGTAGCAACGCCGGAGAACCCGCCGATGTTCACCATAAGGAACGCGAATCACGAGCGGGTGCTGTCCGCCATCGACAATCTTATCCACGAACGGCACCATCGCGTCTGCTCCTGCGAACGGTGCGTTAGTGACGTGGCTGCCCTTGCGCTCAATTTTTTACCGCCCCATTATTATGTCGATGTCGATCAGAATATAGCCTGCGGTTCTCCCTGGGTAATGATTGAAAATGCCGTTCAGGAGGCGATCGAGCGGGTCAGGGAAAAGCCGCGTCACACGCGCATTGTCGAACATTCCACCACGATGTGCCGCCCGTGAAGACCTAGCCTGGTCAGGGTCTCATCAGCCCTCCTCACTTCACGGGCGTTTTTTTAAGTGATTTTTAACGAGGCAATGCCTCGGACTGCTGAAACAAAACAATAATCTTGATACAAACATTGATCCGCGGATACTGTCTCGACGTTCGCAGGTGCTGGTTCATCATACATGCAATTCAATATCCAAAGATGTTGGCCTGTAAAGTACATTAACCGCAAAGGGGCCATGAGGAGAAGCTAAATTTAGAGGAAGGCGAGGTGATGAACAAGGCAAATCGGTAACAGCGCCGATAAAATACGCGGCGTGACCAGGATGAGAACTACAGGATAGTGGATATGAAATCGGTTCTATTTCACAACAACGGCACGGATTCAAAATAAATCATAGGGAGGATGTATTGATGAAAAAGATTCTGGCACTAGTCGCTGCACTGGCAATAAGCTGTTTCGGTTCCATGGTTTTCGCCGCCGAAGGCGACGCACCGGTTGTAAAGGGCAACATCGAGATCTACGGCGCGGCAAAGCTTTCCGTCGACGTGATCGACACCGGCGCCAAGGCAACGGGCGCGGACAAAAGCCTGACGAAAGTATCCTCGAATTCATCGCGTCTCGGTTTCAAAGGCTCGGAAGCGCTGAGCGACGACCTCTCCGCGGTGTACCAGCTGGAAATTGGCGTCAACATGGACGGCACGACAACGACGGTAAGCAACGCGACGACTACCACCGCAGCCAGCACGACGAGCGTGAACACCCTCGGGCTCCGGAACACCTTTGTCGGGTTGAAGTCAAAAGGCCTGGGCATGGTGATCCTCGGGACCCATGACACACCCTACAAGGTTGCCACTGGCCAGTTCGATCCCTTTGGAGATTCCATGGCCGACTACAATGCCATTATCGGCAATGTCAATGGATCAGCGAACTTCGACCTGCGTCCCAAAGACGTGATCGCCTATGTGTCGCCCTCTCTGGGCGGGGCAGTCATAACCGTTGCCAAGGTCCAGACGGGGACGGAGTCGAATAACGACACAGCTCAAACGGCGGATGCCTACTCTGCCTCGGCAACCTATAACGCGGGTCCGCTGGCCCTGGCCCTGGCCTATGAAGTACACCAGAACGGGATAGCCTCGGGCTGGGATTCAACAGGGAAAAAGAAAAACGCCGGCGCCAAACTCGGCGCCGGCTATACCATCGGCGGCACCAAGATCGGCCTCGTTTATGAATCCCTCAAGGATGACAACGCGAATTCAGCCATCACCCGCGACGCCCTGTACCTTGCCGTGAGCCAGAAACTGGGCAACGAAACCATCAAGCTCGCCTTCGGCAGCGCGGCCGACGGCAAGTCCACGGCTGACACGGCCGCCACGATGATGGCGATCGGCGCGGACCATGCATTCTCCAAGCGCACCTCGGCCTATGTGCTGTATGCGGCAGTGGCGAACGCCAAGGGCGCGACCTACGGCCTGGGACAGGGCGGCGCGGGCGGAAGTTATAAGCCGGCGGCTGATGAAGATCCGTCGGTCCTTTCCTTCGGCATTAACCACAGCTTCTAAATATCCTCCCGATATTTGAACGAAGCAACTCACCCCGCCCCTTCCGGGCGGGGTTTTTTTTCGGGTCCGGCGGGGAGGCAAAGAGGTGAAAAAACAACAGGTTTTTCCGGACAGTTTTCAATGGGGTGTCGCGACTTCGGCCTTTCAGCTCGAAGGCGCTCCTGACGCTGACTGGACGACCTGGGATCCCGCGTTAGCGGGCATTCCCGAGATTACGAACCACTACGCCCTGTTCAGGGAAGATCTCAAACTCCTGAAGGAATTAGGCGTGAATTCCTACCGTTTCTCGATCGAATGGAGCAGGATTCAGCCGCGGCCGGACGCCTGGGATGAAGAGGCCATCGCGCACTACCAGGAACTCATCGATATTCTGCGAAGCTACAACATCGAACCCATGGTCACCCTCCACCATTTCACCCACCCCCGGTGGTTTCTGGAGAGAAGCCCCTGGCACCGAAGCGCTTCCGTTGAAGCATTTCTGCGCTTTACCGAGAAGATGGCATCGACGCTCAGGAATGTGCGGTACTGGATCACCTTCAATGAACCTTACGTCATCCTGATCGGCGGGTACCTTGACGGATGTACGCCGCCGGGTATGCGGGACGTTCCCCTTTCCCTCGTCGCCTTGAAAAACATATTCACATCTCACGGCAAGGCTTATGACATCATTCATCGCCATGTCCCCGACGCCCAGGTCAGCATTGCCCATAACATGTCGGTGTTCGCACCCTGGAAAAAATGGAACCCTCTTGACCGGCTTCTGAAGAAGTCGGCGAACTATTTCTACAATCATTCGATTATCAATGCCTTCCGGACCGGCGTCTTTATCATTAAATTCCCTTTTTCCCGGGCCGTGGAAATCGAGGTCCCGGTCAAGGACAAACTCGACTTCTTCGGCGTGAACTACTATACGCGCATCCACCTGCGGTTCAATCCCTTCAAGAAGATGGGCGTGGAACTTCGTTATTCAGATATTGACGGCCACGGCCTGACCAATCTGGGCTGGGAGGTCCATCCGCGCGGCCTGGCAAAAGTCCTCCGCTATG
>Ga0184616_10000131_pt1 | contig 13910 bp, 14 predicted proteins | sample PLM4_90_coex_FD_133145 | JGI IMG/M metagenome (GOLD analysis project Ga0184616, IMG submission 133145) | Groundwater sediment microbial communities from an aquifer in East River, Colorado, USA - PLM4_90_coex | ecosystem: Environmental > Terrestrial > Soil > Riparian zone | place: USA: East...
GAAGGCGGTGGTGGGGGCGGTGATGCGTAAACTAGCGCATCTTATTTACGGGGTGATCAAGTCAGGCAAGCCGTTCGATGCGACTGTGGCGATATCGAGGGTTGCTTTTCAAGACGGTATCTGACGCCGCTGTTTCCGTTTACACAAACTTTCTTACACCCTCCGCAGAGGCGACCCTAGGGCAGAATGCAAGCGATTCCGTCGGATGGATTGAGAACATACAGTGATCGCCCTCGAATACCACACTACAAGACCCTAGCTTATTCAAACTAGTACAATTTGAGATCGCATACTGTAGAGTACAAATAAGACTTCTTCTTGCTCTCGTTGACCGATATTGTTCTTCTTCAAAGCAGCTAAAGCATCATCCAAGACCGACATAAACTCCGTGGCAGAAATATTCATTCCTTTATGAGCCGCTAACAAATCCTTTCCCTTGTAAACATCGGGGCCACCTGTTCCTGAAATAAAAAATGTAGCGGCTGCATTCTTGATTTTAGGGATGTCGCTGTTAGAGAATCTTGTGGCAATCGATTTATTTGCCAGATGATTGTCAATTACATCATTCGCTATATTGGTTATACCCTCGATACCGCCCAGTCTTTCAAAAAGTGATTTGCTCATGATTATTCTCCAGTGTAAAAATATTTACTTCTATAATCCTCTGATATATTGAAGCATGTGTAAACTAGCATTAAGCATAGCATCTGGGAAGTACAGAATCTGTAGTGATTAACGCGGCAAACAGCAACTGAACTAACTTGAGGAAAGCCAAAATGAATTCTTATGGCCAGTTCTGTCCTTTGGCGCAAGCAACCCAATTGTTGTGCGAGCGCTGGACATTGATCGTTGTGCGTGAATTAATTGCGGGAAGTATGCGTTTCAATGAGATAAAAAAGGGCGTGCCTAGGATGTCACCGTCACTACTGTCTGCGCGACTTAAACAGTTGATAGAGGCAGGCGTGATAGAACAATGCGGGAGCAAGGGGAAATACATATACCACCTGACTCCAGCCGGGTTAGAGTTGCGCCCGATTGTAGAACTGTTTGGCGCATGGGGTCACCGTTGGGCTCGCTCCAATTTGAACAAAATAGATTTGGATGCTGGTTTATTGATGTGGGATATGCGTCGAACCGTCGATCCAGCAATTTTTCCAAGCTATCGCATCGTTGTACAGTTTGAATATCCAGACGCACCAAAAGGGGCTCGCGTTTGGTGGTTGGTATCTGAAAATGGTGAAATAGACTTATGCTTGAGTGACCCTGGTTACGATGTCGATGTTCTTATCAAATGCTCCCTGAAAACCATGACGGAGGTTTGGACCTGCCAGCTACGCTTTAATGATGCAGTGAAAAAAAATGACATTCATGTAATGGGTGACTCAAAACTTACTAACAAGCTTCAAGATTGGCTGCGTTCAAGTCCCCTGTCTAAGCTCGGCTCTCTCGATGAATTACCTGAATTAAAATGGGGGATTGGCTGAGTTCTCCGGTAAATTCTCAGCATAAGATGATCGAATAACGCTAACGGGGTCATAACGTAACGTAACGGGATTAGGCTTGTATAATTGCATTATTAGGAAAGGTGTGCATCCCATTATTTCTTCATCCGCTTTATCTCTGACTATCCATAACATCCCAAATCCTTGCCGTTGCGTATAGGTGATGCAGGCCAATGTGCCTGCATTATATAAACACTATGCGTGGCCCATGTTGTCGTCCGATCATCTTGTCCAATTGCTCAACGACTGCGCGCGCGGTGACAGTCAGGCCTTGGCGCGCCTGTATGGGGCCACGGCTCCGCAACTATTCGCCATCGCGCTGCGTATAGTACGTAGACGGGATAGTGCGGAGGATGTCTTGCTGGAGAGTTTTGTCAATATCCTGGGTTTCATTTCATTCCACCCAGGCTACATGCTCGGACCAAGCGTAGCGTAGCAGGCCCGACACTGATAATATAAAAGGCGTTGTCGGCTCCGGCCATGCCTTGAGCCGACCTACTACTCTTCATAACTTGGATAATAAGGAGCGAAAACCATGAGTAAAGGTGTAGACAGCAAGAAGGAAGCCAAGAAGCAACCGACCAAGACTATGAAAGAAAAAAGGGCCGCGAAGAAGTCTAAGAAGGAGAGCAAGCGTTAGGCAGTGACATCCCCCTCGCAAACGAGGGAGTGATAATGTTGTTGATCGCGCATCCCATCGGCACGAGATTCTATTGCGTGACGATCCGGGCAGGGTGGGCACCGCTTCTGTGCCCACCACTTGTATTCGTCACTACCGTGTGGGCACAAAAAACGTGCCCACCCTACCCTGACTTTGCGGAGCCGACGCATCATTAAATGAAATGTCGGATCCGCTACGCTTGATCCGACCTACATCGTTTCCGCTTTTTGTTCGCGTTGGAGTAATGACTGCACGGCGGCACGGGGGTTTTTGCCTTCGTGCAGCACGCAGCACACCTGTTCGCTGATGGGCATTTCGACTCCGCGCGCTTTCGCCAGGCGCATGACTTCGCGCGCGGTGGGGACGCCTTCAACGATTTGGCCGATGTCGCGCAGTGCATCCGTGAGCGTTGTGCCGCGCGCCAGAGCGAGGCCCAGGCGGCGGTTACGTGACTGGTCGTCGGTGCAGGTGAGCACGAGATCACCCAATCCCGCAAGGCCCATAAAGGTTTCGCGCTTGCCGCCGAGCGCTACACCCAGGCGCATCATCTCGGCGAGGCCCCGCGTGATGAGCGCAGCGCGGGTGTTGGCGCCGTAGCCCAGACCGTCCGCAATGCCTGCGGCGAGGGCGAGCACATTTTTGACCGCCCCACCCACTTCAACGCCTATCACATCATCCGAGGTGTAGGCGCGAAACGTATCACTATGCAGGCGTGAGGCAAGATCAGCGGCAAACTGTGGCGTGGCGGAGGCCACGGTGACTGCAGTGGGTAAGCCCGCCGCCACCTCGCGAGCGAAGGTAGGGCCGGAGATGACCGCGGTAGGGCGTGCGCCCACTATTTCTTCAGCTACTTCATGCAGCAATTTTCCCGATTCCGGTTCCAGCCCTTTAGTCGCCCAGGCAATGCGCATGTGCGGTTTCAAATGAGGTGTGAGGCGTGTCAACGTTTCGCGGAAGGCGTGGCTCGGCACCGCCACCAGGTAATCCTCACAGCCCTCCATCGCCAGTGCCGCGTCGGCCGTGACCTTGAGTGCGGCGGGGAAAGCGATGCCAGGGAGGAATTTTTTATTACAGCGCGCCTCGGCCAACTCGGCGATGTGCTTTACATCGCGGCCCCACAATGTCACCGGTGCGTCATTACGGGAGAGCAGGATCGCGAGCGCAGTCCCCCAGGACCCTGCGCCGAATACCGCTAGCGGTTTAGCCGGAGATGTTATTGCAACACCTCGCCTTGTCCTGCCTTGGCACGGGTGTGCATATAGAGCGCATCGAAATTCACCGGCGAGAGCAGAAATTGCGGGAATCCGCCCTTGGCGACCAGCCCCGCGACCACTTCGCGTGCGAACGGAAACAACACACTAGGGCAGAGACTACCTAGTACGGGTGCGAGGTCAGCCTCGTTGCCGCCAGCGATGTTGAAAATCCCCGCCTGATGCACCTCCGCGAGGTAGGCCGTGCGGTCACCCTGTTTGGCGGTGATGACAATGGTTAGGACTACTTCATAAACGCCCTCACTCTGCGGCGCCGCGGCACTGCGCAACTGAACATTGATCTCCGGCGCCCAGTTTTCCAAAAATATCTGTGGAGAGTTGGGGGTTTCGAAGGAAAGATCTTTGACATAGATCTTCTGTATGCTCAATTGAATACCGGGCGAGCCCACGCCCGGCTGTTGCTGTTCCTGTGTTTCCGCCATGTGTTATTTCCTGTTGTCGGTTAAATGTATTTCTAAAAAAAACGGTTAGGCGGGAGAAATTCCGCCGAGCAGGGTGTCCAGATTACCACTCTGTTCGAGACGCCACATGTCATCAAAACCGCCCACGTGGTGGTCGCTGATAAAGATCTGCGGAACGCTGCGCCGCTGACTTTTATGTTCCATTTGTTGCCGCAACGCGGGGTCGAGATCCACGCGCAGTTCGGTGTAACTCACGCCCTTGGCATCTAAAAAACGCTTCGCGCGCACGCAATAGGGGCACGCAGCGGTGCTGTAGATAACGATCATCTATTTACTCAGCGGCAGCTTGGCCTCGCGCCAAGCGCGCAGCCCGCCAGTCAATTTGTGGGGCGTGGTAAAACCCTGTTTGCGCAGCAGCGCAGCCGCGCGCGCGGAACGCTCCCCCGTTTGGCAGGTGATGATGATGGGCTTGTCCTTATAGTCTTCCAGCGCAGACAGACGCGCCTCCAAATTTTCCAGAGGAACGGATATCGCGTGCACGATGTGACCCTCGCGGAACTCTTTCTCTTCACGTACGTCCAACACCGCGGCGCCTTGTTGATTGATGAGGCGCACCGCCTCCTGTGGCTCCACCTCTTTGAAACCGAGCATTTTCTGACTGAGGCCGCTGGTGAACAGCAGGGCGAGGATAATCACCAACGCCAGAAACAGCTCCCAGTGGGCGATGACGAATGTGCTTATCTGCTGCATGCGTTGTATACCGAATAGGGGAGAAAATCGAACAAGTTAGTGCCTTTCACGCGGGTAAGATTGTATAATTCACTTATAAACGCCTATTTTATAGTTATAACGCCTTTCATGCCATTGTCTTTACGTTCCCCCGGTTGTCCCGGCCCCGCCACTACTCGCCCGGGTACACGATGAAATCCATGCCTTTGACACATCGCCCCATGGTCCTCATCGTTCTGGACGGCTGGGGGTATAGCGAAAATCCGGTAGGCAACGCCATTCACGCCGCCCGCAAACCGGTGTGGGACGGCCTTTGGAAAAATTACCCGCACACGCTCATCAGCACCTCGGGGACGGATGTCGGCCTGCCTGCCGATCAAATGGGCAATTCCGAGGTGGGGCATCTCAATCTGGGCGCGGGGCGCATCGTCTATCAGGAATTCAGCCGCATCAGCCGCGCCATCAAGACCGGTTCGTTCTTCACCAACGAGGTTTTGACCAAGGCCGTGGATCAGGCCGTCGCCAATAACAAGGCGGTGCACATGCTGGGGCTGCTGTCCGACGGCGGCGTGCACAGTCATGAAGAGCACATCCACACCATGGCCGAATTGGCGGCGCGGCGCGGCGCGGCGCGCGTGTATCTGCACGCCTTTTTGGACGGCCGCGATACCTCGCCAAAGAGCGCGACAGCTTCCATCAAGGCCATGCAGGATAAGTTCAATGCCTTGGGCAAGGGCCGCTTCGCCTCGATCATAGGCCGCTACTACGCTATGGACCGCGATCATCGCTGGCCGCGTATTCAAGCGGCCTACGACCTCATCACGCTGGGAAAGGCGGAGTTCCGCGCCGAGACCGCTATGCAGGCCCTCGAGATGGCCTATGCGCGCGGCGAATCCGACGAGTTCCTCAAGGCCACCGCCATCGTTCCGCAGGGCGACGTACAGGGAAGTACTAGTGTCGCGGGAGGCAGGATGCCGGGAGCGACTCAACAGCCGGTGCGCATCGAGGACGGCGACGTGGTGATCTTCATGAACTTTCGTTCCGACCGCGCGCGCCAGATCACGCGCGCCTTCATCGAGCCGAACTTCACCGGTTTCAGGCGCGAGGCCACGCCCAAGCTCGGCGGTTTCGTCACCCTCACCGATTACAGCGAGGACTTCCCCGTCCCGGTGGCCTTTCCGCCGGAGCGCCTGAAAAATGTCTTCGGGGCCTATGTCGCGGAACAGGGTTTACGTCAACTGCGCATCGCCGAGACCGAAAAATACGCGCACGTGACCTTCTTTTTTAACGGCGGGGAGGAGCAGCCGTTTGTGGGCGAGGATCGCATCCTGATTCCCTCGCCGCACGTCGCTACCTACGACCTGCAGCCGCAGATGAGCGCGGCGCAACTCACCGACCAGCTGGTACAGGCCATCGAGAGCCGCACCTACGATACTATCATCTGCAACTTCGCCAACCCGGACATGGTCGGACACACCGGCAACTTTGACGCCACCGTTAAGGCGATTGAAACCATAGATGCCTGCCTCGGTCGCATCGTCGAGGCCCTAAAAAAGGTCAGCGGCGAGATGCTCATCACCGCCGATCACGGCAACGCGGAGCAGCTCATCGGCGAGGGCACCGGTCAGGCGCATACCGCGCACACGACCAATCCGGTACCGTTGATCTACGTCGGCCGGCCCGCCAAGATGACCAAAGGCGGGGCCTTGGCCGATGTCGCCCCGACCATGCTGCACCTCATGGGCCTGGACATCCCCTCCGAGATGAGCGGCGATAGCCTGGTGGAGCTTGTTTATTAGAATCAGATACAAGGTAAAAGATACAAGATACAAGATAAGCGTTCTCGCGCTTGTATACGCCTTGGTGCTGCCCGCATGGGTCGGCGCTGGCCAAGACAACAACACCGCAAATTATCAAACCAAGTCCACAGAACTGGAAAATCTTCGCAGCCGGATCGAGACATTGCGGCACGGCCTGGAGGGCGCGCAGCAACAACAGGGCGATCTGCGCACACGCCTCGCCGACGCCGAGCAGGCCATTGCCGCTCTTGATGCGCGCCTCAAAGAGTACGACGCGCAACTGCAAACCCATACCCGGCGGCTCAACGAACTGGAAGCTGAAAAGCGTCGCCTCCAGGACGAGCTTGACGCCCAGAGCGCGGCGCTGGGCCGGCAACTGCGTGCGGCCTATATACTGGGGAGGCAGGATGACTTGAAGATCCTGTTGAATCAGGAGGACCCCGCCCGGCTCGGCCGTCAACTGGTTTATTCTGACTATCTCAATCGCGCGCGGATGAACCGGATAGAAAACTACAGTGTGAATCTCAAACAACTTGCTACGGTGACTGAAACCATCGGACACCAAGTAACCGCCCTCGAGACACTACAGACCGCGCAAGGGGAAGAAAGACAACTTATGGAACTAGGCCGGCAAACACGCGTCCAACTGCTCGCCGGACTTAATATCGAGATCGGCGCCAGGAATGAGGAGTTGACCCGCCTCCTGGAGGATGAAAGGCGGCTCCAGGCCTTGCTTCCCACCTTACAGCAGTCGGCTGTGGCCCATGAACCCCAGACCGGCAGCGTCTCTGCGCCGTTTGCGACGCTCAAGGGTAAACTACCGTGGCCAAGCCAGGGCCCCCTCATCGCCCGCTACGACAGCCCGCGGCTGGGCGGGCAACTGAAATGGCGCGGGGTGTTGATCCAGGCCCCAGAAGGCGCGGCGGTGCGCGCCATCGCGGCGGGCCGGGTCGTGTTTGCCGACGAACTGCGCGGCTTTGGTTTGCTCATCATTATTGACCACGGCGATGGCTACATGAGCCTGTATGGCTACAACCGCGAGCTGCATAAAAAATCCGGCGACCGGGTTGAGGCCAGCGAGACCATCGCCGCTGTAGGTTTGAACGGCGCAGAGGAACCCGCCGGGCTGTATTTTGAGATCCGGGCGCACGGCGAGCCGAGCAACCCTGCACAGTGGTGCGCGCCCCCGGCTTAGCAGTTCAAAAACGGCTACTTTATAAAAAGCACAAGGAATAATGGTCCAACTTGCGGTAAGATATAGTGTTAGCTGTTCCTCACGGATGTAAGTGGAGTCACACATGAATCACAGAATGCGTAGTCTTTTGATCCTTGGCCTCGGCCTATTGCTCGGCATCTCGCTCGCACTGGGGCGGGGTGTCCTTGCCCAGCGCGAAGATGCGCAGGCGGCTTCGCCGCTGCCTCTCGAGGAGCTGCGCACCTTCACCGAGGTATTCGCCAAGATCAAGAGCGACTACGTCGAACCGGTTGAAGACAAGGTTCTGCTGGAAAGCGCCGTGCGCGGAATGCTGGCAGGCCTCGACCCGCATTCGAGCTATCTTGACAGCAGTGCCTTCAAGGAATTGCAGATTGGCACGACCGGCGAATTCGGCGGTCTCGGTCTCGAGGTCGGCATGGAGAACGGTTTTGTGAAGGTCATCGCGCCGATTGATGACACGCCCGCCAGCCGCGGCGGCGTGCAAGCCGGCGACCTCATCATCCGGCTCGATGACACCCCGCTCCAAGGCATGGAACTCAGCGATGCCGTCAAGCTTATGCGCGGCCCGGAGGGCTCTCCGATCACCCTCACCATTCTGCGCAAGGGCGAGGAAAAACCCCTCAAGATTACGCTGACCCGCGCCATCATCAAGGTCAAAAGCGTCAAGAGCCAAACCCTGGAGCCGGGATTCGCGTATCTGCGCATCTCGCAATTCCAGGCGCAGACCGGCCCGAATATGATCGAGGCGATCGCCAAGCTCAAAAAGGACAACAACGGCGAGCTGAAGGGCCTGGTACTGGATCTCCGCAATAATCCCGGCGGCGTGCTCAACGCCGCGGTGGCGGTGAGTGACGCCTTCCTGGAGAAGGGTCTGATCGTTTACACTGAGGGCCGCGTTAAGGATTCTCAATTCCGCTTTAACGCCACACCCGAAGACGTCCTGAAGGGCGCGCCCATGGTGGTGCTGGTCAACGGTGGCTCGGCCTCGGCCTCCGAGATCGTGGCGGGCGCCCTCCAGGATCAGAAGCGCGCCATCGTGATGGGTACCAAGACATTCGGTAAAGGTTCGGTGCAGACCATCCTGCCGATGACCAACGACTCCGCACTCAAGCTCACCACCGCGCGCTACTTCACGCCCAACGGCCGCTCCATCCAAGCCGAGGGCATCGTGCCGGATGTGGTTTTGGAAAACGTCAAGCTCGCCGCTACCGAGCAGTCCGGCATTGAGCTTGTCAAAGAGTCGGATCTCACGCGTCACCTCATCAATGGCAAGGGTCAAGACGGCAAGGCCGGCACCGACGGCGCCGACGGCAAGAAGCAAGGCGAAAAGGGCGAGAGTAAAGGCGACGCTACCTCAGCGCCTGAAACCGGTGCTCCCGAAAAACCCAAAGAACCTCTGTTGACCAGCGATTACCAACTCCACGAGGCGCTCACCTTGCTCAAGGGCCTTGCAATACTGCCGCAGCGTGCAGCTAATTGAGTTTGTAGCCGTAAACTAGGGAGTACGCACGTCTAGAAGGCCCGCGATGACACAGGTACTCGTTCCGCTTGCACAAGGCTGCGAAGAGCTTGAGGCCGTCACCATCATAGACCTGTTGCGCCGCGCCGACATTACGGTCGTGACGGCCGGGCTCGATGCTGGGCCGGTGTGCGGAAGCCGCGGTACGCGCCTGTTGCCCGATACCACGCTCGACGAGGCGCTTGAACACGACTACGACATGGTGGTGCTACCCGGCGGCCAGCCTGGCGCAGACAATTTGAACAAAGATGGGCGCGTCCGCGAACTGTTAAAAGAGATGGCGAATAGCGGCAAATTCACCGCTGCTATCTGCGCCGCGCCCGCCGTGCTCGCCAACGCGGGCGTACTCGAAGGCAAACACGCCACCGCATTTCCAGGCGCACTCGAAAAATTGGGCCTAACCGGCATCACACTCAAAGACCAACCCGTAGTAAAAGACGGCAAGGTCATCACCTCCCAAGGCCCCGGCACCGCGATGGACTTTGCATTGGAGTTGATTGAAGCATTGGTGGGTAAAACGAAGCGCGATCACGTCGAGGCTGGATTGCAGCGTCCGGCGCAGCATCGGCTGCGGTGATCGCCTCTCCTGAAGCCAAGCGCGCCGGACTACGACTGCGCGGTGGCGAGGTCACTTCGTATCAAACCTGCTCGCCGGGTTTATCGTCGGCGTGGTCGCGCTCCCGTTCTCCATGGCGTTTGCCATCACCTCCGGCGCCAAGCGGGCTGTTTGAATGGGCATGCACTTCCTGCAGCCTTTAAATCTTGTCGCCGGCGTCATCCTGTTCTGGATGGCGCTGGGGTTGTTCGGCTTGCTTCTCCAGCGTCGCCCCCGTCTTATTACAGGTCTTCTGTTTCCAGCGGGGGCGGCAGGCGGGGTGTTCCTGCTGCTGATCGGCGGGTACGCCATGGGAGATTCATCCCAGACGATGGTGCTCGGGTTCGGTCTCCCTGATCTGCCTTTTCACCTCCGTCTCGACAGTCTCTCTTGCTTTTTCCTGGCGCTGCTAGGCAGTGTCGCAGCGGGGATTTCCTGGTTCGCTTCCGGTTATTTCAGGACTATGCAGGGTTCTGCCCTGGGCCTCTTGTGTCTGCAATATCACGTGTTTTTGGCAAGCATGGGGCTGGTAATGCTGGCCGACGACGCTTACCTGTTTATGGTGGCGTGGGAGACCATGGCGCTTTCATCCTATTTTTTGGTGACCACCGATCATCACCTCCCAGAGGTGCACAAGGCCGGATTTCTTTATCTGCTCATCGCCCATATCGGCGCCATTGCCATTTTGCTAAGTTTTGGCGTGATGCAAGGCGGTCACGGTGATTACACTTTTGGCGCCTTGCGTGAGGCGCATCTTACCAGTTTCTGGGCGAGTGTTGCGTTCTTGTTGGCGCTATTCGGCTTTGGCGCCAAGGCCGGCATGCTGCCCTTGCATGTGTGGCTGCCGGATGCCCATCCGGCGGCGCCCTCGCCGGTCTCTGCCCTCATGAGCGGCGTCATGCTCAAGACCGCGATCTACGGTATTTTGCGTGTTACCTTTGATTTGCTGGGCACCCCATTATTATGGTGGGGCGCGCTGGTGCTGGCACTCGGATTAGTCTCAGCGTTGTTCGGCGTGATGTTCGCGGCGGTGCAAACCGATATGAAACGCCTGCTGGCCTACTCTTCCATTGAAAACATCGGCGTTATATTTGTCGGTGTCGGCTTGACGATCATTTTCCACAGTGACGGCAAAGGTTTGCTCGCCGCACTGGCGCTCACCGCCACTCTCTATCACAGTATCAATCACGCCTTCTTCAAGGGACTGCTGTTTCTCGGCACGGGAGCGGTACTGCACGCCACCGGCGAGCGTAATCTGGGACGCCTGGGTGGGCTCATCCATCGTATGCCTTGGGTGGCGGCGCTGTCCCTGGTGGGCGCATTGGCCATCGCCGGTCTGCCACCGCTCAACGGCTTTGTGTCGGAGTGGCTGATGCTACAGGCCTTCCTGCTATCGCCCGGCTTGTCGCAGCCTTATCTCAATATGCTGGTCCCGGTGGCGGCGGCGGCACTGGTATTAGCGACGGCCTTGTCTGCTTATGTCATGGTCAAATTTTACGGCGTGATATTCCTCGGCCAACCGCGTGCTGAAAACATCAGGCAGGCACATGATGCCGGCTGGTGGGAACGGCTCGGGCTCGGCTGGCTTGCGCTGGGCTGCATTGCACTCGGGTTAATGCCGGTAGCAGTTATTTTACAACTGGACTCTGTCACGCATGCATTGATCGGCCAAGACCTGGGCAATACCGCAGCCAAATCCGGCTGGCTGTTCCTCACCCCGGTGGCAGCGCAGCGCGCCAGTTACAGTCCGGTGTTTTTCCTAACCGTCATACTAGTGGTGGTACTGATCAGCTTTTTAGCAGTACGCCTTTTCTACACCGGCAGGCTGAAACGCGGGCCGGCCTGGGATTGCGGCTATCCGGCGCAGACCGCGCGCATGCAGGATACCGCAGAGGGTTTTGGTCAACCGATTCGACATATCTTCGGCCCGGTTTTTCGGACGCAGGTGGAACTGCCGGGCGCCGATGATCTCAAACCCAAATATCGGGTCATCGTTCAAGACCGATTTTGGCACCTCATCTATCTACCCATTGCGCGCAGCGTGGAATTTTCCTCCCGTCAGATCGGCAAGCTGCAGCAAGGGCGCATCCATGTCTATCTGCTGTATAGCTTTCTGACTTTGATTGCGCTGTTACTGTTAATACGATGAGCTTGATCGAAGGTATCAGCTATCAATTGTTGCAGTCCTTGCTGATGGTATTGCTTGCGCCGCTGATGCTGGGTTGGGTCAATCAATGCCGCGCCTGGCTACAAAATAAGTCCGGCGCGGGCCTGCTGCAACCCTACCGGGTATTACGCAAATTGTTTCACAAAGACGTGGTGCTGGCGCATAATGCCTCCGTATTATTTCGCGCCACACCCTACATTCGCTTCGGCTGCATGTGGCTGGCCGCCGGCATCGTACCCGTGCTGGCCACCGACCTGCCGTTTTCGCCCGCCGCCGATGTCATCGCGCTGGTGGGGATATTTTCTCTCTCTCGTATGTTTCTGGCGCTTGCCGCAATGGATATTGGCACTGCCTTCGGGGGTTTAGGCGCGCGCCGCGAGATGATGGTTTCGTTTCTCGCCGAACCTGCCTTGCTGATGGTGTTTTTCACCGCCTCGCTCATCAGCCATTCGACCTCGCTTACCACCATCGTGCAAACCCTGGCGCATGCTAAGTTTGTGATCTATCCCAGCCTGGCGTTCGCCGCTGCGGCGTTTCTCATGATACTGCTTGCCGAAAACGCCCGCGTTCCGGTGGACAACCCGGCTACACATCTTGAGCTGACCATGATGCACGAGGCGATGATTCTGGAATATTCGGGGCGGCACCTTGCGCTCGTCGAATGGGCAAGTGCCATCAAGTTGCTCATCTATATCACCATTGGCATTGCACTGTTTTTGCCGTTTGGCATCGCCGAGGCAGGTGAATGGTCCGCCTTACCGTTGGCGTTCGGCGCGTTGCTGGTAAAGCTTCTGCTCGCGGGCTCAGGGCTCGCCCTGCTGGAAACCCTGTCCGCCAAGATGCGTATCTTTCTTGTGCCGGAGTTTCTCGGCACCGCCTTTTTGCTGGCGGTGTTAGGGCTACTGATGCACTTCCTGCTGGAATCCTGAAATGCCCATCACCCTTTCCGGACAATTGATTAATCTGCTGGCGGCGCTGCTGTTGCTGATCGCCTTCGCCATGATCACGCAGCGTCGCATACTTTCGCTGGTTAACCTGTTCGCCTTGCAGGGTTTGGTGCTTGGTATGAGCACCCTTGTCGTGGCGTATTCCACCGGTCAGCATCATCTCTATTTTTCCGCCGTGTTGACCCTGGCGATCAAGGTTGTGCTGCTGCCGTGGATATTGCACCGCTTAATGCGTAAATTGAATGTGCAGTGGGATGTGGAGACGCTCATCAACATCCCAAGCACCCTACTCGTGGGTATTGCGCTGGTGATCTTCGCCTTTAATCTGGCATCCCCCATCTCGCACCTGGCTGGTACTATCTTGCGCAGTACCCTGGGTATCGCCTTGGCGAGCGTGCTGTTGTCATTTTTGATGATGATTACGCGGCGCAAGGCGATCCCACAGGTGATTGGTTTTCTCGCTATGGAAAACGGTTTATTTTTCGCCGCTACCAGCGCCACCTATGGCATGCCGATGGTAGTTGAATTAGGCATTGCCTTGGACGTCCTGGTAGGCATGTTTATCTTTGGCATCTTCTTCTTCCAGATCCGCGAACGGTTCGACAGCCTGGACCTGCGGCATATGGAAAAGTTAAAGGACGACTAAGTGGAAGCGCTTTGGGTACTCGCCATCCCGCTGTTGGGTAGTGTATTACTGGCCTTGTGGGGGCATAAGACATGGGCCGCGGAGTTAGGGGCCATGATGAGCCTCGGCACGTTTGTCGCGGCGATCATACTCACGGTGCGCATTATTGACCATGGCCCGCTGCTCGTCGCCGAAGAGTTATTTTTTATCGACTCCTTTAACGTATTCCTGGTCGCGCTTACGGCCTTTGTCGCCTTTACCACTTCACTGTTCAGCCGTCCTTACATGCGCATTGAACAACATCACGGCAAACTCTCATTAAACATGCTGCGCCTATATCACAGCATGTTTCAATTATTTACCTTCACCATGCTGCTTGCGCTCACTACTAATAGCATGGGCATCCTGCGGGTGGCGATGGAAGCGGCCACGCTCACCACAGTGCTGGTGGTGATCCTGTACCGCACACCAGAGTGTC
>Ga0184616_10000132_pt1 | contig 13884 bp, 17 predicted proteins | sample PLM4_90_coex_FD_133145 | JGI IMG/M metagenome (GOLD analysis project Ga0184616, IMG submission 133145) | Groundwater sediment microbial communities from an aquifer in East River, Colorado, USA - PLM4_90_coex | ecosystem: Environmental > Terrestrial > Soil > Riparian zone | place: USA: East...
ACGCTTAACGAGGAGGCGCGAAATAAAATTCTGGCCAAGACGCGCCGACTCCGCCACAGCCTGACCGATCGGCTCACTAATCCACGCTCACCATAGGATGCAGCCTACTGTCTGAATTGCAGAATAATCCTTTTTCAACGTGACAATCGGGGAATAAATCGGTAATATGTCTACGGGAAGAAAGATGGCGTAAAAGAGGATAGAATGCAGACTAAGGAGCGCATGTACAGTCCTGACGCTGCATTCCTCCTGTTCACTCCCATCTGTCATCTGTCCTCCGTGATCTGACTTCTGAAAGGCTTGCATGACCGATTATTTCATTACAATTGATGATGAGCATATCAAAAGGGAGAAGGCAAAAGCACGGGAACTGCGGAATTCCCAGTGGTGGAAGCGCAAGCGATCTTCCGGCATCTGCTACTATTGCGAAGGGAAATTCAAGCCGGCTGATTTGACCATGGACCACCTGATCCCGGTCGTGCGCGGGGGGAAGTCTGTTCAGGGAAATCTCGTTCCTGCCTGCAAGGAGTGCAATAACAAAAAAAAATATCTCCTGCCCACGGAGTGGGAGGAGTATCTGGAGAAGCAGAAAAAAACTGAAGAAACACACGAGTCTTGAATGCTAACCTATGACGACGCACATGCGCTTTTGCATCGCTATGGCGGTGATTCCCCATGGATACGGCACTGCATGGCGGTCTCCCGTGTGGCGGCCCGGGTCGGCGCGCTCATGATGCCGAAGTACGGACTCGATGTCGATTACCTGACGGTGGGAGCGCTGTTGCACGATATCGGACGATATAAGACGCACGATCCCATCATGCATGGCGTTGAAGGGTATCGTCTTTTGACCTCTCTTGGCCATCATCGCGAAGCCTTCATCTGCGCCTCCCACATCCTCTGCGGCATGTCGAGGGCCGAGGCGAGCCGCTTTGGTTTGCCTGACCAGGATTTCCTGCCCCTGGACATGGAGCAGCGTCTCGTGCCGATGCTGGACAGCCTCGTGGAATTCGACAAGCCAACGACACTTGAGCAGCGGGTCCTTTCCATCAATCGACGCTATCACGACAAGGCATGGTTCCTCGTCCGTATGCAGCAGGCAGCCGCCACGGCACGAGGGTTGCTGGAAGAGTTGGACCTCGAGCTCGGCATTTCGCTGGAACAGGTGGCGGCGGAAGCGCTTTCGAGCGAAGGGGCCTCCTGAACAGTACTCCGCTTTAGTCAGTAGGCAAGATTGCAGAAGAAGTGTTGTTTCACGGCCGCCAGCCGCCGTTGTCGGGATTATCCGATCCTTAGAGGTCGTGTATCTGGACTTGCGGGAGAACTTGCAGGAAATCCTCTTTCCTGCAAAGAGCTGTTCCAGGCATCAATGTCGTGGCCGTGCCTGCAGCCACTGCAAACGCAAGGGATTCTTTGAACGTCTTGTTCCCTGCCAATCCAAAGACAAATCCGGCCACCGCCGAATCTCCCGCACCGATGGTATTTTTTACGCTCACCGCGGGATGGGATGCAAGGTAACGTTCTTTTTTCCCGATGAGCAGGAGTCCCCGGGCGCCCAGGGAAACCAGGACAAGACCTATCCCTCTTCCCTGAAGGTCCGTGGCTGCGCGGATAATCTCATCCAGTTCCTTCAACTCCGCGCCCATGAGCCTTCCCAATTCATGGATATTCGGCTTAATCACTTCGGGAAACCCCTTGACGCCCTCGATGAGCGCCTCGCCGTCGGCATCAAGAACGACACGGGCTTTTCCGGCTTTTGCTATTTCAACGATCTTAAGGTAAATCTTGGGATGGACCCCGGGCGGAAGGCTCCCGCTGATAATCACGGTATCGGGGCGCTCGAGCCTTTCGATCTTATGGATCATCTGCATCAGTTCATACGGTTCAATCTGCGGTCCGCTTGCGCCGTATACAGTCTGGTTTCCCGTGCTCATATCATTGATGATGATATTCGTACGGGTCTCGCCCGAGATCCTGAGAAAATCGCAGCTGATCCCCTCGTTGAGCAGCCGGCCTTCCAGCTCTTCTCCGGTGAACCCGCCGACAAATCCGAGCGCCGTGCTGTTCACACCCAGCGTTGTCAATACCCTGGACACATCGATCCCCTTGCCTCCGGCATAGCGCTCTTCTTTTTTGATCCGGTTGGAGTCATCGAGCCGGATCCGTTCCACCCACAGGGTCCGGTCCAGGGCCGGATTAAGCGTTATTGTGTAGATCAACCATGCCTCCTACAGTAAGATAACTAAACAGGCCGCAACCATCATGAATGCTATCACGTCTATCGTGAAAACAATCCTGGCGAGCATGGTAAACGGAGATTCGATCTGCATCGCCGTCAATTAAATAATGCTTGGCGTAATAGACTGTTCTTCCGGCGGCTTGTTGCCTGTTGGGTCTGGCTTCACTCACCGTGGCCGCGGCGCCCCGTGAGAGGTTTCGATGCCCTGTTACTCTTCAATCCCGTACCCGAGTTTCCTGAAAAAGCCCGGCAAAAAGGCTGATTATCTTCACAATCAGCCTTTGCTCAATGTGCATTCCGCAATCCGCAGCCCGCCTTACTCCCTCACCCAATCCACCCGCACCAGCTTATTGTCGTGCGACCATTTGTACGCGACCTCTCCGTGAAACGCCTTCTTGACCGCCCTGCCCAGACGCTGCGCCAGCTTCTCGTTCGTCGTGGAAATAACGAGGCTGCCGTATCCATTTTCCTTCACCGACATCACACGCTCGAGGGGATTCAATCCGCGCGCCCGTTCCTCTTCATTTTTGATGAGCTTCATCAGATCTTTTTTATGGGGAAGCACGTATTCTCCTTTGAGCGTCACAATGCCTCCAGGGAAATTATCGCGGATCTTGAGGCACGCCGGACAGACGATCTTCGCTGCTTCGGGACTGCTGAGCTTGGCCGCTTCAATGTCACCGTCGGCATACCACCGCTTGTTCATGTACACCGAGCGGCACCCCCCGCATACCGATATCTTTCGGCTTCCCCCCCTCGGCAAATAGGAGTCCGTTACCGCCGATTTCTTTTTGTACGACAGCGTATATGACTTCTGTGTTTTCGCGATGGCTTTCATGATCTATCGCCTCCTTCTATAAGAACGCATCCCACCACCCCGTTACTCCAGTTTCCGCTGGATCTCGGGAAACTGCTTTTTGAACTCGGGAATATTTCTCGAGAGGAACAGCTTGAGCGCCTTGAGTTCCACCAGGATGTCGTGAATCTCCTCGCTTACCTCTGCTTCGTGCTTTTTCTGGGAATCCGCAAGGTTCGACAGCGCTTTCTCCTGAATCTTGAGCCGTTCCGCGGTACCGTCTGCAGCCTCTCTGGTAATCACTGGCCACCCCTCACTTTCTCAGCACTGTCCCGAGCTTTCGCTCCACTGACCCGAGCTTTTCCTCCATCCGCTTCTCAGCGCCGTTGCGGTCATCTATCTTGATGCTGGTCACCACGCGTCCGCTCTCCTTCATGGCCTCATCATGGCATTTTTTGACGACATCCATAACCTCGGCCCATGAACCTTCGAGCACCGTGCCCATGGGATTTGCCCTGTAGTTCACCCCGCTCTCCGCAATTATTTTGAGAACACGCGCTATCACCCGGCTGAGGCTTTCCCCCTTCCCAACGGGAACAACGCTGAATTCCACCATCACACTCATTCGTCGTCTTCCTCCTCCTGCATACCATCGCATGCGCCGGTCTCCACCTGATTCAAGTATAGCTCACTTCCCGATGATGTAAACCCCGGTGGAGAACAATTTCTCCAGCGGTCACAAGTTACATTTTTTGCAACACGCTGTTCCCCGGAAAAGCCGGAATAGTTGTATCTATCGGAAAAATGCGCCCAACCATGCGCTTTCCCGTTGAAATTCGTGAATGCATATGCAATAATTCCGCATAACGATGCTGGGTGATGCGGAATTACTAAAAACAGCTGAACGGACTGGGAGCGACGGCGCACACGATGAGAGCACTACTCAAGGGACTGGGGATAGCACCTCTTCTCCTCCTCTATATTTTCATGTCAGGCGCCATATCCCTGCTCCCCGCTCGCCGCAAAACGAGGCGTGCCGCCTCAATACGGACCACGTCGGTCTTTGCGCGTTTCATTCTCGTCCTGCTCGGCGTCCGCGTTCTGGTGAAGCATCGCGAACGCCTTTCCACAACCTGCGGCGTACGCCTCGTCGTCTCCAATCATCTTTCCTATATCGATGTCCTTGTCATAGCCTCGCTCGTCCCCTCGGTGTTCGTCACCTCGGTCGAGCTGAGACATACCGCGCTCCTCGGCACGCTGGCCCGGCTCAGCGGGAGTATTTTCGTGGAACGAAGAAGACCGTCGGGGCTGAAACGCGAGATCGGCGACATAGCGGCCGTGCTCGGGCAGGGCCTGGCTGTGTCACTTTTCCCCGAAGGAACAACGTCAAACGGCGACCGCGTGCAGCCCTTTAAAAACTCGCTCTTCGATGCGGCAGTCGCAACCCGGGCTGACATCGTGCCGGTCTGCGTTCGTTACACCAGGGTGAACCAAGAGAGCCTGAACCCGCGGAACCGCGACGCTGTCTTTTACTATGGCGGCATCTCGTTTCTCAAACACGCACCCTCGCTTCTGGCGCTGCAATCCGTTGAGGTCGAGGTCATCGTGCTCAAAATCATCAAGATACATGAGCGCCATACGCGCAAAGAACTGGCCGCCCTGGCCCACAGCGCCATCAGCGCCGCGTACCAGGGGTGATCGATTTACCCGCCTTGTCCGGAGTGAAACCCTTTTTATCGCGGATTCTAAAAAACAGACTTGAAACAACTCAGGCCTGTCCAGATGGAGGGATATTGATCCAACGAGCATAGCTGGCGCGCTTGCGACTACGCGAAGCGGCTAACCCGAATAGTTATGCAATAACGGCAAAAAGCAGGAAATTCTTGACTTTTCCCCTGCCAGTTGTTAATGTGCAGAGTTCAGAGTTGCCCCGTGCCAGTCGTTCACGTGCTCGCACGTCATGTTAGGCACTGCGTGCATTAAGCCTGAGTATGACGCATCGGGACAAGAACAATGAAAAAAGGAGAGTTCAGGCAACTTTTTGTTTGCGGCTCGGGATTGACATCACATGGACTACAAAGACGAAATACTTAAACGGCGCACCTTCGCCATCATCAGCCACCCCGATGCGGGCAAAACCACGCTGACCGAAAAATTCCTGCTCTTCGGCGGAGCGATCCAGGTGGCGGGCGCGGTGAAATCGAACAAGATCAGGAAAAGCACGTCCTCGGACTTCATGGACATCGAGCGCCAGCGCGGCATCTCCGTGGCCACGTCGGTCATGGGCTTCGATTACAACGGCCTCAAAATAAACCTGCTCGATACGCCGGGTCATAAGGATTTCGCCGAAGACACGTACCGCACCCTTACGGCCGTTGACAGCGTCATCCTCGTCATCGATTGCGTCAAGGGCGTCGAGGAACAGACCCTCCGGCTCATGGAAGTCTGCCGCATGCGCAAGACTCCCGTCATCATCTTCGTGAATAAGCTCGACCGCGAGGGAAAGAACCCCTTCGAACTCCTGGACGAGCTCGAAACAAAGCTGAACATCAGGGTCCAGCCGCTCTCGTGGCCCATCAGCATGGGCACGTCCTTCAAGGGAGTGTTCAATCTCTACAACAACAGCCTCAACCTCTTCCGTCCCGGCGGCGTCACAATCGCGAGCAGTGTGCTCGAGATCCAGGGCATCGGCGATCCGGTCCTTGATAACCAGCTCGGCGACTATGCGGAAAAGCTCAGGGAAGATGTGGAACTGATCTCAGGCACGCACAATCCCTTCGACGTCAACGCCTATTTGCAGGGAGACCTCGCACCGGTGTTCTTCGGCAGCGCCATCAACAACTTCCGCGTCATGGAACTGCTCGCCACCTTCACGCAGATCGCTCCCCTGCCCGGCAGCCGACCCACAGACCAGCGGGTCGTCAGCGCCGATGAAAAGGATTTCACCGGCTTCGTGTTCAAAATCCATGCGAATCTCGATCCCCGGCACCGCGACCGCATTGCCTTCATCCGCGTCTGCTCAGGCAAGTTCGAGCGAAACAAAATGTTTCTTCATGTGCGCCTGGGCAAGAACATCCGCTTTACCAGCCCGGCCAGTTTTCTCGGCGCCCGCAAGAGCATCGTCGACGAGGCCTTTCCCGGCGACGTGATCGGCCTGTATGATACGGGGAACTTCAAGATCGGCGACACGCTCACGGAAGGCGAGAAGCTCATGTTCCAGGGCATCCCGACTTTTTCACCCGAGGTGTTCAAGGAGCTCGTGAACCTCGACCCCTCGAAATCAAAACAGCTCGCAAAAGGCATCGAACAGCTCACCGATGAAGGCGTGGCGCAGCTCTTTACCCAGCAGCAGGGGAACCGGAAGATCGTCGGCACCGTGGGCCAGCTCCAGTTCGACGTGCTCCAGTACCGGTTGGAACACGAGTACAACGCGACCTGCCGGTTCGAGAGCATGAAAATTTTCAAAGCCTGCTGGATCACCGCAAGCAGCGAGAAGGAAATGGACAAGTTCTGCAGATTCAAGTCCGACCGCATCGCCACGGACAAGGACGGCAACATCGTGTTTCTCGCCGAATCGGATTGGGTGCTCAGAAACATGATCGAGGCCTACCCCGAAATCAGGTTCCACTTCACCTCGGAATTCAAGCGTGAGATGCAGGAAGCAAAAACGTAACCGGCCTCATTAGGCATGCAGCGGAAGGCCCCGCTTCCCGCGCAGGTGTCTGTTCGTTCAAGCATTCTCAGCTTTTCCCTCGCTCCTTCATTGGAATTCTCCTTGCCGCACTACGGTGCCTGTATGCGGAGATTGCATTGCACGACATCGCCGTAACAACAATTCCCGCGAAACATTCAAGCCTGGCCGACGCTTAATCCGACGCTTAATCTGCTTGATTTTGGCCTGTGACAATGCTATTCTTAGTGCGGTCAAACGGCTCCGTCGGACTGCAGCACAACCCATCACCATGCTCTCAAGGAGAATCATGCTATGAAGCTCTTTCAGGCCATCTTCGCCGTACTTGTGCTCTCAATGCTGATCCCCTGTGCCGCGTTCTCGCAGGAGATCGACTGCCTCAAGTGTCACGCAAAACTGAAAAACGAAAAAGTAGTTCACGCTGCCATGGACATGGGCTGCCTGTCCTGCCACACCGGCGTCGACGCAAGCACGGTTCCTCACAAAAAATCGAACGCGATCAGCAAAGGCCTGTCCGCTGAACAACCGGAACTCTGCTATGGCTGCCATGACAAGGCGAAATTCACCGGGAAAAACGTCCACCCTGCCGTAAGCATGGGCTGCACCGGCTGCCACAACCCGCACTCATCCAGGAACGCCAAACTCCTGAGCGTGGAACCGGCCGCCCTTTGCCTTACCTGCCATGACAAGACCGAGTTCACCAGGAAGAGAACGCACTCTCCTGTCAAGGAAGGCATGTGCCTGAGCTGCCATTCTCCCCACGCGTCAGATGAAATGTCGCTTCTTTTGAAAAAGCCCGTTGAGGTCTGCCTGGATTGTCATTCCGACGTTCCGGCAAAACCGCACGCGATCGCCGGATTTTCTTCGAGCACCCATCCTGTCGGCGTTCCGAAACCTGCCACAGCGAGAAAAAACAAGAAAAGCGATCAGGATCCCGAACAAAAACCTGAACCGGAGACAATCGATCCGGCGCGTCCTGGCAAGATATTTTACTGCGGGAGTTGTCACAATCCTCACAGCTCCGACAACCTGAAGCTGTTTCGGTATAAAGCACGGTCAGCGATGGAATTATGTACGAATTGCCATAAGATGTAGCGATCGCGCCGGGCCGGCGCAACTGGCAGGACGTGGAACGGAGAAACTGACATGCTGGTAGAATATCTGAAAAAAATACCCCTGTTTAGCCATCTCAAGGATAGCCAGCTCAAGGAGATTGCTGCTCGTTGCAGGAACGCCCAGTACAAAAAGGGAGAGGTGATTTTCCACAAGACGGACCTCAGCACGGACCTCTATATCGTAAATTCGGGGAAGCTGAATGCCGTTCTGGCGGACGAAGAAGGCGACGAGATGGTGCTCGCGCAGTTCGAGAAGGGCGCGTTCTTCGGCGAATTGAGCTTGTTGGATGGCAAGGGACGTTCGGCCACCATCGTGGCGAATAAAGATTCAGAGCTCGCGATCCTGAAACAAAGCGTGTTTCTCGACTTGTTGTACAAAAATCCGCAGATCGCCGTTGAGCTCATGACCACCCTGGTCGACCGGCTCCGGAAGGCCGATGCAATGATCGAGTCACTCGCCTTCCTCGAAGTCGGCGAGCGGCTCGTACGAACGCTGCTCGAAGCCGCTGCTGGAGAAAAGATGCTCACCAGCGGCTTCCTCAAGACGGGCAAACTAACGCACAAAGAACTGGCTGCGCGGATCGGCTGCTCCCGGGAAGCCGTGTCAAAGTGTCTGAAGGTGCTTGCCGCAAAAAAAATAGTAAAGGAATCCGGGGGAAGCATTCTCATCGCGCGCAATGCCCTGGACAATCTTAAACACGCTGTAAAATGTAAGCAGCCGTAACAATTCGCGCGCGTTCCGCCTTCCCCGCCCGCTCATCCCTGTTTTCCGCTTGCGCTAAGCTCATCGTAAACCAGTCAAAGAGCTGCACAATACGCGCACTATGCGGGAGTCTGTATCTCTCCACATAAAAAAGCCGGTCTTGAAATCAGACCGGCCTGATGCGTTAGATAAAAGCTAAATCTTCGGAAGCTTCGCGAGCGCTTCCTTGATCTTTTCGGCGGGATACTCGTAATCCGTTAGCTTGCCGTCATGATAGTCGGCATAGGCCTGAAGATCAAGATACCCATGGCCGCTCAGGTTGAACAGGATGGTCTTCTGCTTGCCCTCCTGCTTGCAGAGCAGCGCCTCATCGATGGCCGCGCGAATGGCATGCGCGCTTTCGGGCGCCGGGATGATCGCCTCGGTGTTGGCGAACTGCAAAGCGGCTTCGAACACCGGCATCTGGTTGTAGGCCCGCGCTTCGATGAGTTTGTCGTTACACAGCTGGGACACGAGCGGTGAATCGCCGTGATACCGTAACCCGCCTGCATGAATTCCCGGTGGCATGAAATCGTGGCCAAGGGTATACATCGTCATGAGGGGGGTAAGTCCGGCAACATCACCGAAGTCGTAGCGGAACTCTCCCTTGGTGAGCGTCGGGCATGATGCCGGCTCGACGGCCATAATACGGACTTTCTTGCCGTTGATCTTGTCCTGCACAAAGGGGAAGCCGATGCCCGCAAGGTTGCTTCCGCCGCCGCAGCAGCCGATCACGATGTCGGGATAGTCTCCCGCTATCTCCATCTGTTTCTTGGCCTCCAGTCCGATGACGGTCTGGTGCAGGCACACATGGTTCAGCACCGAGCCGAGAGCGTAGTTCGTGTCATCGTGCGTGGCGGCGTCTTCCACGGCCTCGGAAATGGCGAGGCCCAGGCTGCCCTGGTTGTTCGGGTCGATTTCGAGGGCTTTCCTGCCCGCGTTCGTAACCTTGGACGGGCTCGCATGCACCGTGGCGCCCCAGGTCTCCATCTGAATTCTTCGATAGGGTTTCTGACCGTAGCTCACTTTTACCATGTACACCGTGACGTCAAGTCCGAAGAGCTTTCCCGCAAGGGCCATGGATGCCCCCCACTGGCCCGCCCCGGTCTCGGTCGAGATCCGCTTGATCCCCGCCTGCTTGTTGTAATATGCCTGGGGGATCGCGGTGTTCGGCTTGTGGCTGCCCGCCGGGCTCACGCCCTCATACTTGTAGTAGATCTTCGCAGGAGTGCCGAGCGCCTTCTCAAGCCGGTGCGCGCGGAAGAGCGGCGACGGCCTCCAGAGAGAGTAAATATCGAGCACTTCTTCCGGGATGTCGATCCAGCGCTCCTGGCTCACTTCCTGCTCGATGAGCGCCATGGGAAAGATCGGCGTGAGGTCCTGAGGTCCGATGGGCTGCTTGGTGCCTGGATGGAGCGGCGGCTTGGGTTTGTTCGGCATGTCCGCCATGATGTTGTACCATTTGGTCGGAATTTCCTTGTCAGAAAGAACGATCTTCGTCTGTCTCATGCTTCCTCCTCAGGCAATTTTACTCATGTGATCCGCGCGCAGCAAGGTGCAGCGATAGTACACTATTTTAATATTTATCTCAACGATTTTTTGTCGGTCCGGGTAGCTGCACGCTGCTTGATCCTGAAATTCTCTACACAGGCGGGGAGCTTCGTCGGGGCGATCGGCGTAGCTCGTTTGCAAAATCCTCCGGCTACATCCCGATCGAGAACATGCTGTCCAGGTCATGGCGTGAGTGAACACGGAAGGCGATAAGCGTCTCCGATGTTATAATGCCCTCAACCTTAAGCATATGGTCCGTCACGAGCTCCGCCATATGGTCGTTGTCCCGCGCCCGGATGACTACGGCAAGATCGTATCTTCCCGCAACCGAATAGACCTCGGAAACGCCGTCCATATCCGCGAGCTTCTCCGCCACGGCATTCACCCTGCTCCTCTCAACATTCATTAGAACCAGCGCAGTCACCATAAAGGCCTCCTTTAAAATACCGTTTCCTTATGTCAACAGTAGGATTTTACTCTCCTCGCTCCGGCCTGTCAACGCTCGCCGCAGCGGGGATCTGGAGCCGAGAGTGCGCCGGCACATGTAAAACTGTGAGCAGGACAGCCTCCATGACACCGGGAATGAAGTTCACAGGTCGTTTTTGGGCAGCGGCTCCTTGAAGAAGAGCGAAAGTAGCTGAGCGCGCGGTGGTTCCAGATCGATTCAAATGGATCACTCAGAATATTCCCGAGGAGAAACTCTTTTTGTCCGAACCACAGGTTGCAGGGATAGACGCTCCCGTCAGGCAGCACGCCAAGTTTCGTTGTGCCGGCCGGGCATCGGACGCCGGCGAGTTCGGGCGAGTTCTCGCTGTCGGGAAGAAACCCGGAGCAGAAAACCATGGCCGCCTGATTGGGCTCAAAGCGCTTCTCAGCCGCAGCCACGAACTCGTAAAAGGGTACGGTAGAAGAGAACTCGCGCCGGTCCAGAGCATCGCGATAGATCAGATAATATTTTTTCGGGTTCAGCAGAAGAAGAGCGTCGGTCAGTTCCCGGTCCATCTGAAGGGTAAAGACCGATTTCACGAGCGGTTTATAGTGCCACATGAACTCCCGAAGCTGCTCGAACGCTCGCCGGTCATTGATCGAGATTCCGACGGACACCTCCGGGAACACGGTCATGATTTCCGCCAGTATGCGCGGATTCGTGCCGTTTGAGCTGATGTTAACGGAGAGCCCGTGCGCCCGTGCCTCCCTGATGCATGCAACGATATCGTGGTGCAGCGTCGGTTCACCGCCCATGATGTCGATGGTCTTCACGCCGGCGTGCAACGCCGTTCGCAGCATGTTCCGGAAGTGCTCAAACGGCATATCGGGCACTCTGGGCATGTTCTTGTTGAAACAGAACTCGCACGATTGGTTGCAGCGGAGCGTGGGGTAGAACTGGATATAGTCGGGTCCCGTTCTCATGATTTCCCATCGGGAAGGTGAATTCAGTTTGAGGATTACTGGCCGTCATTCCCGCGGAAGCGGGAAACCAGTGTCGTTGTCCTTGCCCATCCGTGTACTTCCACGGTTAAATAAAGTAAGTGCTTCCTTCTTTCTTAATAAATCCTTCCTCCGTCAACTTCGCGAGGTTTTCCTTCACCCGCTCCAGGACCATGCCTGTCTTCTTCCTAATCTCTGCCGCACTGAGCCGCGGTTCCGCAACAAGGACCTTCAGGATCGTCCCTCTCACCTGACGGTTGGAATTCTCGAACGGGCTTTGGCGTGTATAGTGCGCGCTCCTGCGGTTGGGATTGGCATGCTTCTGCTTCAGCATGGTGCCGTAGTCCATGAGAGCATTGTACCATTTGCGGGGATAAAGCGTATCCATGGTCTGCTCCACAAGCGGCAGCAATTCTGCGTCATGGATGTTCTCGCTATCGCGATAAAACTCATGGATGTACACCCTGCGGATGTTCGTGTCCATGAACACAACAGGCCGGTTAAAAGCAAAGGCGGCGATCGCGCCTGCGGTATACGGTCCGATCCCCGGGAGAGAGATCAGTTTTTCGGGCTCCTGGGGAAGCTTGCCTTCATGTTCATCAACGATCTTTTGAGCGAGCGCCTTGAGTGCAAGTGCCCTGCGGTTGTAGCCCATGCCCTGCCAGATCCCGAGCAGTCTCGGAAGCGGCGCATGAGCCAGGGCTTCGAAGTCCGGAAAGGCAGCGAGAAATTCAAGGTATTTTTCGATCACCCGCTCCACCTGTGTCTGCTGGAGCATGATCTCCGACACCAGCACGCGATAGGGATTGAGCTTTTTTCGCCACGGAAGGTCGCGGCCCTGAGTGTCGTAGTGGCTATAAATTTCTTTTTGAAACGCCCGTACCCGGGCCAAGGTGAGTGCCTTATTGTGCCTGGCTCGAAGGATCGTTGTCGTCTTCTTATCCACAGTATTTCCCTTATGAAAGGAACCAATCCCGTAAAATCATAATCTGACGCAGAGGCGCGGACAGAGCTGCCGGTTCGCGTTGTTCCATTGTTTTACGGAACTTATCAAAAGGACGGACGGTTATTGATGCGAGAGCCAGTCCATCGCTTGTTGAGCATCATCAAAGGCGATGATCGTTCGGCCCGAAAAACGCATCGCCGCATTATAGACGATCTGACGCAGCCCCGTCACCCCGACAACAGCCGCGGCTTTCACAAACTGCTTATTATGCTGGACGTATTCCTTGAGCGCCGCATTGACTTCGTCGTTGAACCGGGTGTTCGTAGCGTTGGTGAGCGTCAGCACGGATCCCGGGGCCTGCTTGCCGATGATACCCCGCGCCGTCTTGATTACCGCCATCGTTTCCTCGGCCTTGCATTCCGCCATGTTAATGTGCAGAATCTGCTTGCCCTTGTGATTGATGAAACTTACTCGATCCACGACATGCACCTCCCAAGGATACCTGAAAATTCATCTCTTCATGCAAACTCCCGCATGGCGTTTCACTATAGCAATCCTTGTCTTCATCAGTCAAGAACTTTTTGCTTGCAGGTAAGGCGAGGGCGAAGACCTCCGCCTTCGAGGCCGCAATCCAGAAAGACAGGTGCATACGGAAAAAGAGAAAGCACCTGTTTCAATTTAAAATATTGCGCTTATACGCTTTCATCACTGTCATTCGCCGTTTTTAGGATTATGCAATCCTACGCTGTCATTGCTGCTAAGGTGGATGTCCGGCGAAATCGATCGTCGCTGCAATGGCTGGATTTGATAAATCTCGTTCGCACAAAATAGGCAGAAACAGCGGGAAAATACATTGGCATCCGTTATTGATTGATAATATGCGGTTTTATCGAAAACTGCACGAAAACTGCCGGAACTTGCCTGATTGAAAATCTGTGCTATACTATCAGTAAGGTGATTGCATAAATGGTTTATTGAATTTATGAGTTTGCCTCGGGTTTTGAGGGGAGAGGTACCGTAGTTCAGAAAACGCCTCCATGCATCATGCGGTGCGCAAGCCCTCACCAGCCGCAGAGAGGGAAGCCTAAAGCATCTGCTGAGGCAATAAGTTTAGAAATAGCCTCGCATACACTCAAAACCCAAGGCACAATGTTATTTTTCCGTCGGCCCTCTTTTATTCATCTGCGCTCATTTTTTCCAGCTCCACCTCTGATCAAGAAGCTCATCTATTATTTTCTCGTTGCGTTGGTCAACGGCGTAGAGAGGTTGTGACTGAATGGGTTATCAATCCGCCGTGCTTTTGCATCCGCGTTATTTCTCATACTTGCCGGCGCGATAAATTATAAATCTTCGGCACACCAAAAAAGCCCATGCCG
>Ga0184616_10000133_pt1 | contig 13873 bp, 16 predicted proteins | sample PLM4_90_coex_FD_133145 | JGI IMG/M metagenome (GOLD analysis project Ga0184616, IMG submission 133145) | Groundwater sediment microbial communities from an aquifer in East River, Colorado, USA - PLM4_90_coex | ecosystem: Environmental > Terrestrial > Soil > Riparian zone | place: USA: East...
AAAGATATGCCACTCTTTTTCGCCGGTCTGGTCAATCTTCAGGACCTTCTGTCCTTCGTTCTCCATGCTCTTGGGAACATTTTCCGAAGCCGGTTTGTGATCGGTCACGATCTCGAGCACCTCACCCAGGTTCATTTTCTCGATCGTCAGTTTCGAACGGACGAAGGTATAGGGGCAGACCTGGCCTTTGATGTCGAGTGACTTGTCGGGTTTTATTTCGTCAGCCATATGGATACTCCTATTGCGGATTTCGGATTGCGGAATCAAGGCTCTTCGCCTTTTTTAAATCCGCAATTATGCATTTCCTTCTTCCACGCGGATCACGACGGTCGTCCCGGCAATACAGTCGAGGGTCTTGATTTCGTCAAGCGCCTTGCGTACGTCGCGCTCCACGGCGTCATGGGTCATCATCACGATCGGCACCGCCTCATCGGCTTTGCGGCCTTTCTGGATCATCGACGAGATGCTGATGTTGTTTTTGCCGAGCACGCCGGTTATGCGCGACAGCACGCCCGGTTTATCGAGCGCCGAGAAGCGTAAATAGTAACACGAGGTGATGTCGTCCATCTTCCTGATCTTGAGCTGTTTCCGCTCTCGGAACGCCGTCACCGGCGCCCGGTCGACGCAGCCCGCGAGGATCTCCCTGCCGATGTCGATGATGTCGCTCACCACGGCGCTGCCCGTGGGCATGTCCCCCGCTCCCCGGCCGTAAAACATGGTGGAGCCGACCGCGTCGCCCGTCACCGAGAGGGCGTTGAACACGCCGTCGACCGTGGCAAGGGGATACGTCTCCGGCAGCATGGTGGGATGCACGCGCGCCTCGACCTCGTTGTTCACCATCTTGGTGATGGCGAGCAGTTTAATCTTGTAGCCCAGGTCCTTCGCGAAGTCGATATCGAGCGGCGTGATCTTCGAGATGCCCTCGGTGTAGATGTCTTCGAATTTGACCGGCGTGCCGAAGGCGAGCATGGTGAGCACCGCAAGCTTGTGCGCCGAATCGATGCCTTCGATATCGAAGGTGGGATCAGCCTCGGCATAGCCCATGGACTGGGCCTCTTTCAGGACTTCGTCGAATTTTCTGCCCGCGTTCGTCATGAGCGTGAGAATGTAATTACAGGTGCCGTTTACGATGCCGTAGATGGATTTGAGATTGTTCGCAGCCAGGCCGTTCCTGACAGCCGCAAGAATAGGAATCCCGCCGGCAACCGATGCTTCGTAGCCCAGGGTCACGCCGGACGCCGCCGCTGCCGCATAGAGTTCCTCGCCGTGCAGCGCGAGCAGGGCCTTGTTCGCCGTCACAACATGCTTTTTGTTCCTGATCGCTTCGAGGATGAATTCCCTGGCAGGCTTATACCCGCCGATGAGTTCGACGACGATGTCGATATCGGGATCGGAAAAAACATCCTGCGCCTTTGTCGTGAGCTGAACGCCTTTGAGCGGGATGCCGCGATCGCGCTTGATGTCGAGGTCCGATATCGTCTTGAGCACAACCGGTGCGCCGAGCCGCCGCCTGATGATGTCCCCATTCTCGATCAGGATGCGGGCAGTGCCCGCGCCCACGGTGCCGAAGCCGATAATGCCTACAGTAATGGATTTCTTTGCAGTCATTTTCCCCTGTCCCGCCTGTCAGTCGGTGATTCACACTATCAAATCACGCGTGATTTCCAAATTCAGCAGCAACCACAAAACCAAGATAGAAGAAATGTATGTCGGTGTTGGAGCTTGTTATCCGATGATGATGATGTGGAGCGTTTCTACCCTTTTTGTAGCGCCTGCTTGATCCCCTTGGCCGCCTGGCGCAGACGGTGCTCGTTCTCGATGAGCGCGAACCGCACGTGGCTGTCGCCGTAATCGCCGAAACCGATGCCCGGCGAGACCGCGACCTTTGCTTCCTTGATCAGGTACTTTGAGAATTCGATGGACCCCATTTTCCTGAACGGCTCGGGGACCTCGGCCCAGACGAACATGGTGGCCTTGGGCTTGTCGATCTTCCATCCTGCTTTATCCAGGCCGTCGATCAGCACGTCGCGGCGGGACTGGTACATGGCGGAGATCTCTTTCACGCACTCCTGCGGGCCGTTCAGCGCGATGATCGACGCTATCTGGATGGGCTGGAACATGCCGTAATCGAGATAACTCTTGATCTTGATGAGCGCGCCCACCACGTCCCTGTTGCCGCAGCAGAAGCCCACGCGCCAGCCGGCCATGTTGTAGCTCTTCGTCAGGCTGAAGAATTCCACGCCCACATCCTTGGCGCCTTTTGCCTGGAGGAAACTCGGGGCGCGATACCCGTCGAAATTGAGGTCGGCATAGGCAAGATCATGGACCACGATGATGTTGTTGTCCCGGGCGAAATCCGCGATCCGCTGAAAAAACGTTATGTCGGCAACCGCGGTCGTCGGATTGTTCGGGAAATTGATGATCAGCATCTTGGGCCGCGGCCATGTATTCTTATAGGCCTCCTCCATGTCGGCCAGGAAGTCGCCGTCCTTCCTGAGCGGAATGGAGCGCACTTCGCCGCCCGCGATGATGACGGCGTAGGGATGAATGGGATAGGCCGGTGTCGTGGTCAACACCACGTCGCCCGGCTCGACCGTGGCAAGAGCAAGATGGGAAAGCCCTTCCTTGGAGCCGATGGTCGCCACGGTCTCGGACTCGGGATCGAGTTCGACATCATACCGCCGTTTATACCAGTCGCAGATGGCGGTCCGAAGTTTGGTAATGCCTTTGGATGCGGAATAGCGGTGATTCTTCGGATTCTGGGCGGCTTCGATGAGTTTATCCACGATGTGCTGCGGTGTTCCCTGGTCGGGATTGCCCATGCCGAGATCGATGATATCCTCCCCCTGTCTCCGCGCATCGACCTTCATCGCATTCACGATGGCGAAAACATAGGGCGGCAGTCTCTTGATCCGACCGAACTGTTCCGGCATTGCCAACCCTTTCCTTATCAAGGAGATAATCGGTCTAAACGTGCAATAAAAAAGTGAAATTGATAATAAAACAGTACACCTCTTTTGTCAATAAAAAATACTTTTAACTTTCCGCTGCGGCGCGCGTTTATCATCCTTACGGGGGCTAACAGCAGGAGAAAAGGCTTGATTTTTCAACCTGCCTGTGATAATGTTTCCATTCCAAAAATGAGTAAGGTCGATTCCCGGGTACATGCAGTCCCCGCACATGTGTCAACGGGATTACTCCTTGCTCTCCCCAATAGAAACACCCCTCACCCCCGCACCTCTCCCCTGAAGGGAGAGGAAAAAGGAAGAGGGAGCTTATCGTCGGGAGGGCTATAACCCATAAGGAGGGAACATTCATGCCGATTTACGAATCAATCTTCATTATCAACCCCAATCTCACGGACGAAGAGACCGCCGGCGTCATTAAAAAAATGCAGGACGTCGTTGCGAAACAGAGCGGCGAGATGCTCAAGTTCGAGGACTGGGGCAAAAAAAAGCTGGCTTATGAAATCAAGAAGCAGAAGCGCGGCCATTACGCCTTCTTCCAGTTCAAGTCAGCGCCGGTTGCGGTGAGCGAACTCGAACGCACCTACAAGATGACGGATTCGATCATCAAGTTCATCACGGTCAAGCTTGAAAAAGAGCTTCGCGTCAGGCCTGAACCGAAGAAAAAGAAAAAGGACGTTGCCAAGGCGGCAGAGGCGGGTCCGGCAGGTCCGGCTCCGGCTCCGGCACAGCGCTAATCGCAGAACATTCACCCGGTCGAAAGCCCCTAGCGAAAAAGGGCGCCGAGACCGGAACCATGAGGTCGCGCCATGACGAGTTTCAACAAAGTAATCCTGTTGGGTAATCTCACCCGTGATCCCGAAGTCCGCTACACGCCGAACGGCAGCGCCGTGGCCAGCTTCGCCATAGCCGTCAACCGGAAGTACAAGCAGGGCGAAGAGACGAAGGAAGAGGTCAGCTACATCGACATTGTCGTGTTCGGGAAGCAGGCGGAATCCTGCGGCCAGTACATCAACAAGGGGGACTCCGTCCTGATCGACGGAAGACTCCAGCAGCGGCGATGGGAAACCGAGGACGGCCAGAAAAGGAACAAAGTCGAAGTGGTGGCTCAGTCGGTCAATTTCATGCCTAAACGTTCATCATCAAGCAGCGGACAAAGCCAGGCTCACACCGAACCTGCTCCCGAGGCGCCGGTGGACGAGGGCGAGATTCCCTTTTAGGCCGGATGATGGCTCGTCGCAAGCAACAACCAACAATAAAAGAGGAGTAACCTATTATGGCAGAGTTTAAACCAAGACCATCAGGTCCGCCGAGATCAGGGGACCGGGGACCCGATTCCCGGGGCAGAGGCGATAGAGACGATCGCGGCCCGCGCGCCGGCGGAGACAAACGGAGGCGGTTTCAGGTTCGCAAAAAAGTTTGCCGCTTCTGCGTGGACAAAACACCCTTTATCGACTACAAGGACGTCAAGACGCTCAGATTCTTTGTCACCGAGCGGGGCAAGATCCTGCCGCGGCGCATATCCGGTAATTGCGCGCGCCATCAGCGGGAAGTGACCGTGGCGGTACAGCGGTGCAGAAACATCGCGCTCCTCCCCTTCGCAGGCGAGAAATAAAACGTCCGGGACAAGCGTCAGCAAACCTATCAAGACAGGGAAACTCAGCGGTTACTCAAAGGTGACCCCGGGTTTCCCTTTTTTTTGGAGATACTCATGAACTTCAGGGCAATTCTCATCGCCACCATGCAGACTGTGGGACTTTTTGCGGCGGGATTGATCATCCCCGTTCTGGGGCAGGCGCTTGCCCTGTTTACGCCGGTGCCGGCGATTCTCGCCTTTATCCGGAACGGCAGACGGGAAGGATCAGCGGTTCTCATCGCATCGACCGCCCTGTCCGCTGCGCTCGGCGGATGGCAGTCTTCCCTCATCTTTTTCTTCAGTTTCGCTTTGATGGCCGTGGGCGCTGCCGAAGGAATGCGCCGGGCCATGAAGCCGGAACAGGTCGCGCTCCTCGGCGGTCTGCTCCCGGTCGGCGCGATCGCAATTCTCCTGTCCTTCTATTTCATCAAGATCGGGAAAAACCCGCTGGAATACATGGAGGCGTTCCTGCGTTCGAGCATCGCCGAGGCGGCAAAGTTGTACACAAGCATGGGAATGGCCGAAATGGCGTCCATGGCTGCTTCAATCCCCGATAAATTCATCTACTATTTTGTCCGGCTCGCCCCGGGCATGGTCATCGCAACCTCCGTGCTGCAGGCAGCATGCTGCTACGGCATGTCCCGCATTATGCTTGCGCGCAAACAGGAAACGCCGTCATTCGCAGGTCCCGCATTCGGCGTGTGGCATGCTCCGGATTCCTGGGTCTGGGGTTTGATACTTTCCCTCTCACTCATCATAATCCCCCACGAAACCGCGAGACTCGTCGGCTGGAACCTGGCAATCCTCTTTGCCGTTGTTTACCTGGCCCAGGGCTCCGCGATCATCGAATTCCAGCTCAAAAAAACGCGATTCAAACCGTTCGCGCGGGGGCTCATCATCGGCCTTCTCCTTGCGCTGCCGGCTATCGTCTTCGTCGTCGCCCTCGGCATCGTCGATATCTGGGCGGATGTACGCAAGGTGCGGGGACCGGTTCAACCATGATTCTCTCCGGATATCCATAGCCGAGCCGGATATGCAAACCCGGTTGCAACTCCTGTGATCGGGAATCCATCCTTTTTCCCCTCCACTTTTTTCCCGTTTCTGTTATAATGCCCGCAAGGTATTCCATGAGACTTCCCAAGGAAATGATAAAACATATCGCCGACGCGATCGCCGCAAACCTCGAAGCCAAGGGACTTGTCGGATATGACGCGCCCAAAAACACCCTATCCGAAAAAATCGTCGCGGTTATCACCGCGGACATGCTGGCTGAAGACAAGCTGAACAAGGATGTTGAAAATCTTCTCTCCGCTCACGAGGCCGAAATCGCCCAGGGCCAGATGGATTACAGGAAGGTCTTCGAGCTCACCAAGAAGAAACTGGCAAAAGATCGGGGAATGGTTCTCTAAGACAGTACAAAGTACAGAGTTCAACGTACAGAGTAAGAACTCGAAACGAGACGATACAACACAATGCGCCTATCCGAAGACAGAATATCCCACCTTTCCCACCTTATCCTGGACAAGGTTGTTCAGGACCGTCACGTCGACGTAATCCAGGCGGAGGAACGGCTTCTTCGCGAAATCAAGCGGACGATTACGGCGGAGTTCCAGCACGAGGACGAAGCGGACACGGCCGCGCGCCGTACGATCCAGTCGCTGTCGCGCAAAATCCCCGAGGGAAGCCGTGAGTGGGACGTTTTATACAGGAAATATTTTGAGGAAGAGATGAACAGGAGACGCAAGGTTTGAAAAAAATCATCATCCCCTGCCTGATACTATACAGTATCTCCTCCGGCTTGGGATTGTTTCTTCGGCCGGGGTTGTCCGGTCACCTTTTGATCCCCTGGCTGGCCGGTTTCCTGTTCCTTGCATTTACAATCTCCTACGCAGCCCTTTTTACCAAAGAACGATCCCTCGGCTTTTCCTTCCTCATTCTCGGCGTTATCGGCCTGAACTTCCTGATCCAGATCACCGGCGGCAACGACTCACCGGCCATCCCGCTTTACTTTCTCCTGGTTTCGACTGCGGGTATCCAGCACCGCACGTGGGCATATCCCGTGACAGCGGTCATCCTCGCCATCGAAGCGATTAACCTTCTTATGGGGGGAAATGCGGAGCGCGCGCAATGGCAATCCTTTGCCGTCTTTGCCCTGTCTCTTTCGGGCGTTGCCTTCATCACCGCCTCCATTACCCACCGGATCAGGACCGAGGCGCGGGAGGCAAAGGCTAATTATGAGAAACTCATATCCGACGCCGACGCCGTCGATCCCCTTGCGGGCGGAACGAATATCGAGGCGCTGACGGAACAACGGCGCCAGGTCACCTATGTCAGCGTTGCACGGGAACGGGAAGGCGCATTCAGCGCGCTCATCGATATGATTTCCAACATCGTTCCCGCCCACACCTATGCCCTCTTTCTCGACGACCGGGACGATGGCGTTTTTTCGCTCCGCGGCATTCGAAGCCGAAGCAGATCCGTCGTAACGGGCACCGTGGAATTTTCCAAAGGCAACGGACTCATCGGCATCTGCGCGGCGCGGAACCAGCCTCAGTACCAGCCGGACATGGTGATCCCCATCTTGAGCCTCGGTTACTATTCCAGCGAGGTCCCGGTAAAATCGTTTCTGGCAATCCCCCTTGTCCAGGCCGGCCGCGTCACGGGCGTCCTGGCCGTGGACAGTCTCGAGCGCGACGCCTTCCCCCCGGAAATGCAGGAAACGCTGACGCGGTTCATCCCCTTCTTCAGCCAGATCATCGAAAAAATCCGCATCTCCGTGGAAATGGACATGCGGGCCAAAAACTTTGCCGCGCTCCATGATATGAGTTCCGTTCTTAGCAGCAGCCTCGATATCACCGAGGTGCTCGACAAATTATCGATCCAGATCAGGTCGGTGGTGCCGTATGATTTCTGCGCCTTCCTCTTATATGATGAGAATTCCGGCGAAGCGGTCATTACGACGCTCCGGGGTTACGAAAAGCGGTTCATCGGCGCCCGGTTCCCCCTGGAGCAAAGCGCGATTCTTTCCCACATGCTGAAGCAATGGCAGGAACGCCGGGTATGCGCCATCCATCACGATCCTGATCTGGGCAGCAGGGGCAGGGATATCGGGCTCTTCCCCCAGAAGGAAATGCAGCATCCTCTCAAATCCATTCTCGGCAGGCCGCTTGTGGCCCGCGACAAGTTTATCGGCGCGGCAATTTTTTCCTCGATACGAACCAACATTTTTTCGGAGTACCACAGGAAGTTCATGGACACGCTGCTGAACCAGGTTTCCATGGTCGTCGACAACAGCATGCTCCATCAACATATCCGCGACATGGCGCGCACCGACGGGTTGACCGGCCTGCTGAACCACCGGACTTTCATGGAGAAGCTTGCCGAGGAATACAAGCGGCTCGACCGCGACCCCCGGCCCTTCTCCGTCCTGGTGATGGATATCGACAAGTTCAAGAATGTGAACGACAAATACGGCCATCCCGTGGGCGACGTGGCGATCAAGGCCGTAGCCAAGGTCTTGAAGGATACGGCGCGCGGATCGGATTTCACGGCCCGCTACGGCGGGGAGGAATTCGCCGTGGGCATGGTGGACACCGACAGCCGCGGAGCGGAGCAGATGGGGGAACGTATCAGGAGAATCCTGGAAAAAACGATCGTAACCAGGGTGTCAGACGGGGAACTCCACGTAACAGTCAGCATCGGCGTGAGTTCCTTCCCCACGGACACGAAAAACTGGACCGAGCTTGTGACCCTGGCCGATGACGCCTTATACCATGCAAAACGGACGGGCAGAAACCGCGTATGCACGCATAAGGCTGCCAAAGAAGCCGAAGCAGTCCCCCTGAAGGACCGGAAGTAATGGGTGGTGCAAGGAAACCCCTTGTTGTCCATACATTCGAAGAGAGATGCAACCTTTCCCTGAAACCGGTGTCAGAGTATTCAACAAACGGCGCATGCATGTATGGATGAAGACCTCGACCTTATCAACAGGACCGAAGCGGGTGAACGGGACGCGTTCAACGAACTGGTGCTTAAATACCAGAGACCGTTGTACTCCCTCCTTTATCGTATGGTCAGCAATCATGAAGACGCTTCGGATATCCTGCAAAAAACCTTTGTCAAGGCGTTCATTGGCCTGGGCGCCTTCGAACGGAGGTCGAGCTTCAAGACCTGGCTGTACCAGATCGCGATCAACCTGGCCAAGAACGTCTATCGCGACCGGTCGCGCGCCGTTCATATCCCCATCGACGACGTGGTCATCCGGAAGGACCCTCGCACGCTCGACGCCCTCATCCGGAAGGAAAACAGGCAGATGCTGAACCAATCGCTGTCTTCCCTGCCGGAAAAGCAGCGGCTCACGCTCATGCTCAGGGTGCAGGAGGAAAAGAAATTCGACGAGATCGCCGGGATCATGGGCTGCACCGTGGGGACGGCCAAGGCGAATTACCATCACGCGGTACAGAAGTTGAAGGCGCTGATGGGGAAACCTGCTGAAGAGCCGGTACAGGGCGCGCAGGGATAACGAATTCCGGCAGCGGATAACAACCGCAGCCGGAGGAGCTAAGCATGACATGCGGGGATACTGAAATAAAGGAGCTGCTGCCCGCGTTCAGCGAGCAATCGCTGGGTCCGGCGGAGATGAAGCGGGTTAATGCTCATCTGGCGCTTTGCGCGGAGTGCAGGGATGAGTTTGCCCTGCTCCGGATGCTGGTTGACGACGTTGTCCCTGATCCGGGCGGCGCGTATTGGTCTACCCTGCCTGACCGCGTTTTTAAGCAGGTTCAGGAAGAACGGTCGCGGAAGCGATTCGCCGGCTTTGCCTGGAGGCGGCTGTTCCCCGCGGTTCCCCGATGGGCGTGGGCATCGTCGGCTGCGGTCCTTGTCGCGGTCATTGCCTGGCTCTCGTTCCATCCCGCGCCCGCGGTCAGGGAGCCTGCGGAAGGAACGGATCAGGTCGCGCTCGATGACGCGATGATCGACGAACAGCTCGATGTGGCGGAACTGACCGCGCCGGAACTTACCGCAATGACCCAATGGGCTGAGAACGCTTATACGCCCATCAACGAAGCAGTGGACGAGGAACTGGCAGAGCGGACAGAACAGGACTTATCCGACGAACTCGGGAATCTCAGCGCCTCGGAGCTTGACCGGCTTCTGGACAGCCTGAAGAGAAAAGAACAAGATGCCCGGGATAAAGCCAGGAAGAGCAACAGGGAAAAAGGAATCGGCTAGGGACGGCCGATGAAAAGTCAACAGATACTCGGGAGGTGTCGTATGAATACAGCAAGGATAGTGATTCTGACGGCCATAGCGGCTGCAATCTGCGTAACGCCGGTTTATGCCCAGAACCGGGACCCCGGACAGGCGACCGTTGATGAGGCCTGGGCCGGCCAGGCGTCCCCGGACAACAGCCCCTCGCCGGCGCGGCGTGAGGAGGTCCGGAAGAAGATCGAGGCCATACGGATATGGCGGCTCACGGAGGAGCTGAAACTCGATGAAACCACAAGCGCCAGGCTGGCTTCCATCCTGAGTTCCCTGGACCAGCAGCGAAAAGATATCCACCGTGAACAGATGGATAGGATGCGTGAACTGCGTGTCCTCGTCCAAGCTTCCAAACCGGACGAGGCGAAGCTGAAGACGGCCCTGGACAAAATCGAGCACGTCCATAACACCATGCAGGCGCTCAGGAACAAGGAACTGGCCTCGGCCCGGGAAATTCTTACCATTGAACAGCAGGCGCGCTTCGTCCTGTTCCAGATGGAATTCATGCGGGATATGCGTAAAATGATCTCCGGCGCCCACGGCAACGGACAGGGGATGGGACCGGGTCGCGGGATCGGCCCCGGCAGAGGGCGCATGCAAACACCGGAAAATCAGCCCTGATCGCCAAAGGGCAACAATAACATTTGCTGAAACGACCGACAGGGACTGCATAGTCCCTGTTTTTTTTATCTCTCATGAACGGCAATCCAAGGCCATATCATTTCTCCAGTATTGACAAACCGACTATCAAGCCCGTATAATCCCCTGCTTTCAAGTATCCATCTCTGTCCAGGAAGGTATCACTCTATGCGCCGGATTGTAAAAAAGTATTCACAGTTCCTTGAGCGGTCCAGCAATACCTATCGCGCGGCCGCAAAAAAACACGATGTGGGCTGCAAACCGGGTTGCAATGAATGCTGTACCGTCGGGTTCTTCGACATCACCCTGCTCGACGCCATTCATCTCCGGGCCGCGCTCAAGGATGTTCCCGAGGAAATCCGGAAACGCGTAATCGCAAAGGCCAATGAGCAGCTCGACGTTCTCGAAAAAAAGAAGGCCTTTTCGCGAAAAGACCCGCTGCTCAAATCGCTGCCCGCGATTGATTCCATTTCCCGGAGATCGGCGAAAATGTCCTGCCCCGCGCTGGACGAGAACGGCGGCTGCCTGGTCTACAACCAGCGGCCGCACATCTGCCGCATTTTCGGCCCCACGATCCGCGGCCCGCGCCGCGCGGTCCGTCTCGAAGGGTGCGGCTATTTTACCAGGGACATACCGGAAGAGGATTTTCCCATCTACGACCACTATGAAGAGGAAAAGGAAATGCAGCGCGCCATGTTCAGGAAAGCGGGCCGCAAGCGCATGCGCGCGGTGGACACGATCATTCCCGCGGCGCTGACGCTGGATCTGAAGAAGTGGTTGTGAAGCGAGCAGCGTGAAACAGCATTACTGGTAACTTCTCAGCATCATTGCAGTTATCCGTCATTCCGGCATGGTTCTAGCCGGAATCCAGTGATTTTTTCCGCTATTTTATAAAACCTGGATTCCCGATAGAGGCATTCGGGAATGACGAGTAACGTTATTGGAATAGTAGTAAACTGCTTTTAAGCAACAGTTCATCAATCACACTCCTCTATGGAAATCCTGAATAAAAAAGTCGTCTGGCAGGGCAAGTTCATGAGCGCGGTGGAGATAACGTACCGCGATGCAAAGGGCGTCGTCCGCACCTGGGAGGCGCTGGAGCGGCTCGGAATCGGCGGCATCGTCGTCATGGTGGCGGTCACCCCTTCGGGAAATGTGGTTCTTGAAAAACAATTCCGGCCTCCTGTAGGCCGCGATGTCATTGAATTGCCGGCGGGCCTTGTCGAGCCGGGCGAGTCCATGGAAATTGCCGCAAAGCGGGAACTCATCGAGGAAACAGGCTGGTCGGCGGGGAAACTTGCCTTTCTTGCCGAAGGCCCCATTTCCACGGGAGCATCGACCGAAGCGCTCCGCGCCTATCTCTGCACCGAACTCGAGCATGTGGGTAAAAACGGCGGAGACGACAACGAGATCATCGAAGTGATTGAAATACCGCTCCATGACGTGCAGGAGTTTCTGCGCACCGAGCAGGCAAAGGGAGCCATGGTTGATTTAAAGGTCTTCGGGCTGGTGGAACTGGCGAAAAAAGCGATGGGGTTTTGAATGCTGATTCGATAAAAGCTCCCGCCTGTTCCAATGCACGGCAACACGTCGTTTTCTAATCCCTTCTTCGTCAATCCAATTCAATCAACCTTAAAACGCCAGTTGGCCGCAGATGAACCTCTGATAGAGTCATTTGCGCATAAAGAACCTCTCCGAAGGAACCTCTTCCCTTCTTTAACAGGTTGTTGAAAAATCCTTTATTCACCCTTCGACAATGCTTCGACTGGGCTCAGCAGAGCGCTCAGGGAGAACGGTGGGAATATTGAATTCATTGGTTTTAATCCGTTCGTGGTGAGCCTGTCGAACCACCCAAATTGCTTTTTCAACAGCCTGTTTATGTTCGCGCCCCTTGGTCCCGATGCCGTTACGCTAAAAGCAGCTTGACAGTCCCAAGCATATGCATTAGTATTGTCTTACAAATTTCTTACTTTCTGGAGAAACGTCATGTTGACCACGAAGCTTTCGAGCAAAGGCCAAGTCATTATCCCCAAGGAGATCCGAAACCGCCATCACTGGGAATCGGGACAGGAGCTTCAAGCCATTGACACGGACGAAGGCATTATGCTCAGACCTGCGTCCCCTTTTGCGGAAACCACCTTGAAAGAGGTGGCCTCCTGTCTTTCCTACTCCGGAAAGACAAAGACGCTTGCGGAAATGGAAGCGGCCATCAGAAAAGGCGCCGGGAACCGTAAAGCATGAACAGCATTGATACCAACATCATTGTTCGTCTTCTGACCGGAGATGATCCGGTACAATCTGAGAAAGCCCGCGCAGTTCTCAAAAGACCCGATATTTTCATTGCAGAGACCGTGATGCTGGAAACCGAATGGGTCCTGCGCCACGCATATGATTTCGCGACGACGGAGATTCATGACGCCTTCATAAAACTGTGCGGGCTGCCGAATGTCATACTGCCAAACCCGCACCGATTACAGACGGCCCTTCAGTGGTACTCCGACGGCATGGATTTCGGCGATGCCCTTCATCTGGCGACAAGCCAGGCATGCCGAACGTTCTTCTCCTTCGATCGCAAACTCATTCGCTCTGCAGAGGGACGCGGCCAATGCAAGGTGAAGGAACCGTAAGAATCTCCCGGGGAGGAGAAGCGTGGATTGGAAAACGGAAAGCACTAAAAACATCAACGAGTCGTTCGTACAGGAGGAAAAATGAAATACTACTATTATATTTTCGTGGGAGCTTTGTGTTGTATCGGAGCTTGCGCCAGTGTTACCGGTGATCATCGGAAGCAAACACCTTTGCCGGAGCAACGAGTCTCATCTAAAGAGCTGGACACACAAATAGACATCCTTGCCGGGGAATTCATCAGAAGCTTGACTGCTCAGAAAATCAATAAAATTGCGGTAATTGAGTTCTCTAATCTTGAAGGGAACGTAACAGGCTTGGGGAAATATCTGGCGGAAGAATTAACCACCCGCTTATTTCGAACCGGGAGATTTCAGATTATAGAGCGCCAACTGATGAAAAAAATGATGGAGGAGCAGAAGCTCAGCGCAACCGGATTGATTGATGAAAAGACAGCTTCAAAGTTCGGCCGGATATTGGGAGTTGACGCGCTAACGACCGGCACGATAGCTGAACTGAATGCCCGTGTTAAAATTAATGCGCGGTTGATCGCTGTAGAAACAGGCGCCGTATTTGCCGTTGCTTCCGCCGAAATTACCATGAGCAAGGAAGTAGAGGTATTATTGGGGAGGAAACCCAGTGCGCTGGTCAGCTCCGATAGCGGACGCTTCGATGGAACCTGGGATGTCAACCTTGTCTGCCCTCCAAAAGACGGAGGCATCGGCTACACCCTTCAACTTTCCGC
>Ga0184616_10000134_pt1 | contig 13862 bp, 16 predicted proteins | sample PLM4_90_coex_FD_133145 | JGI IMG/M metagenome (GOLD analysis project Ga0184616, IMG submission 133145) | Groundwater sediment microbial communities from an aquifer in East River, Colorado, USA - PLM4_90_coex | ecosystem: Environmental > Terrestrial > Soil > Riparian zone | place: USA: East...
GGCCAGTGCAGCACCGACCACCCGGCCTTCACCGTCCAGCACGGGTGCGACGCCGGTGAGTGCCAGGCCGGCAGTGCCTTCGCGCACGTCAAAGGCTCTGGGAGCGGAATGGGGCGTGTCCAAAAGCTGAACCCGCGCTTGCTCGTCCAGGCCGACCTGTGCGAGCAAATGAGCCGGCAGCACTTCGGTTGCCGCCAGTTCACTGGCAGTACTCAGCGCGGTCGCCACAATCGGCAGACTTCCCCACTGGCTCTCCCCCATCAGCTGCGACTGCTGGCCGTCCGCCAGGAGTACCCTACCAACCAGCACATCCCCCTCCTGATCCAGCAAGGCGATCAGGTGGGTGCCGCCCAGGGCCAAGACGGTGATCTTGTTGGCGATCTGCTGGTCGATGATCTCGATCGCATGGGGATCGCCGTGGGCGGCAAATCCCAGGTTCTCGATGACCCAGGGATCCAGTACGAGCCGGTGGCTGATGGCGGCGATTTCATCCAGCTTGAGCTGGTAGAAGGCTTTGGCCAGGTCCATGTCGCGAGCGACGCGATCGTCTTCGGCGGCGGCCAGGTAGTCACCGATCACCCGGGACGTGGCGAGCGTATTGAGCCCCACGGTGAGGGCGGCCACCAGGGAAAAGGAGGCGACCAGCACCGGTCGCAGCCGGCCGCCTAGCAGCCTGGACAGCAAGCGTCCCATCCGGATGCCTCCACCCGCGGCCTCTCCCGACCGCCTGGGGCGAGTGAGGCGAGACCCTGTACTACGCTTTCTCTTTGGACAACACCCAGTCGACCTTCTTCAACAGGTCGTCCGGATCGATGGGCTTGTCAACGAAAAGCTCGACCGGCAGATAGTCGATGTCCGGCTCGAAGCGGAGCGGTGTGGTGCTGTGGATGGCGGTAAGCATCAGGATGGGGATGTCCCGGTATTCCGCCAGCTCCGATTTCGGATCCGGATTGCGCAGCCGGAGCGCCAGCTGGAAGCCCTCGGTGGAGGTGTCCATCATGACATCCAGGATGATTAGGTCGGGGCGTTCGCTCTTGATCTTCTCCAGCCCCTCCCTTCCGCTTCGCGCCTCCAGCACCTCATGCTTGGCGCTCTCCAAGGTCAAGCGGGTGGACATCAGCATGTCCGGGTCGTCTTCGATCATCAGGATCTTAGCCATCGGTATTCGTCCTTTCCTCATGCTTCGCAGATTTCATATGGTCGTGCCAGTGCTCTTCGGTGGCTTTCTCTTCAGACGTTCTTCACCTCCAGCCGGTGCACGGCGCAGGAGATGCAGGGGTCGTAGGCGCGCACCAGCATTTCCAGGGTCTGTTCGATGGCTGCCGGCCCGTGGTCCAGGTAGGCGGGGACCAATGCCAGCATGTCGGCTTCCAGGTTGGCCAGGTTCTGAGCCGTGGGGATGATGCAATTGGCCTTGGCGAGCAGCCCATCTTGGATGACATAGTGGTGGTACAGGGTGCCGCGTGGGGCTTCTACGGCCCCCACGCCTTCCCCGGACGGATTGGCCGGTTCACTGAGTGGTTCGGGCCGGATTCCGGATTCCATCAGTTGGTCGATCAGCAGGACGGCCTGCTCGGCGCAGTGCACGATCTCGACCACCTGCGCACTGGTGTTCGAGAAGGGATTGGTGCACAGCGGGCGCAGATGCAGCGAATCCGCAGCCTGCTGCGCCTTGGGATGCAGCCGGTCGTAATTCAAATTGAGGCGCGAGAGCGCTCCGACCATGTACGGCCCGCGGCGATGCAGGCTGTGCTTGGCGGTGGAGTGCGGCACGAACCGCTCGGTGGCGACCTCTTTGTAGCTCGCCAGCGGCCAGCGGCCGCCCCGGCTGCTGCTGATCTCCCCCCCGATCAGGCAGTACTCGCCATTCTCGTGCAGGGCGACGTACTCCGCCTCTCGAGTGAATTCCGGAAACTCCAGGGTTTGGAACAGCTCCAGGGTCGCTTCCACGTCCGGCATCATCTGGACCAGCCGAGCGCGCAGAGCGGCCAACTCGGCGGGCTGCGGGAAGTGGGTGAAACCGCCGACGGCCATCGCCACCGGATGGGTATGCCGGCCGCCCACGGCCGCGCACAGGTCGCCCGCCATCTTCTTCATCGTCAACGCCCGCACCACCAGATCCGGCCGGGTGCCGGCGAGCGCCACGGCGCTGCCCTTGCCGAACAGGTCGGGGGCGACCAGCATGTAGGCATGCAGGATGTGGCTGTCGAGCATCTCCCCCATGAAGTTCAACTGACGCAGTTGACGGGTCTGCGGACTGGGCTGTATCCCCAGGGCGTTCTCTACCGCCAGAATCGAGGCAGTGGAGTGCGCCACCGAGCAGATTCCGCAGATGCGGGAGGCCAGGTGCGGCGCCTGGTCATAAGGCCGGCCGCGAAGCATGGCCTCGAAGAAGCGCGGCGCCTCCACAACCTCGAGCTCACAGCGCTCCAGTTGCCCGTCCCGAAGCTCCACGATCAGATTGCCGTGCCCTTCGACCCGGGTGAGGTGATGCAGGTCGATGTGAAGGTCCTTGGTTTGTGTGGCTACCATGGCATCAATCCTCGAGGGCCGCGAGCGAATGGCTCAAGAACAGGTCCAGTGAGGCTTGGGCCTGCTCCGGAGCGAGCCCGTGCTCAGCCAGCAGCTCGTGCAGCGAACCCAGGTTGGGCTCCGGGATCAGGCCGCGGCAGCCCTCACAGCCCGAACCGTAGGTCGGGCAGATCGCACCGCAGCCGGCCCGGGTGATCGGTCCAAGGCAGACTCCACCCTGGTGATAGACACAGGGATTCTCGCTGAGCTTGCACTCGACACACAGGGGGTGCTGGGGGATGGAGGGCAGGCGGCCCTGCAGCAGGGCCTTGACCGCCGCCACGAACTCGTCGCGGTCGATTGGACAGCCTGGGATGAAGGCATCCACCTGGATCACATCCTCCAGCGGCCGCGCCTGCGCGGTCTCCACCTGATTGCCGTTTCGGCCGTAGACGAGGCGGCGGACCTCCACCGGATTCATCCGGTTGCGGATGGTGTTCACGCCCCCGATGTGCGCGCAGGCCCCCAGCGCGACCACGATCTTGGCCCGCTCACGGATCTGCTTGAGCCGGGGCTCGTCTTTCTGGCGGGTGATCGATCCTTCCACGAAGGCCACCAGGTAATCCTCGGAGCACTCGCTCATAGCCTCGCGGAACTGGACGATCTCTACCGCCTCCAGCAGATCCAAGTGGGTCTGAAGCGCGTCCACCACGGTCAGCTGGCAGCCTTCACAGCTGCTGAAATCGAAGAAGGCGACCTTCGGTCTGGCGCCGTTGGTACTTGTCTCGCTCACAGCGCTTCCTCCAGGTGCTTGATCTGGGCGTAGCAGAAAGCCGGCCCGTCCAGGCAGGCGTACAGATGGTGCATCTGGCAGTGTCCGCACTTCCCGACGCCACACTTCATGCGCCGCTCCAGGCTCAGCCAGATGTTGGCCTCCGGAATGCCCTTGCCTAGCAGTTCCATCAGCACGAATCGATACATGACCGGCGGGCCGACCGTGACCGCCACGGTGTTGCGGGCGTAGAACGAAACTTTGGAGAAGAGGGTGGTGATCACTCCGACGTTGCCCTTCCACTCCTCATCCGGCCGGTCCACCGTCGTATGCACCTCAACGTCCGGCTGCTCACTCCAGGCCTGCAGCTCCTCGGTGAATAGCAGCTCCGACGGATGCCGCGCGCCGTACAGGATGGTCACCTTGCCGAAATTGCGGCGGTCGTCCAGCACCTGTTGGATCAGGGAGCGCAGCGGCGCCAGCCCGAGACCCCCGGGGGCAAACAGCAGGTCCTTGCCGTGAAAGCGCTGGATCGGGAACCCATGACCCAGCGGACCCCGCAAGCCGACACTGTCGCCGGGTACCAGACCATGCAGGGCGCTGGTCACGTCTCCGGCGCGGCGGACGCACAGCTCGAAGGCGCCGTTGCTGCGGCTGGGCGAGGAGGAGATGCTGATGGGGGCCTCGCCGACCCCGAGTACCGAGACCTCCACGAACTGCCCCGGCTGATGCTGAAGGGACATCCCATCCGGCAGCTCGATTCGGTAGAGCTTCTCCAGCCGGGTCAGCGGGCGAACCTCGGCGATCCGCGCCCGCACGGGGAGGTACAGAGAGGCCTCTGCGGATTGGAGCAGTGCGTTCATGCCGAGCTCTCCTGCGCCATCTGCGGTTGACGGCGATGCAACTCGTTCCAGGTATCCACGGGTGTGATGTGAACCAGACAGGCCTGGGCACACCGTCCGCAGCCCACGCAGCCCAAGTTCCCGGTCGCCTCAAGCTGATACTTGCCCTTGCGCATGAAGCGATGGCGCAGCCGGGCTGCTCGCCCGGCGCGGAAGTTGTGACCGCCGGCCACCGTGGCAAACATGGCCAGCTGGCACGAGTCCCAGGTCCGGTAGCGCTCGCCGTTCTTCAGGCCGAGATCCACCTCGTCGACCACGTCGAAGCAGGTGCAGGTGGGGCAGACCAGGTTGCAGGAGCCGCAGGCCAGGCAGCGCTCGGCCAACTGCTCCCACAGGTCACTCTGGGCGCTGACGCCCATTAAGCTGGGCAGTTCGGCGGCCTCGAATTCCAACCGATAGGAGAATCGGCTCCATTTCTCGTTCATCACCTCATCGGCGCGCCGGTAGTCCTCCGGCTGAGGCTCGAGCAGCCCCTCGAACCCAATCAAGAGCTCGGCGCCCTGGTCAGAGCCGACATCGAGGGCGTAGCTCTCGCCCAGGTCGGTAAGGTGCAGGTCAAACAGCTCAGGACAGGAGAGTGTGCCCATGCTCTTGCAGAAGGAATGCTCGGAGCACGGGCTGAGGCACTCCAGGCCCACCAGGACGGTGTGGGCTCGCCTGGCCTGATAGGCCTGGTCGGCAAATCCCTGGGAGTAGACCTTGTCCAGCAATTGGATGGCGTGCAGATCGCAGGTGTGCACACCCAGGATGGCGGTGGGGCCGGGCTGGGAGGCCGCTTCGAGCTGCCCTCCGTCGGTACTGAAACGAAGCAGGCTCTCGCGAACAGGCAGCATGGCCTTCTTGGGCGGAAGGATGGTTGTCCGATACTCCATGTCCACCTGCTCGGGGGCTTCGATCTCCACGAATCGATGGGCGCCATTGTGAGGGACCGGTGCGAGCACCCGGTGTTCTTTCCGCACATGCTCCACCCAGGCGGGAAAGGCGCTCTTGGGAAGCAGACGAAAGCTCATGAGCCGACCTCCGGTTGCCCCCTCGCGTATGCCGGGGAGGGGGATTGGGGCTCGAACACATCTAGGCGAGAGCCGGGCGAGGCGGACTCGGCCAGCAGGGCGGCCAGTCCCCGCGCGACGGACTCGACGGCTTCCCCAACAGAGGGTGAGAGGGGCGCGCCCAGCGTGATTTCAGCGGGCTGGATTCCGAGCAGGCTGACCCGGCAGCCCATACTGCTGGAGAGATACTCGGACAACAGCCGCAATGGCAGGGTGTGGGTGGAACCGCCAATGGCCTCGGCCTGCTCCCACGGGATCCAGCGTACGGTACCCGGGGCGGCCTCCATCCGGGCCGCATCCACCAGCACGACCCAATCGGGGGCGAATCGGCGCAGCTGGGCAGTGCAGTTTTCCGGTGCCGGCCCTGCGGGGATGATCAGAGCTGTATCGCGGTCTCCTGCGAGCTGCTGGAGGCGTCGGCACACGGCCAGCCCGGCCGCGTCGTCGCCCAGCAGCTCCTGACCGACCCCGACCACTGCGGTGCGCATAGCCCTCTCGTGGGACTCCGCCGATGCTGGGTCCCGACCGCCCGACCTCTCCAAATCGCTGCGCATAGCCATCCTAGGTTGCCTGGGGAGGGGTTCCCTCGGCGGGCAGTTCGCCCGCAAGGACCCGCCGCACATCCTCCGCTTCGCCCCAGACGAAAGTGAGCGGTTCTCGGCTGAGCGCGGCGACCTCCCAACCTTCATTGGATAGGCTCAGGCTGCCCTGGCGGCAGCTGTAGGTGCACTGCGAGCAGAAGGTGCACCGATCGAGATGGAAGGTCACCACGAAGCGCTTGGCCTTGCGATCGAGGGTGAGGATCTCGAGCGCCTGAGCCGGACAGTCCATGACGCACAGCCCGCAGCCGGTGCACTGCTCCGGATCCCAGTGCAGCAGCGCCCGGAGACGCGCGGGCGGCTCCCGGCGCTCGAAGGGGTAGAGTTCGGTCATGGGTGATGAGAATAGGGAGGGCAGCACATCGCTGAACATCGATCCGAATTTCATGACACACCTCCCCTTGCGACGATGATCACGGCCCACTGCAGCAGGACCAGCAAGGCGCCGTAGCGCCACCACAGACCGACGGTCTGGTCGATGCGCAGGCGGGCCAGCACGGCCTGCAGCGCGGCCACAATGAGCAGCAGGCCCAGTGTCTTGGCGACGAAAGCCAGCGGGTTGGCGATGCCGCCCATGTAGAGCGCGGCGATCAACGTCAGCCCGACCACCATGGCGACGTTGCGGCCGATTCGGAACAAGGCCAGGCCCCGTCCGCTGTACTCGGTCAGCGCGCCGGCGACGATCTCGGTCTCCGCCTCCGGGGCGTCGAAGGGCGGCAGCTCGAGCTTGCCCATCAGGCCGATCAGCGCCACCACAAACCCCACCGGTTGGGTCAGCAGCAGCCAGCGTCCGCCGGCGGACCCGATAATCTCGCTGATTTGCCAGCTCCCCGCCACCAGCGCCGGCCCCAACAGGGCCAGCAGGAATGGAGCTTCGTAGGAGAACAGCTGGGTCAGGGTGCGGGTCGCCCCGATGATCGAGAAGCGGCCGATGGCGTTGGAACCGGCCAGGCCCATCGTGAGGGTCAGCAGGCTCAACAGGTAGACGGCCACAATCAGATCCCCGGTGAAACTATCGGAAGGTTGGAGGCCCGCCATGGGTATGTACAGAGCGGCGGTGAGTGGGCCGGCCAGCCCAATGACCGGCAAGCCGATAAACAGCCAGCGGTTCACGCCATGCGGCAGCACTTCCTCTTTGGCCAGCAGCTTGACCACATCGGCCAGGGGCTGGAACCAGCGCGGGCCGACCCGGTTCTGGAACTGGGCCAACAGCTTGCGGTCGACCCATTCATAGATCAGGCCGAGCAGCAGCAAGGTCAGCCCTGCGGGGAAGATCAGCAATCTCAGCAGGTCAAGGGCGACGTCCATGGTAGACCTCGATCCCATGCCGTCGCAGCTGCTCCCAAGTCCAGAGAGAGGCGCTGCCACGGCTCGGTTGCACGAGAATGGCGCGGTCGTTGCAGGAGAAGCAGGGGTCGATCCCTGCCAGGATCATGGGGACATCGGCCAACTGATGGCCGATGACCAGCTTGACGACCGACATCAGATTGAATACGGTGGGGGTGCGCACCTTGAGGCGCTCCGGCTTGTCGGTGCCGTTGCTCTTGATGAAGTAGAACAACTCGCCGCGGGGGGCCTCCACCCGGCTGATCGTTTCCCCTTCCGGAACCCGGCGCGGCATCTTGGCCTGCAGTTCGCCAGGCGGGAGCGTATCCAGAATCTCGCGCACCAGTCGATAGCACTCGAACAGCTCGTTGAGGCGCACCACGAAGCGCGCTTCCAGATCACCACGGTTGTCGAGGACCATGCTCAGCGGGTAGGAGCCATAGGCTGCGTAGGGAGCCTCGACCCGCACATCGCGCGGCACACCCGAGGCCCGGGCGGTGGGGCCGACGGCCCCCATCAATTCCGCCTGGGACCGCGTCATCACGCCGATCCCGCGGGTGCGCTGCAGGTACATGGCATCGCTGGTCACCACATCCATGTAGTGGTGCGTTCGCGGCTCCAGGTAGTCCAGCGCCTTGAGGATGGCCGTGCGCTGTTCGGCGCCGACGTCGCACTTCACGCCGCCCAGCAGGTTGGCGGAGTAGTTCACCCGGTTTCCGGTGAAGCCCTCCAGGGCATCCATGATGGTCTCGCGGTCCCGCCAGCTGTACATGAACAGGGTGTCGAAGCCCGCCTCGTGGGCGGCCACGCCCAGCCACAGTAGATGGCTGTGGATGCGCTCCAGCTCCGCCACCAGCACCCGGATGGTCTGGGCGCGCGGCGGCACTTCTACGCCAGCCAGCCGCTCGACCGCCAGGGAGTAAGCCATGGCATGGATATGCGAGCAGATGCCGCAAATGCGCTCGACCAGGTAGAGGTTCTGCACCCAGTTACGGCCCTCGGCGGCCTTTTCGATACCGCGGTGGGCATATCCCAATCGCACGACGGCGTCGGTGACGATTTCACCGTCCACGCTGATCAAAAAGTGCCCGGGTTCCTTGAGGGCCGGATGCTGTGGCCCGATCGGCACCGAGAAGGTCTCTAGTGGTTCTCTAGTCACCATGTCCACACTCCCGCTCAGGCCTGCCCGACCGACTCGAAGTCCTTACGCAGCGGGTAGGTCCTATCCGGCCAGTCGTCCGGCAAATAGAGATGCTCAGGGGCCCGCAGCCCCTCGATCCGGACGCCGAACATCTCGGCCAGTTCACGTTCAGAAGCCTCCGCACTCGGGATGATCGCCGTCAGGCTGTCCACTTGTGCGCCCTCCCGAGGCAGGCGCACGCGCAGTGTGATCACCGCCGGACCCGGGCAGAAGTGGTAGAGCAGTTCCAATTCGCCCTTCTCCGGCCCTAGATCCAAACCAGTGATCGCAGCCAGGTAGCCCAGCCGCTGCACCCGCAAGCCGACCACGAAGGGGACCAGATCGGCCGGGGAAGCCAGGGCGATGTCCAGTCGATTCGGCTCCGGGCGGGAAGTCTCGGTCTTGAAGGTCCAGCCCTCCGCCAGCTCCTGGGCGATGGCCAGGGCGCGTTCAAGCGTGTGCATGCTCGGCCTCCGCTGCCGCGGATTTGGGCGGCATCAGGCTGCCCAGCAGCTTGACCACGCCGTCGATGATCGCCTCCGGCCGCGGCGGACAGCCCGGCACGTAGGCATTCACCGGGATGACCTGATCGATTCCCCCCATCACGTTGTAGCAGCCGCGGAAGGCTCCACCCGACAAGGCGCACGAGCCCACCGCCACAACGAACTTGGGTTCGTGCATCTGCTGGTAGATGCGCACCAGGCGATCCCGCGCCTGGCGGGTGACCGGGCCGGTGCACACCAAGACATCGGCATGGCGCGGGCTACCCTTCAGCTTCACGCCGAAGCGCTCCAGATCGTAGCGCGGGGTCAGCGTGGCCAGGATCTCGATGTCGCAGCCATTGCAGGATCCGCTGTTGAAGTGCACGAGCCAGGGCGAATTGACCCGGGCCCAGGTCTTCAGGCGGCTCAAGGCCGTTTGCCAGGAGTTGCCATTCGTTTGCATGGTTCGCTCCTTCGATCAACCCAGGATTAAAGCCAGCAGGGCCAGCATCAGCCCCACCAGATACAGTCCGGCAATAGGGCCGAGGTCGCTGCTGCCGAGCATCAAGACCCCCAGGTGCACGATGGCAAAGAACAGGGCCGCCACGAAGAATGGCCGATAGCCCGGGGCGGCCGCCCGCGTGGGAGGCGCCTCTCCGCTGGAGTAGGTCGTGGACTTGAGGGCAGTATCGGTGGATGGGCCGGCCAGCGCTCGGCCCAAACCGGACAGCCCCGCCACCAGGGCCAGGTAGATCAGGAACGCCAGGGGGGGACTCAGCAACATGGCTCTCAGCACCTCTCTGCCGCGCGCCCCTCAGCCCCCGAACCCGGAAAGCAGGGCTGCGGCGGCGGGGGCGGTCAGCCAGTTCATCAGACTCGGCCATAGGCCGACAGCCACGACGGCCAGCGCCAACACGACCAGGGGGGCGCTCAGGCCAAGGGGAAGCCGGCCTCCCAGACGCACGGCTTCGGAGGGCTTTCGGCGATAGACTGCATTCACCAGCGGTGCATAGTAGGCCAACGACAGCACGCTGTTCAATCCGGCAAACACCACCAGCAGGCCGACCGCCAGGTTATGAGTCTGGAACCCGGCGGCGAATACCTGCCACTTGGACATGAAGCCCGCCAGGGGAGGCAATCCACCCAGGCCGAGCACGGCCAGGCTGAGGCACAGGGCGACCACCGGATAGCGGACGGCTGCGCCGGAGAGATCCTCTACCAGCAGCGGGGCATGGTCGCCACGCTGCAGGTGCAGGGTGTACAGCAACGCACCGGCGGCGAGAAAGGCCAGGCCTTTCATCATGCCGTGGGTGACCAGATGGAACAGCCCGCCCTGCGCTCCGCCGACGGTTCCCAGAGAAAGGGCCACGCCAATGCCCAGCAGCATGTAGCCCACATGCGCCAGGCTGGAGTAGGCCAGCAGGCGTTTCACCTCGCGCTGGCGCAGCGCCATCAAGTTGCCGATCAGCATGTTGACCGCCCCGAAGGCCAGCAGCACCGCGCCCCAGGGCCCGGCCAGCGCTCCCAGCGTGCGCAGCATGGCCACCAGACCGGCTTCGATCACGACACCGGAGAGCATGGCGCTGATCCCGCTGGGGGCCTGAGAATGGGCGTCCGGCAGCCAGGTGTGCATCGGCACCAGGGCGGCCTTCACCCCGAACCCGATCAGGAACAGCCCACCCGCCGCCAGCAGCGAGGGCGTGACCCGGGAGACTTCCCGCAGCTGAGCAAGATCCAGCGTGCCGAACTCGGCCAGCACCAGCCCGATTCCCAGCAGCACCAACACCGACCCGGCCGCGCTCTGCACCAGATACTTCACCCCGGCTTCGAGCGAGGCCGCCTGTTCGCGGTAGAAGGCCACCAGCAGGTACGAGCACACCGCCATGGCCTCGAACCAGATCCACAGGTCGAATAGATCGGTGGCGCAGCTTAATCCGAGCATGACCCCGATCAGCGCCACCAGCATGGCGTAGAACTTGGCCTGGCCCACTTCGGCGGCCAGGTAGGCCCCGGAGTACAAGGCCACCAGAGTCCCCAATGCCAGAGCGACGCCCCCGAGCAACAGGCTCAATCCATCGGCCGAGAGGGCGATGGCGCCCACGGTGAGCACGCCGGGGCCTCCGCTCTGCAGCTCCCGGATAGCCAGGATGAAGGGCAACCAGGCTGCGCCCAGGCTGAGCAGTGCCAGCGCCTGGGCCACCCGGCCCTCACCCCAGCGCCGGCCCAGGCGCCCGCCCAGGTACACCACCGGGGCGCCGGCCAGGGGCAGCACGATCCACCAGGTGAACGCGGGAAGTGTCATCTCAACCCCACAACAACAAGGCGGCCAACAGCGCGACCAACGCGAGCAGCATGCCCATCACATTCCAGGACAGCTGCCCGGTCTGGAGGCGCCGCAGGCCAGAGGCCGCGCCCAGAGTGGCCGCGGCAAAGCGGTCATTGAGATAGTCGAACCCCAGGCCCGCGCCCAGCGCACGGGCTAGCGGGAGAGGTGTCCGGGTAATCGGTTCCATTCGCGAGCGCAACCACCAGAGCCCGAGGCCGGCCAGCACGACCGCCATCACCGCCCAGGTGACCGGGGCGGCCAGCACCTCCTGCGCCCACTGCGACGTGCCCTGCGCGTGCAGGTCGTGATGCGGCAGCGTTCGCTCTAGCAGCCCCGAGAAAGGCCCGGCCAGTGCCCAGGTGCTCAGGGTGCCCAAAGCCAAGGCCGCCAGCGGGACACGCATGGCCGGCCCGGGGTCGTGCAGGTGGGCCGGGTCGCGCCGCTTGCCGGCGAATACCAGGGTGAGCATGCGCAAGCCGTAGAGGGCGGTCAACCCGGCGGTCAGCACCATGATCCAGAAGGCCCAGCGCGGCCCATGCACCAGCCCGCTCTCCAATACGAGTTCCTTGCTGAGGAAGCCGTTGGCGATCGGGATGCCGGCCAGCCCCAGGAAGCCGACTACGAAGACGGTGCGCACGAAGGGCATCTCTCGAGCCAGCCCACCCATCTTGCGCATGTCCCGTGTCCGCGCGGCGTGGATCACCGTCCCGGCAGCCAGGAAGAGCAGCGCCTTGAAGAGGGAGTGGCTCATCAGGTGAAACTGGCTGGCGAACACGCCCCCAGCGCCCACCGCATAGACCATGTAGCCGAGTTGACTCACGGTCGAATAAGCCAGCGCCCGCTTGAGGTCGACGGCCACCAACGCCATGCAGCCTGCCAGCAGGGCGGTCAGCAGGCCCACGATCACCACCGCAGTCGACCAGCCCGGCACGGACTGAAAGGCAGGGAAGAAGCGCGCCAGCAGGTAGACACCGGCGTTGACCATGGTGGCCGCATGGATCAGGGCGGTCACCGGAGTGGGGGCTTGCATGGCATCCGGAAGCCAGGTGTGGAAGGGGACCTGCGCCGACTTGGCCGCAGCCGCGATCAGGGCGCCATAGGCCGCCAGCGCCAGCACGGTCGGAGGCAGGCCGGGGGCGCGGGCCAGGAAGGTCGAGATCTCATAGTCGCCGAAGTAGGCGTATCCCAGCAAGGCCCCGGCGAGCAGCCCCACCCCGCCGAGCTGGGTCATGATCAGGGCCTTGATTCCCCCTGCCACAGCCTTGGGGTCATCGTTATGGAACGAGATCAAGGCATAGGAACAGAAGGCCGTGATCTCCCAGCAAATGAACATCACCAGCATGCTGCCGGTCAGCACCAACCCGCACATGGCCCCGATGAAGAGCAGGACCAGGGCGTAGTAGCGGCCTAATTCGGCCTCGCCGCGCATGTATTCGGCGGAGAAGACCACCACCAGTGCGCCGATGACTGCCGCCACGGCCGTCAGGAACACGCCCAAGCCGTCCGGAACCATTGTCAGGTCCCCGAAGGAGCCACCCAGAGGTATGCGCAGAACCGGATCCGCCCCGGCACGGAAGAGCAGGGCAATAGAGGCGCAGCCGGCGCCGGCTGCGAAGACACTGGCCAGGATGTGCTGCAGCCTGGGGCGGGCATCTCCCACCAACCAGACCGTCAGAGCGCCAAACCAGGCCAGCCCGATCGTGAGGCCGATCAACAAGGCCGTCATCTCTCAACCTCGCAGCTGCGCCAGGTCGCGCAGATCCAGTGTTCCCATGCGGCGCCGGATCTGCACGGCGAAGGCCATGCCCACCACGGCCACCACGGTGTCGGCTACGATGGCTGTGACCGCCAGGCTCTGCGCCAGCTGCAACTTGCCGCTGAGGGTGCCCGCCAGCAGCAGCCCCAGCACGGCCGACTTCACCAGTATCTGCAAGGCGATCAGCGTCCGGATCAGGTTCTTGGAAACCACCAGAGCGTAGAAGCCGACGCCCAGCAGCCCCAGCACCCCGAGCGCCAACGGCGAGATGCTCATACTCTGACCTCCTCTTTGCGGGCGGCACTCTCCAATGCCAGCAGGTCCTGCTCGCGGCGCGCCACCACTTCCTTAACGGCCGATCGGCCCAGGGGGGCCTCGACCTCCGCCAGCAGGCCCAGCAGGCCCAGCACGCCGGCGAAGATCAGCACGATCTGCACCAGCACATCCAGACCGCGCTGCTGCCAGAGCATCTCGGCAAACGCCGGGCCCGGCTCGGCCGGTGTGGCTACAGCCTCGAACGCCGCCAGGGCCGCCAATAGGACGGGCACCAGGACCGCGATCCCCGCGGCCAGCCAAGCCGGCACGACCGCGGCCGGCGGTTTGCCCGCCTCGCCGGCCAGATTGATGGCGAAGATGAAGAGCACCGTCACCAGGCCGGCGCCGACGCTCAGCTCAATCACCGCCACCTGCGGGGCGCCCAGGTCGAAGAACAGCACGGAAAGCAGGGCGCTCACGGCGGCCAGCCAGAGCGCCGAGCTGAGCAGCCGGGCCGCCCGGGTCGCCATGATGGCGGCCAGGATGGCGGCGCCGACGAGAACTGCAGTCATCGCTGCGCCTCGGCCCGCTTGGCCAGCTGCTGGCCGCCGAGGTAGCTTTCGAGCGAAATACCCAGGAAGTAGGCCATGGCAGCCGGATCGTCGGCGTCCACTCTCCCCCAGCGGGCGAATTCGAGGTCGCCC
>Ga0184616_10000135_pt1 | contig 13791 bp, 11 predicted proteins | sample PLM4_90_coex_FD_133145 | JGI IMG/M metagenome (GOLD analysis project Ga0184616, IMG submission 133145) | Groundwater sediment microbial communities from an aquifer in East River, Colorado, USA - PLM4_90_coex | ecosystem: Environmental > Terrestrial > Soil > Riparian zone | place: USA: East...
ACATCAAGGGGTTCTCGGGAGAGTTGGGCGCCATTGTGAGGGAACTCGATGAACTGCTCCGGCGGAGCCGGGTTTCGTCGGAGGAAAAGGACCGGATCCGGCTGCAAAACATCCTGGAGAACGACATACCGGCAACCCTGCGCTTCATCGGGATTTCCACGGAGAGGATCAATGAGCAGATGAGCGCCGTGCTCAAGCTTTCCCTCGTCGGGCAGACAGTGCTCAAATCCGAACGCATCGACATGACGGCCATGTTTCGGTCCGTTGAACGCAGCCTGGCGGAAGATCTCACGAGAAAGCACGCGACCATGAACATCGAAGACCTTCCGTGGGTCATTGCCGACCGGAAGGCAATGCAGGAGGTCATCGGCCACCTTCTCGACAACGCCGTAAAATATCTTGATCCCGTCCGTCCGGGCCTGGTGACCGTCTTCGGGCAGCGGGTCGACGGAGGAGCGCTCATCCATGTCCGGGACAACGGGCGCGGCATCGCGGAGGAGGACCTCGATAGAATTTTCGGCTTATTTCGCAGGGCGGGGCAGCAGGATGTCCCCGGGGACGGCATGGGACTCGCCTATGTCAAGGCGCTCGTAAAGCGGCACAACGGACGCATCTGGTGTGAATCGCAATTCGGCGTTGGGACGACCTTCAGTCTGTCGATCCCCGACGCAAAAGCCATCGGAGAAACGAAGTAATGAGAGGAGAACTAATGGACAACCAGCAGCCTGTCATGATCCTTCTGGTCGAGGACGATTCCGGGCACGCGCTCCTGATCGAGAAGAACCTCCGGAGGGCCGGGATCTCCAACAAGATCATTGCGCTCGATAACGGACAGAAGGCAGTCGATTTCCTGTTCAAGGAGGGCGCGTACAGCGGGGCCGGGCACGCGTCGCCGCCCCTGATTCTGCTCGACCTCAACCTTCCCGTGCTCGATGGATATCAGGTGCTCAAGATCATCAAGAACGACGAACGCACGAAGTCCATCCCGGTCGTGATCCTGACGACGACCGACAACCCCCGCGAGGTCGCCCGTTGCTATGAAATGGGGTGCAATGTGTATATCACCAAACCCGTGGAGTACGATAAGTTTTCCGATGCCATCAGGAAACTCGGATTGTTCCTGTCGATCGTGCGGGTGCCCGATTAGGAGCGGCCGGCGACCATGGGTGCCGCCGCACGATGGATCCGGCTGTACTGGAGGGCATTGTGAAAAAATTATCGATCCTGCTGTTGTTCCTGACCTGCATAGGGCTTTGCTCGACGGGACAGGGTGCGCCGAAAAAAAACTCCGTGAAGAAAAGGATCATTGTCGTAAGCAGCTACCATACGGACTATGCCTGGTCGCAGGACACCAACCAGGGGTTCTGCGCCTCCATGCTGAAGTACGGCTATTTTGAGGACCGGGCGCAGGCCGATGAATATACCCGGAACGATTATGTCGAAACGGCAAAGGTCGTTGTCAAGAAAATGTGGATGGACGCGAAGCGAAATACGGGAAAAGGGGACCACGTCAGGTCGGCGATGGAAATAACGCACATCATCAAGGCCTTCCGTCCCGACCTTATTTTCCTGGGCGATGACGAGGCGGGAAACTATATCGGCAACCAGTTCCTTGATACGGGCGTGCCCATGGTTTTCTGGGGCTTCAATGACAACCCGGTAAAATACGGACTCGTGGAATCCGCGGAACGGCCGGGACATAATGTGACCGGCGTCTATCAGTCGGGCCACTTTCGCGAGAGCCTCCAGCTTCTGAAAAAGCTCGCGCCGAAGGCCAGGACCTTCGCTATCTTGAGCGACGACTCCCCTTCCGGACGGGCCGACCAGAAGGGGATCGAGTTTCTTGCCCGGTCAGGGGCCTTGCCGCTCAGGCTGATCGATTCCGTGGTGACGAATGATTTTATGAAATGGAAAAAAAGAGCGCTTGATTTGCAGGAGAAGGTTGACGCCTTTTTCGTGGCGCAATACTCAACGCTGAAAGACGAACGAGGTGTCAATGTGCCGAATCTCGCGGTGGCCCGCTGGTATATTGAGAATATCCATATCCCCGAGGCCGCATTCGGCATATTCGTGAAACAGGGTTTGCTGTGCAGCGCCGACGACTCGGGATACAAGCAGGCTTTTGAAGCGGTTGCTGTCGCCCATGATATTCTTGCGAAAGGCGCTGTTCCGGCGATCACTCCGACCCGGACCCCGGGCCGCGGTGCGCTGCGGGTCAACCGGGAACGGGCCAGGATGCTCGGTATTACGCTGAACGCCGCCATGGGTATCGAGGAGTACTATGACGGAGCTGAACCGCCGCACGACGTCAATCAACGGGGGGGGAAGGAATGAAGATCGTGAAGGTTGTGCTGACAGCTGTTGCAACGCTGGCGCTCCTGGCGCCTGCGCCAGGGACAGCGGCACCGCGCTCCGGAAAAATAAAAATACTGGTGGTGAGCAGTTATCACAGGGAGTATCGCTGGTCCCAGGAAACGAACAAAGGTTTCTGCGCGGCCATGGTCAAGTTCGGGTACTTCGACAACGAGGCGCAGGCAACGGCATACAGTACAGTCGATGCCGTTGAGTCGTCGAAAGCGATCGTGATGAAGCTCTGGATGGACGCGAAACGGAAAAACAGCAAAGGCGACCTGGAAGCGGCGAGCCTTGCGATTATGCGGAGGGCCCGCGAGTTCAAACCCGATATTATTCTGCTCGGCGACGATGATGCCGCGAACTATATCGGAAAACGGTATCTGGATACGGACATCCCGGTCGTGTTCTGGGGGGTGAACAATTCGCCGGTCAAGTACGGGCTGGTGGATACCGCGGAACGGCCGGGGCACAACGTAACCGGCGTATACCAGTCGGCATACTATATCGAGAGCCTGGAACTGCTGAAGGTCCTCAAACCGGCCGCAAAAACATTTATTGTTTTGTCCGATGACACCGTCACGGGAAGGTCGAACAGCAAAGAGATCGAATATCTTGACCGAAAAGGCCTGCTGCCCATAAAACTAACAGGCGTTATTGCGACCAGTAACTTCGACACCTGGAAGAGCAAGGTGCTGGAGTATCAGAAGAAGGCCGATGCGTTTTTGGTGGCAACAATTGCCGCCATGAAGGACAGCACCGGCAGCTATGTTCCCCTCGAGGAGGTTGCCAAATGGTACCAGGAGCATGTTGCCATACCGGAAGCGGCGACACTGCGCCAGTATGTTGAACAGGGGGTGCTTTGCGGGGCTGATGACTCGGCCTACAACCAGGGATATGAGGCCGTGGTCATAGCCAATGATATTCTGGCAAGGGGGGCCATTCCCGCCACGTATCCCGCGCGCGCGCCGAAGCGCGGCGCCCTGATGGTCAATACGGCGCGGGCCCGTGCGCTGGGGATCGCCCTGACGGAAGCAATGGGGATCGAGGAATATATCGGGAGCAACGAGAAATGAATTCCCGCGCCTTCCCGAAGGCAAGCGGCGTCGCCATGGCACGGGAAGCGTGCACAGACCAAGGGAGATTGCGTGGCATGAGGAACGAAAGAACTGGCCGATGAAACGGTCAGAGAAAGAAGGACTTTCCCTGTTCCCGAGGCTGCTGATCGCCCTCATGGGGATCGTTGTGCTCATCAGCGGCATGCTGACAGCGGTTTTTTATATTTACAACAAACGCGCTTTGGCGAAGCATACCACGGAAAACGTCATGCAGCAGTTCGAGACCATCAGTTATCATTTCCGGTACGAGCTCCGGGATGCGCTGATAAAGGACTTGCAGCTTATTGCGTCCAATCCCATCCTTGATGATTACATCATGTCCACGGAGTTCGACCGCGAGGTGAGCGCGCGGTCGGTGGAGCGGTTCTTCCTTGAATCGCTCAAGTACAGCAAAAATTACGATGGAATTTCTTACGCCGACTTTACCGGCAAAGAGGTCATCAGGACGGACTGGTCGGGACGCGTCAAGGTCTACCGCGACTTCAGCCGGCGCCAGCTCTTTATGAGGCTTCGGGCCGGGCAGGCGGGAAGCATCGAAGTGGACAGCCCGGTGGTGGACCGATACGGCACGATCCAATTTTCAGCGGGGATCCACAAGGTGGACTCCGATATCGGCAAGTTCGGCGGCGTGGTCATCGTGGACCATAGCCTGAAGGACTTTGTCAGCTATCTGGACCGCATCAGGATATTCGAGGAGAATCCGATTTGGCTCTTTACGCCCGAGGGCACGGTGCTGAAACAGCCGGCCGAGCCCGCGGCATTCTTCGATCCCCGGGCTTCGCTCGACAGCGGGTTCCACAAAGCCCCTCTGCTCGTGACGAAGGACGGAAATATGGTGGTGTATCAGGACCTGTTTATCAATCCGGACCGTCCTCTGCTCCGGCTTGTTGTCAGCCTGCCTTCATTCCTTTTGAGTCAGGACCTGCAAAAGGTTTTGCGGTTCTTTTTAATTGTTTCGATCCTTTCGCTCGTGGCCATCTCAATCATTGCCTATTACCTTGCCGGCTATTTGTCCCGGCCCATCATCGAACTTGCCCGTGCCGCTTCCCGTCTCGCGGAAGGAGACCTCTCGACACGGGTGAAAGGGACGTCGACGGGCGAGACGCAAATGTTGATCGACAGTTTTAACCGGATGTCCGAGGACCTGGAGAAAACCACGGTCTCGAAGGACTACGTCGACAATATTATCAGGAGCATGATGGACACGCTCATCGTTGTTTCGCCGGACCGGACGATCATTCTGGTGAATGACGCGGCATGCAGGCTCCTGGGGTATGACGAGGAAGAGCTGACCGGCCTGCCCTTTGACGCCATTCTCGAGGCCGATCCGCAGAAGAGTATTTCGGTGATAGATGAGGTGCTGAGCAAGGGGTTCATCGGCAACAGCGAGCGGGTATACCGCGCCAGGAACGGGCAGCGGGTACACGTGCTTTTCTCGGCATCGGTGATGAGCGACAGGCATACCGAGGCGCAGCGCGTCGTCTGCGTGGCCCAGGATATCACCGACCGCAAGCGGGACGAGGAAAAACTCAAGGCCTTTTCCGATGAACTCCAGGAGATCAACGAGGACCTCAAAAGCTTCTCCTACATCGTTTCGCATGATCTGCGCGCGCCGCTCGTCAATATCCGGGGCTTCTCCGATGAGCTTATTTTCAGCATCCGGGAGATCGGTCCGCTCCTGGAGAAGTATCTTGACGGCTTTCCGCCGGCGGAACGGCAGAAATTCAGCGAAGTTTTGAACAAGGACATCCCCGAGGCTCTTCAGTTCATCGGCTCGTCCGTCAGCCGGATGGACGACCTTATCAATGCGATCCTGAAGCTGTCCCGCGCCGGCCGCCGCAAGCTCAACCCGGAGCCGCTGAATGTGCAGGCGCTTATCCGGCATATTGTGAACTCGCTGACGCACCAGATCGAGAGCCGCAAGATCACCGTGACGGCGGAGGGGCTGCCTGACGTCATTGCCGACAGAACGTCGATGGAGCAGGTTTTCGGCAATCTGCTCGACAACGCCATCAAGTACCTGGAGCCCGGCCGGGCGGGCGAGATCGAAATAACCGCCGAGCAGAACAAAGAAGAGGTCGTTTTTCATGTCCGGGACAACGGCAGGGGCATGGCCGCGGAAGACATTCCCAAGGCCTTCGAGATCTTCCGGCGCGTAGGACCGCAGGACGTGCCCGGAGAGGGAATGGGGCTCGCGTTCGTGAAAACACAGATCAGACTCCATGGCGGCAGGATCTGGTGCATGTCAGAGCCCGGGAAGGGAACGATGTTCAGCTTTACACTTCCCCAGACCGGGGAAACGCGCGAGGTGTCATGACCAGGGGAACGGACCCCGCACGGACATGACAGGGGAAAGCACAGAGTCCAGGGAGACGCTATGCACCGGCCTCACATAACAACCATTGTGCTGGTTGAGGACGACCCCGGCCACGCTCTCCTGATCGAGAAGAGCCTCAGGCGCGCGGGGATCACGAATCCGATCACGACCCTCGTTGACGGAGGTGCGGCTGTGGAGTATCTGTTTTGCCAGGGAGCAGCCGGAGACAATGGAGTGGACCTTACCCACCTGGTCCTGCTTGATCTCAACCTTCCCGTGCTCGACGGCCACCAGGTGCTGGAACGCCTCAAGAGCGATGAGCGCACCAGGCGCATTCCCGTCGTGATCCTCACCGCGGCCGACAAGCCCCAGGAGATCGCGCGGTGCTATGAACTGGGCTGTAACGCTTACATACCCAAACCTGTTGAGTCGGATCAATTTACGGATGCCATCTGGAAGCTCGGCATGTTTCTTTCGATCGTCAAGGTACCGGAGGTTCTGGAAAACAATGACTGACATGACGTTCAAGCGGATTCTCTACATGGAAGACGACCCCGGACTCGCCCGCCTGCTCCAAAAGAGCCTTCAGCGCCGCGGGTATTCCGTGGATACGGCCGCCGACGGAGAAGAGGGGCTTCGGATGCTCGATGCAGCGCACTATGATCTGCTGCTGGTGGATTATAACATGCCCTTCCTGGGCGGGATCGAGGTCATGCAGGCGCTGTCCGCGAAGGGCGCGCAGTTCCCGACGATCATGGTCACGGGTCAGGGGAATGAAGAGATCGCCGTCGAGGCGCTCAAGCTCGGCGCATCGGATTACGTCGTCAAAGATGTGGAGATGAAGTACCTCGATCTGATTCCCGTGGTCATCGACCGGGTCATTTATCAGCAGCTCCTCATCAGGGAGCGTCGGCAGATGGTGGAGGCGAACCGGGAAAGCGAGGAACGATACCGCTGGCTCGTCGAGCTTTCTCCCGACGGGATCGCCATACACGCTGACGGGAGGTTCGTTTTCGTGAATCCGGCGGGAGCGGGATTTCTCGGGGCAACGGACACGGAACAGCTGATCGGAACGCCGGTGCTCAACATTATTCACCCCGACTACCGGAACATGGTCGGCGAGCGAATGCGCGCGATGGACCGTCAGGGAAGCGGCGTGCCGTGGCTCGAGGAAAAATTCGTCCGTCTCGACGGAAGGGAGATCGATGTGGAGGTCGCGGGCGTTTCCTTCACTTATCAGGGGAAGCCGGCAGTCCAGGTGATTTTCAGGGACATTACCGAAAGGAAAGTGGCGGAGGAGAGGCTGGAGCGCCTTGCGCTCTACGACACGCTCACGGGCCTGCCGAACCGAACGCTTTTTTTCGACCGCATGAGCCAGTTTCTTACGCTGGCGAAGCGGAACAAGTATACTCTGGCGGTCCTCTCCCTGGACCTGGACCGATTTAAGGCAATCAACGATACGCTCGGAAGCGAAGTCGGTGATTTGCTTCTTGCCGAGGCCGCCCGGCGGATGTTGTCGTGTTTCCGGAGATCGGACACCGTGGCGCGCATGAGCGGAGACGAATTTACCGTGATCTGCGGACGGATCGCCGAGCCGGGGGACGCGGCCATCGTCGCACAGAAGATCGTCGCCTGTCTGTCGGAGCCGTTTCATCTGAAAGGACATGAGTGCCGCATCGGCGCAAGCATCGGGATCAGCATTTTTCCCCGGGACGGCGATGATGGAGAAACGCTCGTCAAAAAGGCCGATTCCGCAATGTACCGCGTCAAGGAAAGCGGACAGGGGGGCTGCGTTTTTTACTCGTCCCCGTCGTGATGGCACTGACCGAACCTCAAGGATTCATGGACAAAGCAGTCAAGAACGCCTGCGCGCACCCGCAAAATCCGATGTCTCGCTCCGGGCATGGTTCTTTTGCCGGACCTCCCCGTTGCCTTCCTACGACAGAACGCATTTTGTTCTCCCCCTTTTTCACTTCTCCAGGAATGGTATAATAACGAAAAGGCGGAGTTGTGCCGTGCAACGCCGGAATGACTCCAACCCTTACGGCCTTTCCCGGTCACAAACCTTTTCTCACGCACCGCGAGGGCATTTCGGCAAGAAACGAGGTGGGCACATGCCGCATGCAGGGCTTATGAATGAGCAGAGTCTGGGGCCGGTAAAGGGGCCTTTTCAGCGCGCCCGGCTCCATATCCGGGGCGGGAAGCGCAGGCTCAGGCAGGGCAAGACCTCGGCGGGCATTGTAACGCTCTATGACGCGCTGCTTGCCGCGATGGAATGGTATGTGAATGCGCCTGAGCACAGGAGCAGTCTTTCGATCGGTGGAGATAGTGACCTGATGAACGACAGAAATGTCTATTCCCTCCTCGTGCGCTCCCGTGTGCTTGATGGGAAATTCGATTTTCTCGGTTTTGACTCACTAACGGAAATCGCCTTGAACGAGGAGATGCCGGCATATGACTATCGAGAGCTGCTTGACGGCATCGAGTCGGTAATGACCCAGCTCGGAGTGATGCCTTTTGACGAGGCATCGCTTCCGCCCGAGGACCCGAAGACGTTTTGATTGCGGATTTCGGATTAAAAAAATGAGAAAGGATGCATTCTTCCGCAGGTTGATGCGAAAATCATGAGGAATCATCTCTCCGAAGAAAGATCACCCTACCTGCGGCATGCGGCAAGCCAGCCTGTTGATTGGCGGCCCTGGTCCGATGAAGCTTTTGACCTGGCGCGTCAGGAGAACAAACCCGTGTTTCTGAGCACGGGAGCGGTGTGGTGCCACTGGTGTCATGTGATGGCAAGGGAATCCTTCGAGGACGAAGGGATCGCCAAGCTCCTGAACGACCTCTTTATCAACATCAAGCTTGACCGTGACGAGCGGCCGGACATTGACCGCAGGTACCAGCAGGCGGTCGCTGCCATGGGCGCGGGGAGCGGGTGGCCCCTGTCCGTGTTCCTTACGCCCGATAAGGAGCCGTTCTTCGGCGGCACCTATTTCCCGCCCGCGGACCTGCGGGGAAGACCGGGATTCAGGAACGTGCTCATCTCGGTCAGTTCGTTCTATAAAACGCAACAAGGCGATGTTGCCGAGTATGCACGGCGCGTTATGGACACGCTCAGGCCGGAGCCGCTTATTTCCGGCGTCGTGAGCGAAGGGATGGTGGTTGAGGCGGAGCGCGCCCTGCTTGCCGCTGTTGATCATGAAAATGGCGGATTCGGCCAGGCGCCCAAATTCCCCATGCCGGGAGCGCTGGAATTCCTTATCCGCAGGTCATTCCCGGGCAGGGACCCGGCAATCGGCGAGGCCGCGCGGAAGATGCTTGAGGCCATGGCTGGGGGCGGTTTCCATGATCACCTCGGCGGCGGATTCCACCGCTATTCGGTGGATGAGGCATGGATCCTGCCGCACTTTGAAAAGATGACGGACGACAATGCGGGGCTTCTCAAGAACTATAGCGATGGTTATGCGGTATTCAGGGACGAGCGGTTCCGCGACATAGCGACAGGCATCATTGCCTTTACGCGGAATGTTCTTTCCGCTCCCGAGGGCGGGTTCTTTGCGAGCCAGGATGCTGACGTGACGCCTGCTGATGAAGGCGGCCATTTCACCTGGACAGAAGAAGAATTCCGGAAGGCGCTCGATCCCGAGGAATACGCAGTGCTTTCGACCTACCTGCTGCACGAACAGGGCAGCATGCATCATGACCCGGAGAAAAAGGTGCTGTTTGTCACGGGAACGCTGCGGGACCTCGCTCTGGGGATCGGGAAGAGTCTTGACGAGGTGCAGAGGACCATGCAGAGCGGAAAGAGAAAACTGCTTGGCGCGCGGGCAAAGCGGGTAATGCCGTTCATCGACAGGACGCTGTACACCTCCCTGAACGGAATGATGATCAGCGCGTTTTTCCATGCCTTTGCCGTGCTCGGCGACCTGGAGGTTAGGGCTTTCGCTCTCAAGAGCCTGGAACGAATCCTGAAGGAGCGCCTGAAGAACGACATGCTTATGCACGCGGAGAACATCCCTGCCGTGCTTGATGATTATATCCATTTGATCGACGCGCTGGTCGCGGCTTATGAAGGCACCGCGGAGATGCGGTATCTCGGACTGGCTGACAGACTTATGAGCGACTGTCTCCGGAAGTTCTTTGATCACGGAGAAGGGGGATTTTTTGACACCGATGGCGAGGTCCTGGGCACGCGGCTCAAACGGATCGAGGACGTGCCCCATGCATCAGCCAATGCGCTGGCCATCACGCTGCTCCTGAAGCTCTCCCTTCTGGTCGGCAGCGAAGAATATTACCGCGCCGCGGACCGGACGCTCAGGATTTTTGGAGCGTCTGCGGCCGGGATGGGAGTTCATGCGGGAGCGTACCTGTGCGCCCTCGATGCTTCATTCCGCATGATCAAGCTGACGGTCGAGGCCCTGCCGGACAGTGGGCTTGCGCAGGCCGCCCGCGCACAATCGGGAAGGCACTATTGCGCGATCCTGTACGGTGACGACCATGACAGGGTGGTCCCCTGCAGACAGAACGCCTGCGTTGAACCGGTACGGGAGCCTCAACTGCTCGGCGATATTCTTGCCGCGTTGTAGCGCTGCTGACAGAAGTGCGCGGATGATATCCTCTTCAATTACCAAACAGTAAAAGAAAGGCTGCCATGACGATGACGAGAGACGGTTTTCTCAGGGGCTTTCCCCTGTTCAAAAGCGCGCCGCGGGACCTTGTGGCGAGTTTGATCGCTGCCGGGCGTTCTCAGGCGATTCCCGCGGGGGCACACATTTATTCCGAGGGAGATGTTTGCCAGGGCATTGCCTTTGTCCTGTCCGGCGAGATCCGGGTCTATAAGATCGGAGAAACGGGCCGTGAGATAACACTCTATGAGATCGGGCCGGGCGAGACCTGCATCCTGAATGCCTCGTGTATCCTGTCGGGTTCGACCTATCCGGCGAACGCAGTCGCGGCCACGGAGGTGAGCGTGCTGCTGGTGCCGTCCGCTGATTTCCGCGGGCTCGTTACCGCCCATGAGGAGATGCGGATTTTTGTGTTCTCGCTCCTGAGCCAGAGGCTTGCCACGGTCATGGAACTGGTGGAAGAAGTGGCTTTCGGCAGGATGGACCATCGGCTCATGGAATATCTTGTTCAGAAATCCGACGGTAATGTTCTTGAGTCCACCCACCAAAAGATCGCCAACGACCTCGGCACATCCCGTGAGGTGGTCAGCCGGCTGCTGAAGGACCTGGAGCGGAAACAGCAGGTAAGGCTCTCCCGGAATTCCATTACCCTTTTAATGGCTTGAACTCCCCTATTGGAAAAACTTATTCCGTAGAACGCGGGGGGCTTACTCCCGGTCGCTGGATTTTGATCCTGGACAGTTCTCTTTGTGACTAAGTCACAGACTCCCGGAATATTTTCTGGTATCTTTATCCCAAGAATACGGCACTCAATTGGCTGCCGGCTAAATTCAGGTACAAGGAGGATGTAATTATGAAACAGAATATCGGTTCCCTCGAGAGGGTGATCAGGATCGTGGTGGGAGTAGTTATTCTTTCCCTGGTTTTTGTGGGGCCCGCTTCACCCTGGGGATACCTCGGGATCATACCACTCGCAACAGGGCTCGTTGGATGGTGTCCGCCCTATGCCTTGCTTGGTTTTTCAACCTGCAAAAACTGCAAGTAGCGATTCGGTGAGACTGGGGAGGCAATGATCAATAAAGCGCTCACCTGCCCCGCATATTACCAGCCCCGTTCCAGGACGGGGCTTTTTTAATGGGACGAGGCGGTGTTTTGCCTGGCAGCCCGTGGCCGTTTCTATTCTCCGGAGTTCAGCTGGTCCAGATAGGGAAGAACGTCGCCGGTTCCGCGCACGACGCACGTAAGGGGGTCCGGCACCCGCAGGAAGGGATACCGCAGTTCACGCTCGAGCAACCGGTCCATGTTCCGCAGCAAAGAGCCGCCGCCGGCAAGAACGATGCCTCCGTCGATGAGGTCCACGGATTGCTGAGGGGACAGGGACCGGAGGAAGACCTGGGTCGCGGTGACGATTGTCCAGAGCGTTGGGGCTAGCGCAGTGCCGATTTCCCGGGCGGTAACGTTCACGGAGTCCGGGAGGCCTGTGTCAAGGCGGCGTCCTGCCACGCTGAAGCTGAGCTCTTCCTGCGCCGGGCTGGCGTCCCCGATCCGGAACTTTATTTCTTCTGCTGCATGAGCATCCACGAGAAGGCGGTGTTGTTTTTTGATATGTGCGGCGATTACACGGTCCATCTCTTCTCCGGCAATGGGGAGAGAGTCTGCCTGAACCACCTTCCCATCGGTAAGGACCGCCATTTCCGTGATCCCGCCGCCGATATCCACAACCATTCGCGACCGTTCCCCGGAAAAATCCAGACCCGCGCCAAGGGCAACGGCGCGGGGTCCCTCGATGAGGTGTACTTCGCGTGCCCCGGCGGCCAGGATCAGCACGCGGAGTATTCTTTTTTCTTTTTGCGAAGCCCGGGCAGGCGCGCTCGCGATAACCCGGGGCGCTTTGCGATACCAGGCGCTTGTTCGCGAAAGGAACCGCGTCAGCATTTCCCGGGCCGCCTGAAAATCCGCGACCGCTCCGCCTCGAACAGGCTTTACCATAACCACCTCGCCGGCGCGGCGCTCGTGAGCGGAACGCTCCAGGGCGATGACGGACGGCTCATTCACGACGATCCCGCATCCCTGTTGGTAGATAAGCGTGTTCGTGCTTCCCAGGTCAATGGCAAGGTCGCAGGATATGAACTCGTTTAGCCTGTTCAATAGGTCAGCCATGGTCCTCTTCTTAAAAAGGCCGGCGCGAACCGCGGCGCCACAATCGGGTCTTTTTTCCATTATCCAATAAATTCGTTATTTTGCAACTAAAATCTCCTTGACAGACGGCAGGAAATAAGCAAAAATGGGCCTCCACATTCGGCAATCCTTAGCCGAGCAAAGCCTATGACGAACGGCAGTCCCTTACCGAATAATAAAATATCCTCCGGCGTTGCCAGTCTCGATACGCTGATCGACGGGTTTTCCGTTGGCGACAATGTCGTCTGGGAAGTCGAGGCCGGGACCGCGTACAGCGTTTTCATCAGGAGCTTCATCTCCCGGGCGCACAGCGACGGCCGGAAGGTGATCTACGTGAGCTTCAACCGGTCGCCCCAGACCGTGCTGAACGATCTCAACGCGATCATGTCCGCCGAGCACTTTACGCTCATTGATTGCTTCACCTCGGGCAAGGGAAAAAACGACAACACGTTCCTGAAATTCTATGAGAAGACCTCTCCGGGCGTGGTGCGGATCGAGGCGCCGGGAGATATCGAACGGTTCACGGCAACGCTCAATGCCATTGAAGACAAACTGCCTCCCGGAGCGCTCTATGTGTTCGACAGCCTCACGGGCATGCAAGACCTCTGGGGGGAAGAAAACGCCACGCACCGGTTCTTCACCTACATGTGCCCCCGGCTCTTTGATCTGGGGACGGTGGCCTATTGGATCCTTGAAAAAGAGGCCCACAGCCCCCGTTTCAAGGCAAACCTGCGGCACATCACGCAAGTCGTGTTCGACCTGTCAAAACGAAAGAACAGCCTTTTTCTGAAGGCCCTGAAACTGGAGGACAGGCAGGACCGGGAGGTGTTCAAGCCTCATCAGTACGAGATCCGCGGCGACACGGTCAGCATAACATCGCCCAAGAAAGAGCCTGCTTCGGACATCGGCGGCAAACTGAAGGAAGAGCGGATGCGGATCGGCATGAGCCAAAAGGAGCTCGCCGATCTGGTGAGCCTTACGCCGAGTTTTCTGTCGCAGCTGGAGAGCAACCAGGTAAGCCCCTCGCTCGGCTCCTTTCTTCAGCTCTGCAGGGCGCTGGGCATCAATCCCGGGCAGTTCCTCGCCGTCAGCGATGACAAGGCCACGGCGCCCTGGCTCGTGAGAAGGGAACAGCTTTTTTCCCGGCCCTTTACGCGCGAAGAAGCGGCAAAGGTGTATGAGGTGACGTCAGGCGGCAAGCTCT
>Ga0184616_10000136_pt1 | contig 13719 bp, 15 predicted proteins | sample PLM4_90_coex_FD_133145 | JGI IMG/M metagenome (GOLD analysis project Ga0184616, IMG submission 133145) | Groundwater sediment microbial communities from an aquifer in East River, Colorado, USA - PLM4_90_coex | ecosystem: Environmental > Terrestrial > Soil > Riparian zone | place: USA: East...
ACGAGACGATGCATGAAAAACATATCTATGCAGAGCCCTTTGACGGATTCGAGATATCAATGCGGGTTGACTATCCTCTGCCCATCGGCGAGCAGGTCCTCACGTTCAATCCAGCAAGCGGATCTTTTGCAAAAGAAATCGCCCCGGCCCGCTCCTTCAACACCTTTGAGAACATTGAGATGGCCCAGAAGCTTGGAAAGGTCGGGGGCGGCTATCTTAATTCCCACATCATCATGTACGACGGCAAGGTCATCAACACGGAACTCCGTTTTCCCGACGAATTCGTTCGCCACAAGATATTGGACCTGATCGGAGACCTCTACCTCCTCGGCCTTCACATCAGAGGACGCATTTTCGCCAACATGACCTCCCACGGTTACAATCAGGCACTGGTGCAACGCCTGTACCAGGCTGTCCAGAGCAGCTCCCGTCAATAGGTCAGGCAGATCAGTGACTGCGCCTGCCGGCGCACCAAAAAAAGGCGGGATTTTCATCCCGCCTTGAAATGCCATACCCGATCAGTGAGAAGGACCGGATCAGTGTTTTTGTTCCGCCTCCGCAGGAAACACCGGGAATATCTTGGCGATCACCCAGAACAGAACAAAGGGCATGATGAAGATGCTGACCGCCCCGAACAGTCCTTCCTTGAAGGTTTCCCAGTCATGGGGAACGATCGGCAGGTGATAGTGCATGTACCCGGCAAAAGAGAGTGAAAAAGCCTGGCCGCCGATCACGACGTTCCACCGCATCATGAACACGCCGAAGAGCACGAGGACGACGCCGAGAACCGACCGCCTGATCGTCAGTCCCGGAAGCGTGAAGAGAATGAGCGGAACAAGGTTGCCGATGCCGTATTGCATGATGAAGATGTCGTAGAAATCGCGGTCATAGATCACGCTTGACAGGACGTCCCAGGACTTGACCGCGGTGTACCCGCGAAAAATCAGGTCTAAAAGCTCAAGGCTGATCGCGGCTACCAGGAAAAAGACCAGGTACTTGGCGGTCATCTGGATCACATTGACCTCAATTCCGACGATCTCCTCTTTCGAACGGAACGTGCCGCGAGACACATTCCTGCGTGTAGCGAGGAACTTTTTGATCTCCATGGTAACGATGTAGGTGAGCATGCAGAGCGCAATGCCCGAGACCACCGCGGACATGATGAAGATCACCGGCATAAGCGGAGTCATCCAAAGAGCGTTCGCCTTGACCGACCCGAAGATGAACCCGGCGTATCCATGGAGGAAGCAGGCAACCGGGATACCGATGCCCGCAAGGATTTTGATGGCCTTTTCGTCTTTGTGAAGAGACTCCTCGCTGATATCATACACGCCAAGCGTCAGCGAACAGAAGATCAGATACTGCCCCCATTCGGACAGGGTCTTGTCCTGTTTTTCCCTCAGTTTGAGCGCGACCTCCACAAAATGCTTCCGGTACAGGAACCAGAGCTCCGACGCCACGATCGCGCCGTAGGTGAAAAACACCACGCCGAAGGCGGCGATGGCCGAGGTAAAGTGCGGCGTCATGAAGATCTCGATGCCGCGGAACGGGAACTGAAGGTGGAGCATGATGGGCAAGGGCGCCACAAAAAGCAGGGCAAAGGAGAAGACGAGGGCGAAGCGCGCCATGTCCTTAAGCTGCTGGATGCCGAAAACGTGGTACAGCGATGACAGCACAAAAGCCCCCGCCACCAGCCCCGTCATAAAGGGATACATCACGATCTGAACGCTCCAGTAGATGAACTCGTTCGGATAGGTGAACAGTTCTTTTACGGTCCATAATTCTCCATGGGCTAGCATCGTTATTTTACCTCCCTGTCGAGGCCGATATAGAAGGCCTGCGGTTTCGTGCCGTATTCTTCCTTCAGAACCCCGACCCGCTCGGTCATGATATATTTCGTGACCGGATCATTGGGGTCCCTGAGATTGCCGATCTGGCGAGCGCCGAAGGGGCAGGCCTGGACGCAGGCGGTCTTCAATCCCTTCGTGATGCGATGATAGCAGAAGTTGCACTTTTCCGCCGTGTGGTGCACAGGGTGGAAGAAACGGACGCCATAGGGGCATCCCATGATGCAGTAGCCGCAGCCGATGCACCAGGACCGGTCCACCAGCACGACGCCGTCAGGCGTCTGGTACGTCGCGCCCACGGGGCAAACCTGCACGCAGGGAGGGTTCTCGCACTGGTTGCAAAGCTTGGGCACGAAGAACGCTTTGTCGATGTCCTCTTTTTTTATGTCCAGGGTCTTGCCCTGGCCAAGATCGAACGTTGAATGGGTAAAGCCGTCCCGGCCGCCCACCGCGGGCGTGTCGGCATGGGATTTTCCGTCCTTCGTGGTCACATACCGTTCCACCCAGGTCCTTGTCACGTTCGTGTCATAGGGGACCTCGTTCTCGAGCTTGCACGCCTTCACGCAAAATCCACAACCCGTGCACTTATAGGTGTCCACCAGGAACACCCACCGGACCTTGGACTTACTCTCCGCCTCTTTGGCCATGAGTTTTTTGGGATCCACGATCTCGAAGGCCGCGATCGGCAGCGAGAGGGCTGCAGCCCCTGTCATTGCATTTCTCAGGAAATTTCTGCGTGTAATCATCTGAGTCCCTCCAGATTCGGCATATGCGGATTATGGCACATGCAGCATTCCACGTCGGGGTTGTGTTTGTCAGGATCAATGCCCTTGATCTTTGCCCGTCCGCTCGATGGATAGGGGAGCGGGAAATGGCACCGGAGGCATTGTGCCCTGCTCCGGTCAATGGCAAGCTTGGGAAGTGTGTCGGAGTAATGATCGCCGTTTACCGTATTTGCCGGACCGTGGCAATTCTCACACTGGATGTTCTGGTGCGGAGATTTTTTAATGCTGGAATAATTCTTTTCATGACAGTCTTTGCAGTACTCGGCGCCCTGGTACTTCACTTTGATCTTTTTCCAATCTTCCTCATTGCCCAGCCGGTGCCAGCTGTACATATATCCCCGGTCATAGGCGCCAAAGTCCTTGGGAACCAGGACCATTCTGGCCAGCAAGATGATCGCAACAATACCAAGAAACGCGAACAACGGCCGTAAAACATGATTCTTCATACGCACTCTCCTCCCCTGAATTCAATTCCCCGACATCCTGTTGCGGCGGTATTCATTTTTCATCGCTGTTCAGTGTTTGCTTCATCACGGTGGTGCCTTCCCAGAGAATGGCGAGAAAACAGAGTGAAAGACCACCGACCAGGCCGAAAACATGGAGCAACTGCCATTTGATGACGATGAAGAGAATGACGAAGATGAGCGAAAGTTTCAGCAGACTTATGAAGACCGCGGCTAAGTTCGAACCAACGGCCGTTGCGCCCTGTCGCAGGTATACCCGTTGCACGGAGATGGCGAGCCACCGGAAATTGAGAAGGCCAAGCGCCCCGCCGAAAAGAACGCTTGCGGGCAGAAACCACCAGGGCTGTGCCGTTTTCCTCATCAGACCGAACGCCAGGACGCCCGCCGCGGCAGCGGAAACGATCAGGGCGGTTTTCTTTGCCACACCCCTCAGGATTGCATCAACCGACTGTTTCCTGATCTGAGTTTCATCGCCTGTCATTGGCCGTCCTTGCCCTTCTTATCGAAGGTTTCCTGGCTCCGTTTGGTGTACAGGAACAGGTTCCTGAACCCTGCTGCGATGCCGATGAAGAGGAATGTCGCGGTGAACCAGGGAGCAGTGCCGAGCCAGGCATCGAGCTTGAGCCCGATGTAAAGACCGATCATTGTCGCGAACACCAGCGTCAACCCGACAGTGCTCAACACCCCGACCATGCGGATGAGTTTGCGGTCCTTTTCATTCATGCCGGAATCACAGGGCCTTCAGGCTTTTCCGGGCGGCCTCGATCGTCTTGTTGATGTCGGCTTTGGTATGGGCAAGCGAAAGGAACGCGGCTTCGAACTGCGACGGCGCAAGGTTCACGCCGTTTTTAAGCATGGCCAGAAAGTACTTTCCGAACCGGGCCGTGTCCGATGTTTTGGCGCTTTCGAAGTCTTTTACTTTTTTGTCCGTGAAGAAACCGGTGAACATGGAGCCCACCCGGTTGAACGTGACCGGAACGCCAGCCTCGTCCGCCGCACTGCGAAGTCCCTTTTCGAGTTCCGCCGCATTTTTCTCAAGCGTCTTGTAGACGCCGGGCTTTGACAGTGCTTTGAGGGTCTCGATACCCGCGGTCATGGCAAGGGGGTTGCCCGAAAGCGTGCCTGCCTGGTAGATAGGCCCGATGGGCGCTATCTTCTCCATGATCTCAAGCTTGCCGCCGTAGGCGCCGACAGGCAATCCGCCGCCGATCACCTTGCCGAGGCAGGTCAGGTCGGGCTTGATCTTATACAGCTGCTGGGCCCCGCCGTAGGCAACGCGGAAGCCCGTCATTACTTCGTCAAAGATAAGCACAATGCCGTACTGGTCGCAGATCTGGCGCAAGCCCTGCAAGTACCCCGGCTCGGGCGGCACGCAACCCATATTGCCGGCAACAGGCTCGACAATGATACAGGCTATACGCTGGCCCTCGCGGACCGCCATCTCCTTTACGGCAGCAAGATCGTTGAAAGGAACGGTAAGGGTAAGCCTGGCGAGGTCCGCGGGCACGCCGGGGCTGTCAGGAAGACCGAAGGTGGCCACGCCGCTCCCGGCCTTCACGAGCAGGCTGTCCGCATGACCGTGATAGCAGCCGTCGAATTTAAGGATCTTGTCCCTGCCCGTGAATCCCCGCGCCGCCCGTATAGCGCTCATCGTGGCCTCGGTCCCGGAACTCACCATACGTACCATCTCAATGGACGGGAACGCCTTCTTTACCATCTTCGCGAGCGTGATCTCGATCTCCGTGGGCGCGCCGAAACTGGTGCCGTTTGCAATGGCTTTCTTAAGCGCTGCTGTCACCGCGGGATGGCTGTGCCCCAGGATCATGGGCCCCCAGGACAGGACGTAATCGATATACTCCTTATTGTCGACGTCGGTGATCTTCGATCCTTTCGCCTTCTTGATAAAGAGCGGCTCGCCGCCTACGGAGCGAAATGCGCGCACCGGGCTGTTCACGCCGCCGGGAATATGTTTTTTTGCCTCATCGAACAGCTTCCTGGATCTTACTCCTGACATGTATTCTCCTTTCACCTCCGGTAGAATCATTAAATATCGATACTCGACAACCGTCATCTATAAAATATGCAAAACCATGCTGAATGTCAATGGAAAAGGTTGATTTTCATGGATAATCACAAGTAAACATTATATGACAATCATAATTATTCCGAGCCTTCTTTTCACTTCGACATCCTGGCGACGATGAAATCCGCCACGGCCGGCGCATCGTTGAGATCAAAACAGGGCATCGGAACATCAAACGGTTTGTCGCTCACGAGTGAAAGAAAGGAAGCATCCTGCATGCAGAGCGGGAGGCCGCCGGAAATTCCCTGACGAAAGACTTCAATCTTGTTTTCCCCGTCGCCCTTAAAACCTTCGTAGAGGACAAGATCAACATCCCCTGCCAGCTGCTCAAGCTCATGAGGAGACGGTTGCCGCTCGACCCGTTTTATGAGCGCAACCTTGTCCGGTCCCGCGAGAATGACGGCTTCCGCTCCGGCCTGCTGAAACCGCCAGGAGTCCTTTCCGGGCTTGTCGAGGTCGAACCCTTTAGAGGTGTGTTTGACCACGGCCACACGGAGGCCGCGCTCCTTGAGAATGGTCACGATCTTCTCGATAAGGGTGGTTTTACCGCTGTTCGATGACCGGGCAACGAAGGAAATAACGTGCATCTGTTTCTTCACCCCTCATTCCTCACCGCAAAATCCGCAATCCGCACTCCGACATTATACTGTCTCGGGTTTCCGTTTTCTGCCGAAGAAACGGACGCCGAGGATGCCGATCTCATAGAGGACGTAAATGGGCAGGGACATGAGCGTCATATTGAAGGCATCGGGAGTCGGCGTCAGAATGCCGCCGATGATGAAGGCGATCAGGAACGCATACTTCCGGAATCTGGTCAGGACATCGGTGTTGATGATCCCCATGCGGCCAAGGAGGATCATGATCAGGGGAAGCTCGAACACGGCCCCGGAGGCAAGCATGAATTTAAGGGTAAAGTCGATATAGTCGCCGATCTTGATGATGGCCTTGAGATGCTCTGTTTTATAGGTGACCAGGAAAGGAATAGCCATGGGAAGGAGCACAAAAAAACAGAAGAGAACGCCGATAGCAAAAAACAAGGTCGAGAAGAACACGAATTGTCCGGCGTATTTTCGTTCCTTGGGCATAAGTCCGGGAGAAATGAACTTCCATACCTGCAGCAGAATGGCCGGGATGACCAGCATCATGCCCGCGATGAACCCGATCTTGAGGTGCGACATGAAGGGCTCGGTAAGGGTGGTGAAATAGAGGTCTTGCGTTGTTTTGTTCGGCTCGAAATGGAAGAACGGCAACGACGCCTGGAACGCAAGCGACGCGTTCATGGGCAACAGGAGAAAACCCAAAAGGTCCTCTGAAAAATAGAAACAGATGGAGAATCCCGCGGCGATCCAGATGAGAGCATGGACCAGTCTTTTGCGCAACTCGTCGAGGTGGCTCCAAAACGACATTCTCAGCTCTTCTTCAGCCATTTGACGCGGCCCCCCCGCCCTTCGGCCCTTCCTGCTTCTGCTCGGGATCCTGTCCGGATTTTCCCCCGGCCCCCTGCTCCGCCGCGGCCGCTCCCGCGTCCGCTTCTTCGTAGGCCTTCAGATCGATATTACCGAGTTCCTTCACCTCCTGAAGGTTCGCGGTCTTCTCCACTTCCTTCATCTCGGTCTGGACGGATTCCTGAAAATCCTGCTGCGCTTTCTTGAACTCGGCCATGGCGCGGCCAACGGACTTTCCCAGGTCCGGCAGTTTCTTGGGCCCGAAGACAAGGAGAGCGATGACGAAAATAATGATCAGTTCCGGTAATCCAAGGCCAAACATAACATTTCTCCTTTATTCCTGATGGTGGAGGTATGGTGTTGCGTTTACCGCAATCCGCATTCCGCACTCCGAAATTCTTTATTTCACGGGAACTACATCGAGACGCGAATGACGGTCTTCACATTGCCCCGAACGTTGAAATCCCCTACAACCTCAAGCCTTCGGGGTTTCAGATTTTTCTTCAGCACATCGAAGATCAGGTTCGTCACGGCCTCATGAGAAACGCTCTGGTCCCGGAAGCTGTTCAGGTAGAGTTTCAGGGCTTTGAGTTCCACCACCTTCTGGTCCGGCGTATAGGTGATCCTGATCACGGCGAAGTCAGGGTAGCCCGAGCGCGGGCAGAGACAGGTGAATTCAGGATAAGAGATATCGATGGAATAGTCCCGGTCCGGGTTCGGATTGGGCCATAATTCGAGTTTTGCACGCTTGATTGCTTTGGCTCCGTATTTCATTTTTTTATTGTAACCTATTTCCCGTTTTTATGTAAAGCCGAAAATGCAATTTAAGTTGTTTTTTCTCATCGATGAATATATAATCAAGAATACGCAATCGAATATCATGCAAAGTGAAGAGGTTTTCCCCGTCATGACCTACAATTACGACTGCATAGCCACCGGCATCGGCAGCCTGCCGATCACGGACCCTGAAAAGGCCGCCGCCCTGTCCCTCCAGTACCTCCCTGAAGCGCCGATCTGGCCCCAGCTCCCGCAGCGTAACTTCCGGGAGCACATGGACGCGCAGTACAGCGAGTCCCTTCCGGGACTTACCCTCGATGATGCGAAAAAGAGGGTTTTCTTCGACACCGCAACGGACCTCTCGCCGGAGCTTGAAAAGTTCTTCGAGCGGTATATCGAGAAGGACTATGGGTTCTTCAAGATTTCCGAAAAGTACGCGGCGGCGTTCCCCGCTTTTATCAAGGCCTTGCAAAAAGGCCTGCCGCCTGCAATGCGGTTCGTAAAAGGCCACATTACCGGCCCCCTTACCGCAGGCACTTCGTTTAAGGACGAGACGGGCAAGGACATCATTCACAACGAAATGCTCTTCGATGCCCTGGTCAAGGGCCTCGCCATGAAAGCAGCATGGCAGATACAGGAACTGAAACAATTCGGCAAACCGGTCATTATCTTCCTCGACGAGCCTGCCATGGAGTCCCTCGGCTCCGGCTTCTCCGCCGTCTCATCCGAAGTTGTAGCGGAAAAACTGAACGAGATCATCGACACGATCCACGAACTGGGCGGCATCGCCGGCATCCACTGCTGCGGCAACGCGGACTGGACCATGATCTTCAACACCAGGGTGGACATCGTGAACTTCGACGCCTTCGGGTACATGGAAAAAGTGATGCTCTACCCCGGAGACATCAAAAAGTTCCTGGGCCGCGGCGGCGCGCTCGCCTGGGGTGTTGTGCCGACCGGCGCCTTCACCGGGAACGAGACCGCGGACCTGCTCGTCGCAAAGCTTGAAGCAGGCATGAAGCGGCTGGAGAAGGAAGGCGTGGACGGTCAAACGGTCCTCCATCAAAGCCTCATCACCCCGTCCTGCGGAATGGGCAGCCTGACGCCGGACAAGGCCGTAGCAATCCTGAAGCTGCTCAGGGAAGTCTCTGACAGGATGCAAATGAAAATAAATACCAATATCCAAGCTCCAAATCACAAATAAACACCAATCACGAAATTCCAAGCCTCAAACTTTAATATTATAATTTGAATATTGTTTGAGATTTGCTATTTGCCCTTTGGAATTTTATTTATGCTTTCTCTTATGCCTCCTCGTTCACATTTTACGCTCTTCATCTTCGTCTCCTTCGCAATCCATGCGCTGGTTATCGCCGCACTCCTGTTCCTGGTACAACCGACACCGCCGGACAATCCTCTCATCACGCCGGTCAGGATCGTTCACCTTCCGAAACAGGAGGTCAAGCGGCTGCCACCGCTCCGGCAGGCGCCTGTTCCTCCGGCGCCTCCTGTTCCGGAACGAATAGTCCCGGAAAAACCGCTGCCCTCGGGCGCTGTGCCTTTCCCCAAGAAATTCGGCGACAGTGATAAGGTCGCACTTCCAAAAACTCTGCCGCAAAGCGGCGTCCCTGAAGGAGCGGAGCAGGGCAAGGAAACCGGTAAAACAGGGGCCCGCCGCCGTCAAGCGACCGGCCCGCTCCCCTTTTTGACCCAGAATGACATCGACGAGCTAGCTCGCAAGGGCATGCCGGAAAAAAAGCCGGGCGATAATTCCGTTACCCTTGATACGGACGAATTCAAGTTCATTTCCTACAACCGCTGGCTCAAGGGCCATGTCGAAAGCAACCTCCATTACCCGGAGCTCGCTGCAGTATCGGGATACCAGGGAACGCTGTACATCCAATTCGATATTAAAAAGGACGGTTCCCTCGGCGCTGTGGAGGTCTTGAAATCATCGGGGTACAAGATCCTCGACGATGAAGCTGTCCGCGCGATCACCGTCTCCGCGCCGTTCCAGCCGCTCCCTGATGCCTGGAACATGGACCGGTTTGCCATTCGCGCGGCCGTTATATTCTACCTCGGTGAAGGCTATATCCGATGACAGATCTGGCAAAAATTGGCGCGGCGTTTGCGCTCATCGTTCTCCTGCTGCGGCTTCGCTGGAACCTCGGACTCGTGATGCTGACAGGCGCCCTGTTCCTCGGATCGATCTATCGCATCGGCCCGGCCGGACAGCTGCGGGTACTTCTCTCCTCCAGCGGCGACCTGGTGACGATCAACCTCGTGGCAGGTCTCGCACTGATCATGGTGCTCGAAAACATTATCAGGAAACGGGGCGTGCTGAAACGCATGATGGAAGCCGTCGTGAACGTTGCCAGGGACCGGCGCATCGCCGTTGCGGTGCTGCCGGCCGTGATCGGGCTTTTGCCGTCGGCGGGTGGCGCTGCATTCTCAGCGCCCATGGTGCAAGAGGCGTCCGCCGACGCCGAAATAACGCCCGAGCGCAAGGCCTTCATCAACTACTGGTTTCGCCATATATGGGAATACATCTCTCCGCTCTACCCCGGCATAGTACTCGCCGCGGCAATCACGAAAATCCCCGTCAACAAGCTGCTGCTTTCCCAGCTCCCGCTGCCGATTGCGCTTATCGCCGTGGGTTCGCTCCTGGGTTTCCGCGGAATGCCTGTCCAGGCCATAGCGGGAAAGCGGGATTGGAACGAAATCAAAACGCTCTTCCTTACCCTGCTGCCGATCACCGCCTCGGTCGTCCTCGTCGTCGTTTTCAAGCTGCAGCTTGCCGCGGCCATGGCGTCGATCGTTGTCGTCATGCTTCTCTACTACCGATACTCGGCAGGAGAACTCCGGACCACGCTCCGCGAAAGCGTTTCGTTCAATGTCATGCTCATGGTCGTCGGCATCATGTTCTTCAAGGGAATGCTTGAGGCGTCGGGCGCCATCGAAGCTCTGCCGGCCTTCTTTAGCCAAAGCGGCCTTCCGCCGGCAGTGGTCATTTTCGCGCTCCCCTTCATCGTGGGACTGCTCACCGGTCTCACCGTTGGGTTCGTCGGCGCCACCTTCCCGATCATCACGGCCATGCTGGGAGGCCATCCGGACCCGGCCACGGTCACCTTCGCCTTCGCGAGCGGCTTCGCGGGCGTGATGCTCTCCCCCACCCACCTCTGCCTGCTTCTGACCATCCGGTACTTTAAAGCCGACATGGCGGGGACCTACCGGTTGATGTATCTGCCGGTATTTTTTGTTTTTCTCGTGGGACTGATCAGGTTGTGGCTTTAACCAGGCAGAGGTAAAGAACGGAGTTGCAACTGCTCAGGCCTGCCACGAAATCACCGCCTCTAAACCTGACTTTCCGTTTGATTTTCCAAGCCATTTATGTTATTTTCCCCCATCATGATTACCAATGACTTTTTTGCCGATGCGCAGAAGTACCTTATGAACACCTACGGCCGGCAGCCGCTCCTCCTCGTCAAAGGACGGGGCACGAAGGTTTACGACTCCGAAGGACAGGAGTATCTCGACTTTGTTTCCGGCGTGGCGGTATGCAACCTCGGCCATTGCCACCCCCGCGTGGTCGTGGCGCTCCAGAAGCAGGCGCAGCGGCTGATGCACGTTTCGAACCATTATCACATCGAACCGCAGATCACCCTCGCCAAGGCCCTTGTCGCCAGTTCCTTCGCCGATAAGGTGTTTTTCTGCAACTCAGGCACCGAGGCCGTTGAAGCCGCTCTCAAGCTCGCGCGGCGGTATGCGCGGGAAGTGTTGAAACAGGACCGGTTCGAGATCATCACCATGCGAGGCTCCTTTCACGGAAGGACCTACGGTTCCGTTTCCGCCACAGCACAGGAAAAGTTCCATCAGGGTTTTGAGCCCATCGTTCCGGGATTCCGGTACGTCCCATTTAACGATATCAGCGCAGTGAAAGGGGCTATTAATGACCGCACCTGCGCCGTCCTTCTGGAGCCGGTCCAGGGCGAAGGCGGAGTGAACATGGCGGCGCCGGGGTACCTGAAAGCGCTCCGGGAACTCTGCGATGAACAGAAAATCCTGCTCATGTTCGACGAGATCCAGACCGGCATGGGCCGGACCGGGAAGCTCTTCGCCTACGAACATACCGGGATCCTCCCCGATGTCATGATGCTCGCCAAGGGGCTCGGGGGAGGCATGCCGATCGGCGCCTTGCTCGCCACGGACAACGTCTCCCAGGCATTCACCCCGGGCTCCCACGGCTCGACCTTCGGCGGCAATCCTCTGGCCTGTGCCGTAGCCAATGCATCGCTCGAAACCCTGCTCGAGGACGACATCATCATCCCGAAGGTGGCGCAGGTCGGAGAATACTTCCTTCAAAGACTCGGCACGCTCCTGAAAAAATATTCTTTCGTGAAGGATGTCAGGGGGCAGGGGCTCCTCGTCGGCATGGAGCTGGATTTCCCCGGAAAAGAGATCGTCTCAGCCTGCATCAAAGAAGGTTTCCTTATCAACTGCACGGTTGAGACGGTGCTTCGGTTCATGCCGCCGCTCATCGTGAGCGAGGAAGAGATCGACCTTCTCGTCGAAGCGCTTGACCGGATCTTCGAGAAACGCTGATCATTTCACATTCCAGGTTCATAGACGTTTTTCACACATATCAAACTGCTGTCAGTTATCAGCTGCATCCGGAGAAGTCATGAAAAAAGATCTGCTTGCCATTACCGACCTTACACCAAAGGACATTGAACAGGTCCTCAAACGCTCTGCGGTCCTTAAGAAGACGCTGAAACAGGGCAAAAGCACCCAGACGCTCAAGGGCAAATCCCTCGGCATGATCTTCGAAAAGTCTTCGACGCGGACACGGGTGTCCTTTGAGGTCGGCATGTTCCAACTGGGCGGCCAGGCCCTTTTCCTTTCGCCCGACGACCTCCAGATCGGCCGCGGCGAGCCCATCGCGGACACGGCGCGCGTTCTCTCCCGCTACCTCGACGGCATTATGATCCGCACCTTTGCTCAGGAAGCGATCGAGGAATTGGCGCACTTCGCGTCGATCCCGGTGATCAACGGACTGACCGACCTTCATCACCCCTGCCAGGCCCTTGCCGACCTGTTTACCATCCAGGAGAAGAGGAAAAAATTGAAAGGACTCTCTCTGGCATACGTGGGAGACGGGAACAATGTCGCCAATTCGCTGATCCAGGCCTGTGTAAAAACGGGCATGCATTTTGCCATCGCCTGCCCCCGTGGATACGAGCTTGACGCCCATATTCTGAGCGCGGCGAAAGCGGAAGGCAAGCAGACACGCGCAGTCGTGACGGTCACGAATGACCCTTACCTCGCAGTCAAAAACGCCGACGTGGTGTACACCGATGTATGGGCGAGTATGGGACAGGAAGCCGAACATGCTAAACGCATGAGAGCGTTCAGGGGATACGAAGTGGACGCGAAACTCATCAAAGCCGCTCGCCCGGGAGCGCTCGTCATGCACTGCCTGCCCGCCCATCGCGGCGAGGAGATTTCCGCCGCGGTGATCGACGGTCCCCAGTCAGTGATCATCGACCAAGCCGAAAACCGCCTGCATGTGCAAAAGGCGCTGCTTGATATGCTCTTGCGCTGACCAAGATGGCCTCGTAAAAAATCATAGCCTATCTCAGACGCGGAGACAGGGAGAAAATGCATATTGATTATAATGATCTTCTCTGCGCCTCTGCTTAGCGGATAAATCCTACTTGGTGCGAGTCCATCATCGATAATGCCGCGCTGAATTACCAATACCTGCGCATAAAATCATAACAGCAGGTTTTTTACAGCTTGAATTTTGGAACAATAAACCTCAAATTACAATCTCACACTGACAAGCCTTTCCGAATATGCTATAAATACGTGCATTGAAGCTCTCTGCAGCGAAGTGAAGGTCCGCAGAGGTATCTGCAGGGAATATCGATTCTGAAGGTAAGAACGAAATCGTATTCGCTCGCTAATCCCGCAGCAAAGCAACGGGGAATGCGTTCACTCCAGAATGCAATGTCGCATATTATCGGGGGGAGGCTCTACTATGAAACCGTTGATCGGCATCACGATGAACCTTGAGGCGCAGACCTCAAGGAGCTTGAATATTCTCGACCAGGACTACGGCAAAGCGGTGGTGCAGGCTGGAGGCATTCCGGTCCCGATCCTCGGTATCGATTCGTCAATCCCCGATCTTGCCAGGAAGCTTGACGGTTTTGTTTTCAGCGGCGGGGACGACATTCATCCACGGTTCTATAAAGAAAAGCCGCTCGCCAAAGCGAGAGTAACGCTCTCTCCCGACGAACGAACTCAATTTGAAATAAA
>Ga0184616_10000137_pt1 | contig 13714 bp, 12 predicted proteins | sample PLM4_90_coex_FD_133145 | JGI IMG/M metagenome (GOLD analysis project Ga0184616, IMG submission 133145) | Groundwater sediment microbial communities from an aquifer in East River, Colorado, USA - PLM4_90_coex | ecosystem: Environmental > Terrestrial > Soil > Riparian zone | place: USA: East...
CAAGGCCGAACAGACCCGCGATCAGGAACTGGAAAACGCCCGCCGCCTGCTCGCCCAGGGCCGCGACCCCGAACACGTCATGCATCTCCTCGCCCGTGCCCTCACCAACAAACTCATCCACACCCCCAGCATCCAGATGAAGCAGGCCGGTTTTGAAGGCCGTCTGGAACTCTTGCAAGCGGCACGCGAGTTGTTTGATCTGAAAGATTCTGATAGTTAAAATTATTACCGCCAAGTCGCCAAGCACGCCAAGGTCATTGATTATTTTATTGATCAGTAAGCCCACCCGGCAATGTAAAAAGTGGCACTATAGCGTGATATTCTTTGCGTCCTTGGCGTCTTGGCGGTTAATCGCGTCTGGCGTTAAGTCGTAAGGATTATTAGCCACCGTGAAGCCCTCCATACGCAGCAAACTCGAAAACCTCTCCGAACGATTGCAGGAAATCAGCGCGCAGCTCTCCGATCCGGCTACTCACCGCGATCAGGGCCGCTTTAGGGATTATTCCAAGGAATACGCGCAACTCAGTCCCGTGGTCGAGTGCTTCCACCGCTATCAGGCGACACTCGAGCAAGTGGCCGAGGCCGAGGTCATGCTGCGCGACGAGGACCCTGATCTGCGCGCCCTGGCGGAGGAAGAGATCAAATCGGCGCGTCGGCTACAGGAACGGCTCGAGGCCGAGTTACAAACCTTGCTGTTGCCTACCGATCCGCACGACGACAGCAATATCTTTCTGGAAATTCGCGCCGGCACCGGCGGCGACGAAGCGGCTTTGTTTGCGGGTGATTTGTCCCGCATGTACACGCGCTATGCCGAGGTGCGCGGCTGGCAGGTCGAAATCATGAGCGTAAGTCACGGCGAACATGGCGGCTATAAAGAAATCATCCTGCGCGTGATCGGTCGCGGCGCTTATTCGCGTCTCAAATTTGAATCCGGCGGACATCGCGTGCAGCGTGTGCCGCAGACCGAGGCACAAGGCCGCATCCACACCTCGAGTTGCACCGTGGCGGTGATGCCCGAAGTAGAGGAGATAGACGAGATCGCTATTAACCCGGCGGATTTGAAGGTGGATACCTTCCGTGCCTCGGGCGCCGGCGGCCAGCACGTCAACAAGACCGACTCGGCGATCCGCATCACGCATCTGCCCACCGGCACTGTGGTGGAGTGTCAAGACGAACGCTCGCAGCATAAGAATCGCGCACGCGCCATGTCGCTGTTGCGCGCCAGAATGCTCGCCGCCGAGCGCGGGAAACAACAAAGCGAGCAAGCCCAGTTACGCCAAGGCCTGGTCGGCAGCGGCGACCGCTCCGACCGCATCCGCACCTATAATTTTCCGCAGGGCCGCGTCAGCGATCACCGCATCAACTTGACGGTGTACCAGCTTGATGCCGTGCTGCAGGGCAATCTCGATCTGCTGATAAACCCGCTCGTCAGCGAACATCAGGCCGAGCAGTTGGCCGCGATTGCGCAATAAATGGAAGTGCTTTCACCAAAAAGCGCAGCGGCGGTGTTGAAAATGGCCGCACAGCGACTGACCGGTCACGAACAGCCCACGCTGGAGGCCGAAGTGCTGCTGGCTTGCGTGCTGGGCTTGACGCGCAGCCGGTTGCTGAACCTGGCGGAACGAAAGTTGAGCGAAGATCAACTAATGCAGTTTAACCGGCTCCTCGAACGCCGCTTGCAGGGCGAGCCGGCCGCTTATCTCACCGGCCATCGGGAATTTTGGTCTCTCGATTTACAGGTTACGCCAGACGTATTGATCCCGCGTCCTGAAACAGAACGTTTGGTCGAACTTGCACTGGAACGCATTCCGGAAAACGAATGTTGGCGCATCGCCGATCTCGGCACCGGATCGGGCGCGATTGCACTCGCCATCGCCCAGGAGCGTCCGGCTTGCCGAATCATCGCCACGGATAGCTCATCGGCCGCGCTGGAAGTGGCGCGCGGCAACGCCGAGCGCCTGGAGATCCGCAACGTCGAATTCCGTTTGGCGGGCAGCGATTGGTTCGATGTTTTGCAAGACGACCAGTTTGACATGATTGCCTCCAACCCGCCTTATGTCCGGTGTGATGATCCGCACCTGGAGGCGTTACGCTTTGAGCCACGGACCGCCTTAGTCGCTGGAGCGGATGGTTTGCAATCGCTGCGCGACATTGCGACACAGGCGCGCGAGCATTGCGCGGGTGAAGGCTGGCTGCTGCTGGAACACAGCTACGATCAAGGACGGGAGATGGTGCATATCCTTTCCGATCTCGGTTATACCGGTCCTCATGACTACCCGGATCTGGCCGGAATTCCGCGCGTTATCGTCGCGCAATGGAAGTCTTCCCATGAATGACGAGCAACTGCAACGCTACAGTCGCCAGATATTGTTGCCGCAGATTGGCCTTGAAGGGCAGCGGAAATTACTGAATTCGAGCGTCCTGATTGTCGGCTTGGGCGGCCTGGGTTCGCCGCTCGCCATGTACCTTGCCGCAGCGGGTGTCGGCCATCTGCTGATCGCCGATGGCGACCGGGTGGATTTGTCCAATCTGCAACGGCAGATCATCCACCGCAACGCCGACATCGGGCGCAGCAAAGTCGAGTCTGCTCGTGATGCCTTGCATGCGATCAACCCGGAAGTAAAAATCACTCCCCTCGATGCCCGTTTGGCGGAACAGGAATTGGCAGACGCAGTCAGCCGGGTGGATGTGGTGGCCGACGCCAGCGATAATTTTGCCACGCGCTTCGCCTTAAACGCCGCCTGCGTGCACGCCCACAAACCGCTGGTATCCGGCGCGGCGATACGCATGGAAGGACAGGTCGCGGTGTATGACCCGCGCCGCCACGACAGCCCTTGTTACCGCTGTCTGTATCGGGACGATCCTGGAGAGGAGGAGGGTTGTGCGCAGCTTGGCGTGTTGGCGCCAGTGCCAGGGGTGATCGGCGCGGTGCAGGCCGTCGAGGTTATCAAACTGCTCGCGGGAAGCGCGGAGACACTCACCGGCTGGCTGCTGGTATTCGATGCGCTTGTCATGGAGTGGCGCAAGCTGAAATTGGCTAAAGACCCCGACTGCCCGGTGTGCGGTGCGAAGCCAAGGTAGGGAATGGCCAGGTTTATGTGCCCACGCGGTAGTGACTTTACGGCGGATGCCAAGGTAGGCTAATCTTATAGAGGTTCCTTAGATTTACGCCTTAAGCAACTCAGGGTGACACGGTAGACTACAAAATGAGGACATGGGCGCCATGAATTGGTTCTACAACCTCTCCATCAAAATGAAGCTGCTGGCGGCCTTTTCCATCATGCTGGTGATCGTGATGGGCCTGAGCTTATTTTCCGTTAGCCGAATGCAGGCCATCAATGCCGCTTCCACCGAAATTATAACCAATTGGCTACCCAGCGCGCGATTCATCGCCAATATACGCAGTGATCTGCTTAACTTTCGCAGTGCGGAATTACAACGTCTGCGTGTCACTACTCCAGCGGAACGGCAAGGTCTTGAGCAGGATATGGCGAAGGCCCAGGCCTCAATGCTGAAAAATCAGCACCGTTACGAACCGCTTATCACCACGGCGGAGGAGGGACGTCTTTACCGGGAGTTTGTCAGCGCCCTGGAGGGTTACCAGGGTGAGAACGCCGCCAGAATGACGGAGCAAAACGGCGCTCCCGAAACCTATGATTTGTATGACGCGAATTTTAACAGCGCCACAAAGTCGCTCGAGGCCCTTATCGAACTGAATGTGGCGGAGGCCAATGGTGTCAGCGCCAAGGCCAATAATGTCTATGCGCAGTCGTCACGCTGGGTATTCGCCGCCGCGGGGCTGAGTATCTTGATGGTGATTGCGCTAAGCGCAGTGATGTACAAGCGTATCGGCCGGCCTATCCGGCGGCTCGCCAGGGTAGCTGGTAAAATCAGCATGGGCGATCTTGGGGCGCGCACCCGGCTCAACTACGAGAGAGATGAGTTGGGCGAACTCGCCCAGGCCTTCGATGAAATGGCCAAAACCCTGCAACGCCGCAAGCAAGAGACCGAGCAGGCGACGCGCGAGTTGCGTAACAGCGAAGAACGCCTGCAACTGGTCGCCAAGGCCAGTAACGACGCGATTTGGGATCTCGATCTGGTCACCGAGAACCTGGTCTGGAACGAGAACTTTGCGACCATGTTCGGCTATCGTCAGGAAGACATCGAGCCCGGCATGGCATCCTGGAATAACCGCGTGCATCCGGAAGATAAGGAGCGCGTGCTGACCAGTATCCACAACCTCATAGCCAGCGGCGGGCCTTACTGGTCGGAGGAATACCGCTTCCGCCGCAGTGACGGCGGCTATGCCTATCTGCTGGATCGGGGTTATCTCGTGCACGATGACAGTGGCAAGCCGGTGCGCATGATCGGTTCCATGGTGGATCTTACCGAGCGCAAACAGATCGAGCTGACGCTGAGCAAGAAATACGATGAATTGCAGGCGATTTACCGTCTGACCGACGCGGTCAATCAGGCCGGCTCGGTTGAGGACGTGTACCAAGAAGCGCTCAATACTCTGCAAGACACATTACACGCGGATCGCGCCTCCATCCTGCTGTTTGATGAACAGGGGGTCATGCGCTTCGTCGCTTGGCGCGGGCTTTCCGAACACTATCGGAGGGCGGCGGATGGCCATAGTCCGTGGTCAGCCGGTGGCACCACCGCCCAGCCGATTCTGGTCGCGGACGCCGAACAAGAACCCAGCCTGGAAACATTCCGGGAGACGCTCAAGGGGGAAGGCATCCGCGCCCTCGCATTTATCCCCATACTTCATCAGAAACAGCTATTGGGTAAGTTCATGATGTATTACAACCTGCCCCATGCCTTTTCCCACGAAGAAACCCAATTGGCTCAGACCGTCGCCAGCCACATCGCCTTCGCCATTGAGCGCGCTCAGCAAACGGCCAAGCTGGAACACCAGGCCCTCTACGACAGTCTCACCGATATCCCCAACCGCACTTTATTACATGATCGCCTGAGGCAGGCCATCATCGCCGCTCAGCGCTCGGGCGCCTCACTGGCCCTGCTGTTGATAGACCTGGACCGCTTCAAGGAGATCAACGACACCCTCGGGCACGACCGGGGGGACCAGGTCTTGAAGCAAATCGGCCCGCGCATTCAGGGCGTGCTGAGGCTATCCGACACCGTCGCGCGTTTGGGAGGCGACGAGTTCGCCGTGCTGTTGCCTACGGTGAGCAACGCCGACCATGCTGTGCTCACTGCAGGCAAGATCCTGCAGGCGTTGCAGACGCCGTTTCCGGTGGAGGGTCTGGAACTTGAGATCGGTGCGAGCATCGGCATCGTGCTCTGTCCCGAGCACGGTACCGAGGCGGACCTGCTCATGCAACACGCGGATGTAGCGATGTATTTGGCCAAACAGCAAGGTGGCGGTTACGCCGTCTATGCCTCGGAGCTCGATCAGCACAGTCCGCAAAAACTCACCCTGATGAGCGAATTGCGCCACGCCATCGAACACGATGAGCTGGTGCTCTACTACCAACCCAAGCTCAGTCTCAAGACGCAAAGCATCATCGGCGTTGAGGCGCTGGTGCGCTGGCGCCATCCGCAGCGCGGTCTGATTTATCCCGACCAGTTCATCCCCTTGGCGGAACAAACGGGTTTAGTCAAACCGCTTTCGCTGTGGGTGATAGACCATGCCTTACGGCAGCACATCGCTTGGCGGCGCCTGGGTCTGACCATCAGCGTGGCGGTGAATCTTTCCGCACGTAATCTGCATGACCAGGAGTTGCCCAGACAGATTGCCGAATTACTTCGGCTGCATCAGATCAAGCCACATGTGCTGGATATCGAGATCACGGAGAGCGCGATCATGGCCGATCCTGCGCGCGCCCTGGAGGTGCTCACCCGGCTCAGCGATATGGGCGTCAAACTCTCGATAGATGACTTCGGCACCGGTTACTCCTCGCTCGCTTATCTCAAAAAATTACCGGTGGACGCGGTCAAGATAGACAAATCCTTTGTCATGGATATGGCCAAGGACGCAGACAACGCCATGATCGTGCGCTCCACCATAGATCTTGCCCACAACCTGGGGGTACAGGTCATCGCCGAAGGGGTGGAGGTGCATGAAGCATGGATCGAACTATCCATTCTTGGCTGCGACGCCGCGCAGGGTTATTACATCAATCGTCCCATCCCCGCTGCTGAATTTATCACCTGGCTTAACGGCTCACCTTGGGAATTGGCAAACACGGTCCCGGCGTGAGCCATTGTAGAGGGCCGAATGAATTCGGCCAGCCGGAGTGCAACTCCCGGCCGCTACCGGAGTCGAAGCCGGTATCATGGTGAAAATAGCTCACAGATTGAACCTTCGTCACGCCGGGCTGGCGCTCATCACGTTGTTAACTGCATGCGCCACCACACCGCCGGCCGCCTTACAGGGCACATTCTCCACCCTCACCCCGCAGCAGACCCTTACGCAGGCCACGACGGGCCAGTCGGTACGCTGGGGCGGCGAGATCATCCAAACCCTGCCGGGCAAAGACGAAACCTGTTTCGAGATCATAGCCCGGCCGCTCGACAGCACGACTCGCCCCATCCTCGGCGACAACGCGCAGCAGGGCCGCTTTATCGCCTGCAGTCAGGGTTTTTACGACCCCGAAGTGTACGCCAAGGGGCGTGAGCTGACCGTAGTTGGTCGGCTCCGGTCACCCACTCAGGGCAAGATCGGCGAGTACGAGTACCGTTATCCGCGTGTTGAGATAGACAGGCTGCTGCTGTGGCCGCTGCGTGTCAGGGCCTATGACTATCCGCCGTATTACTACGACCCCTTCTACGATCCCTTTTATGATCCGTTCTGGCCATTTGGGCATCCCCGACGCTGGCGATGACTGTCATGAAGCGCGCCTTGGGTCTGACGTTATTCGCGATGATGCTGACGGCCTGCGCCGTTACATCGCCGTTTGATAGAGCAAAGCTATCCGGGGCGGACAAGACTCTTTCGTATCAACAGGCCATAACGGATTCTGAGTCGCTACGTGGCCGGCGCATCCTGTGGGGCGGCAGCATCATCGAAACGCGCAATCTGGCGCAGCACACCGAGGTGGTGGTACTCGCCTACCCCTTGGATGTGCAGGCGCAGCCGCTCACCTCGAAGTCCGCACTCGGCCGCTTCGTCCTGATCTGGCCCGGCTATTTGGAGTCGGCGGACTATGCGCCCGGCCGCTGGCTGAGCGTCATCGGTGATCTGGACGGTCTGCGTGACGAGCTGCTGGGCGAATCCCGTCACAGCTACCCGGTGATACAGGCTCAATATCTCTATCTATGGCCGCTCGAAACCGGTCCGGCAGTTTCGCCCCGATTCCATATCGGCGTGGGCGTCATATTATAATGTAACTATTTGATTTATATAATAAAAATTATAAACACCCTTTTCATCGTATACTAGTGACCCAATATCTTCTTTCCTAACAGCACCACTTTGCAGTAATAAGGTCATGAATAGCTCCATCGAAATCGCCCGCGATCTGATCCTTGCGCCCTCCGGCATGGGTGAGGTCGAGCTTTATAACGTGCTCGACCAGATCATGCATCACCGCATTGACAGCGCCGACATGTATTTTCAGTCCAGCCGCCAGGAGTCATGGCATCTGGAAGACGGCATCGTCAAAGAGGGCAGCCATAATATCGAACAGGGTGTGGGCGTGCGCGCGGTCAGCGGTGAAAAAACCGGCTTCGCCTATTCCGACGAAATCCTGTTGCCGGCGCTGACCCAGGCCGCCAAGACCGCGCGCGCCATTGCGCGCAACGGTCAAAACGGCAGCGTCAAAAGCTGGCAGGGCAAAGCAGGTCATGCGCTTTATGTGCCCCTGGACCCGGTAGCCACGCTTACCGAAACCGGCAAGGTGCAGCTTTTGCACATGCTGGACAGCGAGGCGCGCCGGCTCGACCCGCGCATCAAGCAGGTGATGGTGAGTCTTGCCGCTGAGCAGGACGTGATAATGGTGGTGGGCAGCGACGGCACGTTTGCCGCCGACGTGCGGCCACTGGTACGGCTCAACGTGAGCGTGATCGCGGAGCAAGATGGTCGGCGTGAACAAGGCAGCGCAGGTGGTGGCGGGCGGGTGAGCTACCAGTATTTTCTCGACAACGAGCGCGGTCTCGACTATGCGCGCGAGGCCGTGCGGCAAGCCTTGGTGAATCTGGAAGCGGTGGCGGCGCCCGCCGGTACCATGCAGGTAGTACTGGGCCCCGGCTGGCCGGGCGTGCTGCTGCACGAGGCCATCGGCCACGGGCTGGAGGGCGACTTCAACCGCAAGGGCAGCTCCGCCTTCGCGGGGCGCATCGGCGAGCGGGTGGCCTCGGAACAGTGCACGGTGGTGGACGACGGCACGCTCGAAAACCGGCGCGGCTCACTCAATCTCGACGACGAAGGCACGCCGACGCAGTGCACCACGCTCATCGAAAACGGCATCCTCAAGGGCTATATCCACGACAAGCTGAACGCACGCCTGACGGGCGTCAAGCCCACCGGCAACGGGCGGCGCGAATCCTATGCGCATCTGCCCATGCCGCGCATGACCAACACCTACATGCGCGCGGGTGATTATTCACCGGATGAAATCATCCGCTCTGTGGAGAAGGGGCTGTACGCCGTCAACTTCGGCGGCGGCCAGGTGGACATCACCTCCGGCAAGTTCGTGTTCTCGGCAAGCGAGGCCTATCTGATTGAGAACGGCAGGATTACAAGGCCCGTGAAGGGCGCGACCTTGATCGGCAACGGCCCGGATGTGCTCATGCGCGTGTCCATGGTCGGCAACGACCTGGAGCTCGACACCGGCGTCGGCACCTGCGGCAAGGAAGGCCAAAGCGTGCCGGTGGGCGTGGGCCAGCCGACGCTGCGGATTGATGGGTTGACGGTGGGCGGTACCGGAGTTTAGTTATGTAGCCTATTTCAAATGAAGCTGTGCCTCCCCTGCCAACTCTATCGCAATGGCTTTTTGATCAGACTTTTCGGGCCAGCCAATGATATTGGCATGCCGAGGCGGGTTGTTATCAGGGTCTACCTTCAAACCCAGAGCGGTAACTTTTGAAACATTGATGTCACCACGAGCAAGCAAGGGCTCTTGGCGCTTTTGTGCAACCTCCCGCTCGCCTATGTCCCAGATTTCAGTATCAGATAAATCAGTTACCCTAAATACTGATGTCTCTCCCTTTTTAGTTGGTAGGAAAGCCCTGTAGGTTACTCTCCCCTCTTTACTCTTCTCATCCGAAACAGAATAGTGCCGTTTGTCAAATATATAGCGCGCCAGAGACTCATCGGGAGACACGCTATCCACGTGGCGTCCTAAAAATATAACCGGCGGAGATTTTCAATGATAACTTCAGGTAGGGTGTCTCCAAAACTCCATACTCCGTGGATTTTATTGCCGTCGAATATCCCGGCGTAGGTAATGGTATTGTTGCCATCCACACTGACCACAAATACTTGCTGCTTGGCTTTATACCACTCCAAACCTATCGCACCGTCTGGCTCAGCTCCAATAGCAGGTAGGGGTATGGCAGGAGGGAGCAGTTGTAATAACCTAATCAATTTAAGCGCTTCGTTATAGGCGCCATGGGTTACAGCCTGCGCACCATAGCCGTCCCAATCTTCCATTGAGCAGTCCTTGTAAACTTCTTGCAAGGAGGTCAGCAATTCTCTTGGGCGTTGTCCCCACGTTACCGTCTCTTGCCGATCCTTAATTACCTCCGAGACTAAAGTATCGGGTTTCTTGGTAATGCTCCGGCTAGAGCGACTGAGTAGTGTGGTAGTGCCAGGAATCAGGCCAGAGTAACAGTCTTCGTATCTAATAACCGCACTCATTCGTATAGCCTCGCCGTCCTATCGGTAATACTGTCAAAGAATATCTGATTTTTCAGGTCACGCAAACTCCCCAGTGCTTCCCACACTTCTTGTCCATTCACATCAAAGTTTGACTCCTTAAACACATCTATATCAAGGATTATCGTTGTAATCGCTGATTCAGCGGACTCGAGAGCTTGAGTAACAATAGCCGTTGCCCCGGAGTTTGGCTCTGACACAACTACACGTGTTAAAAAACTACGGATATTCCCTTGGTTAAGGTTAGCTGTAATCACCGGAGGTGTCTTAAGATGTTCAGAGTAGTCGTGTATAGGGGTAGGGATTCCCGTTAAGTGGTTAATATATCGCAAAGCTACCCGCGTAATCGTTTCGGGCTTGGCAACATCTACGTAAAATTTCCATAGTCTGCGGGCCTCGTCACGCAAGTCTTCCCAATTCTTATAAGGCCTCAGTTTGCTATAAGTGAAGCCATCTTGTCTAACCTGTAAAACCTGTTTCTCATCAGCAGATCTATATAGATAGCCGACAACACCTCTATCTATAGTAGTTGTTTGTGGCAGTTGCTCTTCATGTACTTCAAAGCGAGCTTCGAATCCTCTAAGCTCTTTCCGTTTGGCGGAGTACCTTTCTCTTACAAAATCCCCTATTAAAGCCAAACTCTCAACATCAACATTCGCCGGCAATTTAACTCGAACATCAACAAGTGCTTCGGTGATAGGGGCATTGGAGAGGTATCTTTGCGTAGCCATGCGAGCAAGTAAGAACCAGGAATTTTAGTACTATAACACAAGGCTTAATATTTGATATATGTTTATAAGTATTTGATTATATTTATTAAATTCAAATCCCCGCATACCATTCGTAGCCTTCGTCTTCCCAGTAGCCGCCGTTGCCGTCGGCGATCTTCTCAAAGCTCTCCACCAGTTCAATCTTCATCAGATATTTGGCGTGTTTGTAACCGAGCTGGCGCTCCACGCGCAGCCGCAGCGGCGCGCCGTTGGCGATGGGCAGTGGCTTATCGTTGAGCTCGTAGGCCAAGATCGTCTGCGGGTGCCAGGCGTCTTCCATGTCTACGCTTTCGTAATATTTCTTGCCGTCTTCGTTCATCGGATCGGCGCAATAAAACATCACATAACGGGCGTTGGACAGGGGCTTGACCCGCTCCAGCACGGTGCTGAGCCGCACGCCCTTCCACTTGCCGATAGCGCTCCAGCCCTCGACGCAATCGTGGCGGGTAATCTGCGTGCGTGCAGGCAGTGAGCGCAATTCGGCTAAGGAAAAGCTGCCGGGGTGTTCGACCAGCCCTGTGACCTCCAGGCGCCAGTTGATAAACTCATTGGCGGCGAGCGCCTGATATTCGGGGCTGTCTGGATTGTCGGTGCCGTTGCTGCGAAATACCGGGGAGAGATCCGCTTCGCCAAATTCCTTCGCCATGGCGTTCCGCGCCGTGACCAGGCGTTGCGCGCGATAAGTAAGCTTTTCGGCGCTTTCCAGCATCCGCACGAACCCGTCGCTTCGGGACAGCTTGTCGCAACCCGCCATAAACAACACCGATATCGTACCCAGTGTGCGGAAAATAAAATTGCGGCGATTCATTTTGTTCATGAGCGCACCGTATACCAGCCTGTGATCATAGAGCGTAGGTTATTCCAGACGCCGCTGATCAGCACCATGAAGACGTGAATCAGCACAAAGCCGATGAAGGCGAAGGCGGTGATGAAGTGAATCGTGCGGGCCGATTGCCGGCCGTCGAACAGCGTCAACAATTCGGGAAAGGCGGCGTTCAGCATCGGCGACATGGACAAGCCGGTAAGTACGATCAGCGGCCCCAGGCCAAAGATCACCAGGATATAAGCGATCTTCTGTAGCACATTATAGCGGCGCGCGGCCTCGCCCTTGGGATGGCGGAATAGAAGATGATCGAGCACGGAACGGCCAATGCCGCGGAGATCTTTCCACCAGGGGATGAGGTCATTGGCCAGATGCCGGCTGATGATGGCGTAGAGTACGAACAGCAGGCCGTTGACGACAAACAGCCAGGCGAAAAACAGGTGCCAGCGCCGGCCCATCGCGAGCCACTGCGGCCCGGGAATCGTAGCCCAGTCTGGAAACCCGCGAGCGCGTGTTTGTCCGGTACCGTCTGTCGAGGCGCCGAGGATTCCCGTGGTGTCATACGCGTAATCGAGGATGCGGGTCACGCCCATCAACTGGCCGCTCTCATCACGCATGGCCTTCATGCTGAGCAGGGCTTTGTCCGGATCGGAGCGCTCACCCCAATAGAGGGCGGGGTGGGCGTTGAAAATCTGCAAGCCACTCATGACCAGGATCGTGAGGCATAGCACGTTGATCCAGTGCGTCAGTCGCACCGGCAGGCTGTGACGGTAGAGCCAGATGAGAACGGATCCGGACATGACTTTCCCCGGCGAGTGATTCGCTAGCCTACTCCGATTAAAATCGTACTACAATCCTCGTTTATGTACAGGGCTATTGTCTTTTTAGCGCTGTTCGGCGCGTCTGTTGTATTGAACGGCTGCGCCGAATTGCCCCACGTCAGCGCGCCGGAGGACGGGCGCAGTAGTCCGGCACGGCCTTGCGAGGAATTTTTTTCAAGTGTTGATCAGGCGGTGATGAATGCGGGCGTGGCCGATGCGCAGGCTGCCCGTATTCCGGGCTTTCCCTATCTGCGCGCTGATCGTTTTCTTTCCAGTTTCCGCGCCAAAGCGGTCTCGAATGCGGTCTTTACCGCTTGGGTGGAGAGGCTGCAAACTTTGGCAGAAACCGGCTATCGCGTTGAACTCAACAACCTTGGCGAAACGGAGCGTGTCCGTCTGCTGCGTTTCATTCCAGCAGGCATAAACAGCAATGATCTCAACGCGGCGGTACGCGAGTGCGGTGATATGCTGCACAGCTCCTACATGAACGACCCGCATTGGCGCGAACTGTTGAGGTCTGCCGCGCAGGCGCCGTCTGAATACCGTGCATGGCAACGTGTAGCGGGTTTGTATCCGCTGACTGCGATGGCCTTCGCCTGGGGCATTGATCGCTGGCACGAAGATGTGCGCCAAGTGTTTGCGCGCGACGTCACCGCACTACCCGTAGACGGACAGCTCATTCGTTATGCGCCGGCTGTGCCATCCCCGCCGCTCAGCGCGCACGAGGTTGCGGCAATATTGGAACGCGCCCGCCGCAACCCGCTGCGTACACCTGAGCCGAGCGCCGCGGATCTGCAGCGCCTCTTCGAGAATTTTGCGCCCATTTTTGAAGTGGATACCCTATCTGAGGACGATCGCCTTGGCGCGCCAACGTGGGCAAACGGCGAAAACCCTGTCGTTGATACCACTCGGCCTACCCTCTACACGCTTAGTTCATACACCCGTTACGCAGATGAACCTCTGCTCCAGTTGAATTACGTCGTGTGGTTCCCCGCGCGTCCGCGTAGTGGCGCATTCGATCTCCTGGGAGGCGATTTGGATGGGATCACCTGGCGCGTGACCTTGACGCCCGACGGCTATCCCTGGATGTACGACATCATCCACAATTGCGGCTGTTATCACCTGTTTATTCCTGCTCGCCGTGCCGTGCCCCGCGACCAGCCGGAGACCCTGGAAGAAACCGCCTTCGTTCCTCAGCATGCACCTAAATTGCAGCCGGGAGCACATCTGACACTACGTATTGCGCACACTACGCACTATTTGCAACGGGTGTTAGGGTCTCCCACAGCAACGGGGCACACCCTTGGTTATCAGTGGGCCGGCTATGATGACTTGCGCTCGCTGCCGACCTTATACGGCGGACGGCGCAGCCTGTTTCTAAGCGATGGCATCGTGCCGGGCAGCGAGCGCGGCGAAAGATACTTTTTCTGGCCGATGGGCATCCCTCACCCCGGCG
>Ga0184616_10000138_pt1 | contig 13703 bp, 9 predicted proteins | sample PLM4_90_coex_FD_133145 | JGI IMG/M metagenome (GOLD analysis project Ga0184616, IMG submission 133145) | Groundwater sediment microbial communities from an aquifer in East River, Colorado, USA - PLM4_90_coex | ecosystem: Environmental > Terrestrial > Soil > Riparian zone | place: USA: East...
AGGCTGCGCGCCATGTAACCTCCGACTGGATGGAGCTGGAGAAGCAGCGCGGCATCTCGGTGACCTCGTCGGTGATGCAGTTTGCCTATCGGGACAAGATTATCAATCTGCTCGACACACCCGGTCACGAGGATTTTTCCGAAGACACCTACCGCACCCTCACCGCCGTGGACTCGGCGCTCATGGTGATTGATTCCGCCAAGGGCGTGGAGGAGCGCACCATCAAGCTGCTGGAGGTGTGCCGGTTGCGCGATACGCCCATCATCACCTTTATCAATAAGCTCGACCGTGAGGGCCGTTCGCCCATCGAGTTGCTTGATGAAATTGAAACGGTCTTGAAGATACGCTGCGCGCCGGTCACCTGGCCGATTGGCATGGGCAAGGGCTTTAAGGGTATTTTTCACTTGCATAACGACAGCGTGCATTTATACAGTCCCAGCCACGGCGGCAAGATTCAACAGGGCGAAACAGTGCAGGGGTTGGATAATCCACGGCTCGATGAGTTGTTCGGTTCGCTGGTCGGCGAGTTGCGTGAGGAAATCGAGTTGGTGAAAGGCGCGAGCCACGCTTTTGGCTTCGAGGCGTTTCGCGCAGGCGAGTTGACGCCAGTGTTTTTCGGCTCGGCGATGAATAATTTCGGTGTGCGGGAATTGCTGGAAGCCTTTGTGGACTATGCACCGCCGCCGCTACCGCGCGCGACCACGACCCGCGCGGTGTCGCCCGAGGAAGATAAATTCACCGGCTTTGTGTTTAAGATTCAAGCCAACATGGACCCCGCGCATCGTGATCGTATCGCCTTCATGCGCGTGTGTTCGGGGAGCTATAGCAAAGGCATGAAGTTGCATCAAGTGCGGCTCAAGCGCGAGGTGCAGATCTCTAACGCCATCACCTTTATGGCCGGCGAGCGAGAACATATTGATGAGGCGTATCCCGGCGATATTATCGGCTTGCATAACCACGGCACGATACAGATCGGCGACACCTTTACTCAAGGAGAAGATCTTAAATTCACCGGCATCCCACACTTTGCGCCGGAGCTGTTTCGCCGCGCGCGGTTGCGTGATCCGCTGCGGATGAAGGCCCTGCAAAAGGGATTGGATCAGCTCTGCGAAGAGGGTGCGACACAATTGTTCAAGCCGCTGAGCAACAATGACCTAATCCTGGGTGCGGTCGGGACGCTGCAATTTGATGTGGTGACCTACCGCCTGCAGCATGAATACGGTGTCGAGTGCAGCTTCGAGAGTGTGCCGGTGGTAACCGCGCGCTGGGTGAGCAGCGACAACCCGAAAAAGCTGGAGGAATTTCGCCTCAAGCTGGCCGATCACCTGGCGCTCGACAACGCGGGCGACTTGGCCTACATCGCCCCCACCCGGATCAATCTGGAATTGACCCGGGAACGCTGGCCGGACATCCAGTTCCGGGCTACGCGCGAGCATTAGTTAGTAGCCGATTGCGGCCGAGTCAGATCGGCCGGATGCTCTGGCGTGGCACACGTCTTCATGGCACTATTGAGTGTCGCTAAGGAACCTCTAATTAAGTCAGAGGTTGCTGCGGCACAAAGTGAAAATCCTGCTGTACAGGAAGTACGAATGCCGCGGGCGGTCGCTCCCGGCATCCTGCCTCCCGCGGCATTAGTGCGTCCCTGTACGTCACAGGATGCACAGGAGCGGCCATTTTTCGTTTTTCGTCTCTGAAAAATGTCATGGATGACTTTTTCAGAGCTTCCCTAATGGAGCCCGCCACGGATGCGCCCTCGCTATCGTCTGCTCGTTGTCATCCTGATCGCGCTGGTGGGCGCTGCTGTCTTCGCCTATTACAAAGCGGCGCTTACCGTAGTCGTTGCCACACCCTCACGCGGTCCGGCGGTGGCGGCGGTCTATGCGACCGGGACCGTCGAGCCGGTGCGCTGGGCCAAGGTCGGACCGAAAAGCACCGGCCGCATCGTCGAAATCCTTGCCCATGAAGGCGACCGGGTGGCGCGCAACGCGCTGCTCGCGCGGCTCAACGATGACGAGGCAAGCGCCAAGGTGGATCAGCTTGCCGCTCAAGAGCGTTTACTTCGCAATGAGGTCAAGCGGCTTACTCCCCTGCTGCCGAAAGGCTACGTCGGCAAACAGGCCTATGATCGCGCGGTCAGCGAACGCCGGCAGGCCGAGGCGGCGCTCGATGCTGCACGGCATGTGCTCGATGACTTGCGCATGGTGTCGCCGATGGACGGCGTCGTGCTGCGCCAGGATGGTGAAGTAGGCGAGACGGTGACCAGCAGCCAGACCCTGTTCTGGGTGGGCGAGCCCACGCCCTTGCGTGTCACTGCCGAAGTGGACGAAGAGGATATCCCGCGCGTGCGCCTCGGCCAACGTGTCCTTATCAAGGCCGACGCATTTCCAGATCAAGTGCTCGAAGGGCTGGTCAACGAAATCACCCCCAAGGGTGACCCGATCAATAAGAGCTACCGGGTGCGCGTGGGCTTGCCCACCGGCACCCCGCTACGGATCGGCATGACGGCGGAGATCAACGTCATCGTGCGCGAGCAGTCAAATGCCTTATTGGCGCCCGCCGGCGCCTTGGTGGATGGCGCGCTGTGGGTGGCGCGCGACGGAAAGGCGCATCGCGTCGCAGTGAAGACCGGTGTGGCCGACGAAAATAAAGTCGAGATACTTGAAGGTCTATCCGGTGATGAGCAGGTCATCTTGAGCCCACCGCAAGACCTCAAAGAAGGCCGCACGCTGCGTATCAAAAAACCATCTGGCAGCTAGGTTACTCGCATGACGCTGAGCTTCGACATCGCCCTCACCCATCTGCGTAACCGCAAGCGTCAGACACTCGTTTCAGTGCTGGGTGTGGCGATGGGCGTGGGATTTTTTATCGCCATGGCTGCGATGATGCAGGGCTTTCAGCACTACTTCATCGCCAAGGTGATAGACGTGTGGCCACATATCGTCGTCAAGGACGAATACCGCTCCGCGCCCTTGCAGCCCGCGCAGCGCCTGTTTTCCGGCGGGGCCGTCGCACTGCACGGACTCAAACCACTCGAAGAGCTGCGTGGCATCAAGGACGCCAAGACTATTGTAGCCGAACTGGATGGACGGCCCGGTATGGCCGCCGCGCCCACGCTGCGCGGGCAGGTCTTCTTGCGCTATGGCAGCAAGGATGTCTCCGCCACGCTGGTGGGGATCGAGCCGCAGCACGAGCGGCGCGTCAGTCATCTGGAAAGTGATCTCATCACCGGACGGTTGAATGCCTTGTACAGCACTGCGAACGGCATCATCCTCGGCGAAGGCGTTGCAAAAAAGGCCGGCGTCGGCATGCATGATACGCTGTCGGTCATTTCGCCCGCCGGCGTGATACTCAAGATGAAGGTGGTTGGCATCTTTCGCACAGGGATCACGCCGATAGATAATTTCGAGAGCTATGCGTTGCTCAAAAAAGCGCAGATCCTGCAAAACCGTCCCAATGTCATCAATCAGATCCGCATCCGTTTACAAGACGTCAATCAGGCGGGAGCCACCGCGCGGGGCATCGAGGCGCGTCTCGGTTACCGCACCGAGGCCTGGGAAGAAACCTATGAAAATGTGCTGGGCATCTTCGTCATTCAAAACGGCATCATGTACTCCACGGTCAGCGCTATTCTGATCGTTGCCGCATTCGGCATCTTTAACATCATCTCCACCGTCGTCCATGAAAAGACCCGTGACATCGCCATATTGAAATCAGTAGGCTTCGAGGAAGGTGATATTCGGACCATCTTTTTGCTGGAGGGGATGGTGGTGGGCTTGGTCGGTACTCTGCTCGGATGGCTGTTGGGTTACAGTCTTACGCGCCTGCTCGGCACGATACGGTTTCACATTGAGGGCTTTGTCACCGCGCAGGGATTTTTTCTGTATTACTCCTACATGCACTATCTCATTGCAAGCAGCTTCGCCGTTCTTTCCGCGATGTTCGCCGCCTGGCTGCCGGCGCGCAAGGCGGCGCGGCTCAATCCGGTGGAGATCATCCGGGGCGCGGCATGAGCGGGGCGTTACTGGAGGCGCGCGATGTCACGCGCGTGCTGCCCGGGCCGGTACCGGTCACGCTGGTGCAGGGCATCAATCTGGTCATCGAGGCCGGAGAATTTATCGCCATTACCGGGCCGTCCGGCTCCGGCAAGTCATCGCTGCTGTATTTGCTCGGGCTGCTTGATGTGCCGACCCAAGGCATGGTTTATCTGGAAGGGCGCGATACCTCGCAGCTCGACCAGGCCGAACTTGCGTCGTTGCGACTTAAAAAACTGGGATTTGTATTCCAGTTCCATTTTTTGTTGCCGGAATTTTCGGTCGTGGAAAACGTCATGATGCCGATGCGCAAACTGGCCGCGCGCACGGATCGTGAGATGCGTGAGCAGGCCACGCGCATTCTGGAAGAGCTGGGGCTCGGTGCCGCGCTTAAGAAAACGCCTGATCAACTCTCCGGCGGTGAACGCCAGCGCGTCGCCATCGCGCGCGCCCTGGCCAACGATCCCCTGATCATTCTGGCCGACGAACCAACTGGAAATCTCGACACCAAAAATGGCCGCATCGTGTTTGATATCTTCAAACGCTTGGTGGAAGTCAACGGCCAAGCCGTGATTACGGTGACCCATGATCCGCAACTCTCTGCACTCACGCAGCGCCAGATCCGCTTAGTGGATGGGCAGATTGTCGCGCAGTAAGCGATGGGGGTTGCTGCAAAGAGCACTGAGGCGAGGTTTATAATCCTTGCATCCGTGTTTGCTGTTCGGTCAGTTTCTGCAAAGCAGTGCTGAAATCGGCAATCCGCTGCCGTTCCTCCGCCACCACAGCGGCGGGTGCACGGTTCACGTAGTCCGGATTGGCCAATTTGCTCTCGCTGCGGCTAAGGTCTTTTTGGATTTTCTCGATTTCCTTGCCGAGGCGCGTGAGTTCGGCCTGTTTGTCTATCAAACCCGCGAGGGGGATAAGCACCTTCATATTGCCCACCAGCGCGGTCGCCGATTCGGGAGTGTCTCGATCACTTTCCAGCCAGGTAATGCCCTCCAGCCGCGCCAGATTCGTGAGATACGAACGGTTATTGTCCAGCCATACGCGATCTTGCTGCGAACCGTTTTGCAGTAAGATGGGCAGCGGTTTTGCGGGCGCGATATTCATGCCGCTGCGGATGCTGCGTACTCCGAGAATAAAATTCATGACCCAATTCATCTCGGTGACGGCGGCCTGATCTATTTTGTCAGGCTGCGGAACCGGGTAGGGCTGCAACATAATGGTCGTGCCCTGTTTGCCTGCCAGCGGGGCCACACGCTGCCAGATCTCTTCTGTGATAAACGGCATGATCGGGTGGGCGAGCCGCAATAATGTTTCCAAAACGCGCACCAAGGTGCGGCGAGTGCCGCGCAGACTGGACGCGCTGCTTTGTTCGGTCGCTCCCGGCGTCCTGCCTCCCGCGACATTAGCACTTCCATGTGCGTCAGATGTCAGTACAGTCTTGGAAAGCTCCAGATACCAATCGCAATATTCATTCCAGGTAAATTCATAAATTGCCTGAGAGGCAAGGTCAAAGCGGTAGTTGTGAATGGCCTCGGTGACCTGTTGCTCGGCGAGTTGCAGCCGCGAAATAATCCAGTGGTCGGCAAGCGTCAGTGCGACTTCACCGCCACTTTGACCACACTCCTGACCCTCAGTATTCATCAGCACATAGCGCGCCGCGTTCCATAATTTATTGCAAAAGTTGCGATAGCCCTCGATGCGGCCGGTGTCGAATTTAATGTCGCGCCCCTGTGTGGCGAGCGAGGCGAGGGTGAAACGCAGCGCATCGGTGCCGTAAGCGGGGATGCCCTCCGGAAAATGTTTGCGTGTGGCCTTCTCGATCTTCCGCGCCATCTCGGGCTGCATCAAACCGGTGGTGCGTTTGGCGACCAATTCCTCTAACCCGATACCATCAATGAGATCAATGGGGTCGAGTACATTGCCCTTGGATTTCGACATCTTCTGTCCTTCGGCATCGCGCACCAAACCGGTGATGTACACCTCGCGGAAGGGAACCTCGCCGGTGAACTTGAGACCCATCATAATCATGCGAGCGACCCAGAAGAAGATGATGTCGAAACCGGTCACCAGCACGCTGGTGGGATAAAATGTTTTTAGTACAGGTGTTTGTTCCGGCCATCCCAAAGTTGAAAACGGCCACAGCGCGGAAGAGAACCAGGTGTCGAGCACGTCCTCGTCCTGCCGGAGTGAGGCGTGAGGAGTGAGGCGCGAGGCGTATTTTTGCCGCACATCGGCTTCGCTGCGGCCCACGTAGATGTTGCCCGCGTCGTCGTACCACGCGGGGATGCGATGACCCCACCAGATTTGGCGCGAAATGCACCAGTCTTGAATATTGCGCATCCATTCGAAATAGGTCTTGCTCCAGTTCTCCGGCACGAAACGGATATGTCCGTCCTCGACCGCCTTGATGGCCGGCTCGGCCAGCGGCGCAACCTTTACGTACCACTGGTCTGTGAGATACGGTTCAATCACAGCATGGCTGCGGTCGCCGCGCGGCACCGTGAGCTTGTGCGGTTTTATCTCAGCAATAAGATTCTGCTGCTCCAGATCGGTAATAATTTGTTTGCGCGCCTCGTAGCGATCCAGGAAGTTATATTTTGAATCCGGCAACAGGATACGCGCATCGCGGGTGAAAATATTAATTAACGGTAGGTTATGGCGCGCCCCTACCTCGTAGTCGTTAAAGTCATGCGCAGGCGTGATCTTCACACACCCGGAACCAAACGTAGGATCTACGTAATCATCGGCGATGATAGGGATCTCGCGTCCGGTGAGCGGCAGCTTCACTTTTTTGCCGATCAGTTTTTTGTAACGTTCATCATCGGGATGAACGGCGACCGCCGCATCGCCCAGCATGGTTTCCGGGCGCGTCGTCGCCACGACCAACTCACCGCTGCCGTCAGCCAGCGGATAGCGGATGTGCCAAAGAAATCCATCTTCTTCCTGAGAGACCACTTCGAGATCAGACACCGCGGTGTGCAGCACCGGATCCCAGTTGACCAGACGCTTGCCACGGTAAATAAGACCCTCTTCGTGCAACCGTACAAACACTTCGGTGACGGAGTGCGACAAGCCTTCATCCAGCGTGAAGCGTTCGCGCGACCAATCCACCGAGGCGCCCATGCGCCGCAACTGGCGGGTGATGTGGCCCCCCGATTCCTGCCTCCACTTCCAGATTTCGCTGACGAACGCCTCGCGCCCGAGATCGTGCCGCGTCTTGCCCTGTGCGGCGAGCTGGCGTTCCACCACCATTTGGGTCGCGATACCGGCGTGGTCGGTGCCCACCTGCCACAGGGTGTTGTCGCCCTTCATGCGGTGGAAACGGACGAGCGCGTCCATCAGCATGTCCTGAAAGGCGTGGCCCATGTGCAGGCTGCCGGTGACGTTGGGCGGCGGGATCATGATGCAGTAGGGCGTTCCTGCTCCGCGAGGTGAGAAATACTGATTCTTTTCCCACGTCTCGTACCATTGTTTTTCTATAGACTGGGGATTGTAGATTTTATCCATTTAGTAAATTTTCCCTCAGCGTCCTCCGTGGTCACCACGGAGGACGCTGAGAAATATATATAATCAAGCTGAGATTGTGTGGGACTCGAGGGTGTACCCGCGGTCCCGATAAAATCGAAAGCGTTCGCGCCCAGCCTGCTTGCCCGGTTCACCCGGCTCAACGATCTCTGCGACCCGGGGGAAACGGCTGAAAAATACCGGAACTTCCTGGCAAAGGTTGATAAGCACATCAAGTCCTGCTTCAGGCTCCGCGTAGCAGCCGATGTGTATCGGCAGATCCTCTTGTAACGGCGTTTTGTAAAGACCGTGAGGGATAAAGCTGCCTTGCCTGAAGCTCCACAACAGATCATCGAGTTGCGCGGCCTGCTGCTCGGATTTGCTGTGGATGTAAAGGCGCTGCCCCTGGGTGTAAATCTTTTCCGCGAGCCGGCAGGTGAATAACAGATGATTTTCGGCTGCGGCCTGTTCGAGGATGTAGAAAGAGACCAGTGTCACGCGGCGGCCTTTGCCTTTTTTGGAATACGGTTGAGCAAATACTGCATCAACAGCGGCACCGGCCGACCCGTGGAGCCTTTACGGTCGCCGCCCGTCCAGGCAGTGCCGGCGATATCCAAGTGCGCCCAATGGAATTTTTTGGTGAAGCGCCACAAGAAACAGGCGGCGGTGATGGTGCCCGCCTCGCGGCCGCCGACGTTGGACATGTCGGCAAAATTGCTCTTGAGCTGATCCTGGTAGTCGTCCCAGAGGGGTAATTCCCACACGCGGTCGCCGCTGTCATCACTCGCTTTTTGCAGAGCGTCGGCGAGCGGCCGGTGGTTGCTCAACAAGCCGCTGGCGTGCCGGCCCAGGGCGATTACGCACGCGCCGGTGAGCGTGGCAATGTCAATGACCACCTCCGGCTTGTAGCGTTCGCTGTAGGTGAGTGCGTCGCACAGAATCAGGCGGCCTTCGGCATCCGTGTTGAGGATCTCGATGGTCTGACCCGAGAGGCTGGTCACGATGTCGCCGGGTTTGATGGCGTTGCCGCTCGGCATATTTTCGGTGGCCGGAATAATGCCGACCACGTTGATCGGCAACTGTAGCTCGGCGCAGGCGGACAGTGCGGCGAGTACGCTGCCTGCGCCCGACATGTCATATTTCATCTCATCCATCTTATCGGCGGGCTTGATGGAGATGCCACCCGTGTCGAAGGTGACGCCCTTGCCAACCAGCGCCACCGGTTTATGAGTTTTACTGGCGCCATGATATTCCAGGGTAATCAACTTGGCGGGCTCGCGCGAGCCGCGCGCCACGGCGAGCAGCGCGCCCATGCCGAGCCGCTCCATGTCCGCTTTTTCAAGCACCGTGACCTTGAGCTTTTTGTGGCGCTTGCCCAGCGATTTCGCCTGTTCCGCGAGATACGAAGGCGTGCAGATGTTAGCGGGCAGGTTGCCCAGGTCCCGTGCCAGTTTTACGCTTGCTGCGATGGCTAAACCTTCTCGCAAACCTTGCTCGGCCTGCGCGCGCGCGTTGGCTAGTGTCAGGCCCCAGATTATTTTCTTTAGATGAGTGGGAGTATTCTCTTTCTTGCTCTTGAGACGATCAAATTCATAGAGGGCATGATCGGCAACTTCCACAGCCTGGCGGATCTTCCAGCGGAAGTCGCGCGCCTTGATGTCCAGTTCGGCGAGATAGACGATGGTTTCCGCCGCGCCGGTGGCCTTGAGCGCGCTGGCCGCCTTGCCGAGCAGTTTGCGATAGTGCGCCTCGTCAAGCTCGCGCTCCTTGCCGCAGCCCACCAACAGGATGCGCTCGCAGAGCGTACCCGGGACATGATGCAGCACCAGGGTTTGCCCGATCCTCCCCTCCAGATCGCCGCGCTTCAGTACCTGGGTAAGGAAACCGCTACTCACTTTATCCAGGGCCTTGGCGGAGGGCGTGAGGAGGCGCGCTTCGAAGACCCCCACCACCAGGCAGGCGCTGCGTTGCTTTTCGGCGGGGCCGATCTTGATGCTGAATTCCATGTGTTCTCCTGGTTAAAAAGCTTGCGGTGTGAAATGCGGTCTGCGAAACTGAGTTGACTTTGCCGTAATACAGACTAGTTTACCTCAAAAAGCCTCATTTGTAGCCGCTGGCAATGCCTATCATAGACCGCTATCTTATTAAAGAAGTGACGCTCACCCTCCTGGCCGTCATGCCCGTCTTGTTGCTCATTTTTTTAAGCAACCGGTTTGTGCAATACCTGGCCGAAGCGGCGGCAGGCAGACTTCCTTCCGATGTGCTGTGGGCCTTGTTGGCATTCCGTTCCATCAGCGTGCTTTCCCTGTTGTTGCCGCTGGCGTTCTTTCTCTCCGTGGTGCTGGCTTTGGGCCGCTTGTACAAAGACAGCGAAATGATCGTGCTTACCGCGTCCGGAATAAGCCCTCTGCGCATCGTGCAAACCATAGGTGCGGCGGGAGTGGTCATGGCCCTGCTGGTCGCCGCCTTGACCTTCTATATAGAACCCTGGGCGAACGCTCAGACTAATCAGGTCAGGAAGCGCGCCGAGGCCGCCTCCGAGATCAGGATTATCACGCCGGGGCGTTTTAAGGAGTCGCGTCAGGGGGATCACATTCTCTATGTCGAGCGCCTCTCGCCCGATCTCGAACAGATGCACAACATCTTCATCCAGAGCAGGCAGGTTGACAAAGTGAACATCCTCTCCTCACAACACGGCTATCAATACACTGACAAGGAAACCGGCGATCTTTATGTGGTTCTGGAAGATGGCAACCGCTATGAGTGGACACCGGGCGGCAGTGATTTCAAGATCATCAAATACACCAAATATACCGTGCGTATCGAGCAAAAGGACATCCCCGTGCAAAGCTCGCTCCGCGAGTTAACGGGTGTAGACCCCTTGCTACGCAATCTGGATGCCGGCGCCAAGGCGGAACTCCAGTGGCGATTTTCACTGCCGATCTCGATGCTGTTGCTCGCTGTGCTGGGCGTGCTGTTGGCGCGCACAACACCCCGCCAGGGTCGTTATGCAAAGTTGTTCACGGCGATATTGGTCTATGTGATCTACATGAACCTGTTGACAGTGTCCCGCTCTTGGGTCGAACAGTCCGTGGCGCCTCCCCTGTTCGGCATGTGGTGGGTGCATATCGCAGTACTGGCGGTGGTGGCAGTATTGCTCGCCCGGCAAATGGGTGTGAGAATGCCTTTATCCATTGCCAGACTGGCGCTAAGGGTTAGGACATGACGATGCGCATCCTAGATCGCTACCTCGGCAACACCGTAGTCACCACTACGCTGCTGGTTGCCCTGATTTTGCTCGCCTTGTTTTTCTTTATAGACTTCGTGGAGCAACTGGGTGATGTGGGTAAGGGAAATTACGGACTGGCGCAGGCCTTACAGTATGCCTTACTGATTCAGGCCCGCCACTTTTACGAACTTTTTCCAGTGGCGGCCTTGCTGGGTACGTTGCTGGGCCTGGGATGGCTCGCGAGCAACAATGAACTGGTTGTCATCCGCAGCGCCGGTGTGTCGTTGGCGCAGATCACCTTATCGGTCATGAAGTTGGGGGCCGTGATGATACTCGCTGCAATGGCCGTCGGCGAACTGCTCGCCCCGCTGAGCGAGCAGTATGCACAAAGCCAGCGTTCGATCGCCTTGAGCGACCGCATCACCCTCAAGACCAACTACGGATTCTGGACCCGTGACGGTCAGAGCTTTATCAATATCCGTACCATTCTTCCCGGTGACCGCCTGGGCGACATCTCCATCCATGAATTCGACAAGCACTACAACCTGCGGGTGACGACCCACGCTGAACGGGCTCACTATGAAAACAACGCGTGGCGCCTGGAAGGCATCGTGCAAACCTACGTCGGCGATAACGGTGTCACCACGCGCAGGATCGAGAGCGCGGCGTGGGAGTCGTTGTTGAGCCCCGAGATCATCGCCCTGGTGGCCATTAAACCCGACAAGCTCTCGGTATGGGATCTTTACAGGTACATCGGCTATTTGCGCGACAACGGACAAAGCGCCGTGCGTTACGAGCAGGCCTTCTGGGGCAAACTCGTCGCGCCGGTCGTCACCGCAGTCATGATGTTCCTGGCGGTGCCCTTTACGTTCGGCGCGCTGCGCGCCGCGGGCATGGGGCAGAGGCTGTTGATCGGCAGCATGGTAGGCATCGGATTCCATCTGTTCAACCAAACCTTTACGCAAGCAGGGCTGGTCTATAACTTGAACCCGCTGCTCACCGCCGTTTTGCCGGCGGCGCTGTTTTTTCTGGTCGCCGTGGTGCTGATGCGGCGGGTGCATTGAGCGTAATGGTGCTCCCTAGGGGACTCGAACCCCTGTTATCGCCGTGAGAGGGCGGTGTCCTAGGCCACTAGACGAAGGGAGCAAGAGAAGTGGGGTTTGTGGGGCTCTGCGCGGAAAAATGCTATTATACGCGAACAACCGCGCTACTCAAGCCGGTTCGCAGCACGATAAGGTACCGCCATAAAAAAAGACACAGCCATAACGAGCCCCCTGCGCCATACCGATCACACCATCGCAGCCAGTCTGATCAGCGAGAACTCGATGAGGGTGGTAAGCCGGCTCAAGGGGGCGGGCTACGATGCCTATCTGGTAGGGGGCTGTGTGCGCGATCTGTTGCTTGGCCGCGAACCCAAGGACTTCGACGTCGCGACCAATGCCCACCCCGAACAGGTAGAGCATCTGTTTCGTAACTGCCGCCTGATCGGGCGGCGTTTTCGCCTGGCGCACGTGCGCTTTGGCCGCGAGATCGTGGAGGTCGCCACCTTTCGCGGCGGGGTCGCTCCCGAAGCCTCCGACGCACAGGGAAGAGCGAGAGCGAAGGGTCCTGCTAGTGTCGCAGGAAGCGGGACGCCGGGAGCGACCGATCAGAGTGACAGCGGCAGAATTGTCCGGGATAACGTCTACGGAACGACCCTCGAAGAGGACGCCTTGCGGCGCGACTTCACGGTCAACGCCTTGTTCTACGACAGTGGCGACGGTAGTGTCATAGATTACACCGGCGGTCTCGCCGATCTTCGGCTGGGCTCCATGCGCCTGGTGGGCAACCCTCAGCTCCGTTACCGTGAAGACCCGGTCCGCATGTTGCGTGCCGTGCGCTTTGCCGCCAAGCTGGGGTTTCGCATTCATCCCGACAGCGAGGCGCCGCTGTTCGAGCTGGGCTATCTGCTCGAGGATATTCCCTCCGCGCGCCTGTTCGAAGAGGTGCTCAAACTATTTATGGGGGGTTGCGCGGTGCAGACCTTTGAATTGATGCGCCACTACCAGTTGTTCCGCCACCTGTTTCCCCAGACCGAAGCGAGCCTGGAACACTCCGGCTCCCACATCGGTTTGCTCACCCATGCGCTGACAAATACCGATGTGCGAATCGCAGAGGATAAACCGGTCACCCCGGCATTTCTGTTCGCTGCCCTGTTGTGGGGACCGATGCGGCTGTTGGCCGAGCAACTGCGCGGCGCCGATAGCGACGTACAGGGACGTACTAGTGTCGCGGGAGGCAGGACGCCGGGAGCGACCGGCGAGCTCCAGGCGATGGAGGTGGCCGCCGATAGGGTGATCTCGTCTCAGATCCGCCGGGTCGCCGTGCCGAAGCGTTTTACCGTACCCATGCGCGAGATATGGGCCATGCAGCCCCGGTTTGCGCAGCGCTCCGGAAAGCGGCCGTTGCGGCTGCTTGCCCATCCCCGTTTCCGCGCCGCCTATGATTTTCTCCTGCTGCGCAATGCGGCGGGTGAGCCATTACAGGAACTGTGCGACTGGTGGACCGAGCTTCAAACCGTACAAGGCCCCGATCAGGAGACGATGATCAGCCATACCAAGGCGCCGCCGCCCCGCAAGCGCCGCCGGCGCCGATAGCCATCCCTCTCCTATGCCGGCGGTACGCGTCTATGTGGGCCTGGGTAGTAATCTGGACGACCCGGAACGGCAGATTACCCGCGCCTTTACCGAACTTGTCACGTTGCCGCACACGCGGCTCATCAAGCACTCCCGCCTGTATATGAGCGCGCCGCTGGGCCCCGCAGGTCAGCCGGATTATGTGAACGCCGTGGCGCTGCTGGAGACCGCTTTATCCGCCAAGGAGTTGCTTAAGCAATTGTTGGAGATTGAGCACCGGCATGGGAGAATACGTACGGGTGAACAGTGGGGCCCGCG
>Ga0184616_10000140_pt1 | contig 13656 bp, 15 predicted proteins | sample PLM4_90_coex_FD_133145 | JGI IMG/M metagenome (GOLD analysis project Ga0184616, IMG submission 133145) | Groundwater sediment microbial communities from an aquifer in East River, Colorado, USA - PLM4_90_coex | ecosystem: Environmental > Terrestrial > Soil > Riparian zone | place: USA: East...
CGCCGCACAACACGGCTGCATCATTAACATGGCGGACATCCACGCCGAGCGACCGCTCAAGGGTTATCCCGTCTATAGCGCCGCCAAGGCCGGTTTAGTGATGCTCACCAAAGCCCTGGCGCGCGAATTGGGCCCTGCGGTGCGAGTGAACGCCGTAGCCCCCGGCCCGGTGCTGTGGCCCGATAACATGGATGATGAAACCAAACAACACATCAAATCACGAACTGCGCTGAAACGCGCCGGACATCCTAACGACGTGGCGCGCGCCATACTATTTCTGATCCGCGACGCGGGCTATATCACCGGACAAGTGATCGCCGTGGACGGCGGGCGGTCTATTTATAGTTAGACCTTCACGCTATGCGACGAGCCTTCGTAAAGGAAATCGAAGACATTCCCTACCCTCAAGATCACCTTGAGGATCTGAAACGGTTGGTCCCATTGGTGATCGAGACAATGGAGCGCGATGGGCTGCCAATCGAAAGTGGATCATTCAATATTGGTCGTGTTGACGAAAGCCTCGACGTTGCGCTTTTCTTCTTCCGCTGGGTAGCAGAAAACAACAAACTCATTGAGAACCTCAATATGGTTCTGAGCGACATGAGGGCTCTACCAACAGATTATGTGCTGCTCAATGGCTCGCCCAAGACAAGGTACTACCTGCTTGTCCGCACATATTTCAACGAGTTCTACCGGTTCAGAGATATTCACAGCCAGATCGTGAAAGCTGCCGCCGACCGTGGCTACATCGAACGCGACGAAGTTCCGTTGGCGCGCAAAGCTTTTCACGACGCATTTGAGGGCACCATTGCACTAAGAAATAACCTTGTGCATGGTTCTCCAACATGGAAAGGGCAGAAGCACTTTGACCTGAACCTTGTTGGAGGAGCACTGGAACTAGGTTTTGCGCTGAAGGACATTGAGACCGGCGAAATATGGAAGATCAGTGATGTTCTCAAAGACGTATGCAACCACACAGCGGATGGGCTTCGCGACGAAGGAAACCGCATGTCCTCTCTCCTCAAGAATCTGGTTCGAATATATGCCGATCTCGTTACCAAGAGCTAACCTCTCAATCCACAGGTCTGTGCGAAAAACCACGCAGGCTGACGATTCCCAACGATACCTTATGCACCCTTTTCCTATAGTTCTGCTCCTACGAATCCCTAAACGAGGTCTTCCACCACAACTCGCCAGATACCGTGCCGGGACTTGTCGAAGGCATCCCACAATTCCGCATAGGTTTTTCCTGCAACAGGATGCTTTAATTCACCAGCGATTTCCGCCAGCGGGCCGAGTACGAAGGCACGCTTGAGAATATCGGGGCGTGGCAGAACCAGTCCCGGTTCGTGGAGTTGCAGGTCATCGTAGATCAGTAAATCGAGATCCAGCGTGCGTGAGGAATAGCGCGGGCCGCTGCGCACCCGGCCGTGCCGGTCTTCGATGTGTTGCAGGGCACGGGCCACACTATACAGGTCTTCGTCGCTATCAAAACCCACTACCAGATTATAAAAATTATCGCCCTCGAAGCCATAGGCCTCGCTTTCATAGATAGATGAAAGCGCCAGGTCGCCAAAGCGTTCGCGTAGCGCCTCCAGACCTGAACGGATGTTGTGGTCGCGCTCGATGTTGCTGCCGACGCTGACATAGACATGGATCACGATGGATTCCGGCTGCGTTCGATAATGACGCCTACGTCCACCGCGCCGCGTACCGCGCCTTTTTTGTTGACGCGCAGTCGCAGCCAACTGATGCCAAATTCATTCAAAACAATCTCCGCGACACGCTCGGCCAGCGTTTCCACCAGTTGAAACTGATTTTTGCCGACGTATTCTATCAGACGCTTGGACACCGCCTTGTAATCCAGGGTATCTGCAATCTTGTCGCTCGCCGCCGCCTTGCGGATGTCGGCGGCCATATCGAGGTCGAGAATGACGGCCTGTTTGACGCGCCGCTCCCATTCGAAGATGCCGATGACCGTGTCAATTCTAAGATCGTGGAGGTAGATAATGTCCATGGGGGTAGTTTATTCACATCAAATGCTTGACCGCGAACCGCCTAGCGGTTCCAATAGGGGCCTATGATTGTACCTGCACTCACCCTGGTCTTGTTAATTTTCGGTTACCTGCTCGGCTCGCTGTCGAGCGCCATCATTGTGAGCCGCGTCATGGGCCTTCCCGACCCGCGCAAACAGGGTTCCGGCAATCCCGGCGCGACCAACATCTTGCGACTGGCCGGTAAAGGCCCGGCAATAATTGTCTTGTTGGGCGACATGATGAAGGGTTTAGTCCCGCTGCTCGTAGCCGGTTACTTTGAGTTGCCGCCTATGGCGCTGGCCGGTATTGCGCTGGCTCCCTTTTTGGGCCATCTCTATCCGGCCTTTTTTGATTTCCAAGGCGGCAAAGGCGTGGCGACTTTTTTCGGCGTGCTACTCGGGCTGTCGTGGACGGTTGGGGCTTTGGCGTTGCTCACATGGCTGGCCGTGGCTTTACTGTTTCGTCTCTCTTCGCTCGCCGCGCTCAGTGCGGCCTTGATGGCGCCGCTTTATCTGCATTGGTTTCATGCGCCTTTACCCTTACTGGTGGTCACTATCGCCATGAGCACACTGCTGGTGCTGCGCCATCAAATCAATATTCAAAATCTGCTCAAGGGCGCTGAACCGAAAATCGATTTCTCACGTAAAAACGAACCGGCGGTGAAACAATGAAGGTTCAAATCCTGCCTTTGTTTGAAAAATTGATAGGCGCGGTACTGTCGGTAATTCTGGCCTTTATCACGCTGGGAATCATCATCGGCGTCGTGCAATTATTCCTGACACTGGGCGATCTGTTGGCCACCAAAGAGCTGGCCGGCCAGTATCAACAGATTATTTCCGAGGTGCTGACGCTGTTTATCCTGATCGAACTGTCACGCACGCTGGTGGATTATTTCACCACCCATCGGCTGCGCATGACCTTTATCGTGGATGCGGCGATCGTATTTTTGCTGCGCGAGATCATGATTAAAATCTTCGAACACAAGATTACTCCCGAGGAGATCTATGCCTTGAGCGTTCTGCTGCTGGTGCTGAGCATGCTGCGCATCGGCTCGGTGGTGGTCTTTCAACGCGAGAAAAAGATGATGGAACCCGTCCCTAGGAGCCAAGACTGACTGGCGCTGGCCGAATAAATCGGCCTACCTACGTACCTTCAGCACAACCCCGCCCGGCTGTAACGAGAGAGTCTCCAGCGTGCCCCCCAATTCGGCGATGTTGAGTCCGAGCTTGCGGTTCTCTGGTGCGCTGGGATCAAACACGATATGAGTAATGCCCTTGAGATAGGTCAGCAGGGTCTCGCCGTCCTTGGCCGCCGGAGGTAGAGGCAAAACCTCGCACTTGCAGGCGATCATGGTGCGCGCCGGCCATTGGCTCGCTACACGGAGAGATTTCTTATCGGCCTCTTCCATGATCAGCGTGTGGATGAGCTGATCGTGGGGCGATAGCAATCCCCGTTTTACTGCTTCGTAGTAATTTCTATCTACCGTCATGAACCACGTGGCAACAATGACTAGCAGCGCGAACACCCCGCCGCGCTTTCCTACGTACCCCGGAGGCCCCAGGGACTCGTTGAGGACAGTCAGTTGCGGCAAGCCGTAATAGAGAATAACAACCGACGTCAGCATCGCCCAAGCTTCATCGGCGGCAACGGCGCCGAACAGCAACGCCAGCGCCAGTGTGGCGCCCATAAAATCATCCATCAGTTTTCGGACATTGAGGGCGATGACGAGAACCGTCAGGCCGGCAACCAGCAACCCCGTAACCGTAACAGCGGCGCCCGCTTCTTCTCCGCTGCCCAACATCACGGCGGCCAGCGGCTCCAGCGGATTGTGCCACCACGACAGCCCGTGCCAGCCCGCCTGCAATAACAGTGCGAACAGCACGGCTAGTATCACCCCAAAATACATGTGCCGCTGTTGACGTGTGTCCAGCGGATTTTTGTACCAATGCCACAGCAATGCCGCGGGGTAGGCGAGCCCTGCAGGGTGCAGGGTCACGGTAGTCGCGACCAGCAGCATCTGGGTAAAATAATTACCGCCGAGCGGACGTGATGCTGCCCGATAGCTGTTATCCAGCCATGCGCCCAGCCCGAACATCAAGAGCAGATACGGCCCGGCCGCCAGCGCATCGGCCTGAGCGAGCGTCAGCGGCGCGATCAGCAACAAGCCAGTGGCGATCAACGCGATCTCCTGGCTCAAGCTCCGCCTGCTCCACCGGTAGAGCAGCGCAGCGGCGGCGAATGTGACGAGCAGGGTAAAGACCTTGGCCGCGATCAGACTGCCGGACCAGTAGATACCCAGCGGGATAAAGATCAGGGCGCGGAAATCCGGGACACCGAAGATGACGATCGGATTGACAACATCTCCCGCGACAGACCAATTGAGCAACAAGGCGCGCGCCGCCCCTTCGTCCAGGCCATACGGCGTGCTCCGCCCCAGCCACAGGGCGAGGCCGCCCCATAGCAACAGTACGGCAAGGCCCCAGTAGCGGGCAATGAAGCGTGTTAAGGTATCCGAGTGCATTTTTATCTAGTTTGGCAGGATTTCTAAACGCTTGAAGTATAGAGTAAACAAAGGTCTATGGCCATTTCCTTGCGGCCGGCCGGTGCCTGCGGCGAAACCAACCGCTATGCTGATGGTCACAGTAGCAGAGACAACTACTTAAGGTGCTTGATTGAAACATACTTTATTGGTACTGACTATTGCGTGTTTCATATCCACGGCGTCCGCCCGCGAAACGGGAACGCTGGATTTACATCTCCCCGAGATCGGCAATAGCGCAGGGTCGGTGATTTCTCCCTTGCAGGAGAAGCGTCTCGGCGAGGCCTTTATGCGCGAGGTGCGCCAAACTCTGGCCATCAATGACGATCCGGAGATCACTGACTATATCCGCACCCTGGGTGAACGGCTGACCTCGAACAGCGACACCCAGGGGCGTGATTTCAACTTCTTCGTCGTTGAGAGTCCTGAGATCAACGCCTTTGCCGGGCCGGGCGGCTATCTCGGCGTCAACAGTGGGCTGATACTCAGTACCGAATCCGAAAGCGAGCTCGCCTCGGTGGTCGCGCATGAAATTGCGCACGTGACCCAACAGCATCTGGCGCGGAGTTTTGAAAAGGCCGACAGACTAAGTATACCCGCAATGGCAGCATTAGCGGCGGCACTGATTATCGGCAGCCGCAGCAGCGAGGTTGGTCAGGCGGCGGTCGCGGCGGTGCAGGCGGGAGCGGCGCAGGCCCAGATCAATTTTACTCGTGGCAACGAAGAAGAGGCCGACCGGGTGGGTCTCCAGAGCCTGGCGCGTGCCGGTTACGATCCGCGCAGCATGCCGGTGTTTTTTGAGCGTCTGCAGCAAGCCATCCGTTTTGAAGGCAATCAGGCGCCGGAATTTCTGAGGACTCACCCCGTGACGAGCTCGCGCATCGCCGACACCCGTAACCGCGCAGAGCAATTTCCGTATCGCCAGATTCAGGATAGCCTGGAGTATCACCTCACACGCGCCAAGCTGCGGGTGTTGAGCGAGGCCAATCCCAGGATTAGCGTCAAACGCTTTGCGGAGGCGCTCAAGCAGGGTCAATACCGCAACGAGCAGGCCGAGCACTACGGTTATGCACTGGCGCTGTTAAAGAGCGGAGAGACCGCGGAGGCCCGCACCGAGGCGCAGCAACTCATCTCCCGCGACAAGGAGAATTTCCACTACCTGGCCCTGCTGGCGCAGATCGAAATGGCGGACAGACAATCCACAAAGGCCCTGGATCTTTATGGCCGGACGCTGGAACTTTATCCCGGTAATCGGGCGCTTACCCTGTTGTACAGCCAAGCCTTGTTGCAGGCGGGGCAACCCGATAAGGCGCGACGGCTATTGCAAAGTCATCTGCGGCACCGTTCTGCGGAGCCGGCCGTTTACCAACTTCTGGCCCAAGCGGCCGGTCGGACAGGCCGGCAGGCCGAAGCCCATCAGGCCAAGGCGGAGTATTATTATTTGAACGGTCAAACCAGCGCCGCCATTCAACAGCTTACCCTGGCCCTCGGCCTCAAGGACACGGACTTTTATCTCGCCTCACAGATCGAGGCGCGTCTCAAGGAACTCAAAGACGAGGCGGCGCAGGTTAGCAAAGAATAGTATAATGATAAACCCTGTCAGTCATTCCACGACCATATTCGGAGTACGCTTAGATGGACACGCAACGCAGACGCTTTCTGAAAAGCGGTCTGGTCACCGGCCTGTTGGGCCTGGCCGCCAGTGTAGGGCTGTTGATCCCGCGCTTGGTGTGGGCCGCATGGCCGAGTTCAGCCTTTCAGTCCAAGACCCTGTTCGGCGCCCTGGAGCCGCTGTTCGGCAGCGGCAGTGTCAACCTGACTCCTGCCGATGAAGACATCACCCTCACCGTCACCGATCTCGCCGAGAATGGCGCCGTGGTACCCGTGACGGTATCGAGCCGCCTGCCCAACGTGGAATCCATCACCTTGCTGGTAGATAAAAATCCCAATAGCCTGGTAGCCCAGTTCAAACTGGCGAAAAACACCCAGGCCTATATCAAGACCAATATCAAAATGGCCGAGACTTCCAGGGTCTACGCCGTGGTCAAATCCGGGGACAAACTCTATAGCACTAACAAGAAGGTCAAGGTCACACTGGGCGGTTGCGGGAATTGAAGCCTGACAACAAACCCCGGTTGAGAGAAAATTATGTCAGACAAAATTAAGATCCGCGCCACCCTCGAAGGCGAGGTCACCACGGTCAAGTCCCAGATTATTCATCCTATGGATACGGGCCTGTTCAAAGATTCCAAGGGTGTACCGATCCCGGCCTGGTTCATCCAGGAGGTCAAGGTGGAGCACAATGGTACCCCCATACTTGAAGCCGTGTGGGGCATCGCCATCTCCAAAAATCCTTATACGGCCTTCACCTTCACGGGCGGCAAGAAGGGCGACGCCATCAAGTTGAGCTGGGTGGATAACAAGGGCGGCACGGATTCAATTGAAACAACGATAGGATAGGGATTAGGGGCTAGGGACTGGGGATTAGGGGTTTTGCCCCCTAGCCCCTAAACCCTAGTCCCCAGCCCCTGCCGTACTATGCAAATCGGACCTTACAAACTCAATAACAATCTCGTGCTGGCGCCGATGGCGGGCGTAACCGACCGGCCGTTCCGCCAGCTCTGCAAGAATCTGGGCGCCGGGCTCGCGGTTTCCGAGATGGTGTCTTCGAATTCCCTGCTGTGGGGCAGCGAGAAGACCCAGCGCCGCGCCAATCACGAGGGCGAGACCGAACCGCGCACGGTGCAGATCGCCGGCGCCGATCCCAAGCTCATGGCGCAAGCCGCGCAATACAACGTGGACAGGGGCGCGCAGATCATAGACATCAACATGGGCTGCCCCGCCAAGAAGGTGTGCAACGTCATGGCCGGCTCCGCCCTGTTGCAGGACGAACCTCTGGTCGGCCGCATCCTCGACGCGGTGGTCGCCGCCGTGCAGGTGCCCGTCACACTCAAAATCCGCACCGGCTGGGATAAAAATCATCGCAACGGTATCCTCATAGCGCGAATTGCCGAGCAGGCGGGTATCCAGTCGCTGGCCGTGCACGGCCGCACCCGCGCCTGCGCCTATACCGGCGAAGCCGAATACGACACTATTGCCGCCATCAAGGCGGCGGTCAAGCTGCCAGTCATCGCCAACGGCGACATCCGCACGCCGCAACAGGCGAAATACGTACTCGAGTACACCGGCGCCGACGGCGTCATGATAGGACGCGCCGCGCAGGGGAAGCCGTGGATCTTCCGCACTATCGGCCATTATCTTGCCACCGGAGAACTGTTACCCGAACCGGGTATCGAGGAGATCCGTGAGATCATGCTCGGTCACATCGCCAATCTCTACCAGTTTTACGGCGAACACACCGGCGTATTGATGGCGCGCAAGCACCTCTCCTGGTACAGCAAGGGTCAGATCGGCGGCGCCGTCTTCCGCCAGACCATCAATGCGGCGCAGACTGTGAACGACCAATGGACGCTGACGCGGGACTTCTTCGACTCCCTTGCGGCGCGCGGCGTTACAGAGTGCGCCGATGAGGTGGAGCTGGCGGCATGACTAAACCGAAACCTCATAATAAACCGCTGCGCGAATGTATCAAGGAAGCGCTCGAAATGTACTTCGAGGAACTGGACGGACATAAACCCGGTGATCTCTATCAGATGGTGTTGAGTGAAGTCGAACACCCGCTGTTGGAAATACTGCTGCGCTATACACGCGGCAATCAAAGCAAGGCGGCCGAGATCCTGGGCCTCAATCGAAGCACACTGCGAAAAAAGCTAAGTCAATACGGATTGGATAAATAAATCAGGGGCTAGGGGCTAGGGACTAGGGAAAATACTCTAGCCCCTAGCCCCTAATCCCTACCCCCTATGATCCAGCGCGCCCTCATCAGTGTTTCGGATAAAACCGGAATCATCCCATTCGCACAACGTCTGCAGGCGTTAGGTGTGCACATCCTGTCCACCGGCGGCACCGCGAAGCTGCTTTTGGCCAACGGCGTCAAGGTGACCGAGGTCTCGGAGTACACCGGCTTTCCCGAGCTGATGGACGGCCGCCTCAAGACCCTGCATCCCAAGGTACACGGTGGGCTGCTGGGTAGGCGCGGGATGGACGACGTTGTGATGACCGAGCACGGCATCCCTCCCATAGATCTCTTGGTGGTCAACCTGTATCCCTTTGAGCAGGTCACTGCGGCGGCGGACTGCGAACTCGGCAAGGCCATTGAGAACATTGATATCGGCGGCCCCGCCATGCTGCGCGCGGCTGCAAAAAATTATTCCGCAGTCACCGTGGTGGTGGACAGCAGTGATTACGATATCGTGCTCGCCGAGATGGCAAATCACGGCGGCGCTGTGAGCGGCACGCTGCGCTACTCGCTCGCGGTCAAGGCCTTCGAACACTGCGCGCGTTATGACGGTGCAATTGCAAATTACTTGGGCACAGTAAAAGAAAACGCCGCAGCCGAGCGTGAGCCCTTTCCGCGCACCTACACCATGCAGTGGATGAAGTCGCAAACCTTGCGTTACGGTGAAAACCCGCATCAGCGCGCCGCCTTTTACATCGAGCCCCATCCGCCCAGCGGCTGCATCGCCAGCGCCGATCAGATCCAGGGCAAGGAGCTGTCGTTTAACAACATCGCCGACGCCGACACCGCACTGGAATGCGTCAAATCCTTTAACGAAGTCCCCGCCTGCGTGATCGTAAAACACGCCAATCCCTGCGGCGTCGCGCTGGGCAAGACATTGCAGGAGGCCTATGAGCGCGCCTACGCAACCGACCCCACGTCGGCCTTCGGCAGTATCATCGCCTTCAATCAGCCACTCGACGCCGCCACCGCCCGCAGCATCATCGAGCGGCACTTTGTCGAGGTGCTCGTCGCCCCCAGCATCGAAGATGAAGCCCTGCTGATACTCGCCGGCAAGAGTAACGTGCGCGTCCTGAGTTGCGGCCCCTGGGGCGCGGAGCCGCGTGCGCAACTGGACTATAAACGCATCACCGGCGGATTGCTGATTCAGGAAAGCGACCTCGCCATGATCACCGCCAAGGATTTCAAGATCGTTACACGGCGTGCCCCGACGCCCGTCGAGATACAAGACATGCTGTTCGCCTGGAAGGTCGCCAAGTTCGTTAAATCCAACGCCATCGTGTATTGCAAAGACGCCATGACCATCGGCATCGGCGCAGGACAAATGAGCCGCGTCTACAGCGCCCGCATCGCCGCCATCAAGGCCGCTGACGCGGGCTTGGCGGTGGCGGGTTCGGTGGTCGCAAGCGACGCCTTCTTCCCGTTCCGCGACGGTGTGGACGCTGCCGCAGAGGCTGGCGTCACCGCCGTAATCCAGCCCGGCGGCTCGCTGCGCGACCCCGAGGTTATTGCGGCGGCCGACCAACACGGCATGGCGATGGTGTTTACCGGGATCAGGCATTTTCGGCATTGATATTGCCCCTTTGGCCGTTTATTTATTGGCACTCTTCCATATCAATAACCATCTGATTTATATAATTTATCTTTATAAAAATAAATTACGATCAACGTATTGATCTTAATACGAATGAACTATAAAATAAGATCACACAACTAATCTTAATTTATATTTATGTTCCAAGTATCTGAAAAAGAGGTAAAAAATAGACTCTCTTTTGATAACCCTTGGTGGTCAGGTGAGCGTGTAGCGGAAATATTCAGGCAAATGCCTAAACGCGCCTATCTCGGCACCTTTTACAAACTGGTTGCCGAACAGGCCGTCACCCGCGCCGTAGTACTGATGGGGCCGCGCAGGGTTGGGAAAACTGTAATGGTGTATCACTGTATCCAGAAGCTGCTGGATGCAGGAATAGCGCCTTCCCACATTCTCTATTTATCGCTCGAAACGCCTGTATATACAGGTTTAAGTCTTGAAAAACTAATCGGTCTATTTCAAAACCAATTTTCTCATACTCGTAATAAACGTCTCTTTATCTTTTTTGATGAGATTCAATATCTCAAGGAATGGGAGGTACACTTAAAATCCCTAGTGGATTCCTACCCAAATTATAGATTTGTCGCCACTGGTTCAGCAGCAGCCGCGCTGAAATTGAAAAGCGATGAGTCAGGAGCGGGGCGTTTTACAGATTTCATGCTTCCGCCACTTACGTTTGCTGAATATCTTCGTTTTATTGAGCGCGAGCAGGAGCTAGTCCAACAGGATAACAATGAAAGTGGCTATATCGCCAAGGACATCGAAAAACTCAATGACGAGTTTATCAACTATCTGAACTATGGAGGTTACCCAGAAGCGGTTTTCTCAAAAGATATACAATCACAAAGTGGGCGCTACATCAAAAGTGACATCATTGATAAAGTCTTATTACGTGATTTACCCAGTCTTTATGGAATTAGTGATATACAGGAATTAAATCGTCTATTCACAACCTTAGCCTATAACACGGGTAATGAAATAAGTCTGGAAGATTTGTCTCAGTCCGCAGGTGTGGCGAAAAATACTCTACGCCGCTATTTGGATTATCTCGAAGCGGCCTTTTTAATCCGGCGCGTCCACCGGGTGGACCAGAACGCACGGCATTTTAAGCGCATCACCACGTTCAAGGTGTATCTAACTAATCCTTCCATGCGGGCGGCTTTATTCGGGCCAGTAGACCAGAATCATGAGGCTATGGGTACTTTGACCGAAACCGCTATTGTCAGCCAATCGCTGCATATATCAGATCCCGCTGCGGAGCTTCATTACGCCCGCTGGAATAAAGGTGAGATTGATATCGTTCTTATAAACAAAGGCCGCCAAAAAGTATCCAGCCTTATCGAGATTAAGTGGTCAGACAGGATTTTTTATGATCCTAAAGAGCTGGCTACAATATTAGAATTTATAAAGCTGAATAGCCTTTCTATTTCTCCTATAGTTACGACAAAAACACTGATGGGTAAAAAAATAATTAATAATTGCGAAGTGAAGTTCTATCCAAGCAGCCTCTATTGCTATGCGATCGGAAATCTATTCCAAATAATAGAAAATATTAGCAGGACAGTTAAGTCTGTAGCACATTAACCGTGGTGCAGAATTCTTCCCAGAAGACTATGAAGATTCTCATCATCGGCTCCGGCGGCCGCGAACACGCACTGGCCTGGAAGGCGGCGCAATCGCCCAAAGCAGACAAGATCTTTGTCGCGCCCGGCAATGCGGGCACGGCGCGTGAGCCGAAGACAGAGAACATCGCCATCAAGGCTGAAGACATCACGGCGCTGGTGGATTTTGCGCGGAATAATCACATCGTTCTCACTATCGTTGGACCGGAAACGCCGCTGGCGCTGGGCGTGGTGGACGTCTTCAACGCTGCGGGGCTGCGCTGCTTCGGCCCGACCAGTGCGGCTGCTCAACTCGAATCGTCCAAGGCCTTCGCCAAGAATTTTCTGGCGCGCCACCACATCCCCACTGCGGGCTATGGCGTGTTCACGGACGTCGAGCCGGCCTTAGCTTACATTCGTAAACTGGGCGCACCTCTGGTGATCAAGGCGGATGGTCTCGCCGCAGGCAAGGGCGTGGTTATTGCGGCCACCTTGGCCGAGGCCGATGCGGCGGTCGCCGACATGCTGAGCGGCAGCGTGTTCGGCGCGGCCGGCAGGCGCGTAGTGATTGAGGAGTTTCTTCACGGCGAGGAAGCGAGCTTTATCGTCCTAGTAGACGGTGAGCATATCCTGCCACTCGCCACCACACAAGATCATAAGGCGCGCGACGACGGCGACCGCGGCCCCAACACCGGCGGCATGGGGGCGTATTCGCCCGCGCCCGTCGTGACACCCCCCGTGCATGCGCGCATTATGCGCGAGATCATCGAGCCCACGGTGCGCGGCATGGCTGCCGAAGGCAATCCCTATACCGGCTTTCTCTACGCGGGAGTGATGATCAGCCCGGAAGGGGCGCCGCGCGTGTTGGAGTTCAATTGCCGGTTGGGCGACCCGGAAACACAGCCCATCATGATGCGTCTGCGCTCGGATTTGATCGAGTTATGTGAAGCCGCTTTGGACAAGCGCCTTGATCGCGTGCAAGCGGAGTGGGATACGCGCGCGGCGCTCGGCGTGGTGCTTGCCGCCGGGGGTTATCCGGGTCCGTATCGCACCGGTGATGTCATCCACGGTATGATTCAAACAGGAGATAACGACCGGAAGATTTTTCATGCCGGCACCGCGCTGCAGGGCGACGATATTGTTACCGCGGGCGGCCGTGTCGCCTGCGTCTGCGCCTTGGGAGCTGACGTGAAAGAAGCGCAGCAACGCGCCTATGAGCTGGTGCGGGGTGTCAACTGGGAGGGGATGTATTATCGCACCGACATTGGCTATCGTGCGGTGGCTAGGGAGGGTGAGGGGTGAGGGGTGAGAGGTGAGGGGATTGTCAGGCAGCTTCGCAGCCTGGCCTACGCCTTTTTTACTACATTCACCGCAGAGGACGAATATTAAAACGATTTGATTCTCCTCCGCGTCCTCTGCGGTGAATCGTTTTTTTATATTGATTTGCGGCTTTGCGCCTTGGCGCGGCCCGTTCAGGATTTTGCAGCGGCGTTGTTGGCGCTGCGCCGTTTGCGCGGAGCCTTGAACCACCTCTTTTTACAATCCAGCAGACGTTGTTCGATGGCGTCGAGATCGGGAATGACCGCAGTTTCTCCATCCACCACCACGCGGCTCAATATCACCGAATCGGCCTCGGGTGTATAGTCCATTGCTGCAATCCTGCTTTCATCAACATTTACGAGCTGCGGGATACCCTGTACCAGCACGGCGAAAAAGTTGAGATCGGGATTCCCCCCTAAGGCATTGAGCACCACGATCTTGGCGCGTACTGGAACAGGCGGTTTGGGTTGCCCGCACAGTACCTCAAACGAAAGCAGCGGAACATCTCTCTCACGCCAGCTCAATAGGCCGAGCAACCACTCCGGCCCCTCGGCGATGGGCGCCGGCTCGGAATAGTTGATCACCTCGGCGACGGCCGTGTTCGGCAACACCAGGTGCCCGCCACCGATCGGAATGATCTGACTACGTATCGAGAGACGTGTCTCAGACATGGCGCATCGCTTCAATAAAATCAGTTTTTATTTTCA
>Ga0184616_10000141_pt1 | contig 13591 bp, 16 predicted proteins | sample PLM4_90_coex_FD_133145 | JGI IMG/M metagenome (GOLD analysis project Ga0184616, IMG submission 133145) | Groundwater sediment microbial communities from an aquifer in East River, Colorado, USA - PLM4_90_coex | ecosystem: Environmental > Terrestrial > Soil > Riparian zone | place: USA: East...
ACTCCTGGGCTACGTGCAGGGTCGCCTCTTCGCCGCCGGCGCCGCCGACGTCTGGTTCACCCCCATTCAGATGAAGAAGAACCGGCCGGCGACCAAGCTCTCCGCCCTCTGCTCAATTGAGAAGGAGGACGCGATAGTCGGCGTGCTGCTGCGGGAGAGCTCAACCCTGGGGGTGCGGGTGACGGAGGTGCGCCGGCACGAGGCCGAGCGCGAGGTGATCACCTTCCCCTCGAGCCTGGGAACGGCGATGGTCAAGATAAAGCGCTGGGAAGGTGGGCCACCGCAGCTCTCTCCCGAATACGAGTCCTGCCGGCGGCTGGCGGAGGAGCTGTCTCTGCCGCTTGCCGAGGTCTACCGGATCGTGCAGGGGGAGGCGCTCATCTATATGAAAGAGAGGGGTATCCGCTAGGGATACCCCTCCCAGTCTCGCAAAAGGGATGTCGGCCGGAAGCTGCGGCTACTCGGCGCCGGTCATGATCGTCAGGCTGGTCTTGCCCTCCTCTTCAGCGACCACGATCCAGGCGGCGGCCTTGCCGTCGTCCTTGCTCCAGATGCCGATGCTGCCCGCGCCCTCGTCGCCGGCATTGCTGAACGTCCACTCCTCTTTCCACCCGCTCATCTCGTCCTTGTACCAGTCAAAGACCTCGTCCGGGGCGTCGTCGGTCTCATACATGCCGTACTTGACCGTGTCGAACGCGGTTGGGTCCACCTCGGAGCCTATGCCGGGAACAAGCGCGTCTGACCCTGACCACTCGCCGGAGCTGACCTTCTTGGCCCCCGGGTAGATCGGCACGTCTCCTAGGGAGCCGCCGCCGCCCCCGTTCCCCCCGTCCTCCTTCGTTGCCTTGGCAGCGGGCGTCTCTTCTCCCCCGTTGCCCTCCTTAGTCTCCTGGGCAGCCGGCGTGGCCTTTTCCTCCTTGTCTTTGTCGTCTCCGCCGCCGCCGCAGGCGACAAACGCCGCCCCGGCAACCAGGGCTGTCACTATCAGGAACAATACCAGTATTTTTTTCAACCGTGCACCTCCTTGCACTGGCTTTTCTAAACGATCAGCCTTTAGGATTATCCCCGTCTCCTACCGAACTGTCAATCGGGGTCACCTCTCATACCCCCTTCGGCTGACTCTCCTGGCCCTCGCCGCTAAACCCCAGCCCCTGCTCCTTCAGACTCACATAGCGCCCGTGACCGATGATCAGATGGTCCAGCACCTCGATATCGAGCAGGCGGCCCGCCTCCACCATCTGACGGGTCATGGACAGGTCGTCCGCGGAGGGGGTCGGGTCGCCGGAGGGATGGTTGTGGACCACCACCACCGCCGGGCAGTTCCGGCGCACCGCCTCGCGAAAGACCTCTCCTACCCGTACAAGGGAGGTATTGACGCTGCCCTTGTAGACATCGGGGATACCCAGCACCTCGTTCCTCGTGTTCAAGAGCACCACGCGCAGGTGCTCCTGCTCCAGGAGGCCCATCTCGGTGGAGAGCAGGTTCGCCACGTCGGCGGGAGACCGGACGATTGCCCTCGCCTCCGGCTGGCTCGATGAGAGACGCCTCCCCAGCTCCAGGGCCGCCTTTAGCTGGGCGGCCTTGGCCTCTCCCAGTCCCCGTTCTTGGCAGAGTTCGGCGAAGCTCACGCGCGCCAGCCCCACGAGCCCCTGGTGTTGCGAGAGGAGGCGCGACGCCAGGGACAGCACGCTCTCGCGGTTGGTCCCCGTCCTCAGGATGATGGCCAGCAGTTCCGCGGTAGAGAGGGCCTGCGGGCCGTAGTCGCGCAGCCGTTCCCGTGGTCGCTCCGAGGCCGGCAGGTCGCGGATCAGCGTATGGTACTCTAGGGGAACCTTCTCTCTCGTTATCACAGGCGCCTCTCCCCGCTATTTGACAGGTCAGTGAGTGGTGGCAGAAGGGCTTCCGCTCTCTTTGGATACTGCCACCACGGTGTTCGTGTGGGGATAGTGGGTTATCGCGACCTTGTCGCCATGCTCGAGTTGCTCGTAGAGGAGGGCCGGGAGCTTGAACACGACCTTGTTCACGTAGATATAGTGGGCCGGCACCACCAGCAGTTCGGGCCGGCTCCACTTGCGGGCGATCTCGCCCCTTGTGACCTTGGGCTCTGTCAGAAGGTCCCGCAAGGCCTGAATACTCTGAAATCCCAAGAGGGCGGCCAGCAGGCCGAGAATCACGAGGGCGATAATCCCTCCGTCCCCCTTGGCGAGAACACCTACCAGGGTCGCCGTCCAACCGGCGATGACAGCGAGGAAAAGGGGAGTGAAGATAACGGCATCCCGGATGACCGACGCCCTGGCCGATGACCGTTGCTCGTCCAAGGTCGCGCCCGTCCTACCTTGGTATGCGCAGCGTCTGTCCGGGCTGAAGCAGCGGGTCTTCGGGGCTAAGACCGTTTGTCTCCGCTATTCGCCTGGCGAAATCCCCAAGCGCCTCTCCGGAGGGGAGGAACTTCTCGGCGATGCTGAACAGAGAATCGCCTTCTCCCACTGTGTATTCGGTCACGCCTGGGGTGGTGGTGGTGGCAGGCGTGGCGGGAGTGGCTGCCGGCGTGCCGGCTGGGGGTGTCGCCGTGGTAGGCGTCATCTGAGATGGCCGGGCCGTGGCGGTCGCCGCCGCTGTCGGCACGATGACGCTGGGGATCGATTCGCTCGCCTTCTCCGGCGGCTTCAGCAGGAGCCAGAGGGCGACGGCCGTCCCCACCAGGAGCGCCAGGAGCGACCCCCTATAGAGCGCGTAGGAGGGCAGGGCGCTGGCAGGCCGGAGACACTCGGCGCAGAGTTCATCGCCGTGGTCGCTGCAGTACAGCCTGCCGCAGCGCCTACACTCGTGGACCGCATCCTTGTCGCAGGCGTAGCACTTCATGCAAGCGGCAATATAACAGTTTTTGACGCCTTTGACCAGTAAGGCAAGGGCTGGTGGCTATGAGATCGGGAAAAGTTCGCTGCCCCTACTTCAGTTCGACGGTGGCGCCGGCCTCTCGCAGCTTCGTCACCGCGACCTCTGCCTCCTCCTTTGTGACGCCCTCCTTCACGTTGATCGGCGCGCCTTCCACCAGGTCCTTCGCCTCCTTCAGACCAAGGGTGGTAACCTCCCGCACGGCCTTGATCACGTTGATCTTGTTAGGCCCCATATCCTTGAGGACGACCGTCCACTCTGTCTGCTCTTCCTCCTCCTCGGCGGCTCCCGCCGCTGGCGCGGCCGCAGCGACGGCCATCGGCGCCGCAGCGACGGCAATGGGGGCGGCGCTTACCCCGAACTCCTCCTCGATACGCTTGTTCAGGTCGCGGAGCTCAAGGATCGTCATCCCCTTGATCAACTCGAAGGCCTGCTCAACGCGATCGGCCACCGCCTCTTTCTCTGCTGATTTCGTCGTCTTGGCTGGCACGTTATCCTTCCTCCTCTAACTGAGAACTGAAGACATCGCATATATGAAGCCGGCTCCGGGCGGCGCGGAAAGAGGGCTAGGCCTTCTCCAACTGCTGCGCCCGCGCCTCCAACAGGCCGGTGAACTGAACCAGCCCCGAGTTCAAGAGCTGACCGGTGGGGTGGACAATGGCCGCCGCCAACAGCTGCGCCAAACGCCACACCGGTCCCTGCAGGCCGCCTACCAGCCGTCCCAGCATTACCGGCCGTGGCGGCAACGACGCCACGTCGCCCAGGTCACGGGCCGATAGCAGCCGTCCCTCCATAAAGGCGCGGCGAGGGACGAAGGCGTTCTTGGCCGCCTGCGCGTACTCCCTCACTGCCCTGGCCGTCTCGACGGCGTCGCCGTAGCTGAAGACAACCGCCGTGGGGCCCTCGGCAAGCTCGGCGACCGCCGGCTTGCCCGCCGCGGCGGCCGCCAGCCGGAGCAGGGTGTTCTTGGTGACACGGAGCTGCACCCCCTTTGCGCCGAGCTGGCGGCGCAGTGCCCCCATCTCGGACATCCTAAGCCCCTGATACGCGGCCCCGATTATGATCGTGCTCCGGGTGATCTGCTCCCTGAGCTCCTCCACGATCTGCAGCTTCTTTGCCGTTGGCATCGCTCTCCTCCCCTTCCGGTCACAGAAAGACCCTTGTCGCCGCAGACAAGGGTCGAGCGCGGACGGCGCGGGCCTGACGGTAGTGCCCGGCGCCACCACGTTCTTCGCCTCGGCGGGCGTTCCCATTAACCCCGGTATCAGGGGACCCGCTGTCTGCAGCGCTGTGTATTGTCAGACTGTAGGGGCTTGCAGGCCGTTCCGGCCGGCGACCCCTAGTTTGTGCTTAGGCTCAGGGTGGTACCCATCTCCAGCTTGATCCCCGGCCCCATCGTAGTTGTCAGCGTTATGCTCCTAATGAACTGCCCCTTGGCGCCGCTGGGCTTCGACTTCACTATCGCCTCCACCATCGCCGCCAGGTTCTCCAGCAGCTTCTCCTCTTCGAAGCCGATCTTGCCGATAGGGACGTGGATGAGCGCGCTGCGGTCGAGACGAAACTCCACCCGACCCTGACGGGCATCGCGGACCGCCTTGCCCAGGTCCTGCTCCTCCACGACGGTGCCGGAACGCGGGTTGGGCATAAGGCCGCGCGGCCCGAGGATGCGCCCCAGCCGGCCCACCTTGCCCATCAGCTCCCGCTGGGCCAGCGCCACGTCGAAGTCCGTCCAGCCGCCCTCGACCTTCTTGATCAGGTCGTCGCCGCCGACGAAATCGGCTCCCGCCTCCTGCGCCTGCTTCACGCCCTCACCCTCGGCGAAGACGAGAACCCGCACCGTCTTGCCCAGACCGTGCGGCAAGAGGACGGAGCCCCGCAACTGCTGGTCGGCGTGGCGCGCGTCCAGCCCCGTCCGCATATGCAGCTCTACCGTCTCGTCGAACTTGGCGTAAGCGGCCTTCTTGGCGAGTTGAATGGCCTCCATCGGCTGATAGCCCTGCTCACGGTCTACCAGGCTGGCTGCCTGCTGGTAATTCTTCCCTGGTTTAGTCATCCTTTGCGCTGTCCCCGTTTGCGGCCGGCTCCCGCACCTCAATGCCCATGCTTCGGGCGGTCCCTTCAACCGTCTTCACCGCTGATTCTATGTCCGTGGTGTTCAGGTCCCGCATCTTGATCTCGGCGATCTCACGGATCTTGGCAGGGGAGATCTGGCCCACCTTCTCTCGCTTCTGAGCGGCGCTTCCCTTTTCGATTGCGATGGCCCTTTTCAGGAGGTCGGAGACGGGCGGCGTCTTCAGGACGTAGATGAAAGAGCGGTCTTCGTAGACAGTGATCTCCACCGGTACGATCGTACCTGCCTGCGACCCCGTGCGCTCGTTGTAGTCCTTGCAGAAGGCCATTATGTTGACGCCGTGCTGCCCGAGGGCGGGGCCCACAGGCGGCGCCGGGTTTGCCTTACCGGCTTCGATCTGGAGCTTGATGATCGCTCGAATCTTCTTGGCCAAGCTACAGCCTCTCCACCTGAAGGAAATCGAGTTCCACCGGTGTCTCTCTGCCGAAGAAGGAGACGAGAACCCTTACCCGCCCCTTCTCCAGGTTGATCTCGTCGACCTGACCGATAAAGTCCATGAAAGGGCCGTCGATCATCCGCACACTCTGTCCTATCGTGAACCCCACCTTGACGCGGGGCTCCTTCGTTCGCATCTGGCGGAGGATCTTCTTGACATCCGCTGTGTCCAGTGAAGTGGGTCGGGTGCCCGACCCCACGAATCCCGTGACCCCCGGCGTGTTACGGACGACGAACCAGGCCCGACTCGACTGCGGGTCGTCCTCCCGCAGCTCGATCATCTGTACCAGGACGTAGCCGGGGAAGACCTTCTTCTCGACGGTGCGGCGTTGGCCGTCCTTGATCTCGATCTCCTCCTCCGTGGGCACGATCACCTGGAAGATGAGGTCCCGCGCGTCCATGGACTCGATGCGGTGTTCCAGGTTGGTCTTCACCTTGTTCTCATAGCCGGAGTAGGTATGGATCACATACCAGGCCCGCCCCTCCGCTGATATATCAGCCGCTTCCTCAGGAGGCGGGGCCTCCGCTACCGCTACCGCACCCGGCTCTTCCTCCGCGACTGCCGCCTTCTTTTTCCTGGGCACTGTCTCCCCTCGATTCCTCTAGCGCAACAGGGTGTGAGAGATGAGCCAGTTGAAGAACACATCAATCCCGCCCAGTATGAACCCTATGATCACCGCCACAACCAACACGACTATCGTCAGGTTTACCGTCTCGTGGCGGGTGGGCCATGTCACCTTCCGGAGCTCACTGACGATGTCCTCCACCCAGCGCGGCATAAGGACGGCCCGCCAGCCCTTGCGGGTGCGCGACGGAGGCGCTTTCCCTGGCCGGGGTGGCCGGATCGGGGCAGCCCGCTTCGACGGCTTGCTGCTCAAGGGGTGGCGCCTCAGGGCGCGACTCATGTTCGATCTCCCTCCGCGCTCTAAGCCCTTCGTCTCAAAAATGCCGCTAGCATGGAGACCCTATCTGACCTCCCGGTGCGGGCGATGGGCGCGACAGCGGGGGCAATACTTGCGTAGCTCCAAGCGGTCGGGGTCGTTCCTGCGGTTCTTGACCGTGGTGTAGTTCCGCTCTCGACACTCACTGCAGGCCAGGTGGATGATCGTTCGCTCTTCCTTCTTGGCCATTCCTCGTTCTACCTTTCACCAACCCGACCCGCTCGTCCCGGCGCCCCTACTCAAGGACCTTGGTGACAACGCCGGCCCCGACGGTCCGTCCGCCTTCGCGGATGGCGAAACGCAGCCCCTCTTCCAGGGCCACGGGGTCGATCAGCCGCACCTTTAGGTCGACGTTGTCGCCGGGCATTACCATCTCCACCCCCTCGGGGAGCTCGACGGAGCCGGTAACGTCAGTCGTGCGCAGATAGAACTGCGGTCGGTAGCCGGCGAAGAAGGGGGTGTGGCGACCTCCCTCCTCCTTGGACAGGATGTACACTCTCCCATCGAAATAGGTGTGGGGCTTGATGCTGCCGGGGGCGGCGATCACTTGTCCGCGCTGGATGTCGTCTCGCTCGATGCCCCGCAGCAGCAGGCCCACGTTGTCGCCGGGCTCGCCGAAGTCCAGAGTCTTGCGGAACATCTCCACACCCGTCACCACCGTCTTGCGGGTCTCGGCGAGACCGACGATCTCGATCTCCCCGCCGACCTTGACAACCCCCCGCTCAACTCGACCGGTCACCACCGTGCCCCGTCCCTTGATGCCGAAGACGTCCTCGACGGGCATCAGGAACGGCTGGTCGCGCGCCCTCTCCGGCTGCGGGATGTACTCATCGACGGCGTCCATGAGCTTCCAGATACTCTCGAACTCGGGGGCGTTGGGGTCCTTGCTTGTCGACTCCATCGCCGCCAGAGCGCAGCCGCGGATGATCGGTATCTTGTCGCCGGGGAACTTGTAGTACGTAAGGAGCTCGCGCATCTCAAGCTCCACGAGGTCCAGGAGCTCGGGGTCGTCCATCTGGTCGATCTTGTTCAGGAAGACGACCATTGCCGGCACGTCGACCTGATAGGCCAGCAAGATGTGCTCCCGTGTCTGGGGCATCGGCCCCTCCGGGGCGGCCACCACCAGGATGGCGCCGTCCATCTGGGCGGCGCCCGTGATCATATTCTTGATATAGTCCGCATGGCCAGGGCAGTCGATGTGGGCGTAGTGCCGCTTTTCCGTCTCATACTCCACGTGCTGGACCTGGATCGTGATCCCCCGCGCCCGCTCCTCGGGGGCGTTGTCGATGCTCCAGAAGTCGCGGTACTCCGCCAGCCCCTTGAGCGCTAACACCTTCGTTATGGCTGAGAGAAGGGTAGTCTTCCCATGGTCCACGTGACCGATGGTGCCGACGTTTACGTGGGGCTTCGTTCGCTCGAACTTCTTCTTGGCCATGTCGTCCAATCCTCCTGAATATGGAGCCCACACCCGGAATCGAACCGGGGACCCCGTTCTTACCAAGAACGTGCTCTACCTGCTGAGCTATGTGGGCGCCTGAACTAGTGGCGGCTGGCGGCCCTATCTTCCGTGTTCGGGCCCCGCCGCTCGCCTGCAACCGGCGCTCGACCCCTTGGGCGTCGCGCCCATTATCGACAACAACAATAATAGCTCGCCTCCGCTGGCCGTATGCGAAGAGGCCTCCCGGCTCCGTTCAAGCCTGGCCTCCGCCTACCGGCCCGCCCTCTCCCATTTGCCATGAGAGTGGTGGAGGGGGCAGGATTCGAACCTGCGAAGCCGTCAGGCAACGGTTTTACAGACCGCCGGTTTTAACCACTCACCCACCCCTCCTCACGCAGACGAGCTTTGGAGCCCGAGGGGGGATTCGAACCCACCAACCTACCGATTACAAATCGGTTGCGCTACCATTGCGCCACTCGGGCACGCCCCCTCTAAGGCGTAACAAAAGTAGGCCCCCGTTCATCGGGGCTCATGCTATGAAGTAGTATAGGTGTTGCCCTGCGCAAAGTCAATCCTTGCGCTTCCAAACCGTCCCCTCGCGGCTGTCTTCCAGGATGACCCCTAGAGCCTCGAGGCGACTGCGTATGCCGTCGGCGAGAGCGAACTGCTTGGCCTGACGCAGCTCGTCGCGCACCGCGATCAGCGCCTCGATGAAGGGGGCGGCGGCAATCGCCCGCTCCTCTTCCGACAAGGTGAGGCCCAGAACGCCGGCTAGCTCCAGCAGGACTGCCTGTGCCTCCTTGATGGCCCGGCCCTCGTCGCGGGCGCGGTTGATCTCGCGCGCCAGGTCGAAGAGGGCGGCGACGGCCTGGGCGGTGTTTAGGTCGTCCTCCATCACCTCCACGAAGCGCTGACGGAAGGGCGCCGCATCAAGAGGAGCGCCTCCATCCTCCGGCGACGGCGCTCGAGCGGCCGTCCGCAGCCGTTCCACCCCCCGTTTGGCTGCCGCCAGCGCCTCAGCCGTGTAGGTGAGGGGGCTGCGATAGTAAGAGCCCAGTATGAAGAGGCGGAGGGTATCGGCGCCGTGCTGGGCCAGGGACTCGCTGATCGACACCAGGTTGCCCAGGGAGCGGGTCATCTTCTCCTCGGTGTCGCTGAGGCGCGCCAGCCCGTTGTGGACCCAGAAGCGGACGAAGGGCTTGACGCCGGTGTAGCTCTCCGACTGCGCCTTCTCGTTCTCATGATGGGGGAAGATGAGGTCCTGGCCGCCGCCGTGGATGTCGATCGTCTCCCCCAGGTACTTCAGGGACATGACCGAGCATTCGATATGCCAGCCGGGGCGGCCCGGCCCCCAGGGGCTGTCCCAGGCCGGCTCGCCCGCCTTCGAGGCCTTCCAGAGCGCGAAGTCCATCGGGTGCTCCTTGCGCTTGTCCACCTCGATCCGCGCCCCCGCCTGGAGGTCGTCTATGGATCGTCCGGAGAGCTCGCCGTAGTCATCATCGCTGGTGACCCGGAAATAGACGTCTCCCTCCACCTCATACGCGTGCCCCTTGGCGATCAGCCCCTCGATCATCGTGATCATCCCCGGTATCTCTTCCGTGGCGACCGGGTAGACGTGGGCCCGCTGGATGTTGAGGCCGTCCATATCCTTGAAGAACTGCTCCCGGTACTGCTCGGCCAGCTTGTCTATGGTTATCCCCAGCGCCTGCGACCGGGTGATGATCTTGTCCTCAATATCGGTGAAGTTCTGGGCGTGACGGACCTTGTAGCCGCGGTACTCCAGATAGCGGCGGAGGACATCGAAGATGATGTAGCTCATAGCGTGCCCCATGTGACAGGGCGCATAGAGGTTGGGTCCGCAGACGTACATCTTCACCGTATCGCCCGCCGGCGCGAACTCCGCTTGCCTCCGCGTGAGCGTGTTATAGAGCCTCATTCTGTCCTTCCCCTGACGGTTGCCTTTCCTGTTGGAGGGCGGCCACCCGCTCCTCCAGCTCTTTTACCCTATCCTCCAACGCCTGGATGCGGTCCCACTCCGGGTCGGGCAGGTGGATCACGGTATCGTCTCCGGGGTCCTGGAAGGCGACGACGTGTCCGGGCACCCCGACCACGGTGGCATTGGCAGGGACGTTCGTGACCACCACCGACCCTGCCCCAATGCGGGCGTTCTCGCCCACGTAGATAGCGCCGATGACCTGGGCGCCGGCCCCCACTACCGTGTTGTTGCCCAGCGTGGGATGGCGCTTCTCCCGTTTCGTGCTGGTGCCGCCCAGCGTCACCCCCTGGTAGAGATGACAATTATCGCCGATCTCCGACGTCTCGCCAATGACGACGCCCATGCCGTGGTCGATGAACAGCCCCTCTCCGATCTTGGCGCCGGGGTGAATCTCGATCCCCGTCAGGAAGCGGCTGAAGTGGGAGATCAGCCGCGGCAACACGGGGACCCTAAGCTTGTAGAGGGTATGCGCCAGGCGGTGAAACTGGCGGGCGTGAAAGCCGGGGTAGGCGAGTATGACTTCCAGGTTGCCTACGGCTGCCGGGTCTCGCTCGCGGGCAGCCCGAATATCTCGTCTTATGCTGGCAATGACCGACACCGTCCCCTACCTCCTTCCGTGCGGGATACTCCCATTGTTAAGGATACTACACTGTCGGGGCGCCCCAGCGGCGTGGGGCACCCCTCTCGACAGATGCAGCGGGAGATCCTGCCCCGAAAGCGGGAAAGGGACAAGACGCAGATGCTCTGCGAACGGGCCTCTTGGTTGACTGTGCAGTGGCTCATCGGTGGCGCCTACTTTAGCAAGGCCACAGCCATCGCCGCAATACCCTCGCCCCTGCCGATGGCCCCCAGCCCCTCGTGGGTCGTCGCCTTCACGCTGACGCGCGCATCCTCCACCCCCAGAACAGCGGCGATAGTCTGTCGCATCCGGCTCAGGTAGCCCTGGAGCCGCGGCCTCTCAGCGATGACGGTGGCGTCTACGTTCTCAACTTGATAGCCCGCTCCCTTGAGCAGACCCACCACATGGCGCAGCAGCTCCTTGCTGTCGGCGCCGGCGTAGGCTGGGTCCTCGGAGGGGAAGTGTTGACCGATGTCGCCCAGTCCGGCCGCCCCCAACAGGGCATCGATGATCGCATGGAGGACGGCGTCGGCGTCGCTGTGGCCGCTGAGGCCGTCCTCGCCGCCAACCGGCACTCCCCCCAGCACCAGAGGGCGCCCCTTGGCGAAGGGATGGACGTCGTACCCTATGCCAACACGCATGCCACTACCCGCGATGCCATCGAATCAAGATATGAGCGAGAAGAAGGTCATCCGGTGTCGTCACCTTCAGATTGTGATACGACCCCATGTACACCTTTACCTGGTAGCCGAGACGCTCCACGAGGGTGGCGTCGTCACTGACGTTGGGTTGCTTGGCGGCGGCTCGGTGGGCCTCCACCAGCATCTCGTACCGGAAGACCTGCGGTGTTTGAACCAGCCACAACCGCCGCCGGTCCAGGCTCTTCTCAACCAGCCCCTGCTCGCTGACCAGCTTGATCATGTCGTGGAGCGGCACGGCGCAGGTCGCGGCGCCCGTCGCCCGGGCTGCCGCCAGCCCCTGGTCGATGAGCTGCCGCGACACCAGCGGACGGGCGCCGTCGTGCACCACCACCCACTCGCAGGGGTCCAGGGCCTCCAGTCCCGCCCGCACCGAGTCCTGTCGCTCCGCGCCCCCCGTGCATATCGCCGCCACCTTGGTGAGATAAGCGCTCTTGACCAGAGAGTGCCCCAGCTTCTCCCTGCCGGGCGTCAGCACCAAAGCGATCCGGTGAATGGAAGGACAGTGCTGGAAGACGGCCAGTGTGTGCGCTATCATCGGCCGGCCGCCCAGCGATACCCAGAGCTTATCGCCGCCGCCCATGCGCCGGCTCTGCCCCGCCGCCAGGATTATGGCGCCGACGCTTGCTTTCCTCGATGACGATGCCGTTTCTTCGGAGGGGGCTGTCACTGTGTTAGCCGTTCCCCTTTGGTTGGGCGAAGATCATCCGCCCCGCTACCGTCTGCAGAACCCGCGTAACGACAATCTCTATCTCATCGTTCAAATAGCGGCGGCCTCCTTCCACCACCACCATCGTGCCGTCGTCCAGAAAGCCCACGCCCTGCCCGATCTCCTTGCCCTCCTGGATGATACGGGTCGTCATCTCCTCTCCGGGCAAGACCACGGACTTCACGGCGTTGGCCAACTGGTTGATGTTCAGGACGCTCACCCCTTGCAGCTCGGCCACCCGATTCAGGTTGAAGTCGTTGGTGAGGATGGGGCAGCCGTACAAGGATGCCAGCTTCACGAGCTTGCTGTCCACATCCTGGATATCCTCAAAGTCGGTGTCCGTGATCTCGACGGGGACGGGCGACTCCTTTTGCAGCCGGTTCAGGACATCCAGCCCCCGCCGTCCCCGGTTACGGCGCAGGCCATCCGGCGAGTCGGCGATATGCCGCAGCTCGTCAAGGACGAAGCGCGGCAATACAAGCGTTCCCTGGATGAAGCCCGCCTCCGAGATGTCGGCGATGCGGCCGTCGATAATGGCGCTGGTATCAACCAGCAGCTTCTGATTCGAGCTCAGGTTCTTGGGCGCGAAACCGTTCGAGCTGTACCTGCCGGCGCCGGTGGCGCGGCGCTCCCAAAGGGCGGCGAACTCCTCCTGCCGGCTGAGCATCGTCCCAATCCCCAGGGCTACGGCAACGACCGCGACTACCAGAGACGCTATCCAGTCAGCCGGGTCCGGAAGAACAGAGAGAGTAGGTACGAGAAGCGCCGCGATGATAAGGCCTGCCAGGAGTCCCACCGTGAGCAGGCTCAGCTGCAGCAGCGACAGGGATCGAAACCGGCGTTGTGCCCCTTTCAGCGGTCGTAACAAAAGGTAAGGAACCCCCCAAGCCCCCAAGACTGCCCCCAGTAGCAGCAGCGCCGAAGACAGCGCCAATGCCGCTGGGTCCGTCTTCTCCTCGGTTGCCACCCGACCCAGCCAGAAGCCGCCTCCCCCCAGGATCACGGCTCCCCAGGCCCGAACGATAATTTCCACCATAATAGCTCCTCCCGACCCGCAAGAGAAAAAGAACGTGCAACAGCACACTCAAAACGAAGATGATGGACGATTGAATTACCAAAGACAATTTCAGCCGCCCGACCGAACTAACGCCGCTAGGACCGGCGCATCTGCACTCACTACCTAAAGATGATAGCAACTGCCGAGAGCGCCGTAAAGCGAGGGGGCGCCCCATCCTAATCGAAGAGGCGCTCGATCAAGCCCAGACTGGCTACCCCCATCGCCGCGATCAGGATGTCCTTTACGGTCTTCCCCGCCCAGACTGAGAGAAAGAAGCGCCACAAAGGCATCCTTGTCGCCCCCGCAATTATCCCCGCGACGTCGAATATCGGGTTGGGGATGGCGGAGAAGACGAACATCGTGATCGTGCCGTGGCGGTGCATCCAACTCCGCACGACCCCGTAGAAGGCCCGGTCCTGGATGGCCGCACCGCCGCCGTATCCCGCCGCATATCCCGTGAACTCTCCCAGCGCCTCCCCCAGCCCCGCCACCAGCCCCACGAGTATCGGCGTTGGTATCCCCAATATAGGGTCGAGCAGGACGCCGCCGCCGAAGACGGCGGCTATGCTGGGTGTCGGCAAGAAGATGGAGGCAGCCCCAATCAGGCTGATGGCAAAGACGCCCAGATAACCGTAAGTCCGCAGCTTGGTGATGTCTAAGTCGAAATAGAAG
>Ga0184616_10000142_pt1 | contig 13482 bp, 5 predicted proteins | sample PLM4_90_coex_FD_133145 | JGI IMG/M metagenome (GOLD analysis project Ga0184616, IMG submission 133145) | Groundwater sediment microbial communities from an aquifer in East River, Colorado, USA - PLM4_90_coex | ecosystem: Environmental > Terrestrial > Soil > Riparian zone | place: USA: East...
GTGACTTCAGGCGTGGGTGCGAGTTTTCTGGGAACGACTTTCACCGACGCCGCCAACAACTTCACCGCAGCAGGGGTAGTTCAAGGAAACCGCCTAGTGGTGCTGGATGGCCTTTCTAAGGGGGTTTACTCTGTATCGACGGTAGGTACGTCGAGTCTGACCACAGACGTTCCTGGAGTAACCTCAACAAGCCTGGAGTACAGCATCCACGAGGGGGTGGAGATCCTAGCAGACCGGTACTTCTACGAAGTTCCTCAGGTTGATCCCAACACGAGCGTTGAGCGTATCCGGTCCCTCGGCACCATCACGAACAGTCCTCGTCTGAGTGTGGACTTGACCAAGATCACAACTACTCGGTTTCGCTTTGGTAAGACAACCTTCTCGACTTCCGTTGTTCTTGTGAACGATGACACAAACTTCACGGTTCCAACCCTACTATCTCCGGGGGTCGTGGAGATCTCTCTGGCTACAGGACACCTGAACTTCAGCCAGGATGACGTGACTGCGGGGGGTTTGGTCTACTCGGTATGGCTCCTAACCTTGGGTTCGGATTATTCTTTGCAACCGCCCTTGGGCTTCGTGCAATTGGCTGAGAGGATGCTTGCCTCGGAAGAGACTTTGGTTTCCTACAAGAACTCTGATGGGGACATCGTTCAAGAGCGGGCGACTTTTCTGGTTCGAAAAGAAAAGCTCGTTCATTTGACGCCTACATCTACCATGAGCTTCAATCCAGAAGGTCATGAGGTTGCAGCTATTCCAGCACCTAAGGCTTTTCGTGGTGGCCGCCCACAAACCTCTTCGCAGGTTCAAGCAGACGTTAGTACTTCGACTATCACTTTCGTTGAAGTACCTACGGTTACCAATGCTTTGCCGTCGGGTCCTATTGTGGATCCTTCGGAGAACGTCTACCTAGACTACTACCTTTACGAGGCTATCGGGGGAGAACAAAATTTCACGGTATTGCAACCACCAATGCAGGGGGTTGCAATCACGATCACTGCGGACACGAACAACTTTTACATTGCTGGAGATCGAACGAGCATTTTCACTCCCGATGCTTTGTTGCTCGTTGATGGCGCTGAGCTTTACTCTGTGGGTTCATCGACCTATGACTCGTTGAATCAGTGGACCATTGTTGTTTTGGCTGGGCCTCAGCTATTCATGTCGGGTCTGAACAACCCGAAGCTTTCGATATCCTCAGGCCGTGTTCGTACTATAGGAAGTCCTCTTTTGCCGTCGTACTTTTTGACGGATATGACAGCCTATGATGTTGCGGCAAGGGGTTCTTCGGTACTGCATCTCCACGGGGATGTAGCTCGAACCTACGTCACTGGCGTAGTTCTTCTATTCTCGGATGTGGGCTACACCGACTACTACCTCATTTCCGGATCAACCTACAACAAGGATACTGGAAAGACGGACGTTACTCTAACGACTGAGTCCTTTCGTCAGTATGACGGCGTACCTATTAAGCGGTCAGTCCGTCCAGTTCTTCCGACACCTTCAGCCTCGTTGGTGACTTCTCGAAGCCCAGAATTAGGCCAACCCCTTACCTTGTATCGTCGAGTGGAGGGTGCCATTGGTGTGTTGTTGAGTTCTCCTGAGGACTACAAGATCGATGCTTCGGGGACTGTAACCCTTACGGAACCACTAACACTAAATGAGGAGATCGGGGCCTTTTATACAGGGGACACTATCGTTGAGGCGGGTAGAAGGTTCCGAGCCTCGTATACTTTTGGCATTGCCCCAACTGAGGGTAATGGCCTCCTGAACCAGATCTTGGTTTCCACCTACACGACGTACAGTCCTGATACGTTCTTTTGGCGCGTTGAGACCTTCACGAACTTCCGAGGTGAACTTGCTGAAGCCTACGCGGCGGCAGCCAAAGCCAGTGTCCCGACGGGTGGTCCCATTCTTTCGAACTCCTCACAGCCTAAGCTTTTCGAGCAAGGACGTGAATCCATCTACTATGAAGAGGGGTATCTCTCGAACGAGGACTTGGTAGCTAGACCCACTCTCAAGTACTATAATGATGCTACGAACTACTTGGAGAATGCCCTCCAGTACATGGATGGACGTGTAGTTGGGGATCATGATGGACGATTCCTCTTTGATGGCAACATCAACAATCCTTACAGGACGACGTTTGCTTCGGTAACGAATCAGATCGATGATGTTTTCAAGGTCAGTCCTGCTCCCTATGCCGTATCAGGACCTCCTTTCGTCACGGTCTCAATTGGGACCTATCGTGAGGTTTACAAGGCCGCGGCCACGAGTCGCTTCTACCCAACACGTCGAAACCGCTACGGTGCCACAGCTAATCCGGCAGGGCTTGCAGTGGGAGATCCTCTGCTCGATACAGGCACCACAAACTTGACTTCGATCAAGAACATCCAAAGACGTATTCCGTGGGCTATGGTCACGGCTAAGGCTTCGATTGGCGATCTGACCATTTACGTGGATGATGCTGATGGTTCTACGGACCTTTTGAGGCCAGCCTTTGGCACGGGCATGAGGGTGGCTATCATTGCCCAAAATGGTACTGTCCTAGTCTCGGATGCTGCGAGCATAGTTCTTGGTGGTGTGTCCGCTACAAGTCTAACTGTCCCAGCTCTTTCGGTGGATATTCCCCGCGGTGCCACTGTTCGTTTGGCGACCAACGATACTGTCTATCGTAAGACGTATCGTTTGGGTATTGACTTGGCTGTGGATCTTGAGAAGGGTTTGCTCACTTATTTGGATCCATCGGATCCGGCATGGGCCCTTTTGTCTCCTTCTGCTCCAGCGGCTGGGGAAGCCTTGGACATGATCGTCACGATGAACAACTCGTTGACGGCTCCAGATCGCTTTCCGGCCTTGGATGGATCTACGACCGATGACGATGGGGACCGCGGGTTCCCTGCACTCACGCCAAGCTTGGCTTCAGAGGCAGCCAATGTAGGGTACATTCAGGAGGATCTTCGACTCATCAATGCTTCCACTGGTGTCATACCTACGGTAACGACACCATCCTTCGTGGGCACAGGAAACTTGAACGTCACTGGTACCGTCATTACGAATACGGGTGGTGCGTGGCCTTCTCCAGTGCCTCAGCTCTACGACCTAGTAGACATTAGAACGGGGCCTAACTCCCCTTCAACCTACCGCATTGTCATTTCCGTCGGGGTCAGCACACTCACAGTCAACAGTGCCTTTCCTGTCCCTGGTGACACAGGTTTTACTTTCACGGTCACTTCCTGTACAGACTTGATTTCAGGTACGGCAACCATTGCTCCTAGTACCAATCTGCACGATGCCTTGGCCTCTTTTGATACAGCCGGTGTGATCCCCGGACATACTGTTGTCATAACCACGGGGGTTATGGCAGGACTGCGGCGGCAAGTGGTCGCTGTCGTGTCTCCGACGGACCTAATGATTGAAGCTCTACCAAATACGGGAGCTTTTGGCTATAGAGTCGTCAATTCTTTGGCTACTTTTGGCAAGGTATTGGGGTCTATCCCAGTGGACTATTGGGTCCCTACACTCAATGGCTTGTACGGGGTACTGTCCTCGAATAGTAGCCCGTTGGCTGAGATCCCCTCTATTGACGCCTTTTTCAACACAGTGTTTACGAACGTTGCTACTGGATCAAATGGCGTTAGCAACACTTCGACCTTCAGCGCGGCTGGTCAAACTTTCTTGATCAGCCATGTCACTACTGCACAAATCTTGTTTGTTCGTTCGGGACTCGTTGCTGGTGTGTACAAGATTCAGTCAGTTGACACTGAGACGTCCATCACAATTGAGGGCACTTTTCCTGCCAATACCACGGGGATTACTTTCCGAATCGTTAGTGCTATTGGGTTGACGGCTGAAGGTTTAGATGGAGTACTCACGGCTCTATTGGAAGCTGAGGCATTTGCATCACCGTTACCAACTCTCATCTCTAAGGTCACGACAGCCATAGCAGTTTCGGGCGACGCTAGTGCTTACGCTACTAGACTTTTGGGATCCGACCTAACAACACACGAAAGCCAATTGAATGCACGGCTTCCTCAAGTAAGCTCTGCCATTACGAATTTGACGGGAGAACTGTCTTCTGGTGACAGACTTTACGATAAGAGGTACACATGGATCGACAGTCGAATCAACCTGATGAACGGGATTCTACCAATGCGGGAACTGGCTGTAGCCAACCGAATCAAGGCACAACAGGATGTGCTGAACCAGCTAACGAAACTCCTGTCGGTGAGAACGTAGGCGCTCAGTGGCAATACCGTAGGCGCTTTGCCATCCAAGACCGTTTGGTAGACGTCATCAAATCAACTCTTGATGCTGCCAGGTCCGAACTAGAAGTCACTCGTAAGAAGCTTGAAAAAGCGAAGTACCGAAGAGGTTAACCGTGGCCAATTGGCAGCCTTTCATCGTCCAAGTCCCTGGAAAAGACATCCTCGAACCCGTGAGGAATGTCCTCGAGACGTTGGTTATATTCCTGGACGTGTTGAAGGCTATCCTGGATACGGTCAAGATTTTCTTGGTCGACTTCGGCAACCCTATTAAGGCTCTAGTCGAAGCGCTCATAAAGCTCATTGAGGAGCTGTTTCTCTCGCTTAAGGCTTCGGGGGTCTACGCCTACTTTGATGTCCCAGATCCCTCGGCAGACCCTAACTTCAATCGCTACTCTGGCGGATTTCAGGCTTTCACAGAGAGGTTCAAGGGAAGTCTGTTCGACGCACAAGACTTCAACCGCCCTCAACCTCGTACTGGATCTACCCAAAGTGGCTTCGTGATTTTGGTCGTAGACGCTTCGTCCCCTTACGCTCTTCTCAATCGCATCAAGCAACTACTTCGGTTCTTTGGGCGTGAGTTTGTATCCCCTCGGTATGAGCCCCCGGTGAACTTTAAAGCCCTCCCAGTAGGTGCTAAGGGCGATCCGATCTTTGCTGTTACCAAGGTTTTCACTGACGGCCCCATTGAGGCGATACAACTTCAATGGTCCTTGCCTTCCAGTATGGAAACACCTGACCCTGGTTTCTCCGACGTTGTGACTAGGATGGCCAAGGAGTTCATCCCCCCAAACTTCTTGGTTGAACGCTCGACTATCAACCCAGCTTCACAGAAGATCGACATATCCAAGCTAAGTGATGGGGCCTCTGCGGGTATTGTTCAAGTCACACAGGAGTCGCCTCTTAGTGTGGGCACCTCTCGTAAGCCAGCGATGCGAACAACCTTGTTGCGGGACGAGTATGGTGATTCAGTAGTCAAGTTCCAGAAGTACACCATCCTTGACCAAGTCTCGATCACGTCTTTGATGGGACAATTGGGTAAATTTCGCTACATTGATACGGACATAACCCCAAACACTACCTACTACTACAGAGTACGAGCCTTTAGCGGTGACCTCAAAATGTCTGGGGATCAGGTTGTCTTCCCCAATCAAGACCAATTGACATTTAGCATCGAGTCTGGATACAAACTTCTAAAGTGGCCGGCAACGGCTGCCAATGAATCTGTCGTCATGGGTAAAGCCTCAGGCATCATGGCTGCTACGGTGCCACTGCCGATGGATCCCGCGGTCTTTGATGTGGTGGAGAACCTCCTGAAGCTATTTGAAGTAGCTTTCTCTTTGGACTTCCATCTCGAATTGGACTATCAGGCTATGTTTGATTCTTTGGGAATGCCCGCGGGCGGGACTTCACCCATTCAAGTGGGCCGTGGATCTCTCATGAATTTGGCCAGTGCTTTGGCCATGTTCGAGTCCTATCTCACAGTGGGTAACTTATCCCGAGCCAAGACCATAAATGAGGCTTTTCAGCCAGATCCTATCACGGACTTGTACCCTGAACTGCCTTGGGAGAATACGAGTGTTCAAAAGCAATCTGCTCGTTTGGCTAACGCCGTAGCTTCGGCGTTGCTGCAGTCTGGAGCGGACGCTCTAAATGGCTTTCGGAACATCATGCAAGGGTCTCTTCCAGCAGGGGCCATTTCTACGGGTGGTACCTTGGCAGGAGCTTCTACACTGGAGACCGTGGTCAAGAGTTTCACAACGGTTAGCGACACTCCCTCAACGAGCCTAAAAGCTGCTGAGACTTTCGTTAACGGCTACTACGACTCAACCCTTAGATTGAACATCTTGGCCGCTGTTCAATACGTCAAGACGTATTCTTTAGGCGGAGCTCCTGTTGATTGGGTCTCCGTTGTGCCCCTTAGAGACATCGTGCCCTGGAGTGGTCAGATGATCTACGACTTGTTGGCAAAAATCAACGGGTTGTTGGATGCCTTTGGCGGTACGATGACAGAAATTAGCGCTTTCATCGATCTCTTGGAGCGCAAAATTGACACGTTGGAGCGGTTCATCGAGTTCCTGATCAACATTCTGAACTTCATCGAGAGTTTGGAGATGGGTGTCTATGTCTTGAGCGTCCCCGAACTCAATGGAACAGCTCAATCTTGGGTATCTGCGATCGACACGGCGGGTGGAACTAAGCCTCCAAGTGGCCCTGGCGGCTATTCGGCCGGCATTGCCTTAGGTTACGTTGCTCCGGATATTGCAGCCTTCAAGACGGCGTTCTCCATCATATTCGGCTAGGGCGTCCCATAGTCCTCTTTTGGGGTCGCATCAATGAGATGTAGACCCATATGAGCTTTGACTTTTTAGGCACTTTCAACCGGTCGCAGTTCGAGAGGTTCCTGGTTTTTGCCAGGTCCCAGCTACCTCTTGTAGACGGGCGTATTCAGCACCTTCGAGCTGAAGTGTCTCGTATTGGGACCGTGATGTTTCGTTACACCAAGGGGGTTCCACAAGGATTCGCTGCCAATCCGGCCAACTCTTATCTAGGTAAGCTGTTGGGTGCCTATGAAGTGTTAGGCGGCAACCCCTTCATTGATCTCAGGGTACGTCTACGCAGTGACCCTGTATTCAAGCTTAAGGGTACCGAAAGTAGTCCTTCCCAGTTCATGAGCAACGGGGAGGTAATCGGCGGGAAAGGCCTCTCTGACGCGCCTACTTCTGAGTTGATGCTTGAGGCAAGGGATTGGCTTACGGACACCCTCAGGTCTCGATTTGACAGCCTAGAGAGGAAGATCCGTCGAGCTATGGACTATTCGGATGAGCTTCAATCCGAGATAGCTACTCTGAAGACCATTCAACTGTCGGCCACCACTGTGGGGTCTCTGGAGTACATTGCCGCACAGATCAATCAGTACCTGAGCGACCAGAACTATAGAGCCGTTTTCGATGACCGTGGTGGGGACGCCTATGGCTTCCATGTGTACGCACCATTCAGCTCTTACGATGTTGTTGGTAGTCGCGTGAGTGATACGCCTCAGCGACAGAATTCGGGCTATGTCGGCCCGGGAGAGTCGGGTACCGGATGAGCTACGATCGTCTGATAGAACACGTGTGCCCGCACATGGTGGTGGAAGAACCCCTTTACCTATCTGTTGATCGGCAAGTGGTGAGGCCATTACGTCCTATTGCCGCAGCGGCAACCGTCAAAGTCCGTTTCAATGGCGAGATTGACGTACCTTCGTATGGCTCTTCTATTCCGGCTCAGGCGACGGGTTCAAAGTCGGGACCTTTCACGATTCAAGGTGGTGTCAATGACAAGCTCATATTCACCGTAGGTGACTCGAGTCCTCAGACCCTAACACTACCTTCGGGGAGAGAACTCCCAGCCTCTAAAATCGTTGACATCTTGAATCGAACGGCGAAGGACATAGCCTTCACTGTTACCACCAAGAGGCAGATCCGAGTAACCACTTACAGGAATGGCCCAGCTGCAACCTTGTTCCTTCAATCCACGGGGAGCACTGCGGCTGCAACCTTGGGACTTTCTGTAAACCGTAATTGGCGAGGAAAGACGGTTGTTCCTGGTTGGAGTATTGTCAGCGATCCTAACACTTTGGAAGACCGCCCGATGAGGCTCATCATTTTCGATCACCCTCTCAAGGGGTACACCGACTATGTTGAAATCAATTACACGACGATCCGACAAGAGTGTCGTCGTTGTGGTGGTTTGGGGATAGAACACGACTGGCGCTACAATGCCGGTGGTGGTCTTGTTAAAGTTGAGGGTCATGACCTTTTGCTTCAAGAGGTCATGAAGATTACCTACACTGTCCTCGGTAGTAACAGATTTCATACTTGGTATGGGACCAATGTCATCAATTCGATTGGCAAAAAGCTGAGTTCTACGGGCATCGTGCAGAACATGATCCTATCAGAGATCAGCGACGCTTTTCGTCGTTGGCAGACTGTAAAGCGCCAACAAGAGGAGACCATTGGGCAGCTGGTCTCTGATGAGGAATACCCCTTCAGACTCTCAGTTGTGAACTTGCAGCAGTCGGATCAAGACCCTACGATTATACTTGTGAACGTTGTTGTGCAAAGCCGCTCCAACAGGACCATTGAGATTGTGCGTGGCGTCAAGGTGCCTATGCCAATCGATCTTCTAGGTTCAACCCAGCAGCAACAACTCTTCAACCAAACCATCCCCAACTACTCGATCATACAGAACGCATAACCATGGCTACCGCACCTCAAATATCGCTTAGGGACGGAAGTGGTTACACTCAGAACTTGGTCCTCACGACCAATCTGGAGAGTATTACCATTACGGGTTTGGTTGACACCAACACGGTGGACCTACAAGTCTCTTTGAACGGCGGGGCTTTCGTTTCGGATCCTACCCTCGTAGCGCTCAATAGCCAGAACTTCACGGTTCCGAACCCCTCTTCATACCCGGACGGGATCCCTTTGGATCTTGGGGTGAATACAATATCCATTCGAGCCATCGACATTGTGGGTGGGGTTAGTTCTCCCTCGACGGTGACGATCACTCGAGTCGATGCTGTAGGAGACTTAGAGCTACTCATTCCTTCGGGGATAAGGGTTAATCGTAAGCGATCGTCCGTTGATATCCTAGCGGCCCAGCCTTCCAGCTTCTACCTACAAGGTTCCGTAGACAACCCTTTGAACTTTGAGTTCCGAGGGTTCAACTTCTATGCCTCGACTAGTCCCGCCGGGACGACGGGCTACTATAAGGTCAACGATCAACCCATAACCCAGACATCCACGTACGAAGAGGACTTAGAAGATATCTCGGCCCAAAACGTCGTCTTCACACCTCAAGGCAACATTCGTGTGAAGGTTACCCAAGAAGACGACTTCAATGTCGAGCTTGTGACTGTTTTGGATGTTGTTACCCCGGGCATAACATTCGCCGGGCAACTCAAGTTCGTGAGTACTCTGCAGACACGAAGTTTGACGAACTTCATCTACTTCAACCATGTACGGACTTCGGGGCCTAACGCGGATCAATTCGTTGATGTCGATTCAACGTCCCCCTTGTATTACGTGGTTACGGGAGTATTCTACGACACTATCCAGAGCAGGGAGTTCGAGACACCCTACTCCCAAGAGGCCCTAGGAACTCCACTAGTCATCGATACCGCCATTCGGGATCTTCCTGGACGCACGCAGCTTCAAATTGTAACGAACTTCATCCAAGCAATTTTGCGTGTAGATGCCCTGATTTCTTTGAATCCAGGATCGACAACTCGTGATGTGGAAATCGATCCCTTTGCGTCTGAAGCCGAGCGCCTTTGGTTCATTTGCGACTTCATACACAGATCCTCGAGTTTGCTCACACTTCTGCAAGTCGATGACGCCAATGGCGATAGTGTTTCGGATTCAGTAGCCAGCAGCTCCTACAAGCAGGCTCTGAAGGCAGCTTTAGGCTTCCAGACTGACACGGCCGTACAACAGCTGATCGACACGCAATTCGATAAGCTAGCGGGAAACTACCAGAAGACTCGATTACCCGGGCGTCCTTCAGTAGGTCAAGTTGTCTTCTACTCCACTACACGTCCCACTAAGGACGTGCCCATTGCCTCGGGCACAATAGTTTCCGCAGATGAGGATACGGCCAACAATCTCCCTGCCGTTAGATTCCTGGTTGGTGGGAGTTATACGATTGTCGCAGCCCAAGCCGACGCCTACTACAACTTCAATACTCGACGCTACGAGATCACCGTCGATATCACAGCGGAGACCATAGGGTCCAACGGTAACCGTCCCGCGGGACAAATCCGCAACGTTTCGGGATCTGTGGGCACCTTCCAGGTCATTAACAATGAAGCCACGGTGTTCGGCACAGATAGGGAGACCAATGCTTCCTTGGCCGCCCGGGCTATGTTGGGCTTCGTTTCTGTCGATACTGGCACTGAGGGTGGGTACACCGCCACCTCGGCTTCTCAGGTGGGTATTGTAAAGACCAAGGTGGTAAAGTCCGGTGATCCCCTAATGATGAGGGATTACGACGATGTTCGACACAAGCACATCGGGGGTAAGGTTGACATTTGGATCCAAGGTCTTCGTGAGCGTACGGTCACGGAACGCTTCGCCTTCACCTTTGAAATAGCTAGGGATATTAGGTGCCAGATCCTGGATTTGGCCAACTTGATTTTCCGCGTCCTTGATAGTCGTGTGACTACAAACACCCCTATCACCGAGATCCTCAACAACCCTGTTCAGGGCCTTGGCGTCAGGAACGTCTCACAGGGGTTGAATTACGATCTCTCTGGCGTTACCATTTTGGACTATCAAACCTTCCAACTCAACACGGCCATTCCTCAGCCTTCTACGGCCATCAATGACATTGTGACGGCGGACTATCGTTTCCGATCCGTCAACTTGTTTCAGTTCACAATGCAGCCTGTTAGGCGTGTCGTGTCTGTGGTGGGTGAAGCCTCAGGGGCCTTGGACAATTCTTTGGGTTTTGACCTTTACAAGACCGACGACCCGCTGTTGACCGGTGAGAGCACGATTGCCCAAGATTACCTAGTTATCAACCAAGTTGGGGGTATCCCAACCGGCGCCACTATCACGGTCAACGACGAACAGCACGTCCTGATAGGGTTCTTTGATGAGCCTTTGAGCTCTATAGGTATCAACACTGCCACCATTCGAGTGTTCAACCAAACTCGAAGTATTGAGTATTCGGGTCCTAGTGCGGCAACCCCGGATTTCGACATTATTTTGGGTACTGCGACCACTCCAGCCAAGATTGTAAGGTCGAATCCTTCAACCATTGTTAGCGGCCAGACTGTGAGCGTTGACTACACACACGATGAGAACTTCACTGTCTCGTATGTGATCAACGACTTGCTGCAACAGCTTCAGCGAACCATCAACAGTCGTCGTCACGTAACGGCCGATGTCTTGGTAAAGCAAGCCATCCTGAATTCGGTTGAACTGGAAAGCACTGTGCAGTTGAAATCGGGGGCTAACAAGGACAAGGTTGACCCAGCTGTTCGATCCTCGGTTTCCTTAGAGTTGAATCAAAAGCTCATTGGCCAGGGATCGGCACAATCCGATGTCGTCAACGCTATAGACTCGACGGACGGCGTGGACTTCCAAGTTTTGCCAATGGCTCGAATGGGTTATGCTGATGGCTCTCGAAGGATGCGTGAAACGGTCCTTTCCACTAGCACACAAGTGCCAAGCTTGGATATTGGAGGTAACCAGGTATTCATTCTGGCTAACGCCCTTCAGTTCCCCACGACCGATGGGGGTGGCCTGAAGACGGAACATCGTGGGGTTTTCCAAGACGATGTGCTCTTGGTTATGGCTGCAGACCTTTTGCTTGTAGGTCAATACGCCAACCAGTCGTACATCATCGGGCATACCGGGGCTATCATCACAGGGTACAGCGATGACACTACTTTGATCTCGGAGGGTTTCACCAACTTGGCTGATATTGCCGCTGAGCGTTTGGTGCGAACCGCTGATCGAGTTCTCATTAGCTTGTCTGGAGCTGGAATTCCTCCGGATCAGCCTACCAACCATGCCTATGCCGTGAGCTACATTGTTCGAAGTGATATTGGCCCACACGACATTACTGCCTCACAAGTTGAATTCCTCGATCTAGGCAACTTCACTCTCACTGTGAAAGAGGCCTAAAATGGCAAGGTTCACCCTAGACCTTTCTCGTGTCAACTACTCGATCGTTGCCAAAGGTAAGGAGTATAACCTAAGGATCCTTAAGAGATCCCAGGCTATCTTTACGACACTCCTCAATCTCTTGCCATCGAACTACATTAGCGCCATAAATGGCCCTAACTATGCAGTTGAGTTGAAGGCCGTTGCCGTCGAGCTCGCCAAGATTGAAGTGGCCTTAGAGGACATCAACCTAGACCACGACTTCAATCACACCCGATCCGAGTTTCTTTACAGCATGATCGGGTACATGGTGTTCCTGAACAATCGGTTACCCCCATTGGAATTCAGTGATGTGGAGTTCCGAAAGTTCCTTCTGGCTCTGATCCAGATCTACTTCCAGGGCTCTGTCCCCGAATCCATCCGGGATGCCGTGGGCTTGTTCATCAGCGAAGACTACACGATCTTGGAGAACTTTCTTCTTGAGCGTGAGGGCGCTTCGGGGTTGGACATCTCCGATCAATTTGGGTTTCAGATCAACATCGAGACTGGCGGAGTGTTTCCCACGGGACTGTTTGACCTTCAATCGAGCATTCGAATCATCCTCGATATCATTCGTCCCGCACACACTTTGTTCCGAATCCGCTTTATTTTTAGGGACGACTACCGACCGAACGACCCTATTCGGCGGATTCTCGACTCTATGAAGTGGCGACTATCCAACTACTACTACGAGGACTACCGGTCGTATTGGGAGGGCTTCAGGGATGTCGATCGCTTGGGTAAGAAGTTGAATCAGCAGGTTGTAGGGGAAAACCACAGCAGCGACTTCTGAGGTCTGTAATGATTAATGTAGCCATTCCTACAGATGACACACTTACTTACGACGAAGTCGCCCCTTCGTTGAACAATAGGGATATTGCGGGCAACCCCACAAACCCTATCTTCAATGCAGCCATCTATAGCGATACGCCGAGTATTAGGGTTCGCAGTTTGTTCACGGACAAGGGTCCTATCGCCAAACCCTTATTGGTTCTACAGTCGGGTGTTGGCGCGGTGGTCAATACCGTCACGGAGGTGACTCTTCCAGGAGCTTCTTTGACCTCGGCCCACGTCGGGTTGTACGTCAGACTTGGGCAGCGTGGCCTTCTGTCTACGTCGACTTCAGCCGTTGTCGGGTTTGATGTCGCGATCTCAGAGGCCATTAGTATACCCGATTCCCTAAAGGTCGAGATCTTCCGACCTTCCAGTATTCGCACGGTCTATACCACTTTGAGTGGTACTTACAAGATTGTGGGTGTCCTCACGAGTACCCGCGTTAGACTTCAAGCGTCATTCACGCTTCCTGAAGGGGCCAATGGTACGCTGTATTGGGACTTAGTAGACCCTAGGAATGGCCAAATCGCTGATGACCCTGCGGACGTCACGGTTCATATCAATGGTACTACGGTGGTTCCTGACGCGGTTATTGGACTCTTGGGGCAGATTGTCTTGCCTGTAACTCCCTCGCCTACGGACAACGTTCAGGTTGACTATGCTTGGTGCTTCAATCCAACGGTTGA
>Ga0184616_10000143_pt1 | contig 13473 bp, 21 predicted proteins | sample PLM4_90_coex_FD_133145 | JGI IMG/M metagenome (GOLD analysis project Ga0184616, IMG submission 133145) | Groundwater sediment microbial communities from an aquifer in East River, Colorado, USA - PLM4_90_coex | ecosystem: Environmental > Terrestrial > Soil > Riparian zone | place: USA: East...
CGCTTCAGTTCGACCTTGACCCCGTCTTCTAAAAAAACCTCTTGAACAAGTTCCCAGCCGAGAACCACGGCAACGTTCATCAGTCGGTCGATCTCATGACGTTTAAGTTTTCCGGCCATATCACCTCGCTACTTCGCCGCTAACACCTCGGCTTTCATGGCATCATCAAGCGCCTCAAGGTCAGTATTATATTTCGTCACAATCGCTTCGTCCTGAGACTTATGCGTCTTCGCCAGCTCCACCCTCTCACCCTTCTGCTTGTCGTTCAACGCCTTCGCATCCGCGACTTTATTGGTTTTTAAGGTAGCCTTCGACGTAAAATATTTAGACCTAACCGCTTGCTGTTCAGCATAACCCATATTTTAATACCTCCTTTCATAGCATTTTAAAGACTTTATAGATCCACGGATAGTCCCGGTCAAATTCAAAATCATCAGCGTTGAAAAAATCCTGATGGTTTTCCACGTTCTCCATTTTAACAACCTGAAACACTCTCCAGCCCTCCCCCTTACCACTTCTTGAGTTTCCCTCAAGCTGATAACCGCGCATCAAGGGGTTTCCTTCAGAGCTAATCCCAATAACAAAAGGAGCTACAACCCGGTCCGAATCACCATAACGAAAAACAACCAACTGAGGCCAATCCATAGCATCGAAGATCGTCTGCACTTTGAAGATAATCTCTTCCCCAGGATCCCTAAGCTCTTCAAAATCGGCAGCTCTGACCCCTTCATAAATTGGTTCATCGGTGCTTTTCTTTTCCCAATCGGGGTTAGACATCTCAACTGTGCTTCACTTTTTTTCGGCAGTCGGGACAAACGACAAGGCTACGAACCGCCTTAATTTCACAAGGACCCTGGCAGACCTCACAGGTCATGTACGCCGGTTTTGGTGTAACGTCGATGTCGTTGGGGGGACTACCCCCACCATCCGAATAAAAATTTCCAGCCTTCGTTTTAAAATAATCATCAACCCACAAACGGGCGACCGGCGCAGTCACGCCGTTCGCGGCAGCCATCTCAAAGTGATATTTGAAGGCATCAGGATCATCGATCTCCAAGAGCGCCTCCAGGGTGTTCAGCGCAATTTGTTTAAGATCGACGGCCCTCCGGACTTCGTCCGGTTGACTTGCAAAATTTATATACCTCCTAACCGTACTAAGCGCCCTACCGGTCTTTCGGGCAATTTCGTTATGGCTCAAACCGCCATCCTCTTTCAGGAGTATATAAACCCTCGCTTCCTCAGAAGCAGTCAGGTTTTCGCGCTGGAGGTTTTCAATCCCGCGGATAATCACCGTTTCATGGTCATTAAGCTCCCTAACGATAGCTTTGATTTCTTTACAATTAAGAAGTTTATGAGCAAGATACCGGCGATCCCCTGCAACCATCTCGAATCGTCCGTTTTGCGGCCGCAAAATAACGGGTTGCAAAAGACCGGTTTCCCGAATCGACTCCGCAAGCTCTCGAACTTTTTCAGGATCAATCGTCTCGCGTGAAATTTTCACAGGTCGATCGATCAAATCCATTTTAATAAGCTGAATCTGGTCTTCCATGGGCACGCCCTCCTAAACAAACGTATAGTACACCAGGATAAAAAAAAAGTCAAATATGGCCGCGAGAGAGAATAAAATGGACTGCCTTTCGAAAGTCGCGCCCGAATAAAGACTCGTTCACGCCTTTCAAGAGCGGCATCGGTTTTAGCGGCTCTAAAAGGTAGGCTTCGCATCGTTCAATCTTCTGTCCCTCTCCACCTACGTGTAAGAGAGGGACAGAAGATTTAATGGTTTTTTGTGAGGGGGTGATTGAGATGAGCGTGGGAATTGGTTGTGGTGGCTGCTGCTGGATCAAGAAGGATGGGGCTTTTGTCTGGAGATGTCCGATCGAACGCTGTGCGTTTAACCGGTTCTATTCCCTGGCAGACCTGCCCGTTGTTGAAACGTGCTTCTCTTGAAGCGATTAACCAGCGTCCCGGGTCCCGGGATCACTTTAAAAGAAGGGAGGGAAGATAAATGATAGCGATAACAATTCAGATCACAGAAATGGATTATGAAGAAATCAACCGCATCGGAAACCTGCCCTGGCACAAAGCAACAGACGACGACAAACAAAAGTATGACAGACTCATCGCGCTCTGCGGCACGGCAGTTTGCTTAAAAGTCGTCAAAGAGTATTGGAGGTGAGATAAATGAAGATCGGAACACCCGAAGAGCTTAAGACGTGGAAGGCGATCATTATCGATATGAATGAGCACCAGCTCCGCATGACGCTGCTGGTCCTGCTAAACGGATTCCCCGTTGACGTGGCTATCGACCAGGCAACGGCGATCTATAAGGAACTCAGTGGATAGCGCTTGATTCCCTCTGGGGTTGAGTCTTAAAATGGATTCAACCCTGGAGGTAACAAGCCATGAAGAGCAGATCCATCCTAATTCTTATACTCGCTTTAGCCGTCTTAACACTACTTAACCCGCCTCAAGTATACTCACAGGAGAAAACAACCTCTTGGGAGGTTTATTTCTCCCCGCCCGCAGGCTGTACAACAGCAATAACAAACGAACTCGATAAAGCAAAACGCACCATACTCATACAGGCATCAGAATTCAACTCCTCCGTTATCGCTAAAGCGATCATCCAAGCACACACTAGAGGGGTCACCGTCCAAGTGATATTCGACAAGAGCCATAGAACCAAAAAACACTCATCAGCCACCTTCCTTTCAAACGAAGGCATCACATTGAAAATCGACTCAAAACACAACATAGCTCACAATAAAGTGATGATCGTAGACGCTGAAACCGTCATAACCGGATCGTTTAACTTCACTAACTCTGCAGAGTTAAGGAACGCCGAAAATCTTCTCATCATCCACGACACAAGCTTAGCTGCCAGATACCTAAAAAACTGGGAGCTTCACGCAGCACACTCGGAAATTTATAAAGCACGACATTAAAAAAAAAGCCGGTCCCGTCTTAACGGGACCGGCCCGGAAGGAGGAGCGTTAAGACGGAAGAGGCGGCCGCGGGATCGCTAGGATGTCGAGAAGAAAACCGACAAACATATCGTCCCATGCGTTCGGTGTCGCAAGCGCCTTTAAGTACAGCTGCGTCGCGAAGTCATTGAGCTCCGCTTTGATCGACGGAGAAACAAGAGTAAGAAGCTGCGTTAAAAAGGGAACAATCAGCTTAATGAGCCATTGCCACGTGATCGACATTTCTATCACCTCCTTTCTTTTTCATTAATACAATCCTTTACCACAGACCAAAGATCAAGTAGAATCGAACCCCAAAACGAATCAGGGACCAAATCACGATCCGAAAGGTTTTGGTCAAGGTGCTTATACTTTTCAAACGCTTCTTTCGCGGTCATATTTTTACCCTTTTTACCTTTATAGTTTCATTTGATCCGACCATTCCAAGTGATACGGATCAACAGGATCCTTCCAGCGGCCACCCCACACACCGCCGAGAGATTCCCAATATTGACCAAGCGTGGTGTAACGCGGATCCATCTTCCATCGGATTTCGTCTTTATCAACCGTGCCGTCTTTGTCCATGTCATCCCAAAGCGCCACGTCGATCGCCAGCCAACGCGGATGAAGACCATCCATTGTGCGAGAGACACCGGATTCAAACGCATCCGCTTGGTCCTCGGGAGATCGATAAAAAGTAAAAACGATCACCGGGATCCCGAGCTCCCAGGCTTTAAGAAGCAGCCGGCCAAGGTTGATTAAAAAGACCCATCTCATAACGACCCCTTTTTTACTTGCATAAATTTTGCGGCATCATCAACACACTGTTCAAAAAAATCCCTAGAGATATTTCCCTTGTACGTCAGGATCTGAACCATCCCATACAGCGCTTGTTTTACTGCAAACTCAGACAGATCGTAAATCCTAGCTTTAATGGAACTCGACTCCGCAGGATTTAAGAGAGTAACTTTTTTTGCAGACTTAAAAGCCATAGATTCACCCCCTCTCGAAATAACAGATCCCCTTAGGGTTTGAACTTATTCCTTAAAAGACCCCGGAACGGGGAGTAAAAATCTTCGTGATGCCTTCATCCGTCAAGGGAAACGGGTGAAGGCTTACCTTCTATTGGGAGTTTCCACAGGTTTTCCACACCTGGGGAAACTCCTTTTAAGATCTCATTCTTCCTATGGGATTTATATTGTGCACGAACTTGCACACGGAGAGGTGAAGAGACACGATCGGCCCATTTCTTGATTAAATCCAGCCGGATGAATAACTTTTTTTTCAGCTCATACATCGTCGTTCCAAAAAGCATGCGCCCGTCGGGCCCCGCCCGGTGCCTCCGGGTCCTCTTAAAATACTTATGGTCCTCAAGCCAACGCAGAATATAGTTAACCGTGCGCCGACAGATTTTTATATCATGGTACTCATGAAGGAGCCTCCGAATCGTCTCCTGGCTCGGATAGCAATAAGCTTTCTCATACTTAGAACAAACACTGCTTAGTGTCTCAGCAACCGCCTGCAGCGGACTCTCGATGCTATCTCTCTTATAGATCATTTCTTTCGCCCCCCTCTTTTTAATTGGGATGATTGCCGCGATGCTATTACTTCCAAACACTTTTTACACGCCTTATCGAAATCAAGAATACAATCATGAACTGAATCGGGAAGCCGAAAAGGTACCTTTCTACAAAGGGATAATGTCTTATGTGAATTCATCGTCCCGTCAAACGCATGGAACTCCCGAAACCCGGAACACCTAAACCAGACAACCATTGAACACGACCTCCATTTTTTTATAGACCTACCCAAAAATAAGCCATGCGACAAAGATCCAGAACGGCAACACCAATAGCAAACCATTCCGCAAACCGATAAAGAAACACATGGTCACACCTCCTCAATCAAATAGTCCTAGACGCCTACGGACACGCTCACTAAACAAACGTATAGCTTCGTTGGCCCAACGGTTCCTAATGTACTCAGGATTAAAGTCGAACTCTTTTGAACACTGAAGGCAGAATTTCAGGGAGGGAAACCTGGATCCACTTTCAACCCTTGCCAAATAGTCCTCACTGACGCCAAATTTCAGCGAAAGGGCTCTCTTTGTGAGGTTTCGGTGGATCCGAAGCTTGTAAAATAGGTGAGCGAGAGAGTCCTGTCTTGCTAAGACAGGTATCTTGTGGTAAAATCCTGTTTGCCTATGGACCTCTTGGCTAGAGATTAAATGCATTCCCTGTACCCATTGGAGCGGCGCCAGCAGTCACGGGAAAGGCAAAGCTTACATAATATATCTTTTTATCAGACATCACCTTCACCGAGACACAGAAAACACAGCCCGCCAAAAACTTCCACTCACATTACCAAAATCATTTTACCTTGTCAATGGGTTTAATTTTATACAGTAGTGTATAATTTACGACCCCTTTTGCTGTAAAAGAAAAGACTTGACAAGCGACAAATTGTCTGATATATCATGACAAAATGTCAAACTAACACAGAATGATCAGGGGCGTGTTTGCCCAACGATCCATACCCCCCCGGAATACGCGGCCCTTAGTCCGTTGACCGGGGGGGAAACTAAAAAAAGGAGGCAACAGTCATGGCAGAGATCAAGAGTATTGCAGCAATCCAGGAGAAATGGGGAAGGGTTACTCCAGCAAGAACGGAGGACTACACCCTAGGTATCAAAAACCCCAAGCGGGATTGGGCACAGGCTGCAACATCCGCAAAGGAAAGCCACAAGGCGGCAATGGTGCAAGCTGCCTCAAGCGACGCATACGCCAAGGGAGTCAATAAGGCAGGATCTGCCCGGTGGCAGGATCGAGCAATCCGAAAGGGACCTTCCCGATTTGCAGAGGGCGTCATCGTCGGGGCTGCCGACTACGGCACGGCCTTCCAGCCCTACGCCGACGCAATCAAAGCAACAACCCTAACCCCTCGATTCCCTCGAGGAGACCTCAGAAACCTCGATAGGGTCAAGGTGATCAGCCAGGCACTGAGAAAGAAGAAAACGGGTTAGGCTGTCCAGGGACGCATTAACCCTACTCAATAAAAACCTTAACATAAAAAAAGGAGGTGTTCTCCGATGAATTACAGACTTGCCACATTGCTTGAAAGAACGGCCTTCGCCGCCGACAAGACAGAGATCATTGATATTGATATCACTGATCCCATCAGCCAGATACAGGTAGTCTATGAATGCACCGGAGCGTCAACGGCTACCTTGCAGGGCCATGCCGCTCTCTGTATTACCAAGATTGAGCTAGTGGATGGATCCGACGTTCTCTTTTCTCTGAGCGGAAAAGAGGCCCAGGTTGTGGACTTTTACCACAATAAAGTGGTGCCTCCGAATCTTCAGTATTACCTCGAGGGCATCAACGCGGAGCAGATTTTCAATCTGAACTTTGGGCGATTTCTATACGATCGTGAGCTTGCTCTTGATCCGACCCAATTCAAAAACCTTCAGCTGAAGATCTCCGTTGACATCAACGGAGGAGGCAGAAGCAGCGCCGGCGGTTTTCTGAGTGTATTGGCCCACGTCTTTGATGACAGGGTGGTCACGCCTTTGGCGTTTTTCATGTGCAAGGAGATCAAGACCTACACTCTTGCCGCCGCGGCTCATGAATACACCGACCTTCCGATAGATCATCCGTATCGAAAGCTTTTCGTCAAGGCTCAGGTATACGGCTACTATCCTGATGTTGAGATTGATACCATCAAGCTTTCTCAGGATGTGGACAAGAAGGTCCCCTATAATCAGACGATGCGCCAGATCATCAGGGCAATCATGGCTCAAACACCTCCCTGGATTGAGCATATTCATGTAAGTGATCCAGGCGCAGCGGGGGCAAATTACTACTGTACTCCCGCCTATGAAGTGGGTTTTGGGTGTACCATTTGGGAGCCCCCTGGTGGTGCAGCAACCACTATAAGGGCCGACTATGGAGATGGTGGGCGTTTTAGGTTAAGCGTTACTACAACCGTCGGCAATATTCAGGCCATCACAAGGGGATGGCTACCTCACGGCGCGATTGAGATTCCATTCGGGATTCAGGATGACCCTGATGACTGGTTTGATCCCACTACGGTCAAAAGCCTCAAGCTTGACATCAAGGGCGGCGCAAGCTTGGGCGCTGGTTCTGCTGAGATTTTCTTACAGCAGATGAGAAGATACTAACCCAAGATCAATGGGGCGAATACGCCCACGTTGCATAGCCCGGGGGAACAAACGGCAACCACTCCGTTAACCCCTGGGATCTCTCATCTTTTTCAGTGGAGAAATTTATGTACGGCGATCTCGAAACGATGGAAGCATACTGGAAAGAATTAGAACATGACAGGGCAACCGCTGACAAGAAGTCTTGTAACCGCCCCTGTTTTTTATATGCGGCTCATTTAACCGCCGATGCTGTAGGACCGGCAACCGCTCTCATCCGGGACGGCCACGACTCAAATGGAGACATTAAGCTCGACCTGGCTGCCCTAACTTCAAGTAAAGATAACCGAAATTTCGACCCACCGCTTTATCTTAAAAAGGGTCTCTACCTAGACGTAGGCAGTAACGTAACCTCAGTCGTTGTGCACTTCATGCCCGAGAGGGACAAAAAGTAATAACAGCGAACGAGGGGCGGGGTGAGAATGAATGGATATTTTACAATATATCAGCACTCCGAAAAATACCCTCGAGGCAGATCCGCTCACAACGATTGTTAAGCTCACACATGGACGCCTCACCGGAGGCGCCCTTTATTTTCCTTCGGGACCAGCCGGTAAACTTCACTTCATAGCCCGATTCGGCGTACACCAAATCATCCCATTCAACACGGGTCAAAACCTCAGACTCGATGATTGCGTCGTTCCGCTCTCCCTGGGATTCAATCTACTCGAACCCCCTTTTGATTTAGATTGCGTGACATGGAACGACTCCACCCTTTACGACCACGCCTTAACCCTGATCCTTAATATTGAACCAATGCTCGACGCAGAGCACGACATCAAAACCCTCATCAATAAGTTTTGGTTCTACGGGGGGCAGGGATAATCATGACCGAAACAGAAGATTACGATAAAAGCGCCATTCCATCGGTCGAATACGACCCGATTTTTGTCGCGTCGCCCGCCTACGGAATAACCTTATCTAACATCGCAGACTGGAACACAGCATTCTCCTGGGGGGACCATGCCGGCCTTTACTCTCCCCTTGGTCATAACCATGACACAGCCTATTCTCCCCTGGGACACAACCATTCCGGCGTTTACGATCCTGCCGGAACAGGCGAGGCCGAGGCAACCGCACACGTAGCTGCCCACGAGGCTGCTTCAGATCCACACACGGGCTACAGGCTTGAATCCGCAGATCATTCCCACCAATCGGCCGGAGCACAGGCCGGAAAGTTAGATCACGGCTTAGCCCTAGACGGCCTCGGTGATGATGATCACACCCAATACATCAAACACTCTCTTGCTACGGCCATAAACGACTTTCTGCTCGCATCCGGCGCAGGGGCATTCGTCAAAAAGACACTCGCAGAAACGATCGCGATTCTTGGAGTCACAGTATTTCAGAAGGCAAGGGCTTATAGAGCAAATGCACAAACCATACCAGACAGTACATGGACTAAAATTGAAATTGATACCGACTCGTTCGATCCAACCAATATTACTGATTTGGTTAATCATAGAATAATACCAACCATCGCAGGATACTATCAAGTCAATGGAAGTCTAAATATATCGGTACCTACGGTTACTGCGCTTGTGGTATCGCTTTTTAAGAATACCACCGAAGTATCTCGTGGCGGACAGTTTGTGTCAGAATATGGGGGTTCCGTTAGTGATCTTATTTATCTCAATGGTAGCACTGATTACATTGAGCTAAAGATATATCAAATAAGTGGTGGGACAAGAAATTTGATTATAGATTCACCAAGAAATTATTTATCGGTTGTGGGGCCATTCTAGGGGACAGTATAAACATAAAAACAGTTGATTTCCTTAAACCTGAAGAGTTCCTCACCAAGCACTTTTCTTTCAATGCAAAGGATATCATAACGGAAATCTAATGGCAAATCCAGAAAAACCTAAACCACAGACCCACAATGGCAATAAAAGACCAAATCACACCTAAACGACTCCGCGAAATTATAGACCTCCTCGCGGCCGCGGAAACCTTCGCGGATATAAAAGCTGTAAAGGACTCACTTACCGCAAACGAGAACGAAGACTACGAAGCTTATACCCAGAACCTTCCTGGACACGTCGAACCGGCCAAAGAAACCACAAAAACAACCAAAACCACAACCACTAAAAAAAAAGAAGCCACAAAATCAGATCTCACCATCACCCGAACCCCATACCCGAAGTGGTGGAAGGATTCTCTCAACGCCAAAATCGCTTTAACCGCGCCGGGCTCCGCAATCTTAGCGACGGTATCCGGAAAGCTACGACTCTTTGTGGCGACGATTGTCATCACCGTAACCGGTGAAACGGTAATAACGATTAATTTCGGCAACGCTGGATCCAGTGGGCCGATATACTTAGGAGGAGAAGGCCAACCCATGGGGTTCGTAGCCGCTATGGGAAACTCACCGGCACCGTGCGGAGACGGAAGCCTATCAATTTCAGCGACAGACCCAAGTTTACTAACCCCATCGATCGGCGGATGGGCAACGTGCTTTGTCGAAGAATATACGCAAAAATAGGAAAAACAATGTCACAAGAAGCCTGGATCATGATCGTTGGAATAGCCCTTGCAAACCTCTTCACCCTTGCGGGCGGACTGTACCACATAGCAACCAGGCTAACCAGAATCGAAACAGACCTGTCGTGGATCAAGGCAGGATGCCCTAACTGCACAAAGAAATAAGACACAATGCCGGCCGGACAAGCTATCGTAAACCTAATCGACCAGAACTTCAATGGATCCATAGGAAACTGGATCGATGACGCCGTTTGGGAATACGGACCAATCTACACCCGGCTTAATATTGCCGCACTCCCAATGCCTTCAGGAGAGACATGGAAGTCAATGTCCCTTCTATATCCATACCTGGACATAATCCCGGAAAAAACCTACCTACTGCAATTCAACGTTGCCGCCATGCAGCCGGCAGCGGCGATACTAATGCAGTGGGAACTAACAGACGGCACCATTTACCTCGAGGGCGAACAACTAATAACCGGCGCTGACGAATGGGTCGGGTACGCGACAAACGTGGTCGTTCCTGTAGGATTCGACCCAAGCGCAGCCACATTCATAATCATCGCCCAGGAAGATCCACACCTAACAGACGACGGCCTATACATTGACGATGTTTCCCTATCGTGGGAAACAACGAGCCGCCAGTACCTTCCGCTCATGGGAATAGGATAAGTAAAATGCCAACCGAGATCGGAAAACCCTTTGACGTAACGTGGCGCGGCACTCCAGAGCAGATGCTCACAAGCGACGTTCCACTATGGCACAACTTCCTAGACCACTTCGCGACAAAGTTCCTAAAATTTTATTATAACGTCCGAGTCGGAGGCCCGGACGTTTCAAAGATCGAGGGAGACGAAGCGATCAAGAGAATGTGGTACTTAAATACCGCGAAGCGACTCGATGCGATCGGAGAAACCACAAACAACCTCTGGATCATCGAGGTCGCCAGCAGCCCATATTTACGGGCAGTGGGACAATGCCTGTCTTATAAATTCCTATGGCTAGAAGACCCTAAAATCGACAAGCCGGTCTCAACGCTTCTTGTGTGCCCTTACATCGACTCGGATTTACAACGCATACTCAGAAGCTACCAGATCTTCATTTGCAAGCTCTACCAGGACGAAAAACCATCTTTCTTTCCGTTCACAGCACTGTAGATTGCGTTTCGCATCGATGCAAGGATCCCCGCAGCTGAGGCAGTTCTCCTGGAGGACCCAAAATCTATACTTCTCTCCGAGCCAGGGGCTTGGTTTTGTTTTCTCTCTCCGAGCTGGAGGCTTTTTATTAAGCCCTCCAAGCCGAAAGCCAAGCCAGAGCCAAAAAACCCACCTCAACCCCCCTTACTGGACCATTAACCGGATCAAAATGTCAGGCCCCAGACCCACCAGGCGAGTCCCGGGGCCTGACATTTACCCCCCGAAGTGCTAAAATCACAAAAACCACCTCCGGAGGATCCACCATGACGATAAAAGAATATCTACTAAGGGCACTCAGCTACGGAAGGGACCCATACTATGCGGCCCTCATGAGTACCACCGCCTACAAAAAAGAATATGATAAGATCTTCACCGACCATGAAAGCGGCATGTGGATTGCACTAGAGAAGTTCTTACCACGATTCTCAACTGCAGAGTTCGACAAGAAGCGAGCCGAATATCAAGCCAAATATGGGACCTCGATAAACATTCCTGGATTCGAAGACATCATCCACATCGGGACGATGGCTAAAATCACAGATACCCAAATGGCGGCGCACAGAGCCGCACAAAAATACAAGACCCCTTCACCACTTTCGCCCGACCAGCTCAGGACGCTTGCAGTAAAACGAGCAAGATACTTAAAGGCACTAGCCGCACCAACGCCGTCTTGGGTCAACAACATCAGCGCCATCGCCCAGGCACTAGACAACGTCGAAGACGGCCTAGTAACCGTCGGCGTCCTCGGCCGGCTCGGATCCTACGCAACGAAGAAGCTATGGCAAAAAACAATCCCCGGCGTCGGATGGGTAATGCTCGGCGCAGACATATTAAATTTTTTCAACATCATCTCTTGGGCAACCTTCGCGGCCTCCGGAAGCAAAAGAAAGCTAGAAGACCTCTGTGAAAGAAACCCATTCCATGAAGTCGCAAAGGCGAAAAGAGCCATGAAGCTGAAACGGACGTGGCCCACCTTCGGTGAAGCCCTTGAGATCGCACAGACGTGCGACCAGCTTTTCGGTTATGGATTATGTCTCGGCGGGATCGTCGGAATGCTCTCGGATATTTTTACTCGGGCTTCCGAGTACGCGACGTTCCGCTGGAAACCAGAGGTATATAACTTCAACATCCTCGAGGGACAAACCCCTCGAAACGTCGCGGCCATGAATAAGATCGCGGACGATCTCTTCGCGAAGCTCTCGACCGACTGGACAACACTCTCCACATACGCAAAAGATGCCTTCACCGGCGCAGGCACGTTCTACCTGCAAGTAGAAGCCCTAATCAAGACGCCGGCCGATACCGTAGATGGATGGATAAAAAACTCATCCCTCATCGCCTGGCAGAAATTCACTCAATACTCAGCCCAGATTTACGACATCTACTCATCCGCGTTAATGGGATCGATGCTATCAGCAACGGGAACACAATATCTCTCAAGGGACGACCAAATCAAAACTTATTTAGCGGCATCGGCAGCGATGACCCCACTTCAACAGATATGGACCGAAACGGATCCCCTGGCATCCTGTCATAACGTTAGGGACTATAAATTTACACCACCGGCGCCAAAGGACGCCGGCACGATTGCGACCCTCCAGGAGTTTACTGAAAACTGGCAGGAAAAACTCAACTGGCCCTTCATCGATAAAAGGGAAGCGACGGCCGAGGAGATCTACTTTGAATATGCTCACCGCATCAAAGACCAGTTTCTAACGTTCTCCCTGGCTCACAAGAACGACTACGCCGCCGCTATCGCGGCCGGCGAAGTAACTGACTTCGTCGAAAAGATCCTACGGACCTTTTCCGACGACGGCACAATAGAAAGCGGCAGATCGGCATACGTCAACACGGCCATCAATATGGCAAGGGAACACCTGTTGATTCCACCGGACACCGCCCAGGCTAAAGTAACCAAATTCAACGAGTGGGTTGAATCGTACTCGACAAAATACGCAAAGGCTCCCACGGCCCAGGAGATCCGCACAAAAGGCGCTCAACTAGGAATTCAATGGATGGAAAACTTTCCGAGAAGAACGTTCAAAGCAGCCTATGAACTCTTCCCTAAATGGCAAGCCCTACAAGACCAGCTCAAAGACCTCTTTGTCCCGGACTAAGAAGTCCGGATGGAGCCCTGGCGGTTATGGGTCTTTTGTTTGGTTTTCGCATCGATACCTTACGGCCCAAGATACAACAATACGTCTGGCCAGACACACTTTTCATTTGCAAGCCCCATGCCAAGTACAATCAAACCCCATCGATGTTCGCCAGGGTGACGGCTGGAGTCTGGTCCTTCTAGGGTCCTATTTTTTTTTGACTGTTGTTCCCTGTTTCTTTCTATTCGTTCCCGAGAGCAATAAACACGCCGGGAGCGCCAAGAGTCCCCCACTCCCCCCTACGGCTTCGGTCGCTTCGCTCCCTTCGGGTTTCGGCAAATTTCTTATTCAGAAATTTTTAATCCCGAAACCTGGGAGTGGGGGACTCTTGGCGCTCCGGCATTTTGGCCGTTGGGAACGGGAGAGAAAAAACACGGGGGGGTTGCAAACACGGGTCATTGGGCAGAAGAGGGAATATCCAAGTCAACATCCAATCGCAAAAGCTCAGGGGTCAA
>Ga0184616_10000144_pt1 | contig 13398 bp, 13 predicted proteins | sample PLM4_90_coex_FD_133145 | JGI IMG/M metagenome (GOLD analysis project Ga0184616, IMG submission 133145) | Groundwater sediment microbial communities from an aquifer in East River, Colorado, USA - PLM4_90_coex | ecosystem: Environmental > Terrestrial > Soil > Riparian zone | place: USA: East...
TTCAGGGACGATGTCTGGGGGAAACTCCGGTTTCCTTTTCAGGCAGATCATCAATTCTATAAAAAGCACCATCTCTATGATTTTCCTCATCGGAAATACAAGTCCCGTGTGATCAATTCCATTTTAATCCTTCTCACGAAGATACCCTCAATGAGAAAAGAAATCTATCGTAAGAGAATGAAGGAAGAGATGGTAAAACCTTTTCAAAAGGTTATCCAACGGATTGAATAAATGATCTTTCATAAAAAAGATATTGTCAGAAACAAACGATTCAAAGGAGAGAAGGGAATGAATCGCAGAAACTTTTTGAAGTTTTCAGGTGAAGGAATACTTCTATGGGGTGGGTTATCAATGATAAGTGGGTGCAGCGGGTTGGAACGGAATGACCTGCCACAATTCAATGGTGAGAAGGAATCGATCAAAGGTCTTGAAAAAGATGAGATGGAAATTCTTTATCTTGCCTCCCTTGCGCCCAGCGGCCACAATACCCAGCCCTGGACAGTTCAGGTTGTGGAGCCGAGGCACTGGATAATCGGTTCGGATAAAAAACGTTGGCTACCGGTTGTTGATCCTGAAAATCGAGAATTGTTTCTTTCGATAGGTGCCTTTATAGAAAATCTGGTCCTTGCTGCCGGAACATTCGGTTACAGCATTGACATTCAAATCAAAGCTAAAAACCTGACCGATACTGAAATTGCAGCTATTCGACTCAAAAAGGACAAACCTCAAAGTTTCCTACTTGAGAAAATCAAAAAGAGACGAACGGTTAGAAGCCATTATCTTGATCAGGAAATTAAAGCGGATGATATAAAATTCATAACAAAACATGATACTCGATCCTGCCCTATTCCGACCGTGTCTCCTCATAGCTTTTATTTTCCAAACACCTCTCCTCAGGGGAAATACCTTCAGGAAGGAACAATCGAAGCCAATCGAAAACAGGTCTTTCGTGATCCTGCCCAGGAGGAACTGGCAAACTGGATCAGGTGGTCGAATAAAGAAGGAAAAACACATCGAAATGGGCTAACTCCAGAGAGTATGGAAATAAAGGGGATAGGTGGTTTATTTGTCCGGAATTTCTATGACCGGCAATCTGTTCTTAAAAAGAGTTTTCGAGAGCAGACGGTCGATATTGTTGCCAAGCAGGTAAAAACGTGTGGTGGCTGGTTGGTTGTCACCAGTCAGGATTCGAGCATACCCACATTAATTGAATATGGAAGGGTCTGAGAAAACATGCTTTTAAAAATAAGAGAAAAGATGATTGCCATTCATCCGATGAGCCAAATGTTTGAAGAAGACCCATGGAAAAACCGAGTGGCTAAAGAATTGGGCTTGACTGGAGGAGCCCAATGGATCCTGAGAATCGGGTATCTGAAATCTTATCCTGATCCAGTCAGTTTGCGGATGCCGGTTTCGTGGTTTATTCAAGCTTGACCCTTCAAGGACCACGGGATCATGCCTCTCAGATATGGAAAGGGGAAAGCAATGAGATTCGTTGTTCACGAACACCATGCCACCCGTCTCCACTACGATTTCCGATTAGAGATCGTCGGGGTTCTCAAATCATGGGCCATTCCCAAGGGACCTTCCATGAACCCATCTGATAAGCGGCTCGCTGTCATGGTGGAGGATCATCCTCTCGAATATGGGGAATTTGAGGGAATCATTCCTCGGGGACATTACGGAGCGGGAGCAGTCCTCATCTGGGACTCAGGTGAGTTTCAGCCGGAAGGAGATCCAGAATCTGGCCTGAAAAATGGAAAGCTGAGTTTCACCTTAAATGGGAAAAAATTAAAGGGCGTCTTTTCTCTCATCTTAATGAAAGGAAGAGGAAGTGGCAAAGATTGGCTTCTCATCAAAGGACAGGACTCTTTTACCAAAAAGGACTGGGAGGTAAAAGAGGAACTCACGCCAGCAAAGAAAAAGAAACTTATCGAAAAGATCCCACCGTGTCAGACCAGCTGAACCGCATAGAGCAGAGCGCATAGGGCATAGCGTAGAAATTCTTTGATCTATGCGCCATGCCTGCCTGCGGTAGGCAGGCGCTATGCTTTTATCAATCCATTCCAGTCGGCGGAGAATCGCTCCATCCCTTTATCTGTCAATTCATGGCGGATATCATAGGCTTGCCAGTTTTCTGTAAGGTCGATCTCTTTGAAGGGGATGTTTTTAAAATCTCCCGGATGGTAGACATAATCGACTCGGGGCATGGGAAGTCCCCTTCCACACCATTCTTTTAAAACATTAAATGGCAATGTGATAATATCTGAACCGAGTTTGAGGGCAAAGAGGAGATGATCGATTTTTCTTACACTGGCCGTTAAGACCATGACGTGGCCATCTCCTTTTTGGTACATCTTAAGTATATGGGAGATCAGATCCATTCCATTCTCTCCCTTATCATCAAGCCGGCCAATAAAAGGAGAGACATAGACATCACCCCTTTTCGCACCCCTGGTGGCGGCATAGACCGCAGCTGCCTGCTCCTGAGTAAAACAGAGGGTCAGGTTGACACGCAGTCCATTCTTTACTGCCTGCTCTGCGGCCCTTAATCCCTCCCGTGATGTGGGAAATTTAATATGGGCATTAGGAATCCAGGAAAACATCTCCTTGGCTTGCCTCAACATCTCTTCAGCAAACGTTAAAAGATCCCCATAGACTTCAACAGAAATCGACCCCTCAGGAATCAGCTCATGAATTTCTCTTACTGTTTCTCGATAAAAATCAAGTATCTCTTCTTTGGTGAATTTTTCTCCCCTCTCAAGGTGGTAACGGGCCCTGGGATTTTTCGAGATGAGGGTCGGGTTCGTTGTCTGTCCGTCAAGAAACCCCAAGAGACGGATGATCTCCCTTGTCTCCTCAGGATCTCCACCATCTAAAAATATTCGTGTCTTAAGGTCTTTGGGCCTCATAGTACCTCTTATTACTAAGGAGTCCATAATTGAGAAGACATATTCTTCGGGAAATCTCATCTAACCCTAATGCTGTTCAGTTAAGCAAGAACCGTTCACCCCTGAGCCTGTCGAAGGGTACGTGATTAAACCGTTCATGCTTCGACAAGCTCAGCACGAACGGGAAGATCTCCAGTGTCTATACAATTATGGACCGATTAATAACGTTCATAACGATCCCAATCGGTTAGTTCTTCCTTTTCTTAGTTTGGAAATAACTCCATAACTCTCCAATCCTGCTGCCTGCTTTGCGTCACAGTTCGGAGTGATGAGTTCGTAGTTCGGAGTTTAAGAATTTAAAAATCATAACTCCGAACTATGTTTTACGGAACCAACCCCTTACCTTCTCTTTAAAAGATTCAAGGAAAATATAGATCACAGGGGTGATATAGAGGGTGATGAGCTGGGAAAAGACCAAACCACCAACCACTGCGAGTCCAAGAGGACGACGCGCTTCCGCACCCGCACCAAAACCGACCGCGATGGGCAGCGTGCCCATGATGGCTGCCATCGTAGTCATCATGATGGGACGGAATCGGATGAGGCAACCTTCATAAATCGCTTCGGCAGGGTTTTTCCCCTGATTTCTCTGGGCGTCCAAGGCAAAGTCGATCATCATGATGGCGTTTTTCTTGACAATCCCGATCAACATCACAATGCCCACCATTGAGTAGATGTTCAGGTCTGTTTTAAAAATGAGCAGTGTTAGTAGAGCTCCAAACCCGGCTGAAGGAAGACCCGAAAGAATGGTCAGTGGATGGATGAAACTTTCGTAGAGAATTCCAAGGACGATGTAAATCACTACGATTGCCATGATCAATAGGAGACCCATCCCTTTCATGGAGGTCTGGAAAGCCTGGGCCGTTCCTTGAAAACCGGTGCTGATGGTTGCAGGCAGCGTGGCCCTTGTTACCTTTTCAACAGCTGTTACAACGTCCCCCAGGGAAACACCTGGCTTGATATTAAAAGAGATGGTTACGGATGGGAGTTGTCCCAGGTGGTTTATTGAAAGAGGTCCAAGGCCAGGGCTCAGATTTGCCACCGCATTAAGAGGAACCAATTGGCCGCTGGATGATCGTATGTATAGCATGGATAGAGCAGAGGGGTCCATCTGATATTGAGGTTCCAGTTCGATGATGACCTGGTATTGGTTGATAGGAGTATAGATCGTTGAGATCTGCCTTGCTCCATAGGCACTGTAGAGAGCATCTTCGATCTGATTGGCTGTGACGCGAAGAGCCGAAGCTTTATCCCGATCGATTTCAATGTTCACCTGGGGGTTCTTGATTTGCAGATCACTGTTCACATCCTGCAGCCCCGGCAATTCTCGTATCTTTGCTTCGAGTTTAGGGGCGTATTCATAAAGTTCTTTGATCTCCGGACTCTGAAGAGTGAATTGATACTGGCCTTTGGTCAGCTGCCCTCCGATCCGAATGGGAGGAGGATTTTGAAGGAAGGCCTGGATTCCTGGAATCTTTGCCAGCTTTGGACGCAACCCCTGAATCACTTCATCCGCATTCAGCTTACGTTTGGACCGAGGCTTCAAAGTAACAAAGATGCGACCCAAATTGCCGGTTGGTGAAGGCCCTCCTGCTCCAGCCGTTGACACGAAGGAATCTACATTCGGATCCTGCCGGACGATTTCCATCACAGCGAGCTGATGTTGCTTCATGGATTCGAACGAAATCCCTTGGGCGGCCTCGGTAAAGCCAAAGATCTGGCCAATGTCTTCGCTTGGAAGAAATCCATAGGAGAAGGTCATAAAAAGAAGAACCGTGACAACAACGATGAGATTGGAGAAGACAATTGTAGCAAGGCGGTGGTTCAGCACGAATCTTAAACTTGCCCGATAAGCATGAAGCATCCCCTCGAAAAAGCGCTCCGAGGTTGCATAGAGACGGCTCTGTCTTCTTTCCCCCGGCGGCTTAAGAAATCGGCTGCATAGCATGGGTGTCAGACTTAAGGAAACAAAACCAGAAACCAGAATTGCCACACCAATCGTCACTGCAAATTCATGAAGTAAACGGCCGATGATACCCCCCATAAAGAGGACGGGTATAAAGACAGCCACGAGCGAAAGGGTCATCGATAAAATCGTAAAACCAATCTCTCTCGATCCATTGAATGCGGCCTGGAGAGGCTTCTCCCCCATTTCCATATGCCGGACGATATTTTCGAGCATCACAATGGCGTCATCCACCACGAAACCTACGGAAAGCGTTAATGCCATCAAAGAGAGATTATCCAGGCTATAATCCAGAAGGTACATGACCGAGAATGTACCGATGATCGACATGGGAAGTGCCAGGCTCGGAATGATCGTCGCAGATAAATTACGCAGAAAGAGGAAGATCACCAGGACGACCAGGCACATGGTCAGAAACAGGGTGAACTTAACATCATTGACCGAATCACGAATCGATAGAGAGCGATCATAGAGAATGTTCATATTAACAGAACCAGGCATCTGAGCACGAAAGCTTGGCAGAAGACCCCTGATCGAATCGACCACCTCAACGGTGTTGGTTCCGGGTTGACGGTAAATGGCCAAGCCGATAGAGCGCACTTGGTTATACCAGGTCGCAATCTTGTCATTTTCAACGCTGTCGATCACCCTCCCCAGCTCACTGAGCCGCACCGGAGAACCATTCCGGTAGGCGACGATAAGAGGACGATAAGCCTCGGCGTTCTTGAGCTGGCCGCTCGCCTCTATGGTGAAGGCCTGGTGGGCCCCATAGAGTATCCCGGTGGGAAGGTTTACATTTCCATTCATGATGGCATTGGCCACTTCGTCGATCCCGATGGAGCGTGCTGCAAGAGCCTTTGGATTGAGTTGGGCGCGAACAGCATATTTCTGAGCCCCAAAGATCGAAACCTGTGCCACGCCACTCACCATGGAGATGCGTTGGGCCACAAAGGTGTCTGCGTATTCATGAACAGCTGAAAGAGGAAGGGTGGGCGAACTTAAAGCCAGAAAAAGAACGGGGAAGTCAGCAGGATTGACCTTCTGATAGGAAGGAGGATTGGGCATGTCCGGCGGGAGCTGGCGTGCTGCCTTTCCGATCATGGCCTGAACGTCCTGAGCCGCAGCGTCAATATTCCGGTTCAGATTGAATTGTAACGTGATCCGGGTTGTTCCCTGGGTATTCGTCGAGTTCATGGAATCCAGCCCAGCGATCGTTGAGAACTGCCGCTCGAGAGGAATAGCCACAGCAGAAGCCATTGTTTCGGGACTGGCTCCGGGAAGTTCAGCAATGACCAGAATGGTTGGGAAGTCAACAGTGGGAAGATCGCTGACCGGCAGGAGACGATACCCCAAGATGCCGAATAGGAGAATGCCCAGCATGACCAGGGTGGTCATGACAGGACGCTTAATAAAAAGCTCTGGGATGTTCATTGTGTTTTTTTGTTGGTAGCTTTAGATGAGTCAGATGTTTTGATTTCTACTTTGGCCCCTGGATAGAGCCGAAGTTGTCCATCCGTTACCACCTTTTCGTTTACCTGGAGTCCTTTTTGGATAACCGTCTCGTTGTTTACGGTTCTTCCGGCAACCACAGGCCTGGACTCTACAGTCAAGTCCTGCTTAACCACAAAAACGTACTGACCTTCCTGTCCAGTCTGGACGGCCTGGGACGGAATCACAATGGCATTGGGTTCTGTGGTGAGTGTCAGAACGACGTTGACGAATTGCCCTGGCCAGAGACGTTTTTGTTGGTTAGCAAAGGTCCCCTTAATCTTTATCATTCCCGTAGTACTGTCCACGGTATTGTCGACAAAAGAAATGAAACCTTCTTCAGGAGGCACTTCGCTATTAGGAACAATGGCCTGAACTTTAAGTTTTCCTGTTGCCATGTACTTCCTGATTTCCTCAAGGTTCTGTTCAGGAATAGAAAAAGTGACATAGGTGGGAGTCATCTGATTGATGACAACCAGATTGGCGTCGTTTTCCTTGATGATATTTCCTCCTTGAACAATTAAGCTTCCAGTCCGGCCGTCCATAGGAGAACGAATGGCGCAGTAACTGAGTTGGAGTTTTGCGTTCTCCACCGCCGCCCTATCCGCAACCACAGCTGCCTCTGCATTTGCTTTGGCTGCTCTGTCCGCTCCCAGGGTGGCGACCAGAGCCTCCCAATCGGTTCGAAACTTGTCATATTGCTGCCGAGCCACCACGCCTTTTTCAAACAGCATTTTATAACGATCAGCCTCCACCCGGGCATTCTTCTCCTGAGCGATATCACGTTCTAGGTTGGCTTCGGCTTGCTTCACTTGAGCCATATCTCTTTCGAGATTTGCTTCCGCCTGCTTGAGAGCCGCTTCAAATGGGCGCGGATCAATCATAAACAGGAGATTCCCTTTCTTTACATCCTCACCCTCTTTGAAATGGACCTGCATGATCTGTCCTGCGACCCGTGATTTCACTGTAACGGTTGAATAAGCCTGAACATTCCCAATCACCCGGAGTTGGACGGGGACTGTTTTTTGAGTTACCGCGCCCACGATAACAGGGATAGGGGCAGAAGCAGGCTTTCCCTGTTTTTCATTGGAACAACCTGAAGAAAAAATAGTTAAAAGCAGCAACCCAAGAATTCCAATGAAAAGAGACTGAAAATATCTTTTCATCCAGAGACCATGATGAGCCTTAAAGAACTGATATTCCATTCCTGCCTCTCCTTTAAATATAAACTTTAATCTCCTATGAATCATTTGTCAATTTCCTAAAAAAGAGGGGCGGGCAGACTCCACCCAAATCCCGATTTAGGAAATTGTCATGGCGAGTGAAACGAAGCAATCTCGCCTTTTTCAATGAGATTGCCACGCCTGCGTGCCGTAACGCCTAAATAGCAAAGCAAATCAGTAAAGGCAGTTACTTCGGCGTGCAGGCACGCACCTTCAGGTGCTCGCCTGCCTACCGCAGGCAGGCAATGACACAATAGAAAAAGGTTTTCATTCTCTAAATCGGAATTTGGGCTCCAAATTACGATTGACATTCAACGATCTTTCAGCGATATTGGGGTGGGTTAAAAAGATCGCACTATTATGGTAATAGGAATAGGGATGAAAGACAGAGAGGCAAAAAAAATATTGGTCGTCGATGATGAGAAGGATACTGTGGAGATGATCACCGCGCTCCTGGAATTGGAGGGATATCAAGTCCTCCTCGCCCTCTCGGGGAGCGAGGCGATGAGAATCCTAGAAGTGGAAAGCCAAAAGGTCCCAGAATCCGAAACGCCTGTCGATCTGATCCTCCTCGATATCCTGCTGGGCGATACAGATGGAAGAGATATCTGCCTCAAGATCAAGGAGGATGAAAAATTGAAATTCATCCCGGTCATCATTCTCACCGTTCGATCAAGCCTTCAAGATAAAATCAACAGCCTTAATCTGGGAGCGGATGACTACCTTACCAAGCCATTTATTAATGAAGAATTGCTGGCCAAAGTGAGGGTGATGCTCCGGATTAAAGACCTCCATGATGAACTGAAAAGGGAGAAGGATAAAAATATTCTCCTCACCCAGGCATTGGAGAAACGATACAGTTTCGGAAACATCCTCGGGAAGAATACCCGAATGCAAGAGATTTTTGAGTTGATCTCGGATATTGCGAACACGGATTCAACCGTCCTCATCCAGGGTGAAAGCGGTACAGGAAAAGAGTTGATCGCCAGGGCGATTCATTTCAACAGCCATCGAAAAAACAAACCCTTTATCGTCGCTAATTGTTCGGCCTATTCTCCGAACCTTTTGGAAAGTGAACTCTTCGGTCATGAAAAAGGGTCTTTCACCGGGGCCATCCGGCGAAAGATTGGCCGGTTTGAAATGGCCAGTGGAGGGACGATCTTCCTCGATGAGATTGGTGAGGTTTCTCCTCCCAGCCAGATCCTGCTCCTTCGGGTCTTGCAAGATCACCGTTTTGAAAGGGTCGGTGGAGAGGAGACCCTGGAGGTGGACGTCAGGGTAATCGCAGCGACGAACAAAAATCTGACCGAGGAGATGAAGAAGGGTACCTTCAGAGAAGACCTTTATTACCGACTCAATGTCATTCCCATTTTCGTCCCCCCCCTTCGTGAGAGAAAAGATGATATCCCCCTTCTGGCCTCTCATTTCCTACAAAAGTTCAGCCATGAGAGGGGAAAAGAAGTCACCAATTTTTCTCCTGAGGTCATGGAGATTCTCCTCGCCCACTCTTGGCCTGGAAATGTGCGTGAATTAGAGAATGTCATTGACCATGCAATCATCATCGCCAAACAGGATAAGATATTAACAAAAGACCTTCCTCAATACTTTCTCCAGAGACCTTTGCCCACACAAGAATTCACAACCCTTCAAGATTACGAAAAGAATCTTATTTTAAAAACTCTACAAGAAACCAATTGGAATAAACATAAGGCAGCAAAAAGACTGAACATTAATCGTTCTACCCTTTACGGGAAGATGAAACGGTATGGGTTGGAAAAGAAACAAAATTGATAAAAAAATGTCTAAAAATAGACATATCTATAATTTATTGAAATATAAGTATTTTTTAATCAATCAACTTTAAAACTAAAAATCTACTGGTTAAAATTATACAAATTTTCTACTCAAACCATATTCCCTACCAATCCTCAACTTCTTGAAAATCAATAACTTATCGATATTCTGAGAAAATCTAACCTTTGGTATAAAAATTGCTTTTAATTTAAATAACTTAAGAATTGGAGGTTTATTATTATGAAGTGCTATCGTTGTGGTGGAACCATGGTCTTCGAAAAATTCTACGGTATATGTGAAGAGTTTTTCGGATGGAGATGCATTTTCTGTGGAGAGATTGTCGACAAGGTGATCATGGAGAATCGACTCGAACAGAGAAGGTAATATCCCCTTCCCAAAGACTTACTGAGTGAACTCAACTTAGAAGGGGATAATTATGACAAATAGGATTTGTATAGTCGACCATGATCTAGCGAGTCGAGGTTATCTAAGGGAATGTTTAGAGAGAGAAGGCCACCAGGTTATTACATTCGATAGCGGTTATCAGATCAAACCTTTCCTTTCTGCGGAATATCTCGATATCCTCATCTTAAATATGGATAGCCCCGGAGTTAAAGAAAAGGGGCTGCTGCTCGAAATCCAGAAGTCCTACCGACCAAGAATCCTTCTGATCGTCTCAGAAAGAGGGGACCCTTTCCTCAAAGAGGCCATCGAGGCGGGCGTTTATGGCTTTATCTATAAACCCTTTAATCTCAATGAAGTCTGCACGATGGTCGGCCATTTGACCCGGTGATCAATGTAAGGGAGAGAAGGAGTCTAATCATTTATGGATGAATTATGGAGTGGTGTGCCAGAATTTCCTCGGTTTAAAGATTTAACCCTCGAAGACAAACCTCCCTGTGATCAACTCTTCACCCAGTTCCCTCCTGTGATTTCAGAATTTACCTTTACCAACCTTTTCATCTGGCGACATGCCTATCAGATCAAGATCAGTCGTCTTCAAAATTTCCTATGCCTCCTCTCTGAGCAGGGAGGGAGTTCGTTTTTCTTTCCTCCAATTGGAGAGGGAGATGTGATAAAATGTTATCAGAGTTTCCTTCACTATCTCGGAGGAAAAGGGATTCCTCCTAAAATCGTCCGTGTCCCTGAAGCCGTGGTGGCTCAGATCGATTGGAAGACATCGGGTATGAAGGTTGAACTGGATCGAAATCAATGCGATTATGTCTATTTGACCCAAGACTTGATTGAATTGAAGGGTAGAAAATATCACCGGAAAAGGAATCATATCAAACAATTTCAGGAAAAATATTCCTACCAATATATCCCCCTCACTCCTGAATGGATTCCACAATGCCTTCAATTGGAGACCGAGTGGTGTGATCTCCGACATTGTGAGGCGAGCCCAGGTTTGCTCAACGAATCCTTCGCCATCAAAGAGGCATTCACCCACTTTGAGAAGTTAGGAGTGAAGGGAGGAGCCATCCTGATCAATGGAAAAGTGGAGGCTTTTACATTGGGAGATCCGCTTAATCCGGATACAGTGGTCATCCACATTGAAAAGGCAAATCCAGCTTATGAGGGACTCTATCCTACGATCAATCAGGCCTTTTTAGAAAATCAATGGTCAGGGTATGCCTATGTCAATCGGGAACAGGATTTAGGGGAAGAGGGTTTGAGAAAGGCAAAGGAATCTTATTTCCCTCACCGCCTGGTCAATAAATATACCGTTACGTTGGGATAAGGAGAAAGGAGGGGAACATGCCGAAGAAGAACTTTCTACCATTTTCTTACAAACGCCTGAAGAAGGAATTCCCAGAGATTGAAAAGGAGTATGATCGTCTCGCCAAGAAATGTCATGCCTCTGGGCCTCTTAACGAAAAGATGCGGAGGTTGATCAAGCTGGGGATCGCCATTGGTTCGGAATCAGAGGGGGCAATCAAATCTCATACGCGAAGGGCTTTGGCCATCGGAGTCACTCCGGATGAGATCCGACATGCCGTCCTTCTGGGGTTGACCACCATTGGATTTCCCAAAATGATCGCTGCACTGAACTGGGTCCATGAGGCCTTTGAAGAGGGTCCTTTGAAACATCGGAGAGGAGATTGAGGAAGAAGTTTCGTTCCGGCATTAGCTGGAACGCTACACTCTTTAAAAATGTAGCGCCCCCATTAATTGCCTGCCTGCGATAGGCAGGGGAGCGAGGGAGAAAGGATTCTAAAATGGGAGCAAAGAAGAACTGGAAAGTGAAAACCTTTACGACAGAGTTAAAAATCTTTCAAACGATAAAAGAGTTGAAAACCTTGGATGACAAGGTGAATCGTTTCATCGCTGAAAACAAAGTGAAAAAGGTTATCTCGGTCAGCGATACGACCACCACGGACAATACCGGTGCCACCATTGGATTGATCCGGGTCTTGACTTATGAGGCATAAGAAGAGTCCCTTCTGAAAATTTTATGAGAAACTCTATATCCTGTTTATGTCGATTTTGTCATTCCCGTGCAAACGAGAACCCAGGTACACGTATTACAGAAAAGAATGGATTCCTGCTTCTGCAGGAATGACACATAGGTCGGGATAATAAATTTTTGTGGTAAAAGTCCAGATCGACCAAAGAACATGTTTGAAGAAAAGAAGGTGAGATTTATGATCCAATGGGACTATCAGATTACGATTCATGAACTGCCAGCGCCACAGGCCGAAAAACAGAAGCGTACCATTGAATGCGATCAGGATGGTCTCTGTTTTGTCCACGATGTCTTTCAAGGAGGCATGGAATGGCTGCAGGATCTCTTTCGTGAGAAAGGGAAGGAAGGCTGGGAACTGGTTCAATCTGGATACCATAACAGGGAACTCCTTTGTATATGGAAGAAGAGAAAAGAAGCCGGGGAGAAAGGCTGAGGGGATTTATTCTCTCTCAAATTGAAAAGAGGGGTTCCATTCCCTTTTCTCAATTTATGGAATGGTGCCTCTATCATCCTGACTACGGCTATTATCGATCGGAAAGGATGAACATCGGAAGGGATGGGGATTTTTATACCAGCCCATGTGTTCATCCCCTTTTCGGAGGCTTGATCGCTAAGCAACTCTCTCAGATGTCAGAGCAATGGGGAGGTCCATTCTTTGATGTCGTGGAGCAGGGAGGGGGCAGAGGATTTCTCTGTGAGGATGTCCTCCAATGGGCGAAGAAGAATTCCTCGGTCTTCTATCAACGCCTCCGATATCATCTCATCGAGACATCTCCCTTTTTATTAAAAGAGCAGAGAGAAAGGCTTGGTGAACACGAAAAAGAAGGAAAGGTCTTTTGGATGGACCCAGAGGCCTTCGAAGAAGGAAGGGCTCTGGTGGAAGGGTGCTTTCTTTCCAACGAACTGGTGGATGCCTTTCCTGTCCACCAAGTCATTTTCGATCGTGGGAATCTAAAAGAGATCTATGTCACCCAAGATCATGGCCAATTGAAAGAACAATGGGGGAAACTCTCGGATCCAAGGATCGTTTCCTATTTCCAATCCATGGGCATCACCCTCCAAGAGGGCCAGCGTGCCGAGGTGAATCTGAAGGCCTTGGACTGGATGGAAAAGGTGGCTCGGTGTTTGAAGAAGGGATTTGTCCTGACCATTGATTACGGCTACCTCGCGAAAGAACTCTACGGTTCCCATCGAAGAGAGGGAACGCTTCTCTGTTACACTCAGCATCAGACTTCAGAAAATCCCTATGAACGATTGGGAGAACAGGACATCACCTCTCATGTCAACTTCACCGGCCTGATTCAAAAAGGAGAGGAAGTGGGCCTCCGCTTCACTGGCCTCGTCCCCCAATATCAATTCCTCATCGCGTTGGGTCTCCTCCAGGAGATGGAGTCTCTGGGAAGAGAGATGCCTGAAATGGACGCACTTCAATTGAGGCTTTCATTAAAACATCTGATTGAACCGGAGATGGGAATGGGTGAGGTCTTCAAGGTATTGATTCAACATAAA
>Ga0184616_10000145_pt1 | contig 13356 bp, 10 predicted proteins | sample PLM4_90_coex_FD_133145 | JGI IMG/M metagenome (GOLD analysis project Ga0184616, IMG submission 133145) | Groundwater sediment microbial communities from an aquifer in East River, Colorado, USA - PLM4_90_coex | ecosystem: Environmental > Terrestrial > Soil > Riparian zone | place: USA: East...
AACTATCACATCGCGATCCTGGCCGAGCATGGCCACGTCTCGGTGATACGCCGGGGCAGGAAGACCCAGATCTACGTCCTCAAGGGGGCTGAAGATGAAGCTCATCGACAAGTACCCCATTGAGAGGATGAAGGACAAGGCGGTCAGGCTCAGCTTCCAATGCCCCTACTGCAAGTCCTGGCGGATAGAGATGAACCGCCCCGAGGACATGAGCTTCTTCAAGGGGGTGCAGTGCGCCAAGTGCAAGACCCTCGTGCTGCTCGACAGCCTCAGCGTCGTTGTCGTCCGAGAAGGCCTGATGGAAGAGGCGCACTGATCAGTCTGCGAGCATCATCGCCGCGAACACCTTTGCGTCCGCCACGAGGTTGTCGATCTTGACGTGCTCCTTCGTCGAGTGCGCGGTCTCGTCGCCCGTCGCCCATACCACCGAGTCCGCGCCCGCCCGCCTGAAGTAGGCCGCCACGGTCCCGCCGCCGATGCCGACCACCTTGGGCTCGACCTTCCTGACCGTCCTGAGCGCCTTCCCCAGGGCCGCCACGAGCGGCGACTTCACTGACGTAGGCGGGCTCGACTCGTTCTGGATGACGTCCAGGTCAATCTTCACCTTGTGAGCCTTCTTGACCGCGTTGATCTGCTGGCGGACCGAGACCAGGACGTCATTGTTCCTGTAGCGGGGCAGGATGCGGCAGTCGAAGAAGAAAACATCCTCGCCAGGGATCGTGTTCACGTTCGGTACGTTCGGTTCCTTCTTCGTAGGCTCGAACGTGGAGACTGGCGGGACGAATATCGGGTCCTTCCCGCCAAACCTCTGGTGCAGCGCCTTATCAATGCGACCTATGAGGTCCGCGCCCGCCCTGTGCGCGTTGATGCCCTTGTCGGGCCTCGAACCGTGTTCCTGCTTCCCGTGGATCGTGAACTTCAGCCAGAGGATGTTCTTCTCCGCCACCTCGATCTCGGCGCCATTGGCGGTACCCCAGTCGGGGCAGACCAGCCAGTCGCCCTTCTTCACCATCCCTTCGCGGATTATGTGCTGCGCGCCGTAGTAGCTGCCGGTCTCCTCGTCCGCGACCCAGGCGACAGCGACAGGCCTTGGCGGCTCGATCATGCAGTCCTTCAGGGCCTTGAGCGCGAACAGAGAAGCCACGCACGCCTGTCCGTTGTCCTCCACTCCCCGACCGTAGATCTTGCCGTCCTTGACCACGGGGTCGAAAGGGTCATGAGGCCATTCCTTGAGGTTGCCAGGCGGGACCACGTCGACGTGGGAGAGTATCCATAGGCGCTGCTCCCCCTCCCCCCTGCGGACGATGAGATTCGGCCTGATCCCCGACGGCACCCGCTCGTCCTTGGCGTCGCATCTCTCCACCCCGAACCCGCAGAGGAGAAGCTTGCGCTGCAGCCACTCCGCCTTCTTGATCTCCCCCTCCCCGCCAGAGCCTGGGTCGAGGGCCGGAATCCTGCAGAACTCGATGAGTGTCTGGACCATCTCATCGCGGTAACCGTCGATCGCCGAAAGGACCGCCTTCAGTTCCATGCGGCGGGGATGCGGGATTCGGACGATAAGGATTTTGCAGCCGGCGTGGCGGGAATGGCAACCCCCGCAGATTCCGTCAAAAAGCTTATCACCAGCCCGCCGCTTACTCCACTGGATACATGGCAGACATAGCCGCCCTCGAACAGATTCTGGATGAACTCGAACAGGTCGACGGCATCACGAACGCTGTCCTCGTGTCGAGGAGCGGGATGCACATAGCCGGCAAGGTGCCCGAGGGCGCGCATCCGGAGACCTTCGTCGCGATGTTCGCGATCCTACTGGGGGCCGCCGAGACAGCGACCTCTGAGCTGAGGGACGAACTTGGGTCGGTTGTGCTGAACCTAGGCAACAGCAAGATGGCAATAATCAACGATGGCCCCAAGGCGCTCTTCGTCCTGCGACTCAAGAAAGACGCGAATCTAGAGACGGTCGCGAGGGAAGTCGCGGTCTTCTCCAAGAAGATGGAAGAGTTCCTCTAGTCGGCTGGCTGGCCTCAGATTCTCCTGAACCCTCTGCCCATCCACTCGACGACCGATTTAGGCACATATCTCATGGTCGCCCTCGGACCCCTGTTCACTCCCGCAACATCGGTGCGCCTGCCCGCCAGGGCCTGGAGGATGTCGTCCTCCTTCTGGAGCCTCTCTTCCAGCACGGTCACCGCCCTGCCGATCTCGTCGATGAAGTGTCCGTCGCTACCGCCGGTCCGGCCTTTCCCGCCTTGCGTCGCCAGGTCCGTCGCCCGCCCGTTCCCCCGCCTCGACGTCCTCGCATTCTGGACCTCGTAAATCGTGAAACGTGTGTCCAAGGTGACCCTCTCCCCGAGCCCGGACCAGAACCTGTAGGGATGCGCCGCCACCGCCACGCCGCCTTGAGCCGCGATCCGCTCCACGGTCTCCTGTGGCGTCAGGTCCCTCGGTATCAACTCCTTCACGCCATAGGCGAGTATATGCCCTTCCGTCGTCGAGACCTCGATCGCCCCGATAATAACGAAACCCTCGAACTCCTTCGCGTACTCCTTCGCTTCCTTCACTCCCGCAATCGCGTTGTGGTCGGTGAGTGCGATGCCGTCGAGGCCGAGCGACCTCGCCTGCCTGACGATGTCCCTCGGGTCGAGCCTTGAGTCGGGAGAGTAGCGCGAGTGGGTGTGAAGGTCCAGCCGCATCCTATCTTACCGCCGCGCCTTCCGGCATGCCCTTGTCGGCGATCACGTGCTTCCCTCCCGCCATCAGGGGCACCTTGAGCTTCCCCGCGCTCCCGAGGAAGTACGCCCTGTGCTCCTCTCCCACCGCGAACTTGAACTTCTGGAAATCCTCGAAGCCCATCATCGAGGCGCCCTTCTTCCCGAGCAACTGGCTCCCGAGAGGGACGTCGCCTGGCGGTATGAGTACGGCGACATCGGCGGGGCCCTCCGCTGCCAGGAGCATGCCGTTGGACTCCATCCCCCGCAACTTGGCGGGCTGGAGGTTGCACAGCACCGCGATGCGCTTCCCCGCGATCTCCTCCTTCTTGTAATTCTGCCTGATCCCCGCCACGAGCTGCCTCTTCTCGTCGCCGAGGTCGACCTGCAGCACGTACAGCTTGTCCCCGCGCGGATGGTCTTTCACGTCGACTATCTGACCGACCCTGATGTCGAACAGGTCCGCCTCCCCGCCTGACGCAGCTTGCACATCCTCGATCTTGCTGAAGAGGGGCTTGCCGACGCGGAGCTTCTGGCCCGCCGGAATGTCCTCGAGCGACTCGGTCCATCTCTGCTGACTCACGTTCGAGTCGTATCCGAGCGTGGTCCAGAGCCTCTGCGATGAGAAAGGCAGGAAAGGCGCCATGATCACCGCGAGCGCCCTGCTCGTCCTCACCGCGACGTGGACGGCGGTCCCGCAGGCGGCCTTATCCTTCCTCACCGAGTCCCATGGAGCCTTCTGGTCGAAGTACTGATTGCCTAGGCGGGCGAGCTGGATTGCCTCCCTCAGCGCGTCCTTGAAGTGGACGAAATCGAGGTTCTGCCCGACCTTCTTCCACTGCTCCTCGATGTTCCTGATCATCGCCTTGTCCGCGCCGTCGAGGAAGCCCGCCGCCGGCACGGCGCCGTCGAAGTTCTTCGACGCGAACGTCAACGCGCGGTGCACGAAGTTGCCGTACACCGCCAGGAGCTCCGAGTTGTTCTTCGCCGCGAGATCCTCGAAAGTGAATTCCGCGTCCCTCATCTCCGGCATCGTCGCGGTCGCGTAGTATCTGAGCGCGTCGGGGTCGTACCTCTCAAGGAGCTCCGGCAACCAGACGCCGACCCCCCGCCCTGACGACATCTTCGCCCCGCCCGTGTTCAGGAACTGGTTGGCGGGGACGTCATAAGGGAGACCCAGCTTCTCGTCGTAGCCCATGAGGATGGATGGCCAGATTATCGTGTGGAACGGTATGTTGTCCTTGCCGACGAAGTAGTAGTGCTTGGCTTTGGGGTCGTACCACCAATCCTTCCACTTCTCAGGCTCACCTCTCCTCCTCGCCCACTCGATGCTGGTAGAAAGGTAGCCTATCACTGCCTCGAACCAGACGTAAATCCGCTTGGTTTCATATCCGGGCAGAGGTATCTCCACTCCCCATTCGATGTCCCTGGTGACCGCCCTGTCCAGCAGCCCCTCCCTCATGTAGCCCATGGTGAACGCGAGGACATTCTGCCTCCAGTAGCTCTTGTCCTTGAGGTAGTCGCGGAGCCTCTGCTCGAACCCGCTGAGGCGGAAGAAGAAGTGGTTGGTCTCGCGCTTGACCGGCGCGGTTCCGCATATCTTGCACCTCGGGTTCGCCAGGTCGAACGGATCGAGGATGTGCCCGCAGTTGTCGCATTGGTCCCCCCTCGCTTTGTCGAACCTGCAGTTGGGGCAGGTGCCCTCGACGTACCTGTCCGGCAGGAACCGGTCGCACTTCGGGCAGTAGGGCGACTCCATCGTCTTCTCGAATATCTTCGCGTCCCTGTACAGTTTGAGGAAGATGTCCTGGACGACTTTCTTGTGGTTCTGTTCCGAGGTCTTCCAGTAGAGGTCGCACGATATGCCGAGCTTCTCGAAGTTGCTCGAATGCAGTTGGTGGAACCTCTCCGCGACCTCGGCCGGGGTCTTGCCCTCCTGCTCCGCACGGAGCGTCGTCGGCGTGCCATGCTGGTCGCTGCCGCTGACCATCAGGACTTCGTCGCCCTTCATGCGGTGGTATCTCGCGAATATGTCTGCTGGCAGCTGGGCTCCGGCCATATGGCCGATGTGCCTCGGTCCTGAGGAATACGGCCACGCAATCCCGATGAATATCCTCTCTGGCATCTGGTACTGCAAGAAGGTAGAGAGCGACTTAAAGGATGCGGTGTGCCCGCCGGATGGAGGAAGTCTCACGGGATGGGGGCGGGGGATACCGAATACGAACCGCTGATGAGTTGCCAGCCCCCAACAAGCGAACCCATGCACGCGAAGTTCGCAGAACCACCGTAGCGGGATGCCGCCGAGTCGGTAATCCCTAGCTCTTCGTCCATAAACAAGTCCGTGACGTTGGCTGACTGCAGATACGCATAGTAGCGAAACGCTCTATTCGATTCGCCACATTGTCCTGAGCACATGCTCAGTTTGTAGTAGTCGAGCGGGACTGACGAGTTCACCGACATTGCCAGAACCACCTGAACTTCACTGGATGTGTCCGATTCGATTTCGAATGCGTATCCGTGCTCGGTCGATACTATCTCCCCTTGCCCACCACTAATATGGGCGAGTATGAACTCGTTCACCGGGTCTGGCGTCGGTGTGGCATTCGAGGGGACAATCAGGGGAAGCCTGACGATGTAGCTCCCGGATTCTTGAGGAAGCGTCCTGAATCGGAATGTGAGATAGCGGGTGTGCGTTGGTTCGGGCAGTGGTGCCATGGTTGAGATGTAGTACGACGCCGCGATGACGGATATCGACACCACGACCACAACGGCAATCACCGCCAGAAGCTTGTGTTTCCTCCACCGCGCGAGCATGCTAGGGCTCATTATGGACCATTGAGGGCTGAATGATGCATTGAAGTTCCTTTGACCAGTCAATCTACGGACGCTTTCACCGATGGTGGACGCCGAGCCATCCTATCCCGTCTTCGTCTCACCCGTTATCCGCCCGTCTTCGATCTGCAGGATTCGATGGGCAATCTTGGCCACCCTCTGGTCATGCGTCACGACGATGAGCGTCTTCTTGAGATCCTGGTTGAGACGCCTCATCAGGTCGAGGACCTCCTGACCCGTCTTCGTGTCGAGCTCGCCTGTCGGTTCGTCCGCGAGTATTAACGGTGGATCGTTCGCCAGCGCGACGGCGATGGCTATGCGCTGCTGCTCCCCGCCGCTGAGCTCGTCCGGGCGGTGATTCGCTCGCTTCTTCATGTCGACGAGGGAAAGGAGTTCGCCCGTGCGGCTCTCACGCTTCCCGCCATCAAGCCCCGCGAGGCGCATCGGCAGTTGGACGTTCTCCTCGGCGGTCAGGGTTGGCACTAAGTTGAAGAACTGGAACACGAAGCCGACAGCGTCGCGGCGGTGGCGGACTAGGTCCGCCTCGCTCAAATCCGGCAGGTTCTTCCCGTCGATCTCAATCCGGCCGGCGGTTGGCCTATCTATTCCGCCGACGAGGTTCAACAGTGTCGTCTTCCCGCAACCGGAGGGCCCCTGGACCGCCACGAGCTCTCCATTGCCGATGTCCATGTCCAGGCCCCTGAGAGCGATCACTTCCGACTTCCCCAGCTTGTAGACCTTGATGAGGTCCTTCGTCATCACGCGAGGCATGTCATCCACCCCTGAGCTTCAGCACTCTGGCGACGTCCATCCTGGCGACCCGCCAAGAGACAAAGAGCACGGTGAGCAGCATGGCGAGAGGCGCGAGGACCACGAGATACAGCGTCTCCACCGGGACGCGGAACGGGAGGGGGACGAGGGTTTGGATGCCGCCGGCCGAACCGCCGAAGAATATCTGAGAGGTCAGGTAGGCTGAGATGAGACCGATGCTCACCCCGACCAAGAGGCCTATCAGCATTATCGAGGACGCCTCGCCTACCAGCAGTCCGGCGGTCTGCCAGCCAGCCGATCCCCTTGCCGTGATTGCGGCAAACTCGACATCACGCTCTATCGTTGCCGCATAGATGATCAGGCCGATTCCTGCTGTGAGTATCACTACGATGTAGGCAATCTCGACGTAGATGAAGCCGAGGAGGGAGGTGAACAGCGGGCCCGACCTCATCTGCTCCAGCTCTTCCTCGTACACGCGAACCAAGGGGGCGCCCATGGCCTGGACCTCCGCCTTCACAGCGCGCCAGTCCGCGCCCTGTTTCAGGTCGACGAGGTACGTCGCGTCGAGCCGGATTTCGTAGCCCTGCGGCGGTTCGAGCAGCGTGCGAACAGTGACCTCGCCCGCATAGACGATGGCGGGCATGTAGAATTGATCGAAGCCTGTGCCGGGCAACCCTCTTACGACCCCGCCGATCGTGACATTGATGATCCGCGTCAGGGAGTCGGTGCTGTTGTAAAGAGTCTGCTCCAGGGCGATTCTGTCTCCGACCGCCAAGTAGTAATCGTCTAGATAGCCTCTCGAGACAAGCACCTGACCGTCTGCTTCAAGGACCGCTCTTGCCCCTTGCGCATCGAGGCTGTCGAAATACCACGGCTCGGGCTGCGTCACCGCGAAGAACGAATCTGGTTCGAGCACGCAGACGGGGGCGTATCCGTATTCTGCAGATATCCCCGGGAACTCGACCTTGGTGACAGCCGTGACCTGCGGGAGGGAGGTGAGGTTCGACCTGAACGTCTCGTTCGACGATGGGGAGCTTATGGACATGTCGGCCCCGATTGACGCGCGCACCTGACTCTCCTGGTACGCTTGCTGCGACCCGAGGTTGGCGAAGATGAAGACGCCGAAGCCGAGCCCGAGGGCGATTATGAGCGCGATGTTCGCTGACCTCCTCGGATTCCTGGAGAGATTGCGGCTGATCATGTAGTGCAGGTTCTTTGCAAGCGGCTTGCACACGCGGGCCGTCCACTCGTACACCCGCCCGGTTGCGCGCGTGAGCAGGCGGGTCGTGCCCACGATCAGGAAGACCGGGGCGAACGGCAGGAGAACGTAGAACATGATTCCGACGAGGAACAGTGTGAAGTCCGAGGGCGCCGACCTGCTCCAGAACACCATGCCATAGGTGAGCACCGAGAGAGCGACCAAGATGATGTCCGTGTTCGGCTTGTAGTGGATCTTGGTCTCCCCCGGCGCGTAATATTTCAGAGTCTCCACGATCGGGAGGTTCGCAGTCCTCTTGGCAGAACGATAGCTGATTCCGGCCATGAGAACCGTGCTTAGGATCAGGACGGAGATTATCGTGTCCAGCGACAGCGCGATGTCCTCGTAGTGGACCGTGAGACTCGAAGTGAACGGATTGATGTAACCTACGAGCAGTCGGCTGAGAGCCAGACCGAGGGGGATGCCGATGGCTGTGGCAAGTATCCCTCCTAGGATTGCGTCCATCATCAGCACGCCGATGACCTGTCGCTGCCTCGCCCCCCTGGTCTTGAGCACCGCGAGTTCCCGCCTGCGCTCTGCGTGCCCCAGCTCCGCTCCGACCATTCCGAGATAGAGCCCTAGAAGGATGACCGGTAGTGAGAGAGCGAGGAAGACGAGCCTCTGGATTGTCATCGTGAAACTGAAAGCCGGGATCAGATTCGAGAGGTTATCCTGGACATATCCTCCGTACGGAGCCAGGGCGGCCTCCAGCTGCCTGCTCAATCTTGCGAGACCGCGTTGCGTGCCGGGCAAATCGTATGGATTGAGGAAGCGAGCGTGGTCAATCCAAACCTCGCCCAATGTCCAGCCAGCAAGTCCTGTGGGTATTTCCAACTGCTCTGCGACCCAATCGGAATCGTTGATATTCACGAATGTCGAAAACCCGTAGTAGGTCCAACCACCACCATAATATCCCGACTGGGGAAATGTCACGACGGCGTCTACGGTGAGATTCAGCAGGCGCGTACGGTATGTCCCGCCGAACACGTCATATTGCGTGTAGTTGTAGGTCACCAGATCCCCTGTGTGCACATTGAGAATCGCTGATACGTCGGATCCTATCGCAACCTTGCCACGGGGGAGTTCGAGGGAACCGAAGACTGTCGAATCGCGCAAATTCGAGGGGAGATTGCTCGGGTCGATGCCGTATGAAGAGATGCCGAGCTGCGGGGATTCATTCCCTTTCTGGATGCTCAATCCATCAGTGCGCTTGTAGACATCGACTTTGACGACACCGGCCACTGCCAGTACTGCGTCGCGGACATCAGTCCAATTTCCCTGTTGCGCGATTATGCTGAAGTCTCCGGCTTGATTGTAGAGGAGCGCCTCGAACGATGACCGCGCGGATGAGTCTATCGCGATGAACGTGCCAGAGACGAAGGTGATCGCCAGGACGACGCCGATCACGGAGGAGAATGTCCTGCGCCGGCTCCTTACGAAGCTCGTGACTGAATACCTCAATAGACCCAGTTTAGTCCCTCTGCAGCGCGAAAGAGATATCACCGTAAAAAGTCTTTCGTGGTATCTACCACCTCGGCGTCGATTCACCAGAACGTTGGATCACTCACGGTCGCGGTCTCGACCGCATGATTCCCGGCGTCATTCCCGCCTCGATTCCGCGCGTCGGAACACACCGGGCGGGACTCCGATAGGTTTAAGATGGGCTTTAAGAAGGAAATTTCTGAGCTTTAAATAGCCAGCATCGGATATTATCCGTCCTGATAATCAACACGAAAACCCCTTACGGCAGGGAGATGCAATGGGGTCATACGGGATCCGGGGCCTACGTGACCTTGAGTCAACCTCCAAGGTCGCCCACCTCCTCGATTCCCTCCCCCTCCCCGGGTCCCCGTGTTTTATCTTTTCGTCTTGGAGTCACTGTCGGAGTTTCAAAGGACAACCCAAACCAAAAGGGCGATCCCGGCTGCGAGGCAGTAGGGTGCGAATGCGTAGAATCTCGCTCTTGAAATGATTGCGAACAGCAATCTCAGCGCGAGGAAAGCGGACACGGCGGCGGAAACGAGAGCGATAGTCAGGCTGAGCGCGTCGACGTTGAGACTTCCCGAACCGGCATCGAGAGCTCCCGCCATGGCGGCACCGAGTATCGCGGGGACAGCCAGCAAGAAGGAATACCTCGCCACCCGGACTCTCTCCGCCCCGAGCAAGAGGCCGGTGGATATCGTCGCCCCCGAGCGCGAGATCCCTGGAATGAGAGCGATGCCCTGGACAACGCCGACCGCCAACGCGCCAGCGGTGCCCAACGGTTTCCCGCCTCTCTTGCGGACAGCGTATGTCAGGGAGAGCACGGCCCCGGTGATGATCAGCCCGACCGCAACGACCAAGAGCGAGTGGAAGAGGGGGTTGATCCAACGCCAGAGAGCGAAGCCCATAAGGGCCGTCGGGACCGTCCCGACGACGATGAGCCAGGCGGTCAGCGCGCCGTCCTCCTCTCTGAGTACGACTGATGCCTTCTCTCCCGCCCGCCATCTTTTCATGAACCTCGCAAGGGATTTGAGAATCTCACCGACTTCCTTTCTCAGGAAGACGAGGACGACGAGAGCTGTCGCCACGTGAAGGAGCACGTCGAACAGGACCGGCACGTCGAGTCCCCAGACCTCCTGCAGGATCACCAGATGCCCTGAGCTGCTCACGGGCAGCCACTCAGTCAGACCTTGCACGATGCCGAGAATCAGCGCCTGAACCGCGTCCACGTGACCGCGCGTGGAGTCGCAACGACCGACTTAATGCTTTGGAGACGGTTGTCGGCTCCTCGCGTGACTTGATGGATTAGATGGACTTACAACGCAATTTAAATACGCCCAGACCGCTGAGTTCAATGTCCCCTAGACGGCGGGGTGGTCCAAATGCCTACAAATCTGAGACTCTCGATTGCTGTCGCTTTGCTGCTGACTGCTTCCTTCCTGCTCGTCCCCGCCAACATCGTCAAAGCCCAAGATACAGAACCACCCTGGGTGGCCTCCTACTACCCGACTAACGGGATGGCCAACGTGCCTCTGAGCGCCAGTATCTACGTCAACTTCAGCGAGGCGATGAACCAACTCTCCGTGAACATTGGAATATTGCCGTTCATCGCCTTGACGCCATCGTGGGACATGACACAGCAGTCGGTGATTTTCAGTCACGCCGTATCATACACTCCGAGCACGTGGTACACTGTGACGGTCAATGGCAATGACTTGGCAGGAAACCCGCTGGACGGCGACCACGACGGCACCGGCGGCGACCCGTTCATCTGGACGTTCATGACGGGGTGCGGCCGCTGCATACTGAGTACCGACCCCAGAGACGGCGAGGAGAATGTCGGCCTCACCAAGCCAATAGCTGTCACCTTCAGCGAGAGGATGGACAGCGCAACAATCACAGTGAACATCCTGCCCGCAATGGCCTTCGCTCCGATTTGGAACAGCGGTTTCACAATCCTGACCCTGACCCATGCGAATCCGTTCGCCCAATGCACCGTCTACCGCGTGACCATCGGTGCTCCGGGCCTCGACCTCGGGCCGGTGCCGAACCCCTGGCAGTTCACGACCACCGGCTGTCCGCCGGTCATAACTGGCATCTCTCCTCAGCAGGTTGATGCCGCCCTCGATGCGCCAATCCGCATCGACTTCAGCACGACGATGAACAACGCAACGGTCACGTGGACCCTCACCAGGACATTGACCCTCGCGTCCTCCTGGAATATCGACAACACCACCCTGAACCTCACACATGATGTGAAGTTCCTGCCTTGCACCGCCTACGGCTTTTCAATCACGGGCGATGACATGTTCGGACAGTTGCTGGACAACGGTTCCTTCCCGATGCCATACAACTTCACGACGGTCTGCACGTATCCGAGAGTGGTCGACACTTCACCGATTGACACGCAGAACAACGTCCAGCTCGACGCGTCAATCAGTGCGACATTCAGCGAATCGATGGACAACCAGTCGGCCATGGACTCGTTCACCTACAATGTCGGCTTGATCGTCTATTCGAAATCCAACGGGACGTGGGCATGGAACCCGGACAACACCGTCTTCACTTTCACTCCAAACTCACCTTTCCAGGTGCAGAAAACCTACACAGTCACGCTGAACTCCAACGTGGCCCGCGGACTCGGGGACAACCATCTTGACGGGAATAAGAACGGGATACCCGAGGGCGGACCCGCCGATGATGTCATGTGGCAGTTTACCACGGTTCAGGTCAACGACGCAATCCCTCCCACGGTGCAGACCGTCAGTCCGGGCCGGGACGCCACGGACGTCCCCAAGACCACCGCGGTCGTCGTCACGTTCAGCGAGGCGATGGACAAGCTCTCGGTTCAGCAGGCGATACAGGTCTCTGAGGGCGAGGTCGCCTACAACTTCAATTGGCCCGACAACAGGACCGTCAGTTTCAGCTTGATCCCGAACCTCCTGCTCGGAACTCCCTACACGATCACCATCGTGAACACCGCGTCCGACCTCGTCGGGAATCACATGTTCTCGAACTACGTGTGGACTTTCACGACGGAATACTGGCGGGGGGACGTCCACGGCAGGGTAGTCGATGACGCTGACGGCAGCCCGATATCGAACGCGACCGTCACGCTCGACGGGACGCAGACGCTGACCGACGAGAGCGGGAATTTCACCTTCAAGAATGTGGAACAGGGAACCTACGCGCTCAATGTCATGAAGGATGGCTATGACTCGAGCAGCGACTTCAAGAGCGTTGGACAGGGGGCGTTGCAGGACCTCGGCACAATCAGACTGCACAGGACCCAGGTCGGGCAGAGCAACATGCTCTTTGTAGCGGCGGGTGGCATCATCGCAGCCGTTGTAATCGTGCTTCTCATCCTCATCTTGCTGTCACGCAAGCGGAGGAAAGTCCAGCCGACGACGTTCGAGCAGTGGAAGGGCGAGGTCGCCGAGGTCGAGAGGCCGGACAGCGGGCAGTAATCACTTATGGTCGTAGAAGCCCCGGCCGGTCTTCCTTCCAAGCCTTCCCGCCTTCACCATCTTGCGGAGCAGGGGGCACGGCCGGTACTTAGGGTCTCCGAGGCCGTTGTGCAGCACGGTCATGATGTCCAGGCAGATGTCGAGGCCTATGAGATCCGCGAGTTCGAGCGGCCCCATCGGGTGGTTGAAACCGAGCTTGGCGACCGTGTCGATCGCCTCCTTCGTGGCCACCCCTTCCTGGAGGCAGAAGACGGCCTCGTTGATGAACGGCATGAGGATGCGGTTGGCGGCGAAGCCGGGGAAGTCCTGGACCTCCACCGGGGTCTTGCCGAGCTTCGTAGAGAGGTCGAACACCGCCTTGACCGTCTCGTCGCTCGTCTGCAGCCCGCGGATGACCTCGACCAGCTTCATCAGGGGCACGGGGTTGAAGAAGTGCATGCCAACGAACTTTTGCGGGCGGTCCGTTGCGGCGGCGAGCTCGGTTATCGAGATGGAGGATGTGTTTGAGGCGAAGATCACGTCGGGCCTGCACAACTTCGCGAGCTCCCGGAATGCATCCTTCTTCACCTCGGGGCTCTCGAACACCGCCTCGATGATGAGGTCGCAGTCGGCAAGGTCCTTCCATTCAGTCGTGCCCTTCACCCGCGACTGCACCGCCGCCTTCTCCTCGGCGGTCATCTTCCCTTTCTCGACTCCTCTCGAGAGGCTCTTGTCTATCGTGGCGAGGCCTTTCTGCACGAACCTGTCCTCGATGTCCCTCATCGCCACGCTGTGTCCGCTCTGCGCGAGGACCTGAGCGATCCCCGCCCCCATCGTTCCAGCGCCAATCACTCCAACG
>Ga0184616_10000147_pt1 | contig 13230 bp, 8 predicted proteins | sample PLM4_90_coex_FD_133145 | JGI IMG/M metagenome (GOLD analysis project Ga0184616, IMG submission 133145) | Groundwater sediment microbial communities from an aquifer in East River, Colorado, USA - PLM4_90_coex | ecosystem: Environmental > Terrestrial > Soil > Riparian zone | place: USA: East...
CATCGAGCAGCTGCTGGATTTGGGTGTCACCCCCGAGCAGCTCTCCGCCGGCCAGGTCGAATGGGAAATCAAACAGCCCAGCGACTTCAACCAGATCATCACCCTGGTCACCTACCTGCTGCCCGGCCTGCTGGTGGTCGGCTTGATCTTCTTCATGCTGCGGCAGGCTCAAGGATCCAACAGTCAGGCGCTCTCCTTCGGCAAGAGCCGGGCGCGCATGTTCACCGGCGACCAGCCCACCGTGACCTTCGAAGACGTGGCCGGAGTGGACGAGGCCAAGGAGGAACTGCAGGAGATCGTCGAGTTCCTCAAGGAGCCCGAGAAGTTCATCGCCCTGGGGGCCCGCATACCCAAGGGTGTGCTGCTGATCGGCGCCCCCGGCACCGGCAAAACCCTGATGGCCAAGGCGGTCTCGGGGGAGGCCGGCGTGCCCTTCTTCTCCATCTCCGGGTCGGAGTTCGTGGAGATGTTCGTCGGCGTCGGCGCCAGCCGGGTGCGCGATCTATTCGAGCAGGCCAAGCGACATTCCCCGTGCATCGTCTTCGTGGACGAGATCGATGCGGTGGGGCGTCACCGCGGGGCCGGATTGGGCGGCAGCCACGACGAGCGCGAGCAGACCCTCAACCAGATGCTGGTCGAGATGGACGGCTTTGACACCGATGCCAGCGTGATCATCGTGGCGGCCACCAACCGTCCCGACATCCTGGATCCGGCGCTGCTGCGCCCCGGCCGGTTCGACCGGCGGGTGATCCTGGACCGGCCCGACATGCGCGGCCGGGAGCAGATCCTCAATGTGCACGTGAAGGGCATGCCGCTCGAGCCGGAGGTGGATCTGAAGACCATCGCCAAGGCCACCCCGGGCTTCGTGGGCGCCGATCTGGAGAACCTGGTCAACGAGGCCGCCATCCTGGCCGCCCGGCGCAACAAGCGCAGCATCGGGGGCGACGAGTTCCAGGAGGCCATCGAGCGGGTGATCGCCGGACCGGAGCGCAAGAGCCGCATTATCAGCGAAGAAGAGAAGAAGATCGTGGCCTACCACGAAGGCGGCCACGCCATCGTGATGCACGTGATCCCGGAGGCCGACCCGGTGCACAAGGTGAGCATCATCGCCCGGGGCATGATGGGCGGGTTCACCATGGCTCTCCCCGAAGAGGACCGCACGCTGATCTCCCGCAACAAGATCAGGGCCGACATGGCCGGACTGCTGGCCGGCCGGGCGGCCGAGTCGCTGGTCTTCAACGACATCACCTCCGGCGCCTCCAACGACCTGGAGCGGGTGACCAATTTGGCCCGCAGCATGGTCACCCGCCTGGGGATGAGCGAGGACTTGGGGCCGATGGTGTACGGCAAGAAAGATGAGCTGATCTTCCTGGGGCGGGAGATCTCCGAGCAGCGCGACTACTCGGAGAGCGTCGCCGTGCGCATCGACAAGGAAGTGCAGGAGCAGGTGCAGGAGGCCTACGATCGGGCCACGAGCATCCTGCGCCAGTATCGCGTTCAGCTGGACGCCATCGCCCTGCGCCTGATTGAGGTGGAAACCCTCGATCGGGAGGAGTTCGCCCGGCTCTTTACCGAGCCGGTGATGCCCAAGAACGGCGGAACCCCCGTCCCAGTAGTGGCCTGAAGCTAGCCTATTCGCCCGACAAAAGCGGCCCGGCAGCAAGCCGGGCCGCTTTTCGTTTTTGACTTCCGCCGCTGAGCGAGCCTCTAGGCCGGCTCCGGCTCCGGCTCCGCCCCCTTCTCTTTGTCCTGCCGCACCAGCTCACGGCGCAGGATCTTGCCCACCATGGTCTTGGGCAGTTCTGCCCGGAACTCCACCTGGGTGGGCACCTTGAAGACCGCCAGGCGCTCCTTGCACCAGGCCCGGATTTCCTCGGCGTCGGCGCTCTCCCCCGGCTTGAGCGTCACCCAGGCCTTGACCGTCTCGCCACGATAGGCATCCGGGATGCCGGCCACCCCCACCTCCAGCACCTTGGGGTGCTGGGAAATGACCTCCTCCACCTCCCGCGGCCAGACCTGGAATCCGCCCGGCTTGATCATCTCCTTCTTGCGGTCGACGATGTGGAAGTAGCCTTCTTTGTCCATGTAGGCGATGTCGCCGGTGTACAGCCAGCCGTCTCGCAGGGCGTTGGCCGTCTCGGTGGGCATGTTGTGGTAGCCGCGCATCACGCTGGGCCCACGGATCAGCAGTTCACCCACCTCCTCCGGCTGCAACACGGTAACTTCGTCGTCCAGGGAGACGATGCGGCAATCGTTGCCTGGGAAAGGCAGGCCAATCGAGCCGGTGCGATTCTCACCGAAGATCGGATTGCAGTGGGTGGCCACCAGGGTTTCCGTCAGCCCGTAGCCCTCCACCAGCTTGCCGCCGGTCAGGGCCTCGAACCGATCCTTGGTCTCCCGCATGAGCGGCGCCGAGCCGGAAATGCAGGCCTTGATGGAGCTCAGGTCATACTTTCCAGCCAGCACTTCCGGATGGTTGTTGATGGCGTTGTACATGGTCGGCACACCGGGATACATGCTGGGCCGATACTTGTCGATGCTGGTCAGCACATCCTTGAGATCGCGCGGGTTGGGGATCATGACCATGCTCGACCCCACTTGCACCGCCAGCGACATCCCCACGATCAGTCCGTAGACATGGAAGAGTGGGATGGCCATCAAGGTGACCTCCTCGCCCTCCCGGGTCTGAGACAGCCAGGCTCGGCACTGCAGGGTGTTGGCCACCAGGTTGCGGTGTGTGCCCACCGCGCCCTTGGACAGGCCGGTGGTGCCGCCGGTGTACTGCAGCAGGGCCACGTCGTCGGGGCCCAGGGCCAGCTGCGGACGCTGCTCCGGGCTGTGCCGCGCCAGCACGTCCTGGAACCACTCGTCGCCGGCCTCCAGCTCGACCCGGTGCCCCATCTTCTTCTCCAGGAAGAGAGTGAAGACGGTCCGCACCATCGGCGGGAAGTAGTCCTTGATCCGACTGACGATGACCTTCTTGAGCGGGGTGTTGGGCTGCACTTGCTTGATGGTGCGATAGAAGTTGCTCATCACCAGGATGAACTCGGCCCCCGAGTCCTTTATCTGGTGCTCCAGCTCCCTGGGCGTATAGAGTGGGTTGGTCGCCACCGCCACGCCGCCGGCCTTCAGGATGCCGTAGAAGGCGATCACGAACTGCGGCGAGTTGGGCATGAAGATGGCGACCCGGTCCCCCCGCTGAAGGCCCATCACAGCCAGTCCGGCTGCCAGGCGATCGGTGAGTTGATCCAAATCGCCGTAGCTCAGCCGGGCGCCTTTCAGGATGGTGGCCGTACGGTCCGGGTATTTGCGGGCAGTCTCCTCCAGGAATTGGTGCAGTGGGATCTCGGGGATTTCGACCTCGGGCGCAATGCCCGGATCGTAGTGCTTGGTCCAGACGCGCTCTTGCATCCCTCCACCCTCCGGGCCCCCCGCAGGCCGCGGGGTCCAGCCCCCCATGTCCTTTATACATCCGAATGAAGCTCGCTCAAAGCCCGGATGATATAATCCGGCCGCACCCAGGAAGCACGGCACTGGCTTCCCTGCGCGGCCTGACGGAGAATCTCCGCCAGGGCATTCCCCGCCGCACCATCCAAGGCGCTCGCCAATCAGCCCCCATGACCGCAGGAGGACACACGACGTGAAAACAACAACCTTGCCCGGCACCAAGGCCCAGCAGATCATGGACCGCGATAGGGCGGTAGTTTCTACCTCCTACCCTCGAGCGGCTCCGTTCGTCATGGATCACGGCCTGGGTTCTGAGGTATGGGACGTGGACGGCAATCGGTTCATCGATCTCGCCGCCGGGATCGGCGTGTGCTCGACCGGGCATTCCCACCCTGAGGTGGTGAAGGCCATTAAGCGCCAGGCGGATCGTTTCCTGCATATCAGCTCCGATTTCTACCATCCCGTCTGGGTGGAGCTCTCCGAGCGCCTGGCCAGCATTGCCCCCTACAGTGAACCGGCCAGGGTGTTCCTGGCCAATTCCGGCACCGAGGCCGTTGAGGCCGCGATCAAGCTCGCCAGGCATCACACCGGTCGCCAGGGATTCATCGGCTTCTATGGCGGTTTCCACGGGCGGACGATGGGCTCGCTGGCCTTCACGGCCAGCAAACCGGTCTATCGCCGTGGGTTTCTGCCTTTGATGGCTGGCGTGAGCCACGTGCCCTATCCCAATGCCTACCGGCCGGTTCTGGACGCCCGCGGAGGCGACTACGGCGAGGCGGTGGTGCGCTTCATCGAAGAGGTGATCCTAACCACCGTGCTCCCGCCCGAGGACTGCGCCGGCGTGCTGGTAGAGCCCATCCAGGGCGAAGGCGGCTGCATTGTACCCACCGATGGTTTCTTTCCTGCGTTGCGCCGGTTGTGCGACAAGTACGGCATTCTGCTGATCGCCGACGAGGTGCAGTCGGGTGTCGGGCGCACCGGCAAGTGGTGGGCGATCGAGAACTGGGGCGTAGAACCCGACATCGTGTGTTTCGCCAAGGGCATCGCCTCCGGAATTCCCCTGGGCGGAATCCTGGCTCGTGCCAGCGTGATGGATTGGCCGGTCGGCGCCCACGGTAACACCTTTGGCGGCAACCCGATCGCCTGCAGCGCAGCGGTGGCCACCTTGAGCCTGGTGGGCGACGGCATGATGCACAATGCCCGCGAGATGGGCGAGTTCGCCATGGACGCGTTGGCGGAGATCCAGACCCGGCACAAGAGCATCGGCCAGGTGCGCGGCAAAGGACTGATGTTAGGCGTCGAATTCGTTGTCGATCGGCAGAACAAGCGCCCGGCCCGCAAGCTGCGCGAGCGCATCATCCAGAGGGCTTTCTCGCACGGCCTGCTCCTGCTCGGCTGCGGAGAGAATTCCATCCGCCTGGCGCCGCCGCTGAACATCGAGCGCAACCTCTTGGACGAAGGACTGCAGATCATGCAAGCATCCATCGCGGAGGCGGAGTCCCAGGGGATCGACTAGCCCCATGCTCCCTGACTTGAGGGTCCGCCAGCGGGACTACCTGCTGGATGTCTCGCGCGCGCTCACCGAAGAACTCGACCTGGACAAGGTGCTGGCCCGCATCGTCCGCCTGGCCGCGGAACTGCTGGCCAGTTCAGCCGGCCTGATCGCCCTGCGCGAACCCGGCGGGGGCTGGCGGGTGGCCTCCACTTACGGCATCCGAAGCGAATTCCAGGCCTTTCTCGATCCGCTGCTGGCGGATATCCCCGACCACGGCGACCCGGCCCGATTCGCGCTGCCGGAGGTCAGCCGGCGCCTGCAGCGCATCACCCAGGCCGCCTCCATGGGCCTGCTGACGGGGGTCGGTCTGCCGATGATCGCCCGCGACGAAGTGGTGGGGGTGATCTTCTCCTTTCGCTCCTACCGCGGCCGGTTCTCGGTGGAAGACCGGACCCTGCTGGGGGCCTTCGCCTCCCAGGCGGCCATCGCGGTCTCCAACGCCCGCCTGTATACCGAAGTGGCGGATCAGAAGCGCCACCTGGATGCGGTGCTCGAATCCTCGGCCGATGGGATCTTCATCCTGAACCCCAGCTACCACTTCACCCGTTTCAATCGGGCCTGTACCCGCCTGACTGGCTACCCCACGGAGCAGGTCGAGGGTCGTCCCCATGGCGAGGTTATTCGTTGGCGAAAGCTGCAGCCAGGGATGACCTTCGAGGAGGCCGAGGCCGGCGGCTGGCCGCTTTCTCCCCGGGCTTCGCTTTACGTGGAAGGCGATCTGATCAAGCAAACCGGGGATAGCGTCAGTGTGGGCATCACCTATGCGCCCACCTTCTCGGAGGATGGCCAGCTGCTCAGCGTGGTGGCTAATATGCGCGACATCAGCCGGTTCCGTGAGGCGGATGAACTGAAGGCCACTTTCATTTCGGTCATCAGCCACGAGCTGCGCACACCGGTGGCCCTGATCAAGGGCTACGTGGGGACGCTGCGCCGCGAGGATGCGCAGTGGGACCGGGCCGTGGTCCAGAACAGCCTGGCGGTGATCGAGGAGGAGGCGGACCACCTGGCGAAGCTGATCGACGACTTGCTGGAGGCCTCCCGGCTGCAGTCCGGCGCCCTGGCACTCAGCTTCTCTGAGGTGGATCTGGCCCGGCTGGCCAACGAACAAGCCGAACGGTTCAGGACCCAGTCGGAAAAGCACCGCTTCCTGGTCGCCTTCCCGTCCGATTTCCCGGTCATCCTTGGAGACGAGCAGCGGCTGACCCAGGTGGTGAGCAACCTGTTCTCCAACGCGGTCAAATATGCCAGGGACGGCGGCGATATTGAAATCAGCGGCCGGGTACGGGGCGGGGAGGTGATGATTTGCGTGAGCGACCAGGGTCCCGGGATCTCCCCCGAGGACAGCGCCCGCATCTTCGAGCGCTTCTACCGGTCCGCCGAGGCCTCCAGGTCCACCCAGGGCGCCGGGCTGGGCCTGTTCCTGGCAAAGGCGGTGGTGGAAGCCCATGGGGGACGGATCTGGGTGGATCAGGCCGTCGAGCGCGGCGCACGCATCTGCTTCTCCTTGCCCAGGCCCGCACTCTGATGGACGCCCAGCCCCACCCGAGGCCGCGCCAGTGAGCCAACGCGCCGCCCAGATCGCATGCCCCAACTGCCGATCGCCGCTGCAGGTCGCTCTCACCCAGCTGGTGGACGCGCACATCGATCCAGGAGCCAAGTCGCGACTGCTCTCCGGCAGTCTGAACTTCGTGCGCTGTCCCGTGTGCGGCTATCAGGGGCAGCTGGCGACCCCGCTGGTCTATCACGATGCCGGCAAGGAGTTGCTGCTCACTTACATGCCGGTTGAGCTGTCGCTGCCCAAGGACGAGCAAGAGCGAGTCCTGGGCCGGCTGATCAATCAGGCGATCGATCGCCTTCCGGCGGAGCAGCGCAAGGGCTACCTGCTGCAGCCGCAGGCCGTACTGACCCTGCAGGGGTTGGTGGAGCGGGTGCTGCAGGCCGACGGAATCACCCGGGAGGAACTGGAGGCCCAGCGGGCCAAACTGCGGCTGTTCGAGGAGCTGCTGCGGATTCCGCCGGAAGGTGTGCCCGCCTTCGCGGCCCAGCACGATCAACAGCTGGACGCCGGATTCTTCCAGCTGGCCAGCCTGAGCCTGGGGTCCACACCGGACCAGCGCGCCCGCGAGGCCGGAGGCAGCCGGCTGGATCAGGCCCTGCAGTTGACCTCCTATGGGAAGCAGCTGCAGGCGCGCGAGGCCGAGCTGCGGGCGGCCGCCGAGAGCCTGCAGCAGTTGGGCGAAGGACTTACGCGGGAGAAGCTGCTCGACCTCTTCGTGCAGGCCCCCAGCGCCGGGCGAGTTCAGGCCCTGGGCAGCCTGGCCCGCCCGGGTCTGGACTATGGTTTCTTCCAGGCCTTGTCGGAGCGGATCTCCTCCGCCAAGGGGGAGGAGAGCGAGCGATTGACGGCGCTGCGATCGCGGCTGCTGGAGTTGACCGAGGAGATCGACAAGGCGCAGCAGGCCCGAGTCGAACGATCGGCGGCGCTGCTCGAATCGCTGCTGGACTCAGCCGACCTGGAACAGGCCGTCCAGGCCGCCCTGCCCTGGATTGACGAGTTGTTCTTGAGCATCCTGCAGGCCAACCTGCGGGCGGCCCGGGAGTCAAACGATGAACGGATCTACAGCCGGCTGAAGGAAATCGAAGCCGGCATCAACCGGGCGATTCTCGAGTCCCTTCCCCCCGGCCTGCGCGTCGCCCAGCAGGCCCTGCAGATCGACAACCTGGCCGAGGCCGAGCGCTTCCTGGAGCAATCGGCCGCCCAGGTGGATGAAGACACCCTCTCGGCGCTCATCTCCGCCGCACAGCGGCTGGAGAGCCAGGAAGATGCCCAGGCGGCGGAGCGGCTGCGCCGGCTGCATCGCGTGGCGCTGCGGCACTCTATGCGCTCCAAACTGGCCGGCTAACGGCCCAGCAGGGCCAGTAGCCCGGCCTCGTCCAGCGTCGGTATCCCGAGTTCCTGGGCCGTCTCCAGCTTGGAGCCGGCACTCTTCCCCACCACCACATAGTCGGTCTTGGCGCTCACGCTGCCGGTGACCTTCCCTCCGGCGAGCTGGATCATCTCCTTGGCTTGGTCCCGGCTAAGGGTGGGCAGGGTACCGGTGATCACGAAGGTCTTCCCGACCAGCGGCCCCTGCACCTGGGAGGCTGATTCTTGCTGTGGCCACACTCCGGCCTTGCGCAGCTTGTCCAGCAGCCGGCGATTCCGCCGCTGTCCGATCCAGTCCACCACCGCCTGGGCGATATTGGGCCCAATGCCCTCCAACCCTTGCAGGTCGTCCAGGGTGGCTGCGGCCAGGCCATCCAGGTTTTTGAATCGGCGGGCCAGATCGGCGGCGACCGTCTCCCCCACCCCGCGGATTCCCAGGGCCGTGACCAGCCGGGCCAGCGGACGGTCCTTGGTGGCCCGGATTCCCTCCAGCAGCTTCTCCGCTTTGCGTTCGGCGAAGCCTTCCAACTGCAGCAAGTCAGCCTGCTTCAAGTAGTACACGTCCCCCACGTCTTGAACCAGCCCGGCGGCAACCAGTTGCTCCGCCACCTTGATCCCCAGGCCTTCGACGTCCATCGCGCCCCGCGAGGCGAAATGCTCCAGGTTGCGCACCAACTGGGCCGGGCAGGAGGCATTGACGCAGAAGATGGCCACCTCGCCCTCCACTTGCTCCAGCGGCTCTTGGCAGACCGGGCAACTGGTCGGAAGCTTGAACCGCCGCAGGCGGCTCGTTCGCGCCTCCAGAATCGGCCCGATAACGTACGGGATCACCTCCCCGGCCCGCTTCACCAGCACCCGGTCGCCCACCCGGATGTCCTTCTCGCGGATGAAATCAAAATTGTGCAGGGTGGCCTGCTTGACCGTCACCCCGCCCACCTCAACCGGCTCCAGTACCGCGTAGGGGGTGATCACGCCGGTGCGGCCGACGTTGATGCCGATGTCGAGCAGCTTGGTGGAGACTTCCTGGGAGGGCAGCTTGTACGCAATCGCGCCGCGCGGATCCTTTCCCACGGTCCCCAGGGATTGGGCCAGGGTCAGGTCGTCGATTTTGATAACGATCCCATCCATGTCGTAGGGGAACTGCTGCCGCCGGGCGGCCAGCGCCTCGGCGCCGGCCAGCGCCTCCTCGATGTTCTCACACAAGCGGGTGCTCTCCTCCACCGGGAATCCCAACTCTCTGAGCAGCGTCAGCGCTTGCCACTGGCGGGCGATCGGCGGGCCGGCGGCCTCCATGATGGAATAACACACCAGCCGGATCGGGAGCGAGGCGGTGACGGCTGGATCCAGCGTTCGCACCGCGCCGGAGGCCGTGTTGCGCGGATTGACGTAGGATCGCGTACCCTCGGCGGCCGCCCGGCGATTGAGCTCTTCGAAATCCTTGCGGAAGATGATGGCTTCCCCTCGCACAACCAGTCGGCCGGGCGCCTTCACGCCGTTATCCTGCACCGGAACGCGCAGCGGGGCCGAGCGCACCGTGCGCAGGTTGGCGGTGATGTCCTCGCCCACTTCGCCGTTGCCCCGGGTGGCCCCACGCACGAAGAACCCGCCCTCGTAGTGCATCACGACCGTCAGGCCATCCAGCTTGGGTTCCACCACAAAGGCGGCCGCCTCGACCCGGGCATCCAGTTTGCGCAGGCGCTCGTACCAGGCGCGCACGTCATCCAGGCTAAAGGCGTTGCCCAGGCTGAGCACCGGCTGCGGATGCGGCACCCGCACCCGCCCCTCTGCCACTTCCCCTCCCACTCTCTGGGTGGGCGAATCCGGGGTGAGCAGCTCCGGGTGGGCCCGCTCCAGGTCGGTCAGCTCACGCAGCAGCCGGTCGTACTCGGCGTCGCTGATCACCGGCGCATCCAGCACGTGATAGCGATAGTTGTGGTAGTTGATCTGGTCGCGCAGTTCGCGAGCCCGTCGGGCGAACGACCGGTCAGTCATCCTCCCTCCTCACCTTATGACTTACTCTGCTCTCAACCCGCCAGCAAGGCGGCTGCCGCTGCAAAGCCGATTCCGATCCAGGCCCCGGCCCAGACGTCCAGCGGATAGTGGGCGCCCAGCCGCACCCGCCCAAGGCTGACCAGGACCGCGGCCCCCCAGACCGACAGCCTGACCAGCAGCGGCGCCTCCGGCAATGTCATTTCCAGGGCGCAGACGATAAACCAGACCCGCATCGCATCGCCGCTGGGGAAGCTGGTGTCCTGTGGCGCCGGCGACTGCCGCAGCCGGATATCCGGCAGCCGGCTGAACGGGCGGGGCCTGCGGATCAGAGACTTGCAGAGCCGCTCCAACAACGCCGCGCCTGCCGCACCGGCGGCCAGCCACAGCCCACTGCGCAGATCAGCGACGAGAAATACCCCGAGCGCTCCCAGCCAGGCCCACTTGGTGCCCAGCGGGCGAAGGCCGGCCAGCAGCCGATCCAACATGGCCGGCAAGGGAGCCCGGTTCCAGGCCACCGCCGCCCGGTCCTCCAACACGGCGATCTGCGGCAGTCGCCACGAAAGCCCGGTGGCCACGCCCAACACGGCCACGGCCGGCAGGATCACCTACTTGGCACCGGCCGGCTGCCAGACCGGGTGGAACATGTGCCATTCCTGCGGCCGGCTGCGGATGAACCCTTCCATTACGCGGATTGCAGACTGGGCCAGTTCCCGGGAGGCCGTCATCTCATCCTTGTTGCGGTCTGGTTCGAGCCGCCCGCCGAATAGGGCCCGGTAGCGGTCCTTGCCCTCCGATCGCGGGCAGCCGACCAGCACCGGAGCGCCGGTCCGCCATGCCAATCGGGCATGGCCCACCGGCAAGCGGGCCGGCCGGCCGAAGAACTCCAGCAGCTCGCCTGCCGGATCGGCCCGGTCTACGGCGGTCACGACCATGCCGCCATTTCGCAGGTGCCCGATGGCCGTGCGGAGCGAGCCGAAGTCGATGGGCGTCAGCCGCAGCCCAAAGCGTAGCCGAATGCGGTTCTGCGCCGAGTAGCTGCCCGTGGGTTGAGCATAGGAGAGCACCTGCACCGGATAATCCAGGCCTCCCAGCATCAAGAGCAGATGGTCGAATCCGGCCGTGTGGGTGCCAGCGAAGATGAGGCCCCTGCCTTCCCGTAGCACGGCCAGGGCCTGGTCCTCCAGGGCCGGCTCCATGATGGCCGCCTTGCGCAGCTCACCCTGGCCCTTGCGCATCACACTGAAGAGCGACAGGTAGCTGCTGGCGGTTCCCTGGATCACTTGCTCGACCGCCGCATCCAGCGCCGGATCCTCCGGGGGAAGGCCCCGGATCACCGCCTGATTGGCCCGCACTGCCTGGATCAGCGGGCTGTCGTGCTGGCCGGCAATGCGAGCGGCCAGGCGCTCGGCCAGGCTCTCCGCCAGGTTGCGCGGCAGCACCCGAGCCAAAGAGATGCCGGCCGCCGGGCCCCAGCGGCTGTTGACGAAACCGACCAGGCTCATGGGGTTTCGGAGGATGGACCTCTTCGATACTGCCTGAGCTCGCGCCCGATCGGCGCTGCCACCACGGGAATCCCCCGAACGATGCACAGGGCCACCGCCACCCAGGCGATCGTCTGGGAGGTGGTCAGGACCGGCCCGGCCAGCCTTGCGGCAGTACCGCCCGGCGGGTAGCCGGCCAGCGCCACGGCCAGGGTGAGCCCGCAGAAGGCCAGCACCTTGGCGATGCTGTAGCCCGAGCGCATCCAGGGCGAGCCCACCAGGAACCGCGCCAGCGCAGAGCGATGCTGCTGAAAGGGGGCCTGCCCTTGCTGCACCCCGATGCTGCGCAGCGCGTCGGTCAGGGTGGTGCGGGTGATCACGATGATGGGGATGGCAACCGGGATGGCCCCCAGATCCGCCAACGCCACCCACAGAACCAACTCGTAGACCCGGTCGGCGGCGATGTCGAGCACGCTTCCGATCAGGCTGGACTTCTGCCGGCGCCGGGCGATGGCTCCGTCCACCGTGTCCAACAGGATGGCGATGAAGAGATACGGTACCGAGGCCAGGCGCACCGCCGGCCCCCCCAGATACAACATGAGCACGAACCCCACCAGGAGCGGGATTCGGCTGATGGTGATGAAGTTGGCCACAGCCCTCTCCCTTATCCCCGCCCGATTCTAACCCACTGCCTTCCCGGCGCGCGGCCAGGCTGGGAGCATGGAACGGGGGCGGCCATTTGGCCGCCCCCGGTGTCGCAACTCGAGATCTGGCGCCCCTAGAACAGGCCGAGGATCTTGCCGGTCTCCAGATCCAGATCGATATTCATGTAGGCGGGGAAGGTGGCCAGGCCTGGCATGGTGCTCATCTGTCCGATCAGCGGATAGATGAACCCGGCTCCCACGCTGGCGCGCACCTCCCGAATTGGCAGGGTATATCCCTTGGGAACGCCTTTCAGGCTCGGATCGTGACTCAGGCTCAAGTGGGTCTTGGCCATGTTGATCGGCAGCTTGCCGAAGCCCGCCCGCTCGTAGTTGGCGATCTGCTGCTCGGCCAGCGGCTCGTAGCTCACCCCGTCGGCACCGTAGATCTTGGTGGCGATCGTCTCGATTTTCTTCTTGATGGGCCAGTCCAGCGGATAGAGGAACTCGAAGTTGCTGGGCTGCTTGCAGGCCGCCACCACCGCCTCCGCCAGCGCGGCCGCCCCCTTCCCCGCGTCCGCCCAGTGGGTGGAGAGCACCGCATCGAAGGCCCCTTGCCCGCGGGCGTAGTCCCGCACCATTTCCATCTCGGCCGGGGTGTCGTCCTTGAACCCGTTGACCGCCACCACCACCGGGATGCCAAACTTCAGGGCATTCTTGATGTGAACGCCCAGATTCGGCAGCCCGGTCTCCAGCAGCTTCAGGTTTTCCTGAGTGTAGGCCTTGTCGAGCGGCGCCCCCGGGGTGACCTTGGGGCCGCCGCCGTGCATCTTGAGCGCCCGCACGGTGGCGACCAGCACCACCGCATTCGGAATCAGGCCGGAGTAGCGGCATTTGACGTCGAAGAATTTCTCCATGCCGATGTCGGCGCCGAACCCGCTCTCCGTGATGACGTAGTCGGCCAACCTGAGGGCGATCTGGTCGGCGACGATGGAGGAGTTGCCGTGAGCGACGTTGGCGAACGGCCCGGCGTGGACGAAGGCGGGCGTGCCCTCCAGGGTCTGCATCAGGGTCGGCATGATGGCGTCCTTCATCAGGACGGTCAACGCGCCGGCCACGCCGAGATCTTCCGCCGTGACGGCTTCGCCGCGGGTGTTGGTGCCGAACACGATGCGGCCCAGCCGCTCA
>Ga0184616_10000148_pt1 | contig 13204 bp, 25 predicted proteins | sample PLM4_90_coex_FD_133145 | JGI IMG/M metagenome (GOLD analysis project Ga0184616, IMG submission 133145) | Groundwater sediment microbial communities from an aquifer in East River, Colorado, USA - PLM4_90_coex | ecosystem: Environmental > Terrestrial > Soil > Riparian zone | place: USA: East...
CCTTTTTGCAGATGTTTAGCGGTCGAAAACAGAGCTCGAAGAACATACTCCTCGTTTAATCGATCCCGTAGTTCGTTAAGATCCACGATTGTCATTGCTGACCTCCATTTTTTAATCAAGGACTTTTCCCTAAAAATTACCGGATCAAACCTCATGACAGCGGTAGTTTGCTGGCGTGAGGTTTGAGGTCGTGCGGAGGCGGGGGTTTAATCCCCCGCCTGAGCCACCCGCGTTTCGCGGATTCGTGCGCTTAGAGGCGCACGACGGATATTGTCTGGTCGTGTCTTGAGCTTAGGTAAGTCGGTATAGAGCGGTGAGACCCAGGGTAGTTTTATGGAAGGTGGGCTTTAGTCTTGTCCCGGAGACAATGGTCCGCACGCCGGGCGGCGTGTTTTTGGAGGTTGTTAATCAGGCACGAAGAGCTCACCTATCTGATCCTGTATTGCCTGCCAGCCCGGGAAAAGCTCTTCAACCTTCTCAAATGCTATACGCGGGAAAGAGTGCATCCACTCTATTCCGATCGCTCGGCCGGCCGCCACAAATTCGGAGACCTTTGGCGAGTCGCCGGTGCGACGCTCAAAGGCTCCCACCCAGTCGGCAAAGGCCTCGATGGTTTTCTCGGGCGTGTCGGGCGGAATGAGCTGAATGGATTCCGTCATCTGTTGAGCTACGTTCGCGTAAGCTGTTCTCCCTACCCTTATTTCTCCGTCGTCTGAAAGGAGCGAGAGCATCGTCTCATGGAAATCAACGGCGCTCCAAGCGCCGATCATGCCCTCATAGTCCCGCTGGTAGCGCAAGCAATAAGTTTGCAGGGAGTCCTTAATCATCGGCGCATAGGTGTAAAGGAGCTCCTCGGCCGTGGCCTCGTGTACGTCCAGGTGAGGCCACTTCTGGGGTTCGTCAGGGTCGATTCTCTGGTCCTCAAGTATGTCTCTGGTTATGTCGTTGTCGATCGAAGGCGCTGGTATTTTTAACGATCGAAGGGGTGGTAACTTTGTTAACGGGTCTTCTTGTGCCCACCATGGCCCAAGCGCCTGGGCGGCGGTGTTTGCGGCGATGTAAGCGCGCGTGTGAAAATCCCTGGGCACGTCGTCCTTGAAGGTCGAGAGCAGCCAGGATCCACGGATCGCGCGGAATTGCTCGGCGATAAATCCTTCTGCGATGCGGTATTTTTGAACCAGGGAGTCCGTGTCCTTGATAAAGTATTTATTGACCCACGTTGGAAAATCTTGAGAGGAGACGATCGGGGCCCCGGAGGATTTAAAAAAATATTTCTCGATGAATTTTGAGATGTCCGATGCTTCGGGAATAGGGGCTCCCGGAGCGTGGAAGAAATACTTTTCCAGGATGGGTGCGAGCTCCATATACCGAAGTACGGAGCCCCCAGCATTTTTGGGGAAATATTTATCCGTAAAGCTAATGACGTCCACGGTGGCGCCTACTATGCCGCCAAGGCAAAGTCCAACGCCAAAGAGCTGGTCGGTTGTTTGTAGTATTTCCAGAACCTCGCCAACGGTGGCCCAGGAACGCCGCATTTTTCTGGCCCTGGCCAGCGCGGCCTTGCGGTGAAATGGGTTTTTGTTTGCCAGGTCCATATTCTTGCAACTCATTGGATTGCCCGCAAACCGCAACCAGGTGAAGGTATTGCCTAGGTTGAGTATGTCAGCGCCCAACAATGGCCAGCCGAAAACGGAGACAGCCTTCCCAAGTAGCCTTGGGGCCCACTTGGCGGCCCAGCGGCCGAGGACCGCAACCGTTACAAGTGCATCCTCTGCGTTATCAAGCGAATTTTGTATTGCGCCGATGTTGCGCATCCATTTAGGGGTTGGACTGGCGAGACTCTTTAAAAATCTGTATTTTCTTTGAGTGAGCATTTGGAGCTGATCGTTATTTAAAGGAGAAGGCAGCTTCCTTTTTTTTGCGAACCTATGGGCCGCCATTTCTTCAACGGAGATTTTTGGCGGTATTTTCCAGTGGACGATATCTTGAAAACCGGGGACGTTGACTTTAGTTCCGTACTGGGCCTGGTAGTTAAAGCGCATCGTTTCAAATTCGTCATCCGTGAATTTGGGAAACTTAAAAGGTGATTCAATCCATGACCGGCCGGTGTAGTCGGTCCTGGTCCTCTCGAGCTCGGCCTGATAAGAGGGCACCTGGCGTATTGCGGTGTAGTAAGGGTCTTTCCCGTAAGCGTAGGCGCGCAGAAGGTCTTCTTTTAAACTCATTCTAATCCCCCGAAAATGTTTTTTTGTGATTTTAGCACAATTATAGGGAAAGTGTGACACCAGGGCCACACGTAGGGGGTCTATTTCATGCGATCGCGGTCTGGGGAGGTATCTTGATAGGGGGGTCGAGCTTTATAATTGTGACCGAGTAGTGTTTCAAAATCCTCTCTAGGTCAGCATCGAGGTAGTAGCAAAGCAAGACCATTTTAAAGGGTTTCTTTATTTTTGGATCTTGCCTCCAAAGGAAGGGGTAAGAAATACACTGGCCGACTGCCCTAATGTAAGGAGCTGAAGCCACCTCAATAATCCAGATCTCCTTTTTCTTTTCGGCGATTACGTCGATTCTCTTAGCGGTGGAGGCGTACCAGCATTTTGCTATGGCCAGGTCCCCTACGATTTTAGAGATGTCCGGCCCGCCGACTCGGACGTTGTAGTAAAACCGCTCGAAATTCGATGCGTACCGATCGAGGAATAGGTGCCACAAAGGCACATCTGCCGGAAGCATCTGTTGAGGATCTCCCCTCCAGGTTAGGGCGTAGGGTTGTCCGAGGTCTGTTGGCATCGAGGGCAATTTCCTTTTATAAATTCCACCGTGGTTTCAATCCGGGTGAGCCTGGTTGCGATGTGAATAAGCCCAGCAACCAGGGCGACGACGTTGGAGAGTGCGAATCCGGCGATTAGGATCCAGGCTTCGTGTGTCATTTAGTGTACCCCCATCATGGGTAGGTGATCGATTCTTGCGGTCGGAGTCCAGATTAAAGAGAACTCATCAAGCGCAAGCTCTTCATCGAGTATGTAGAGGTTGTTGATTGTTAGTTGCAGAAGACTGCTGGCCTGGTCCCATGCGGCGGGGATGTCGGCGTTGACGTACCATGAATCCCAAAATCCGGGTCCGGATGGAGGAGTAAACGAGTCAGTGATCGAGAGCGAGCCATCAGTAAGAAGCGAATCGACGCGAGGCCAGCCGAATCCAGAGGTGAGGATATACGTTTTGTAGCGAAGGACGTGGAGCTGACCAGGCTTTGGTTTTATAGCTGGGTAAGCCAGGGAGATTGTTTTGGTGGTGGGCCCGGGTGGTAGCAGGATTCTGATATTGCCCTGCTTTCCTGAGAGGGTGCCTTCGTCCCAGGTGAAATCTCCGGTCCAGTTTCCGGATCCGGTCGTAAATGTTCTATCGTTTTGGAGAGGGATGGTTTCCGGCATTTTAGTTTAAGTTTCACTCTCAAGGTAGTATGTAACGAATCCTCCTACGGTAACGCCATTGCCGTCAGAGGTTATAGTAAAGCCGCTCACGCCGCAAGGCGCTGGGGAATCGCCCATGGCGATGACCATGCCGCTCGGCTGAACGCCCCCACCAAGGTACATGGGGCCGGAAGAGCCGAATACGCCAAACCCGAAAGAGATATTAGTCTCATCGGAAACGACCAGAACGATAGTAGCGATAAAAAGGGTGAAGCGGCCGGGGGTGGCGACGACCACCTGTGTGCCTGCTGTAGAGAGGGAAATTGCTGCCGTCTGAAGTCTCTTCCACCACTTAGGGTATGGGGTGCGGGTAATTATAAGAGAGGCAGCAACGGACGGGTAAGTAGGTGCAGCCGTGATTTTCTGTTCGGCTATTTTTATGGTTTCGGCAACAACCTTAACTTTCGCGATTATTTTGTCATCGGGTGGGTCGGGTAATTCACTGAGGCGGGTAAGCCAATTATTAGGATCCTGAATGAGGGCTTGAGCGTTCTTAGGGGCCGAGATAACCCAGGACTTAAAATTTCCTCCGAGGGTTGTTTTTGGCGAAAGCTGGTCCGTTGTCTTGCCGTCACGAAGGTCTTTGACCTGGGTGGCGATGTCGGTTAAATCAGCCTTGGTAAGACCGGGGTGTTCCGTGATCCAGGTGGCGAAAGCGGATACTGCTTCTGATTGTTGGGTAAGTTCTTCTTGGGTTGCCACTAAGCCCCCTCGAGGGGCTCCGGGGCCGGGCGGGAGTCGGTGATGACGGGGGTAAATGAAAAAGCGCGGACCATAATTTAACCCTGAAGGGTTGATTTAGCAAAGACCTGAATTCTGTTATTTCCGTAATCAGCAACATAGAAGGCCCTTGAGAAAGATGAGCTGCCGGACGGGGTATTAAACTGGCCGTCACCGGTACCGGAAGATCCCCACTTTCTTTTGTAGGTGCCGTCGAGTGAAAAGACCTGAATTCTATGGTTGCCACCGTCCGAAACAAAAGCTTCGCTGGCAAAAACGGAGATCCCGTATAACATGCCAAACTGGCCGTCACCCGTTCCGGCGGCGCCCCACTTTCTTTTGTAGGTGCCGTCGAGTGAAAAGACCTGGACTCTTTTGCCGATGAGTTCGCAAACAAAGACCTCGTCGGCGTATACCGATATGCCGAGCGGGTAGTTAAATTTTCCATCTGTGGTTCCGGCCGATCCCCACTTACGTTTGTAGGTTCCGTCCAGGGCAAACACCTGTATTCTATTATTTGAGGTATCTGCCACAAAGACCTCGTCGGCGTATACGGTAAGTCCGTACAAATTGCCAAACTGGCCGTCACCCGTTCCGGCGGGGCCCCACTTTCTTTTGTAGGTGCCGTCGAGTGAAAAGACCTGGACTCTTTTTCCGGTGACCTCGCAAACAAAGACTTCATCTGCGTAAACCGAAATTCCTGATGGGCTGCCAAACTGGCCGTCACCTGTCCCGGAAGATCCCCACTTTCTTTTGTAGGTGCCGTCGAGTGAAAAGACCTGAATTCTATGGTTGGAGGAGTCGCAGACGAAGATCTCATCTTTATAAACGAAAATTCCGAAAGGGGCGTTAAAGAGGCCATCGGTGGATCCCAGGGATCCCCACCTTTTCCTAAAACTTTCAAGGCGCTTTTTTAAGGCGCCTATCTCATTGGAAAGCATTTGTGGCATGGATTAGTCAACCTCCCAGAGATACCCTTCATAAGCCATGCGGAGGATATCGCCTGCGGTGCAGCCGGTTAGGCGGGCCCGTAATTTTTTCCCGGCCGGGATGAGGAATTTTGATCTTGTCCAGTAGATATTGTTGGCTGCGGGGCTGTCTTCTTCCTCCTTTTGATAAAAGGACATGCCGTCGGTTACCCCGATCACAAGACGTGTATACGCCGTAGTGCGGTTCTCAACCGCGACATGCCTGACTTCTAGGACGTGCCCGGGCTCGACCTGCGGGGACTCCAGATCGTCCGTCGTCCCCGCAGCATAACCTTTCAGCACCTCGTCGGTGATGATCTGCCTTAGTTTCACGGTATCACCTCCGAAAGGTTAGGGTTAATAAGGCCTCAGTTGCTGTAAAAGAATCTCGGCCGCATACGTAGAGCCGGCCGCCTGGCTGAGCAGATCGAGGCGTAGGTTTCTCAATCCCATCGGATCGAACCAGTCATCGGGATCCATTTCATTCCCCATGGGGATTGAGAGGCACCCGTTGGGAGAAAAGCCCTTTACCAGTCCATTGACGTTGTTAGCTGCGGAGCCAATGAGCTTCATCCGGCCGCCATCGCCGTCATAGAAGGTATGATATCCGCCTGCCGCTTCGGCCCAGGCATTAAGAACGCCCTGAGTCCGTTCGGTAGGAGTGCAATGAATCGTGGTCTGAGAGGTCGTCGATGCGGCGTAAAACCCCTCGAGGTATTCCAGGTTTTCGTCGGTGTACATCCGTATCAGCTCGAACCAGTTGAGGTCAAAAACGACCCGCTTGTCGTTGTCCTCGGAGAGCTTGATGTTGTTCATGATCGACCCTGGCTCGGTTCCCGCGACCAGGGCCTTGATGATAAGCTTGCGGATTTTCTGATCCGTGGGTAGGTCAGTATACTCATGACTTGCTGAGCCCATCGTGTACTGCTTGATGCGCTTGGAGACGAGCATGCCGAAGGGAGAGATAGCTTTCTCATCGAATACGGAGGCCATGACCTGCAGCTTGGAATTGTCCGGAGCGACGCCGCCGGCGTCCTGATCCGTTTCGATTTTGAGCTGAAGATTATTGAACTGCTTCGGATCGAGAGCCAATTCAGGATCCCACAGATAACGGCCGAAATCGAGCTTGAAGGTGACATGGAACCACATGTCATTTAGGAAGGGCAGCCAGTCTGAGGGAACCTTCTTGGTGTTGAAAAACTGCATGGCGTACGCCTCGAGGCCATCCATGGAAAGGAGAATATCAGAGCCATCGCTGAGCTCGATTTTCTTTATTCCCTTGGCTGGGTGGCCTGACGTAGAGGTGGATCCGGTGTTCTGTCCTTCGAACTCAACCAGGATTCTGGAGATTGGATCGGCGAGGTTGATGTCAATCAACTCCGTCGCGTCGGCGGTGTATGATTTCTGAGCGAACAGCTTGGTTGTACGATAATTTGCCATAGAATTAAACCTCCTTCTTTTGGGTTAAGGTTTTTGTTATGCGTGGTTAGGACTGGTTGGGAAGGCTTAACCCATCTTCTTTTTACGCAGCGCCTGGCTGATCGTCTTCACCCGGTCGAGGTTTCGGAGATCTCCCCTGGGGAATCGAACGGGAAGATTCGTTGCCTTGATCACGTCCGCGTACGGGGCGAAAGCCGTGCCGTAATCGGCGGCGCCTACTACGACACCTTCTGCGAATCTGCCGGGTCCTTTCCGTGTGGCTCTGTCCTGCCATTTTGCGGTCCCTGCCTTATTGATTCCCTTGGCGTAAGAGTCGGCCTGTCCAGCGGCCAGCATGGCCGCCTTGTGGCTCTCCTTTGCCGCACTTGCGGCCTGAGCCCAGTCCCGTTTCGGGTTCTTGATGCCGAGGGTATAGTCCTCGGTCCGCCCCGGTGTAACGCGACCCCACTTCTCCTGAATCGCACCAATGGATTTAATCTCTGCCATAACCTACCTCCTTATGTTCAAAAATGAACAGACATGTTCAATATTGTACACTTATTTAAAAAGGTGTCAAGAAAATAACAGTTGATTTATGTAAAAAATATTTATAGGATCTTAGTTTGGTAAAGAAAGGTGGTGAGGAGAATGGAAGAAGAGACCAAATGGAAAAAGAAGATTCGGGAGATTTTGCGTCGTGCAGAGCGATACGCGAATTCCAGGGTTGGTTGTGTACCGCACCGCAATGAGCTGTGGTGGTGGAGAAGAAGATGGGAAATGGAATATCGATGGAGACTGAAGGACTTGGTGAAGCTGGCGGGATTATAAAATCAAGGGGGTGAAAGCATGATTGAGAATCCGAACGGATGCGACCTCAACCGGCTAAGGCATAAGGCGCGCCAGGCGCTCTGGTTACTGGAGCATCTTTACGCGCTCGAGGACCAGCACCTGATTATAACGCACACCTTCGACGGGACGCACAAAGAAGGGAGCCTGCACTTCAAAAACCGGGCCTTCGACTGTCTCCCGCCCGTCCTGGAGCGGGCACTGATTTTAAAGCAAGTGAAGGTGATGATGGGTCCGGACTGGGACGTCATAGACGAAACAGATCACTGGCATGTCGAATATGACCCAAAGTAGAGGAAAGGAGGACGAATATGCCGCTTTGGTTTTGGTTCTGGATGACATTCGTTATTGGGTTTTTGGTAGGATATTCATTGAGGTTTAACCTGCGGGAAGATATTCGGAAACTGAAAGGGGGTGAAAAATGTTGAAAGCTGCGATTTTATGTATTGTGTTTTTGATGGTTTTTATTCTGTGGGTAGGCCTGGCTGGAGCTGGGCCGTTTCTGGCCTGCGATCTCCCGGATCCGGGCGTTACGATCGCCATGACCGAGGTAGAGATTACCAAGGTAATCGACGGAACGGTTACGGTAGTCTCCGGCCTGGTTTTACCCGAGGCCGTAGTCTTTAAGCTTCTGGACCTGGCCGGGATTCCTGCGGGGTCGTATAAGTTCCGGGCGCGGTGGGCCGACGCAACGGGTTTCTGGAGCGAGCAGAGCCTTTTTCTAACTGCCGGAAAACCGGCTCCGGCAGTTGGTTTGCGGGTTGTGCCGTAGGCCGGTGGATCTGCAACTAATGGTATTGAAAGGGGGATAACGATGTTTGTAGTGGTGGAGTTTGCCGTAGATGGAAAACCGATTAAGGCGACAGAGGCTGAAAACGCAGGGAAAGCGCTTAAAATGATTGAGGATCCCCTGGCCATTAATCAGATGGACACTTATAAAGTCCAGGAACCAGGAATGTGGGAGCTCATGTGGTGGAAAGCATATGGGACGGGAATGCCTATCTTTAACAATAAAACGCGAAGAAGAGGGTCAAATGTTAAGTCAAAAAGCGGAGATTATAGCGATAGTTTTCTTTAAAAACTGTTCTTGGCATGGGAAGAGATACTCTGAGATGGGAATGAAAAAGGCTCGTAAGTTATGCAAAAAGTGGTTTCACGTAGACCTCCCCGAGCGAACAGCAAGCCGGTGCATGCACGAATTGGTGGAAGAAAAGATTTTCGAGAGGCAGCGCCGCGCCCCACGAAGAGAACAAGGGCAGCTGAAAGCCAGAAGCTCCCTGACCTACTTAAAAGAAGGTGTGTTCAAGATGATGGGAAGGTTCAGGCCCCTGGTAGACGTTTTAAATCGGCTAGCCGATGCGCCAAAAGTGGCGTATAATCTTCTCAAAAGAAGAGACAAGCATCAACCCTTTGTGAATAACAAGGGAGTTGATGGTCTTGTCTCAGTCAAAAGGATGGATGCAGCAGTCTTTCCAACGGCATAAAAAACCGGCACCCGGCATGCCCTTTTTTTCCGCAATAAATCCGGCAATCCAAAAGAGTGGCAGTTAGGGGAAACGCAAAAAACAAGCCTTCCCCTATGGCTATCCGATATGTTTTTCAAAGCATAACAACGTTAAAAAATGAGGGTTAAAAGTCAATACCCTTTCCCTCGAGGTGAAGAAGCACCTCGGTTAGCCCGGCGCGCCTCCCCTCCTGGAAGCATCGGTTGAACGCTAGAAGCAGGATTTTATGAATCGCGTCCGATCTCCAGGAATCCATTTCCACACCGGAGTCAACCAGCACGGTCGAAATCTCACCCAGCGCTTGAGTCACAATATTTTCCATTCTTCTCACCTCCCCTTAGATTTTTTCCAACATACCAAACAGATATAACGGCCGTCGTAGTTTATGCCCGGCCTTTTTCCACATATTTCACAGGTTTTAATTTTAATTGCTTTTTTCATTCTTCTCCTTCCCCTTAAACCTGGGGGCCAGGTTTTTTTTGTTTTACCAAGGACTTTCACCCAACCATAAAGCGTAGCAAAGGGCATGCCAGCGGTCGTTCCATTACATGGCCATGGAATGGGGCTGGCGTGACGTTTGCGGTTGTAGTGGGGAATTGAAAGGGCCTCTCGTCATAGCAGCCCCCTGTGGAGTGTATTCCACGCTATAGCCAGGAACATTACTCCACAGGGGATTAAAATAAAACTTGACACCTTTTGAAAAAAATGTCTATTCTGAATTTGCTGGTTTCGGTCCAGTGGGTGGGTCGGTGGGAACTGAAGAAAATCATAGGAGGTGAATAAAAATGTATCATGCCTTTGTAAAAGCGAATCCCGGAGTCGGTTTCACGTGGATCATCAATATCCTAATTCAGATTTTTTCCACTATTCTGCCGGTGATTACGCCATCGCTGAAAAAGGAGCTCGAGGATTTTCTATTGGGGTTATATCAGAAAGCGAAGGAGACCCCGAACCCGTGGGATGACTTCCTGGTGAAGTTTTTACTCCGTATTCTAAATATTTCGATTCCGGGGGAGTGAAATGGAAAATCCACTTAAAACCTTTGGGGTGAAGGTGTTGAATTGTGGTGTTTGTGGTGTGAGGTACCCCATTGTAGAGTTTTATAAAATCGCGTCGGAAGTAGGGAAGCTGGGAGTGGAATTTCCTCAATACGCGGATTTGCTTATGTGTATACAATGCTGGAGGAAAGAACATCCAGGAAAAATGGGGGGTAAGGGATGAAAGCAAGGTCGGACCGCATCCAAGTTCTCGACATGAAAATGATCGACCGGCCGGTTAAGATTGCAAGAGAGACGATCGACCCGGAGCGGGTCCGGGAGCTGGCCGAAAGTATCCGTGAGAGCGGCCTCCAGCAGCCCATCAAGGTAAGGCCGGTCAACGGGAGATACGAAATTGTCTTTGGTGATCGCCGGTACCTGGCGCATAAGCTCCTGGATCTGAAAACGATCAAGGCCATCGTCACGGAAATGGACGATAAAGAAACCGCGATCGTCAGGGGAATGGAAAATCTTCAAAGGGAAAATTTAACGCCTTCAGAAGAGGCAAGGCATTATCGGGAGCTTAAAGAAGAGGGTGGAATGGGCGTTATGGAGATCGCTAAGCGGACGGGAAAATCTCCCCAGACCATTAAAAAGTATATGGACTTTGGACAGATACCAGAAGAATTTCGTGGGGCGGTAGATAAGAAAAAAATATCGATGGGTGCGCTTTTGACTTTGCGTGAGATTGGAGATGCGGATATTTTCAAGTACCATTTCGAGATGGCCGCTCAAAACGGGGTTACGGAGGCGGTTGCTCGTTTGTGGGTTGATGATCATTTTAAATCTCAGGCCGGAAAATATTATGAAGGAACAGGGAGTCTCCCCCCTGGCGGAATTGATAGCGTAGCCAAGCCGGTGTACATGACTTGTGAGTGCTGCCTGGGTGCGGTCGAAATGAAAGAAGTGAGGTCCGTGGTAGTTTGCATCCCGTGCCTGAAAAAAGTGAGGCATGCATGAGTAAAAAGATTTGCTCTTTTAGGTGGTGTATGGTGGGGGTATCGTCAAAAAGGGTGTGGGCCGGGGAAACGTGTTGTGCTGTTCATACTAAAAGGAAGCGGGAATTGAAAAATGCCGAACCCAGCCTACGTAAAAAGTGAGCCTGGAAAGTGGGCACGGGAAGGGGTGAGGGTTGCAAATATCGACGACCTAAATTTACTCGAGCACGAAGCTCAAGTTAAAATTTACCGGATCCTTGAGCTCATGGAGTGGCCTCAGCTTGTAGTTTTTCTTTATGATGGCTCGGACCGGCTGGTGGCGCCCTTTGTGATAGGAGTAAGTAGCGAGGGCAACCCCCTGCTTCGTGGGTATCAGCTCGAGGGAAACAGCCGAAGCGGTAAAGGGGAAGGGTGGAGAGTTTTTCAGATCCGCGAAATGGAAAAGCTGGAAAACTTTCAGGAGTTTTTCGACGCGGAAGATTTTGATTTTGATGAGTTCTACCCATGGATTTATAAAGTCTTTAAAATGCTAGAGGGAGGTTAAAAATCATGAAATATCCAGTATCTAAAATTGCGGAAAGAGCAGAGGAGTTAAGGAATAAGAGGGATGTTATAAACAGGAACACTGCAGAATATCGGCAGTTAACCATTAGGCAGAAGAAAGAAAGGGAAGAAATGAGTAAAAAACATAAGGGGTGGTAAAAGAAACTTATAGAAAAATTTCATTGATCTAAAAAGTATTTAAAATGCTTTGGGGAGGGGAGGGTGTAAAATGGCCAACAGCGCTCAGATTATGCTGCGGCGACAGTATGGCAACGATCAGAAAATGAGGATTTCAAAAAGAATAACCGATCTTAAAGAGCTAAACGCTAAGCAGAAGATTGAAAGGGACGATTTGTTTAAAAAGCATCGTCAGGAAGATGGCGACCTTTTGGAGCAATTCAAGCAAGACATGACTGATCTTTTGGAGAAGTTTAACGACGATTACGAAGGCGCGCAAACGTAAGAAAAGTGTCCTATTCAATTAAAAAACATGAAGTGGATCGCGTGATGAACGTTCTCGTAGCGATGGGCTGGACGCTCATCGAGGAGCGTTACGAAAACCGTGGCGTTACGATTTTGGTGCACAAAGAGCTTTCCGAAGAGCTATTGAAAGCCGCAGGCGAACTGGAAAAAGGATCCGGTCCACAATAAAAGAATTGCAAAACGCCAACACTCCCGGCGTTTTCAAGAGCGAGTCTTCGGGGATCTTCGGCGAACCGACGCTCGCTCTTTTTTTTGTCCTGTCCCCATTCCATGGACGTGTAACGGTGTTTTGTCCCGTCCTAAAATCCCCGCCGAAAACGTCTTCCCCCATTTTTTCAACTCCCCCGACGAGGAGGGTGGCAAGAGTCCCCCCGTTTCAGGGGGAGCAACTGCGCGCAAAATTTGCGCGCGTCTTGTTGCGACCCCCGAGGGAGCCGCAGGCGACCGAAGCCGTAACCGAGGGCGGCCCTCGGTTACGGGGGAACGGGGGGACTCTTGCCACCCGGAGCGGCAGGAGCCGCGACATAGGACGGCGTGAGCCGTCCGGCGTCTATAGAAAAAGAAAAAATGGGGGAAAGGTTTTGATTTTTCGTTTTCGGCGGGGATTATGTTTTTTCTATCCGGATCCGTCAACCCGTCGTAGCGATTTGGGAGTCCAGGGGGGCGAAGCATCCCCCTGGCCGGGCGCAAAGCGCCCGGCGCGGGCCGGGCGCAGCCCGGAAAAATTTTTAGGGGCGACCTGTAGTGGTTTCCCCTTCCTGGCCCACTAAATATAGGGGTCAGGAAGGGATTGATTAGGTTATTGCCTTTTTGGCATTTCGGACTCCCGAATCCACTGCTCCGGGATTTCGTAATCCGGGTTGGTCCAGATTGGACCGCCGCGCTGAAGCGCCAGCTTAATAAGTCCGCCGGCCTTATCAAGCCACGTCTCGCCGTCGATCTCCTCGCCATACGCCTGTGCCACCTCGGACTCCAGGTCAGCTTCTGTTAGCGGATACTCCGCAAGATCCATACAGGTCAGTTTATAAAGCAGCCTGTGTGCGGTTTTTGCGGTCATCAACGCAGCCATCTCTCTCGATTGTGGTAACATTTTTTCACCCCCGTTTTTGGCGCGGAGAAAACAGCGCCAGGATATCGGCGAGTGAGTAGTACTCGCCTTTTTGCAGATGTTTAGCGGTCGAAAACAGAGCTCGAAGAACATACTCCTCGTTTAATCGATCCCGTAGTTCGTTAAGATCCACGATTGTCATTGCTGACCTCCATTTTTTAATCAAGGAC
>Ga0184616_10000149_pt1 | contig 13176 bp, 11 predicted proteins | sample PLM4_90_coex_FD_133145 | JGI IMG/M metagenome (GOLD analysis project Ga0184616, IMG submission 133145) | Groundwater sediment microbial communities from an aquifer in East River, Colorado, USA - PLM4_90_coex | ecosystem: Environmental > Terrestrial > Soil > Riparian zone | place: USA: East...
CAGGAGCGCGGGCAACTGGTAGCACAGGGACTTGCCGCCGCCCGTGGGCATGACGGCGAATACGTCCTTTTTGCCCAGAATGCTGGCGATGATCGCTTCCTGGTTCGGCCGGAATGATTCAAAACCGAATACCGAACGGAGCGTTGAGTATATATCAGGGTCAATAGGCGGGATGGTCGGTGTCATGGGATGTCATGGTATTCCTCGACAACGAGAATGTCAAGACCGGAAGGAAACAAGAGGAAGTTTTTTCCAGCTTCTCAGCACGAATCATTTGTGGTAAGATGTTCCCTTGCCGGAGGAACCGATCATGATATATTGTCACGGGGTAAAATCGTTTTTCGCCGCAGTTGTTGCCGGCTGCCTTTTCCTGGTCGGATCATCCACCCCGGCTCAGACTGTGCAGGAGGCAGCCGCGGCAGTCGAGAGGCACTACAGCGAGCTGAAAGATTTGACGGCGAAGGTGACGCAGAAAACTTTTCTCAAATCCGTAGGCAAGACACAGAAGTACGACGGCACGCTCCGGATCAAGAAGCCCGGCAAACTCCGGCTCGACTACTCGAACGGACAGGTGATCCTGATCGACGGCAAAGCGGCGTTGTTCTATTCAAAAAAGAGCGAGCAGGTGATCAAAAAAACGTTCACGGACTTTCAGCAGATGAATATTCCCGTGGCCTTCCTGCTCGGAGCGGCCCATATCCGGGACGATTTCGATGTGCTCCAGCCGGACCCGAAAGCCCCCCGCTCTCTGGCGCTTCTTCCCAGGAAGCCCGGAGCGGCAATGCAAAAAATGCGCGTGGAAACCGGGGAGACGGGCGGCATTACGAGCTTGACGATTTTTGATAAGTCGGGGAACACAACGGAAATCGTCTTCGCCGATGTGCAGGAAGGCGTCGCAATCGACGACACCGTGTTTGTTTTCAAAGCACCCAAGGGGACGGAGATCATCGAGCAGTAGCTCGAATTTTAAATTGAAGATTGTATATTGGAAATTGCAAATTTGAAATCTCCAATTTTCACTTTTCACTTTCCAATTACACCGGAGGTGTTTATGGCAGCGGAAAATTCATTCGACATCGTTTCCAAGATCAACATGTCCGAAGTGACGAACGCGGTGACGCAGGCAATGAAGGAGATCGGCCAGCGGTTCGATTTCAAGGGCAGCAAGTCGAACATCACCGAGGAGAAGGACGCGCTCGTGGTCGTGTCCGATGACGAGTACAAGCTCAAGAGCGTCATCGACATTCTGCAGACCAAGCTCGTGAAGCGCGGCGTGCCGGTCAAGAACCTGTCCTTCGGCAAGGTGGAAGCAGCCCTGTCCGGGACCGTGCGGCAGCGGCTGTCGCTGCAGCAGGGTATTCCCACGGATAAGGCCAAGGAGATCGTGAAGGCGATCAAGGATTCCAAGATCAAGGTCCAGGCCTCGATCCAGGCGGATCAGGTACGGGTCTCCGGCAAAAGCAGGGACGAGCTGCAGTCGGTGATCCAGCTTTTAAAAGGCAAGGAATTCAGCATTGAACTCCAATTTGATAATTACCGAAGCACCTGACCGCATTGTTCACGCGGCAATTTTCACAAGCCCTGCAAAACACCGCAGGGCGCAAACAACCCCCGGCCGCCGAACATTTTTTTTATGGATCGAAAAAATAAATTTTTACTTTATGAATGTGTCATTTTCATCATCGGAAAACCCCTCCTCAATCGACACCTGCTCCTGAGTCCGAGCACGGTGAAAGTATCCGCCCTCAACCGTCCTAACTGATTAATTAACCTTGCATTTACCGCTTAAACTGATATAATTTCGGGGATTATGCCTTATTAGGGAGATTGCATGAGTCTCGTGGGCAGGCTGGAAGATCTTGCATTACCGGACATCTTCCAGATTATTAGTCTGAGCAAGAAAACAGGCACCCTGATCGTGCGCAGCCGAAAAGGCACGGGCATGGTTGTGTTCAAAAACGGCCAGGTGATCCAGGCCGCGAGCGACAGCATCCGGGATTCCCTGGGGAATATTCTCGTGTCGCAGGGCATGCTCGATGAAAACGCCCTGCAGCGGGCGCTGGCGCTCCAGAAACGGCAAACCGACGTGCCGCTCGGCATGATCCTCGTGGAAATGGGGGCGGTCTCCGCCCAAACGCTCGAGACTGTCGTGCGCAAACAGATCGAGGAGATCATCTACGACCTCCTGGCCTGGGAAGAGGGTTTCTTCAACTTCGAGCTCGGCGAGATCGCGCCGAAAGACAAGATCGAGATCGATACCCAGGAATTTCTGCTCAAATCCGGAATCAGCGCCGAATACCTCCTCATGGAGGGAACGAGGATCCTCGACGAGCGGCGAAAAGACGGAAAAAGAATCGAGCCTTCTCCCATCCAGACCACGTTCATCCCGCATCAAAAACCTCCGGTAGTCCCGCGCGCCAGCCTCGAACCCGCCAAGGAAGATTTCCGCACCCGCATCGAGAGCGAAGAGCCCCGCAAGGAGATCCGCGCGCTCAAATCCATGTTCGATGAACTCCGGTTTCCCACGGCCACGGCCGAGGTGACGCTCCTGATCCTTCGCTATGCGAGCGAGGTCGTGAACCGCGCGATCCTCTTCATGGTGAAAAAGGACGAGGTGCGCGGACTGGGCCAGTTCGGCATCGAGCTCAAAGGCCGGTCCGCCGACCAGGTCGTCAGGAATATCAAAATCCCCCTGAACAAGCCTTCGCTTTTTCTCACGGTGATCGAAAACCGGCGCAGCTACGTCGGCCGTCTGGATGCGAACGAATGCAACACCTACCTCGTAACCGAACTGGGAGGCGCCATGCCGGAATCGGTCCTGGCCATCCCGCTCATCGTGGACGACAAGATGGCGCTGATCGTCTATGGCGACAACCTGCCCGAGCGAAAGCCCATCCAGGAAATCGATACGCTCGAGATCTTCATGAACCAGGCCGGCATGGCCCTGGAGAAGGCGCTGCTCGAAAAGCGCCTTGCCGAGCTTCAAAAGGAGAGGAAATGAAAAACATCCTCGTTGTTGAAGACTCCAAAGCCATTCGCTCGATGATACGGGTCGCGCTCGAGGAAGCCGGCGGTTTTTACGCCGCTGAGGCGGGAAACGGCTTCGAGGCCCTCAAGACGCTGCCCACGCGGTCATTCGATCTGATCATCACCGACATCAACATGCCCGACATCAACGGCCTGGAACTCATCGGCTACGTGAAGTCGAATCCCACCTACAAGGACATTCCCCTTATCATCGTGAGCACCGAAAAAAGCGAGGAAGATAAAAAGCGAGGCATGGCTCTCGGCGCCGTCGGGTATGTGGTCAAGCCGTTCAAGAAGGAAGAGCTGGTTGCCGTGGTCACTCAGGCGCTGGAAGGAAAATAACATGGCGAATTTCGGAGGGAACGCGGGGGGGCATGAGTAAGGCCGACCGGTCCATAAAAGATTTTCTCGGAGAAGCCGAAGACATTCTGGATGCGGCGAACCAGGCGCTTCTTGCCTTTGAAACCGCGCAGGCCGAAGGCCGCAGCGATCCCGACCAGGTGAATTCCCTGTTCCGCGCGATCCATTCGTTCAAGGGGCTTTCCGGGATGTTCGGGCTTGAGGCGATGCAGGAACTGTCGCACAAGCTCGAATTTCTTCTCGACGAGCTGCGCCTCGGCAAGACGGCCTTGAACCGGGACCTCTTCGACTCCCTTGCCGACACAATGGCGCTGCTCGGCAGGCTGGTCCAGCAGGCGGGCAGAAAGCAGCCCTTCGAAAGCATTGCAGCGGCCGTGGACCGTATCGACGGCCTGCTCAGGGCAAAACCGGCCGTTGCGGCCGAGCATGCGCTTGCCGGGCAGATCACCATCGATCGCGGCATTCTCCAGGTTCTGACCGAGTATGAGGAGCACCGCCTCCGGGAATGCGTCGGGGAGAGAAAAAACCTTTTCATGGTCAAGGTGGAATTCGATCTCGCGGGCTTTGAAGCGGGCATCAAGGACCTGAACGCGGCCCTGAAGAAACACGGCGAGATCATCTGCACGCTGCCGACCGCCGGCGCGGCGGGGATCGGTTTTTCCATCGTCGTCGGCACCAGCGAGGAACAGAACGCCCTCGCATCGGCGGTTCCCTCGGCGAACGCGCGCATCGAGAAGATAGCCTATGTGGATGCGGGAAAAAGCGAGGAGCAGAAACTGGAAGCCGGCGCGCTCAAGTCAGTGAGCAATACGGTGCGCGTCGACATCTACAAGCTCGACAGCCTCATGAACACCGTCGGTGAAATGCACTTGATCAAGAACGTCGTCGCACGGATCGCGAAGGAGCTCAGGACCATGGATGGGCTGGCGGGCCTGTCCGTCGATCTCCACAAGGCGCAGCGCGGGCTCGAGCGAAGACTGAACGAACTTCAGGAAGGCATCCTCGATGTGCGGATGGTCCCCATCGGCCAGGTTTTCTCACGGCTCAACCAGGTGGTGAGAAAATACGCACGGGACGCGGGCAAGGAGATCAACCTCGAACTGTACGGCGACGATACGGAACTCGACAAACTCATGATCGAGGACCTGGCGGACCCGCTCATGCACCTCATCAGGAACGCCATCGACCACGGGATCGAGCAGACAGAGGTGCGGAAAGGGCTCGGCAAGCCGGAACAGGGCACCGTGCGCCTGACCGCGTTTCCCCAGGGCAACCGCGTGGTCATCACCGTGGAGGACGACGGCGCGGGCATCGATGCCTCCGTGATCCTCGCCAAGGCCGTCGAAAAGGGGCTCCTGCCCAAAGGGCACGGGCTCGATCCGGTCAAAGACCAGCGGGAGATCCTGGAGCTCATCTTCCTGCCCGGGTTCACGACGTCCGAAAAGGTGACCGAGATTTCGGGCCGCGGCGTGGGCATGGATGTCGTAAAACGCAACGTTTCGCGGCTTTCCGGCATGATCGACATCCGGACGGAGCCGGGACTGGGCGCCGCCTTCGTTCTGACGCTGCCCATCACGCTCGCCATCATCAAGGCGCTCATCGTCGAATCGGGAGGCCGGACCTTTGCCATACCGCTCAGCTCGGTGCTCGAGATCCTGCAGGCGTCGGAAGACCAGGTGGAGACCGTCGAAGGCCGGGAGGTGATGGCCATACGCGAAGATACGGTGCCCCTGATACGGCTCAAACAGGCGTTCAACCTTCCCGAGCAGGCCGGCCAGGCGGGCTCGGCCTATGTGATTCTCGTCGGGCTCGCCGAGCGGCGGCTCGGCATCATCGTCGAAAAACTCTGCGATCAGCAGGAGATCGTGATCAAACCGCTGGGAAAGCGCCTGGCCGACGCGCACGGCATTGCCGGAGCCACGGAGCTCGGCGACCGCAGGGGCGTCGTGCTGGTGCTCGATGTGGAATCGCTCATCGAGGGATCGCTGAAACGGGTGCAGACGGCACGAGCGTAGGAGGGGAAATTCCAAATTCCAAAACGCAAATATCAAATTTTTGCCGATGGACAATGAACATAATTCCAAACGGTTCGATCCTGTGATAATTGGCATGTGGAGCTTGTTTGGAGTTTGGCGCTTTGGATTTGGAATTTGAGAAACGATGTATAAAGAATTCTACGGTCTGAAGGAGCGGCCTTTCAACAAGACGCCGGACCCGCGGTTTCTCTACGAGAGTCCCAAGCACGCGGAAGCGCTTGCCCGGCTCCAGCAGGCGGTCGAGGATCAGGATATCGTTCTGCTGACCGGGGAGATCGGATCGGGCAAGACCACGCTCTCGCGGGCGTTCATCGATGGGCTGGATGCAAGCTTTTACCCGATGCTCATCATCAATCCGCGGCTTTCGCCGGCGCAGCTCCTGCACATGGTCGCCCTCCGGCTCGGCATGGACGCTGTGCCGCATCAGCGGCATGAGGCGCTTGAAGGGATCAATGCAAAGCTGTACGAACTCTACGAGGCGGGCAGGCGGCCGATCATCGTCATAGACGAGGCCCAGCTCATCCCGGGCAAGGAGACCTTCGAGGAATTGCGGCTGCTTACCAATTTTCAGCTCGACGACCGCAACCTGCTGGCCATCGCGCTCATCGGCCAGACCGAACTCCGCGACCGGCTGAACCGGAAGCCCTATCGCGCGCTGCGGCAGCGCATCGGCATGCAGTATCACCTCGGCCCGCTCGACCGGGAGGAAACAGCGGCCTACGTCCTGCACCGTCTCCGGGTCGCGGGGCGGTCGACGCCGCTCTTCGACAGCCGGGCGCTGGAGCTGTTGTATGAGCATTCAGGCGGGATTCCCCGCCGCATCAATGTGATTGCGGGTAACGCGCTGATAGAAGGTTTCGGGAGAGAAGCATCCATCATCGGACCGGAGCTCATCGAGAGCGCAATTCAGGACGAGGCGTAAACCGGGGTTGAGCAGTGGGCGGATCCCGTCAGATCCCGGTTTTTCAGCAGGAGCATAAGCGACGTGGATATTCTGGCGGCACGAAAAAAAGCGGCGGAAAAAGCGCGGGCAACCAAATCGGCCAAATCCGAAGAACCGCCGAATGCTGAACCGGGTGCAACACGGGCACCCGAGCCACCACAACCGGCAGAGCCCGTACCATCGGCCGCGGTGAGCGCGGATCCGACGCCCGTTGCCGAACCCGCGGCTTTGCCCGCTGACAGCGCCCCGGCGGCGCCGGACGAAGCCGTCGAGGAGCTTGAAATCCTCGCGTTCCGCCTGGGCGGGGAGGAGTATGCCGTGATGGTGTCCGACGTGCGCGAGGTCCTCAAGGTCCGTGAGCTGACCGCGGTGCCGAATGCAGCCGGCCACATTCTGGGTGTGGCTTCGCTCAGGGGGACGATGCTGCCCGTCATCGATCTGTGCAAAAGGCTCGGCCTTGCGCCGGGCGCGCGCGATGACAAAGCGCGGATCGTTGTTGTGAGTCCCGACGAAGAGGACGTGGGGCTTATTGTCGACCGCGTGACCGGGGTGCTCAGGATCCCGCCGGATTCGGTGAAACCCGCGCCGGAGAACATCGAACGCGGCGGGGAATACCTTCGCGGCATCGTGCGCAAGGGGGAAAAACTGTACATACTTTTGGACCTGGTAAAGGCCGTTGGAACGTAATACCGCGCTGCGGAATGAAGGGCGAGGGAGAGGGGGAGACGAGATGGGGGCTTTGTTTCGGCAGTCTGTTCCAGGCTCACTGAAGATACGGGGAGGGATCAAGGGATGAAAGAGAATTCTGGATATGTTCACAGTGCGCTGTTGCTGGCCGCGTTTCTGGCAGGCACGGCGCTCGCGGGATGCGGCAATTCCAACGAGAAGTCCACGAAGCCGGCAACCGCCACAGCGGCCGTTGCCGTGGGGATGAGCGCCTGCACGACGTGCCACAGCGAGCTCACGTCCGACTGGCTGGCGGGCAAGCACGCCAATCTTGAGAACAACGACCTGTACAGCCCGGGAAATCCGACAAACGCGCAGGTCGCGGCCGGATCGTGCGCCCAGTGCCACGATCCGCTGGGCGAGAGCCGGTATCTCATCTCGGGGTTGACGGGCAATGTTTCCCGGCCGGTGATCGGCTGCGAGGCTTGTCACGGCCCCGGCAGCCTGCACGCGAACGCGGGAGATTCGGGCGGCATATCCCGTCTCTCGGGGACGTTCGTCTCCACCACCATCGGGGCGACCGCGGTTTCAGGCCAGTATGCCCTGTGTGTCTCCTGCCATGAACTGCTCGATTCCTCGGGAACGGGAACCGCCGCTCCAACGCACGATCTCGCAAGTGCAACCGCCCCGACAGGAACGCAGTATGTTATCACGGACACCCATTTTGCGACAGCAGGCACTTACTCCGATGCTATAGGAAATAATTCGCGGACCGTCAGCGGATACGCCATGGACTTCAGCAGCCCCTCGGTATGTACGAATTGTCATGACCCACATGGAACCGCCGATGTCGCAAGGGATTGGGCACAGTCCCTTCACGCGGACAAGACTTCCGACCATGCCTGGGCTCTCTATAACTGGACCTGCGACGGGACCTCCGCGACATCATGCGGCACGTCCACTGATCTGGGGACCGGGACTGCCTTGCCGAGCAACCGGTGGATTTGCCAGCGATGCCATACAACGACCGGATTCGCTGCTCACATGGAAGCGCTGGCTTCGGGCGATACGGTTGCGGCCGACAGGCTTTTGATGGGGACCGCTTCACCCATGACGTTCACGCAGGCCTGGAAGCCCGAGCAACTCCAGTGCAAGGGCTGCCACACCATCGTTACCGGCGCAATACTGAACCCCGGCGCTTATACTGCCGCCTATCTTTATTGGGCGACGTTCTCGCGGGCATCCGTTACAAATACTTTTGATCCCGTGGGCAATCCGCCGGTCATGCAGGTTTACGCACGCTCATCTTTCCAGTTTCCCGATCTGGGAACATCGAATATCTGCGTTCCCTGCCACAGCGGGCGGAATAACGGAGCTGCTGTCCATAACCTGAACGCCGGCGGCGCAACGACAATCGATTTCAGCAACCTGCGGTTCGGCGACGCCCATCGATTCACCTCGGCCGGTACCATGTTCAGGACTATCGGATACGAATATTCCGGCAGGAGTTATGAAAATCCTTCCTCTTACAAACATGACAAAGTCGGCACGTCCGCGGTGCCGAATACCGGCACCGGAGGCCCCTGTGTCGGCTGCCATATGTACCGGGCAAGCGGAGGCAGCAACCATCTTTTAGCGGCGGTCAGCAAGACCGCCTCTGCGATCACGAACGTCTCGAGCGAGGTGTGCTTTGTTTGTCACGCGAACACAAGCACGACCCTGGCTAAAGCAGCCGATGATGAGCGGCTTGCCTACGGTTTTGCGAAAAACGCTTTTAATGATTATCTGGGTCCGCAGCTCGCTACAGGGGTGACAACGACCTTTGCGACCACCACCACAAACTGGCTTACGCCGGGGGATACAGATACGACCGGGAACATCACAGGAAGGAACAATCTCGGCGCACTGTTCAACTCCCGATACCTGAGCTCCGAACGGGGAGCGTACATTCATAACAGCAAGTATGTGAAACGGTTGATTTACGATTCCATAGACTGGCTCGATGATAATCAAATGAATTATACCGTGGGCTCCTCCCTCACTTCGGCATGTACGCCGTCGCCGCCGCCGTCCTGGTGCACGGGAGCGAAGACCTATCTCCTGCCGAACGGGGTCAGGACTGGCGCGTCGGCGGAGCGTCCCTACTAAATACACACTCAGGAATGAAGGAGGTTTTGATACATGGAACGATTCATGAAATACAAAAAATGGCTGGCCCTGGCGATCCTGGGTGTTTTCGCCGCTGCCGGGTGCACGGCGCTCAAGGAGACGAAGCCGTTCCTGCCGATCAAGGATTACGAAAAACTGCTCGCCGGGCGTCTTGATGCGGATTATGTAGGCACCGATACGTGCCTCAAGGCCTGCCACGTGCATGACAAGATCCGGCGCGATTTCGATCTCTCGACCATGGGAGTGCAGCTCTCGCGCGAGTCGGGCCTCCCGATCGTCAACTGCGAAAGCTGCCACGGCGCCGGAAGTCTTGCCGTTGTCGGGCTTACGCCTGAACGCATCGCCGCGGACACGAAGGCCGGCAAAAAGACAGCCTGCGAATACAAGACGTTCGTGGACATGAAAACCCTGCCGCCTCAGGCGAGGTCGCTGATCTGCCTCAAATGCCACGCGCAAAACGCCGTATCGAATCTGCACAACTGGTACTCGAGCAGCCACAATATGGCCCAGGTATCCTGTTCCGACTGCCACCCGGTCCACGCGGGCCACAACCTGAAAGTGAGGCCACGGCAGATGGCGGACATGTGCGACAAATGCCATCCCGACATCAAGGCGGCCTTCTCGCTGCCCAACCACCACCCCGTTCCGGAGAACAAGGTGTTCTGTACCGACTGCCACGATCCTCACGGCGGCAGCGCCGAAAAAAGCTTGCGCCGCGATACGGTGAAGGCGACCTGCACCCAGTGCCACGCGGAAAAAGAGGGGCCCTTCCTCTACGAACACGCCGACATCACCGAGGATTGCCGGGCCTGCCATACGCCCCACGGATCGGTCAACAACAACCTGCTCATCCTGCGTGAGCCCTACCTGTGCCTGCAGTGCCACACGACGCACGCGATCGTCAGCACGACGACAACGGAGAGCAAGCAGGCGTACTATACCCGCTGCACCGATTGCCATTCGCAAATCCACGGCTCCGACCTGCCCTCGGCGAGCGGGCAGGGTAGATTGATTCAGTAACGAAGGAGGCTTGAACGTGAAAAAGATAATTGTTGTTCTCCTGGTCATGTTGTTTTCGGCCTCCGCGGCGCCTGCCTTGGCGGCAACGGAGGGAAAAGGTCCGGAAGAGTCGAAGATTCTCTTCGACGGACGATTCGGCCCGCTCTACAACTGGAATTCGCAAAGCGGCAACCTGCGAGCCGGCGAGTACGAATACCTGAAATCATCGGCGGGCGCCGATTTGTACATGGAATACGATCCCCTGCCGCACCGGCTCGAACTCGATACGCACTTCCTGAATGAAAAAGATTATTTCGGCGAGATGAGCTATGCCCTCCGCGATATCGTCGTGGTGAACGTGCTTACCCGGGCGCTGTACCACAACCTGGACCATTACGAAGCGGGCCCCGATGATGCGTCCACGCCTTCGCCGAGCTTTGTCGACAGAAACCCCGGGGAGCAGTATCACATCGAAAACACCATGCGCAAGGCGTTTGTCCGCCTGAAAGTGCCCGATTTTCCCCTGCACTTCATAGCCGAGGTTTCGACGGTCGACCGCGAGGGCCTCATGCAGCAGCGGTTTTTAAGGGAGTACTCCGGGGGCGCCAACCGCGTGGTCCAGTCCCGGAAAATCGACGGCCAGATGCGCGATGTCCGTTTGGGCTTGAACAGCCACCTGGGGCCGGTGGAGGCGGAATATTTCCATTCCGAGAAGCGGTTCAAGGTCACCGGCGACAAGGCGCAGTATGAAACCTACCCGGGTTTCATCGTCGCCCACAATACAATTCCAAACCTCGAATCGTCGTCGGACACCGTCAAGATCCACTCTTCCTATCCCGGCCGCGCCATCGCAGCCGCGACCTATTCGCAGGGCGACAAGAAAAACAACGACAGCAAAGTCAAAGCGGATATCAAAAACGCCGCGGGAGACATTGTGCTGACGCCGGCCGGCGGGCTGGTGGTTGTGTTCAAATACCGGCAGTACCGGCTTGATCAAACTAATCCCGCTTCGGTGATACTGTCCGGCGTCGGAAGCGCCTACAATGTCCGGACCGCGCTTTCGTCGAAACGGGACGTCATGTCCGGCCTTGCCACCTATCGGGTGACCAGCCGCATGACCGTCAAGGGCGACTATACGATCGAGGCAATCGACCGGAAGGATAACGGCGGGACCCTCAATCCGCTTCAGATATCGCCGATATCGGCCGGCACCGCGCCCGACTCCTGGGAAGTGGCGCACCGGACCACGAAAACGACGGAGCGTCTCGGCATTTTCTACCGCGTGATGAACAAGCTCACCCTGCGCGCCGACTACCGGGGCGTTCAGATTGAAAACCCCGCGTACGCCGCCGACCCGGACCGCATAGACGCGGCAATGGCGAGCATGACCTGGACGCCGGCCAAAGGCGTCATCGTGCTGGCAAGTTACGGGGACGTGCAGGATAAACGCCGCGACCTGTCGGCGCCCCTTGCCGGCGGAAACCGGAAGACCGCGCGCGATCAGGCGCTCGGCAGCATAACCGTGCCAATCGGGAAGCGCGCCTCCCTCACGGCGAGCTACTTGTACTACATGCACAAAACGAAGGAAACACTTTCGTTCGCCAACTCGTCGGGAGGCTATACGCTCGAGGACAGTGTGCCCTACGGCGATAAGGCGCAGGTCGCATCTCTATCGGCAAGCGTTGCGCCGGTGGACGACGTTACGTTTACGGCCGACGCGAGCAGATGCGCGGCAAAAGGCGATTTCCGGGTGTCCGGCGTCGTCCCGAACAGTTCGGGCATCGATACGCTCTCGGATATGAAAATCACGGAAGACATCATCTCGGCGGGCCTGGAATGGAGCATGAGCGCCTCAATGGGAAGCGCGCTCCGGTACCAGTATCGCCGCTACGACGACAAGATCAACAATGCACAGGACGGCAGGGTCAACACCACGCTGGCGACACTCTACGTGAAATGGTAGCAGGAGGAACGATGAGACGAGTACTGTGGATGCTGCTGGGCTCGCTGTGCCTGCTGAGCGCTGCGCACGCATTTGCAGCGGACAAAACGATCGGTGTGATCGTGCCGGGGAACATGGGTTATTACCAGGAAGCCCACAAGGCTTTCGTTGCCGCACTCGCAAAAGAGGGCTTCGACTACCGGACCGTCGACACCCTGATGCAGACGCCGTCTCCCGACCCCATGTCGTGGGCGAACGCGGCGCGGAAAATGCGCCTCGCCGAGGTAACCGCGATGGTCATATACAGCGCGCCGACGGCATTGGCCGCCATCAGGGAATCATCGGGCATCCCGCTGGTTTATGCCGCAATCTGCTACCCCGTTGCCGACGGCGTGACCGGCGGAAACGTCACGGGTATCTCGTCCTGGGTGCCGATGACGAGCCTGGTCAAGTACCTGAAAAAACTTACGCCCTTCACCAAGCTGGCTATCGTCTACGATGAACTCGATCCCGATTCCGTTCGCCAGTCCCAGGAACTGATACAGCTCGAGAAACGGTACGGTTTCCAGACAATCAAGATGGCGGTGAGCAAATCCGGCGACGCCCGGAATCTGGAGTTTGCCGGCAAGGCCGATGCCGTGCTCATAGCGGCCGGCGCGGTCGCGAACGTGGACATCGACTTTATCGTGAAAAACGCGCACAAGGCCAATATCCCCACGGTCAGCATGCTCGGCGGATCGGCGGATCACGGCGTAATCCTTACGGTGGCGCCGAGCGCGACGGAGCAGGGCGAAACGGCCGCGCGCATGATAGCCCGCATTCTGAGGGGAGAGAAGCCGTCCGCAATTCCCGTGACCGCGCCCCAGCTCATCGAGCTGGTTGTGAATCTGAAGGAGGCGGGGGCCATCGGGATCAAAGTGCCCGCGGACCTCATCGCGGACGCGACGAAGGTGATCAAATAACACGCTCCTTTCCGGAAAATCCCGGGCGCTTGAGACTGTGCGGGCGTTGAGGAGGAGCGGAAAGATGGGGGA
>Ga0184616_10000150_pt1 | contig 13159 bp, 13 predicted proteins | sample PLM4_90_coex_FD_133145 | JGI IMG/M metagenome (GOLD analysis project Ga0184616, IMG submission 133145) | Groundwater sediment microbial communities from an aquifer in East River, Colorado, USA - PLM4_90_coex | ecosystem: Environmental > Terrestrial > Soil > Riparian zone | place: USA: East...
AAAAGCATCACCGAGATCTATCAGGACCACCGGCGTTATTTGCGTCCGCAAACCTCCATCTTGGACTTTGAACTTTTCTCGGTCCTCGGATGGCTGGATGATCATGCGGTCGAAACCCTCCTCAGGAAACCTTGCGTGATCGTGGCGACCAATGGAATGATGGTAGAGAATACTCCTTCGGCGCGCATCGCCCGTTGCCTGGTCCAGGAAGAGCGGCACGGCATCTTTTTCTGCGGCTACATTGACCCCGATACCCTGGGGTATCGAGTATTCCATGCCCAACGGGGAGAAAATCTGATTTTTTCTCCGGATCGTGACCCCGTGACCATCAGGAACCCTAATATCAAGCGTTTCTATCTCTCTTCCCATGCTGACCGTTACGAACTTTTGGAGTTAGCCAGGAAGCTTCATCCGCGCATCATCATCCTGGTTCATGGGGAGAAAGAAGGAATGGAGTTCCTGCAAGAAGAATTGGCGGGGGAGAGTCAGATTTTTATGGGAGAGAGAGGAAAGAAAATCAACCTTGACTGTTAAAGTTTATTCACCGCCCGGGAAAGCCTTTTCAGCACCTCTTCTCTTCCCAAAATCTTCATCACTTCGTAAATCCCCGGGCTGGCGGCTTTGCCAGTGAGGGCCACCCGAACCGCCTGGGCAATCGCCCCCAACTTCAACCCTTTTTGGGTAACAATCTCTTTGAAAATCTCTTCCAGGCCTTTCTCGTCAAGCTCGGAGGATAAATTCATTTTGGCGCTAAGCATCTCCAGCGGCTCTTTGATGTTGGGGGTTAGGTGCTTCGCCGCCGCTTTTCCATCCGTTGGGAAATCGTCCCGGAAGTAGAACTCGGCCTGGTCGGTCATCTCCACCAGGGTCTTGGAGCGCTCCTGGAGGGTCTTGACCACCTCTCCAAGCCAGGCCATGGAACGCGGCTTCAGCCCTCTTGATTCCAGGAAAGGCAGGAGGAGCTCAGCCAGGGTCTCGGGCTTTTCCTGGCGAATGTAGAGCCCGTTCAGCCAAAGGAGCTTTTCGGTATTGAAGACGGCTGCAGATTTTCCGACGTTCTCCAAAGAGAATTTCTCCACCAATTCCTGCTGGCTGAAAACCTCCTGGTCGCCATAGGACCAGCCCAAACGCACCAGATAGTTCACCAGCGCTTGAGGCAAGTATCCCATTTCTTTATAAGCCATAACCGAGGTTGCCCCGTGGCGCTTGGAAAGACGGGTTTTATCTGCCCCCAAGATCATCGGAACATGGGCAAACTGGGGCAAAGGATAGCCCAAGGCCTCATAGAGGAGGATCTGCCGGGGAGTGTTGTTGACATGGTCGTCACCACGGATGACGTGGGTGATAGACATGGTAGCATCGTCCACCACGGCGCTGAAGTTGTAAGTAGGCCATCCGTCGCGGCGCTGGATGATCAGGTCGTCGAGCTCCGCGTTCTCGAACTCAATCGCCCCCTTGATCAGGTCACGCAAAATGGTCACTCCCTGCTGCGGAGCCTTGAAGCGGATGGCCGGCGTACGGTCTGGAAGGGGTGCCTGCAGGTTCCGGCAGCGGCCATCGTACTTGGGTTTCCGTTTTTCCTTGAAGGCCTTCCGGCGTTTCTCCTCTAATTCTTCCGGTGAGCAATAGCAGGGATAGGCCTTGCCTGCTTGCAGGAGCCTATGGACATGCTCGCGGTAGAGAGATAACCGATCCGTCTGGTAGATGGGACCTTCGTCCCAGTCCAAGCCGAGCCAGGTCATGCTCTCCAGGATGGCATCAATGGATTCTTTGGTAGAGCGTACCTGGTCGGTGTCTTCGATGCGCAGAATAAATTTTCCTCCCTGGTTGCGGGCATACAACCAGTTAAAGAGGGCCGTCCGCGCTCCCCCGATGTGCAGGTGCCCGGTTGGGCTGGGAGCAAAACGTAAGATAACAGAGTCCATGAACATTTCTCTCATATTTTTTATTCTATCTTAGGCCATGGCCTCGGCGACGGTCAAGAGGATTTAAAAACCTCTCCACCTTTTTATGGATATTTAAAATGAAAAAAATTTTATTCGAGTCGGTTGCCAGACCCACAGGAAAGAGTTCTTCGCAAATCATAATGGGGCGTTGGTTAAGGGGCTATCTTTTTTGTCATTTTTGTCCAGATTTTACATCATATGGGGTATTTAATATTTTTCTTGACATCCTCTTTTTTTTGGGCATAAATTTTCTTGCAACCTTGAAACTTGTGAACCATGTCGTTACGGAGTGGAGATTTCTTTTGATGTAATTTTTCGAGCCATTTCAAATCATTTTCAAATGGAGACCGATAAGCTTAGCCGATTTCAATCTTATTTTAAATGAATCCAGAACAGATAGCCTTGTCGGCAGGAAGGACTATACTTTATCATTATTCGAGGAGAGGTGACCATGGTTTCTTTTAACCCGTTGATATTGACTTTGGGTTCACCAGAAAATGGGCAGCCCCATCTTCTGGGAAGCCGCTGCAGTGCCTGTGGAGCGTTTTTTTCCCCCCAGCAAGCACTCTGCACGCAATGCTTTACCGCAGGATCCTTGAAGGAGCATCCCCTCAGCAATCGGGGGACGCTCTATTCCTTCACCATCGTGGAACGGGAATCCCTTGCCCCGAAGGGTTTCACCGTCCCCTATGCCTACGGCTATGTAGACCTGCCCGAGGGGGTAAGAGCTCTCGCTAAAATCGTCGATTGGAAACCTGAAATCTTGAAGCTGGGTGCACCCGTTGAGCTCGTACTGGAGGAAATTCGTGAGGATCCATTCGGGGAAAAAGTCATGGGTTTTCGCTTTCGGCTTGTTTGAGGGTGTCAAAGAAAAAGGAGGAAGGGTATGAGAACTGTAGTCGTTATTGGCGTCGGGATGACCAAGTTTGGCAAGTTCCCGGAAATACCCGTGGAGCAACTGGGAAGAGAAGCGGCCTGGGAAGCCATGAAGGATGCCGGCATGAGTCCGAAAGATATCCAGGTTGCTTATTTAGGAAATCTCACCGAAAGAAGGGAAACCGGATTTATCAGCTGCGTAGCCCAGGAAATTCTCAGGGGTGTGGGGATTCGGGGAATCCCGGTGACGCGTGTGGAGAACGCCTGCGCCAGCGGGTCTACGGCCTTTCGAGAAGCGTGGATGGCTGTAGGATCAGGGCTCTATGACATCGCTATGGCAATCGGAGTGGAAAAATTAAATGGGAGGGGTCCAGCTCCTCTGAGTCGCATTGGGGATACCCTCGAAGGGATTGCCGGGTTCTCCCCGCCGGGGATGTGGGCTATGCGAGCCCAGAGGCATATGGCCCAGTATGGCACCACCCTGGAACAGCTGGCCAAAGTAGCCGTGAAAAATCGGAAGCATGGGAAATTAAACCCCCGCGCTCATTATCCCAAAGAAACCACTGTTGAAGAAGTGAGAAAATCCCCGATGATTTGTTATCCCTTAACCTTGCTCGATTCCTGTCCGACTACCGATGGGGCGGCGGCGGCCATTCTTTGCAGCGAGGAAGTGGCCAAAAGATATACCACCAAACTCATCTATGTAGCCGCGGCGGCCCTCAAGTCGGGAACCTATGAGAGCCAGCGGAATATCGCCGTGAATGAGATCGAGCAGCGGGCGGCCGAAGAGGCCTATGACAAGGCGGGGATTGGCCCCCAGGATTTGGATTTTGCTGAAGTCCATGACTGCTTCACTATCGCCGAGATTGTCCGGATTGAAAATTTGGGATTTTGTAAGGAAGGAGAAGGGGGGCGCATGGCGGAAGAGGGAATAACGCAATTGGGAGGAAAATTCCCCATCAATCCTAGCGGCGGACTCCTCTGCAAGGGTCACCCCATAGGGGCCACAGGGGTTGCTCAGGTTGCCGAGTTAGTCTGGCAACTGAGAGGGGAGGCTGGGGAAAGGCAGGTCCAAGGGGCGAAAGTCGGCCTGGCCCACTGTTCTGGAGGGTTTGTAGCCCAAGATACCGGAGCTTCCACTGTCATCATTTTGAAACGTTAAAGAGAAAAGCGTTTTCCAGCACGTTAGGTTCAACGAAATCTCCCTGGGCCCGAGAACGTGGGCCGGGAAGTAGGATCTTGTAGTCAGTTATCAATCCAAGGAGGTTTATCATGAAAAAGATGAAGGTTTTTCTGATGGGGTGGGTTTGCTTATTTCTCCTGGCTCCAATCCTGGCTCAGGCTGATTACCCCGATAGGGAAATCACGGTCTACTGTGGCTCCTCAGCCGGGGGAACCACGGATCTCGGAATTCGAATTCTCTCCGAGATGGTCAGTAAGGAGTTTGGGCAACCAATCGTGGTGGTCAACAAAGCGGGGGCCTCCCACACGGTATGTGCCAACTTGGTGGCGAATGCAAAACCAGATGGGTATACCCTCGGTGGCCTGTCGGCCACGGCCTTCGCCGAGGTTCCCCATTTGCGAAAAGTTCCCTACGATGTCAAAAAAGACTTTACCTGGATTGCCACCTATACCGAGTATACCTGTGGCTTGGTGGTTAAGGCGGACGCCCCCTGGAAAAACCTGGAAGAATTCTTGGATTATGGCAAGAAAAATCCTGGAAAGCTCATTTACGGCAGCGATGGATACGGGACGGGGGGCCACATCATCATGGAATACCTGGCCTTTAAAAAAGGAGGGGTTGACTGGAAACACGTGCCCATTCCGGGAGGGGCTAAACTGGCCACTTCCTTGCTCGGCGGCCATATTAAAGCCTGGTCTGCGGCCGGAACTCACGTTCAATTTGTCAAGGATGGAGCGATGCGGTTATTGGTCAGCTATAACAAAACGAGGATGAAGGCTGCTCCCGATGTACCCACCCTGGAGGAATTGGGTTACAAAGGATTTCCCCGGGGAAGATATTTGGCCATTATTGCCCCAAGAGGCCTTCCCGATCCGATTCAAAAGAAACTGGAAGTCGCCTATCTCAAAGCTATGAAAGAACCCGCCTACCTCAAGTTCCTTGATAACATCCAATTTCCGGCTACATTCGCCGGTGGCAAGGAGACCGATAAAAATATTGAAGAGAATTATAAAATCTGGGGGGAATTTATCCGCGCGACTGGAATTAAGGAACAGGAAAAGTGAAATCCAAGAGAGAATGGTCCGGATGATTTCCTCCCTTTCTGTCAGGGATTTTCTATGAAGCATTATAACAGAATCTGCAGCATTCTCTTTCTTGTTTTGGCCCTCATCGTCATCTGGCAATCTTTGCTGATGCCGATAGGCCGCTTGGGGAAACCAGGGCCGGGATTCCTTCCCCTGGGGGTAGGCCTCATCCTGGCCCTGCTTTCTGCTTTTTTATGGATAGAGGCAGGGCTGCGCAAGTCCGCTCTGGTCCAGGTTCAATTTTTAATTGGGGAAGGACGATGGCCAGGCGTGCTTTTGACCGTGGGCTCCCTCTTAGCCTACGCCTTGTTGATGGAATTTTTGGGGTTCATCATCTGCACGTTGTTACTTTTATTCTTCCTATTCCGGTTTGTCGGGAATCAGAAATGGGGCCTAGTGTTAACTGAGACTATCTTGGTAACGCTGTTGACCCATCTGATTTTTAAGGTGGGCCTGAAGGTTCAGCTCCCCGTAGGCCTTTTTAGGCTATAGAAGGACAATTGAATGGGCTATCTCGATAGCATTCTCTACGGGTTTTCGATATGCCTGCAGCCTATCAATCTTTTTTATTGCTTCGTAGGGGTCTTTGTGGGAACCCTGATCGGAGTTCTCCCGGGGATTGGACCGGTGGCCACGATTTCGATGCTCCTTCCGGCAACTTTCAAAATGTCTCCCGTGGGGGCCACCATCATGTTGGCCGGAATTTATTACGGGGCCATGTATGGGGGATCTACTACTTCTATCCTGGTCAATATTCCTGGAGAAGCATCCTCGGTGATAACCTGTCTGGATGGCTATCAGATGGCTCGCCAGGGCAGAGCCGGCCCAGCTTTGGGGATTTCGGCATTCGGCTCATTCATTGCCGGTACTTTCGCTGTGGTAGCCCTGACCTTCTTAGCCCCTCCTCTGGCAGCGGTGGCCCTCCAGTTTGGGCCTCCGGAATATTTTTCCCTTATGGTCCTCGGTTTGACCCTGGTAATTTATCTGGCCCATGGCTCGATGCTCAAGGCTTTGATGATGGCCTGCCTGGGGCTGCTTCTCAGCTTTGTCGGCCTGGACAACATCTCTGGCTATGAACGCTTCACGTATGGGATTGCCACCCTGGAGGATGGTATCGGATTTGTTCCCGTGGCCATGGGTATTTTCGGGATTGGGGAGGTTCTGTACAATATCGAAGAATCCATGGGAAAGCGGGATATCTTACAGGCTAAAATTTCCCACCTCCTTCCCAACTTGAAAGAATGGAAAGATTCGGCCATGCCGATTATTCGAGGGTCGCTCTTCGGATTTTTCCTGGGAGTTCTTCCAGGGGGAGGGGGCGTGCTCTCTTCTTTTGCTTCTTATGCAATGGAGAAGCGTTTTTCCAAGCATCCCGAGCAGTTTGGCCAAGGGGCCATCGAAGGGGTAGCCGGGCCAGAATCGGCTAATAATGCCGGTGCCGGAGGACAATTCATTCCTCTTTTGACTTTGGGTATTCCTGGCAATCCGGTGATGGCCTTGATGTTGGGAGCTCTGCTGATCTATGGGCTGCAGCCTGGACCTCTGTTGATGATCCGCAACCCGGATCTCTTCTGGGGCGTAATCGTGAGCATGTACATCGGCAACATCATGTTATTAATCCTGAACCTTCCCCTGATTGGCCTGTGGGTTCGCGTGCTGCGAGTCCCTTATCCCATTCTGTTTCCACTCATTCTTCTTTTTTGCTTGATCGGTGCTTACAGTATCAACAATAACAAGTTTGATGTTCTAATCATGGTTATCTTTGGAGTAATCGGTTACCTCATGAAAAAGGTGCGTTTCGAAGGAGCTCCATTGCTCTTGGGAATGGTCTTGGGCTTGATGATGGAAGATGCCCTCAGGCAATCTCTCATCATGTCAGGGGGGAGTTTCTTGATTTTTTTGAACCGACCCATCTCCGCAGGCTTTATTGTTACCGCGATCATCTTGCTGGCTCTCCCAGCCATCCGGTGGGTAGCCGGGCGCAAGACGCGCCTAGCCGCTGAATTGCCGAGGGATGAATGATAGGCTATGAGCCGAGGGCTTCCAGTGGGTTTATTTTGCACCCTTAGGATTCAAGCCGTCCCCAGGAAACGCGACTTCTCTTTTGGAAAAGGGAAATAAATTCCTGATCAGAAGGAAGGCGGTAAATTTAAAGGGGGGATTAAACATGATGTCAACGATCCAAGCTTTGATGGCCGGGGCCGTGGATCTTCACGTCCACGCCAGCTATGAATCTCCGCCCCGGCGGCAGAATATGCTGGAAGTGGCCAGGGACGCCCTGGCAGCGGGAGTAGAAGGCTGGCTTTTTCAAAGGTGTACCTATTTTCAGAGGGCCCTTCTGCTGGCTGCCGCCCTGCTTTTGATCAAGCCGGGCATTTACACCGATTTGATGGGAGCGATCGATCTCAAAGGCTTTTCCTAAAAGGACTTTCCCAAGAGGACCTTCGGATCATGCTGGTGGATAACCCGAGAAAGCTTTTGAGGTTGGAAGGTTAGCGAAATGAAAAGAACATCGAACCCCATCGCATGGGGTAAATAAACTCAAGAAAGGAGGATTGAGAATGCCCCGGGAAAATAAAGGGAAGAGGGTGAAAAAGCTTCTGGCCGAGATGGAGAAAGACAGGGGGTACGTATCCCTGGCGAAAAACTACGTGGCCACCATAGATCCTGATTTCATGGAGGCTTATAACAATCTTTACAAAAACGGCCTATCGGCGGGGAAGGCCCTCCCCTTGAAAGTAAGAGAATTCGTCGCCATCGCGGTTCTTGCCTTCCGGCAATGCGATAACGGTGTATATGAACATATGAAAAGGGCCTTAAGGCATGGAGCCACCAAACAGGAACTCCTGGAGGCCATCGAAACAACCATCATCCCAGGGGGAGGCCCCGCCTTTGACAGCGGAATCCGCGCTCTCATGAGGATTGTGGAGGAAGAAAAAGGTAAAAAGTAAAGGAGAAAACCAAGGAGGGTTTCGAGACGCTGATTCACCGGAAAGGGTTAAAGGTCATCCTGAACCCTTAGAGGGACGCGGCAAACGCCCTGCCAGCTCCATTTTGAGTTAAAGGGGCAGAGCCCTGGCCCAACACTCGTCCTTATCCATCCCTTAGGAGCTAACTTAAGATTCTGGGATGAAGGCATTCCTCATTTTAAGGAGGGACCACATGATCCTAAAAGAAGTTCGGATTTTGGATTTATCCCAAATTATGGCGGGACCTTTCGGCACTTTGATCTTAGCTGACCTGGGAGCGGAGGTGATCAAAATTGAGAACCCGGAGGGAGGGGATCTCAGCCGGGCTACGGTTCATTACACTCATAAAGGGGAAAGCGCCTACTACTTGAGCTTTAACCGGAATAAGAAGAGTATAACCTTGAATCTCCGCAACGAAAAAGCGAGGGAGATCTTCTACGAGCTGGTAAAAATCTCGGACGTGGTCTACGACAATTTCCGCTCGGGAACCCTGGAGAAGCTGAAGATTGATTACGAGAGCCTGAAGAAAGTGAACCCGAAGATCATCTCTTGTTCAGTCACCGGGTTTGGATCGGACAGTCCCTACAAGGATCGTCCTGCTTTGGATCTATTGATCCAGGCCATGGGGGGGGTCATGAGTTTTACCGGGGAACCCGGCAGACCGCCGGTTCGCCTGGGCTATCCGATGGGGGACTTGGGAGGAGGGATGTATGCTGCCATGGCCGTTCTTGGCGCCCTTTATTACCGGCAGTTGACTGGAAGGGGGCAGCGTCTGGATATCGCTATGCTGGATGCCCAGATTGCCCTCATGACCTACCGGGCCCAATATTATTTCCTGGAAAAAGTGATTCCCGAGCCCATTGGTTCGGGCCATGTGTCAACAGTTCCCATCCGTGCCTTCATGGCCAAAGATGGGAAGTACCTTACGATCGAGGCCGCCCAGGATAAATTTTTCCAGAATTTATGTCAGGTGCTGGGGATCGAAGAGGCGGGCAAAGATCCCCGTTTCAACTCTAGGAGCGCCCGGCTGAAAAATCGTGATGCTCTGATGAAAATATTGGAGGATAAGTTCCAGGAGAGGGAGCGGGATGAATGGCTTGACCTGCTGATTAAAGGTGATGTTCCGGCGGGTCCGGTGAACAATCTTGCCGAGGCTTTGTCGAATCCCTCGGTCTTGGCCCGGAATATGGTGGTTTCAGTGGATCATTTGGGGGAGAAGATTCAGATGGTGGGGAATCCCATCAAGTCGTCGGAAATAAAGGAAGAGGTTTTTACCGGAGCCCCTACGGTGGGGCAGCACACGGAGGAGATCCTTTCCGAATATTTGGGTTATTCCCTTGAACAAATCGAGGCGTTAAGAAAAAACAAAGTTCTATAAAAAGGAGATAATCAATGGGATTGCAAGGGAAAGTCTCGTTAGTAACTGGAGCGGCGAGAGGGATCGGCCGGGCAATCGCTCTTCTGCTGGCGGAGCATGGCTCCCATGTAGTCGTCAATGATCTTCTTGAAAAAGAAGGACCCGAAACTGTCCAAGCCATCCAAAAATTGGGAGTTAAAGCTCTATGGGCCAAAGCAGATATTTCCAATGAGCAAGAAGTTAAAAGAATGTTTTCTGAGGTTTTTAAACATTTTGACCATGTGGACATCTTGGTAAACAACGCCGGAGTGGGGAGTCCTCTGATGGTGGAGGATATGCCGTATGAGGTGTGGAGACGCGTGATTGACACCAACCTGAATGCGGCATTCATTTGTTGCAAAGAAGTCATCCCCATAATGCAAAAGAATAGATATGGACGAATTATTAACATCTCTTCGGTTGCGGCCAAAAAAATCAGCTACCATGGGAGTGCCGCATACACCGCAGCCAAGGCAGGGTTGTTAGGGTTTACCAGACATCTGGCCTATGAATTGGCCCCCTATGGGATAACCGTAAACGCCATCTGTCCCGGCGGAACCTTAACTCCCCGCATCCGAGAAAGGGTTACTCCAGAAGAAATGGAAGAGGAAATTAAGAGGTTCCCCATAGGACGATGGGCTTTGCCTGAGGATCAGGCCAAAGCGGTCCTGTTTCTCGTATCCGACCAGGCGGAGATCATCACCGGACAAGCCCTTGATGTGGACGGGGGAGAACTCTTAGCCTGGATGGACTTTGAAACCTATCAGAAATGGCGCAAAAGGTTTGTAACTAAAGGCTGAAAATCATCCCCTGGAAAAGGTTGGTCATTTTTTTCCTTATCGCATTATCCCTCGGCAGTGCCGAGGTAAGGAATAAAGAATTTAAGGATTCTCTAACCGGCATGGATTTTGTTTTTGTCAAGGGAGGATGTTACGAAATGGGTGATACTTTGACAACTTTCTTCCGACGATCTTTTACAACAGATTTTTTCCCATATTTTTTTATTGACATCTTTTGCAAGCAAAGGTAATATTTAGATGGATGAGTCGGATGGTAGTTTTGGGAGACATATAAGATGGCCATTGGGAGTGTTGTTTATCATTCTCAATGGCCTTTTTTGTTGGCCAGAGCGATATCCGGGCTTATTCCAAGAAGCATTCAGCAGAAAGGAGGGATATCGCTATGGCAGAAGGACAGGTGAAATGGTTTAACGAAAAAAAGGGCTTTGGCTTCATCCAGCAGGATGACGGACAGGACCTTTTTGTGCATTACACAGCCATTTCAGGAGACGGTTTCAAGACTCTGACTGAAGGCCAGAGGGTGCGTTTCGAGATTGAAGAAACAGCCAAGGGCCCTAAGGCTAAGAACGTCCAGATCATTTAATTTTTAAAAAAATCTGGTTCTCGCCAGTATAAGGCACCTCGAGAGACGCGAGGTGCCTTAATCATTTTCCATCTCTATGCATGCGCCTGCCCCAAAGCAGTTAGAGAAGCATGCGAATTCCCACGAGCAAAAGCAGTACAGCAAAGACGCGGCGGAGGCGCAAGGGCCTTGTTCTATGGGCCAAACCGGCCCCCCATTGGCCCAGGAAGATACTGGGTACTCCTGCCAGCAGCCAACCCAAGAGGTGCACGTATCCTAAGGTAAAAGAGGGTAGGTTGGGTTGGCCCAACCCGTTAAAGATATACCCAGCTGTGCCTACGAGAGAAGCGAAGAACACAAAAGCAATGGAAATCCCCAAAGCCCGATGAATGGGAATACCCAGGAATCGAGCCATTAACGGGATGGCAATTACCCCCCCGCCCAGGCCGAAAAAACCAGAGAATACTCCCACCAAGAAGCCAACGAATAAAGTAGGAAAAAACGGGGGAGAGAGAAACTCCCCGGATTCCTCCACTTCCTTTTTCTGGAAGAGCATCAGGACGGATAGAACGATTAAAAGTAACGCGAAAAGTTTGATAAGTAAGGGGCCTTTTAAATAGGCGGCAAGGGTTGAACCAAGCAAGGATCCGGGAATACCGGGGATGGCCAATTGAAAGACTACCCGCCAGATGACATTGCCAACCCTGGAATGAGCAAAGGAACCGGATAAAGAAGTGGGGATAATAATGGCTAAGCTGGTTCCAAAGGATAGATGAACAATGACCTCAGGGGAAATGTTCATTGACGGAAAAGCCCAATAGCACAGAAGAGGGATCAGGATAATCCCGCCGCCCACGCCCAGAAATCCTCCTAAAAATCCTACGACCATCCCGATTAAGGTGAATTGAAAAATGTTATAAAAGGAGACTTCCACGCTATTTTTACCGATGAAAAGATTCTTAAAAATTACGGCCGTTTACAGCCGAGCAATTAAAACAAAGGTGAAAGGTATATGGAGAAGAATGATAAAAAATTAATCCCGGCAGGTACCGGGATTAAGGAGCAGGAGAGGAACTAACCCAGATCCTTGAATCTTTAGGTTTCTTCTTCCTCTATGCTGGTAGCATAGGCCAACCCTTGGTAAGTGAGGTCTTCTTCCGTCTTTCTTAGAATGCTCATTTCTTTTTCCAGTTTTGATTGGCACGATACGCACAGCTTGGCTAACGGCATCACTTTGATACGACCCTGGCCAATCTTTTCTCCGCATTCCTCACATATGCCGTATGTCCCTTCATTGATTTTTTCCAGGGCCTCGGTGATCGCCATAAGCTTTTCTTTGCCCCGGCCCGTGAGGAGGAGGGAAAGTTCTCGATCACGCTCATCCCCGGCCTGATCAACCAAGTCTCCGATGTTGGATGGGGCCGTCAAAGGTTCAGGGATACGGTTTTCGGAGATTTCCTTGACTAACTTGTCCCGCATCGCTAAAAGCAATTTCCGGATTCCCTCTTTCGCATCCTTTGTGGCCTTTATGGGAGGGCCTTTGCTAGGTATTTTAGTTTTCACTGCTGGTTTTACAGGTTTTTTGATCATTTTTTTCTTGGGTGGTTTAGGGTTGATAAGTTTTTTCTTTTTCTTAAGGTTAACCGGCGGCTTCTTGGCCGGGGCTTTTTTCTTTTTTTTCTCAGACCGTTGGGTGGCCATGAAGGTCTCCATCCCTTCTGGGAAAATGAACCTCAAATACACTTAAAGTTACTAAATGTACAGTATATTTTTATATTGTCAAGAAAATTTTTACAAATTTTTACAAAAAAATTCGCAGATCCGAAAAAAAATAAAAAAGGAAGGTTTCGGGGGGTAAGAAGAACTTTTATAGGGGGGAAATCTATCGGCAATAAAAGGATTCTTTGGAGCTTGCCGAGTAAAATTTTTGGTCGGGGCGACTGGATTTGAACCAGCGACTCCCTGCTCCCGAAGCAGGTGCGCTACCAGGCTGCGCTACGCCCCGACAATTTTTATACTAAGGAGATAGAACAAGAAAGTCAAGGACTTTCCTCTTTCCCCTTTTCCCTAAGATTTTTATATGATATAAATCATTGGGGTTGGGGAGAAAGGTTTATATTTTGAAATCTCCGAATTTTCTCGCCTCTTTTCCCGCCGGGCACAATTCCGTAATTGAATTGTAGAGGAAATTCCTTTTTGGACACGGATGTACACAGAAAGTCGCATAGCGCTTAGCGCTATGCGCATAGCGTCTTTTTTGTTTCTGCGGTTATCTGCGTAAATCTGCGTCCTATTAAATTTAATCTCTGGTGATGGAGGATTTACGTTCGGATGAAAAAAGA
>Ga0184616_10000151_pt1 | contig 13150 bp, 13 predicted proteins | sample PLM4_90_coex_FD_133145 | JGI IMG/M metagenome (GOLD analysis project Ga0184616, IMG submission 133145) | Groundwater sediment microbial communities from an aquifer in East River, Colorado, USA - PLM4_90_coex | ecosystem: Environmental > Terrestrial > Soil > Riparian zone | place: USA: East...
CCTGGCCAATCGAAATTACAGCTCACCCGACAATGATAGCTTAAGATATTCATAGAATGAAAATGAAAAGGCTTCTGTTTTTAAAAACAGAAGCCTTTTCAAAAACTATCAGACGAGAATTTTATCAGCAGAGATAATAAATTTCCTATCCCAAAAAGTACTTCTTTAATACAGAATATCAACAACAACAGCTTCTGGCTTACCCATCTCTCTCAGGGCAATTGAAGCATTTCTGCGAACAGCCGGGCTTTCATCCTTGAGAGCAGAAGTTAATGGCTCTTCCGCACTGAAATCCTTAATCTCTCCCAGTGCCTTTGCCGCATTCCTTCTCACAAATGGATTTTCATTCTTTAAAGCAACGATTAAAGTTTCTACTGCTGGTTTTCCTATTTTAGCTAATGCATTTGCTGCTGTGTGTCCACAGCCTTTATCCCCCAAGGCAGCAATTAAAGGTTCTACTGCGCGGGCATCTTTTGCCTCACCCAGTGCCTTTGCCGCATGCAATCTCACAATTAAGTCATTATCCTTAAGGTCTTGAACTAATGTGTCTACATCAGCCGCTTGGAGATGTCCAGCAGAAAGCAAAAAGAAGGAGACAAATAATACAATCATCATAAATTTTACACTCTTATTGAACACTTTATCTTTACAATACATGATATCTTAACCTCCTTTTTCTACCTATCTCTGCAGACAAAGCCGCAAAATTTAAAAGAATATACCTCTGAGAAATAACGCCATTTTTGAAAATCCCCGATTTTGCAATTGTCGGTTGGATTATTTTGAATAATCACCCCCTTCTTTTAGATTCAGCGCCCTTTCCCCTTTGAAGCCTTAAAAGCTTAACATATCCCTTGTTTTATTTGCTATACAAATTTGCCTAAAGCATCTCCAATTCCCTGATGCCATGATACGGTATTTGTCTCGAAAATGTCATGCTGAACTTGTTTCAGCATGACATTAGACCCTGAAATAAATTCAGGGTGACATTTTTATGTCCCTTTTGTGACAATAAATTGGCTTGACACGAGAGGTTTCCCTCTTGACCTATTTTCCCATTCATGATAGTTTTATGCATTAAGGTGAAGCATATATGGCTATAGATAGAGAGCTTTTAGAGATATTAGCTTGTCCTAAATGTAAGGGAGATATCAGGATAGTGGAAAAGTCCACGACTCATGGGGAAGATGGATTGATTTGCGAAAAATGCTGGCTTCTTTTCCCAATAAGAGAGGGTATCCCTGTTATGTTGATAAATGAAGCAATCCCATTAAATAAAAATGAGCGATGAGTATAAGAGATTAGACCCACGTCTTCCATTGATTCAGGGTGCTGACCTGAATAACAAGATAGTTCTTGTCAGATTTGACCATAACGTTGTCAAGGACGGTGAGATCAGAGACCCTTACAGGATAGACCGCTCTCTTGGTACCCTTTATAACATCGTGGAGCGCGGCGGCAGACCCATCCTCATGACACACGTAGGAAGGCCAAGAGAAAAAAAGACAGGTGAAATCAGGTGCAGGCCTGACGAATCAGTTGAGCCTATCGTTGGATATCTTGAACGTAAGTTGCATACAAGGTTTCATATCCCTAAGTTCTATGAAGATCCGAAGTTTGGAATTCCCAGTATCGACACATCCATTAACCTTGCTATCCGTGACCTGAAAGAAAGAAAGATAGGAGGAATATACCTTCCCAACACCAGCTGGTTTCAGGGTGAAGAAGCAGAAGGAGAACTAAGAGAAAAATTTGCAATCCAACTTGCAGGGCTTGCAGATATCTTTGTAAATGACGCCTTCGGTTCATGGCAGCCGCATACATCGACATACGACATAACAAAATACCTTCCTTCTTCCGCAGGCTTTTTGATGCAACGGGAGATCATTAATTTGAGCTCTGTTATCAATCCCCAGAGACCCTTTCTGGCTGTTGTTGCCGGTGCAAAATATGACACAAAGATAAAGCCTCTCTATGCAATTTATGAGAAGGTCGACCATCTGATTTTAGGAGGCATGATTTATAACACCTTCCTCTGTGCAAAGTATGGAATTTCCATAAAAGGTATCCAGGAGAAAGACATTATTGCGGCGAAGGATCTCGTTGAGAAGGACCGGGCAAATAAGAAGATCATCGAACTGCCTTATATCGTCGAGTCCGATACGATGGAGGGCAGGATAGAAGGTAAATACAGGACTATAACGATAAGAGACTTCCAAGAGGGCAAGAAATATGGTTATGTCCTTGATATAGACCCTGAATCATTTAAGGACCCTATTCTGATAGAAATCCTCTTAAGCGCCAGAACAATCTTCGTCAATGCTGTTATGGGGTACACACCTCATTTTACAGCAGGGTCAGAGGCATTAGATAGTACTATAGACCAGAATAGAATTGCCTTCAAGATGTATGGAGGAGGTGACACCCTTCAGGAGTTTAAGAGTCTCTGCCCCGGCCTTTACCTTTCTGTCCTGGATAATACTCAGTATTATTTCTTTACAGGTGGCGGTACTGTCTTGACTGCTATAGAACAGGGAGGCCCCTATGGACTCAAGCCTGTCCAGGCACTAATGGAAAACCGTGTCTTACTGACTCCTCCTAAAATACCAGCTTAGTACCTTTTCAAGGTTTGCAGCGATACTATCCTTTGCGTTTATGATAAATATTTTGTCGTCTATCTGAAAAAGCTCCTTTTCCATCCTTATAATCTTTGGGGGACTTCCATACCTTACCTTTAATTCCTCCTCAAACATCGGAACAATCTTGTCCTTCATCCTCAGTTCTGTATCAACAAAAAATATTCCTATTTCTGGCAAAAGGTCAGAGAGCCTGTCAAAAAAAGCAGTTATTTCTTTCTGATATATCTGCTTCGGGGGAGAGGATTTTATTTCCATATAGAGTATCTTCCCATCTACCTTCGTTATAAGGTCATAGTCTCCGCCAACCCTCGGCCTCTTGAATCTGATTCCCCATATTGCCTCAGCAGCAAATTCTACTTTAAATATCTTTGATAAAAACCACTCGAGTGTCTCACCGAAACTCTTTATTGGCCCAATAGTAAGCCTGAACCCGTCAGGTAATTTTTCCACAAGACCTGTCTTTATCATATACTCAACGTAATCTTTTGTTACCTCTTGCGTGGCATACCGTGTAACATTCTCGAGTTTAAAGAATTCCTGATGTTTAATAATCTCCCTCAGGAACAGACGGAAAGAGTATTTCTTCATCATTTCAAAGTAGCTTTCCAGGAATTCTTTTTTGGGCAGGAGAAGGTCCTCTGAAGGTTCTTTTCTGTAAATTCTGAACCCTCGCATCTTTAAGAGCACCTCAAGGGAGGTAGTAAGTTCTGAGAGTGATTTCCTGAGCCTTTTTATCTCATCGCGCAGGTAGTGGGCTTCGTCAGTAAATGCATCCCTGGACATCTTTTAAGTAAACTTGACCGCTATCCTTCTATGTCTGGGTCCGTCAAACTCGCAGAAAAAAACAGACTGCCATGTTCCCAAGAGGAGTTTGCCCTCATCTATAATCACATTCACAGAAGCACCAACAAGGGTTGATTTAATATGGGCATCAGCATTGCCTTCCCTGTGGAAATAATTTATGTCTTGCGGTGCAAGCCTGTTGAGGGTATTCTGTATGTCACGCTGCACACTTGGATCAGCGCCTTCATTTATTGTGACCCCCGCAGTTGTGTGAGGGACATAAAGATAGCAGATGCCATCTTTGATCCCTGCCTCTGACACAACCCCCTGGACCATCTCAGTCACATCAATGAATTCGATTCTTGACTTACTCCTGACATTGATATATCTGACCATACCTCCTCCCCAATAAAAAGAAAGAAGTTAAGAGTTGAGAGTTATCAGTTAAGAGTTTAAATAAAATAACTTCTAATTTTTAACTTTAAACTTTTAACCTGTTTAACCTGTCGATTATAAAAATTCCGAGACAGTCTTTCCCGTCTCTGTTTAGTTCCAATTTCTTATTTTCTAAATACCTCATCATAAAATTCTTTACCAACACTAAACTCAATCACAAGTGCAATAAGGTTCGCGGGGACACTTAATTCTTTGAGTCTCATTATATCCTTTTCAGTCGTAACAATCCAGTCGGCACCGCTTCTTTTAGAGTGCTCTACAATCTTCTCTATATCTTTTGGAGCGTACCTGTAATGGTCCCTGTAAGATTTAAACCCCTTTAAATTAATACCTGCTAACAAAAGAGTTTCTTTGAAAGATCCTGGATTCCCTATACCGGAAAATACAAAAAATCTCTTCCCCTTTGCCCATTCCAAGGGAAAGATTTCACCGCGTGCTGACAGAAATTGTAAAGGTCTGTGCTCTGCAAAAAAAACAGGTGCTTTTTTATTGTATTTTCTTATTTCTTTAATCAGCCTTCTAAATTCTGATTTCCCATGGGTCATAGACTGACTTATGTCACCCCCTCCCTTACCCTCCCCCCTCAAGGGGGAGGGGTAGGTGGGGGAGGCTGTTGACTGCCCATGAACCGTAGATTGACTGCTGAGCATATTCGTTTTTGTTATTACCACAATGTCCGCTCTGCCTATTGCTCGCAAAGGCTCTCTTAATGGCCCAATCGGCAGGAGCCTTTTATTCCCGAAAGGATTCGTACTATCTATGAGCAGAAGATCTCTGTCTCTGAAAAGTTTCCAGTGCTGAAAACCATCATCAAGGATGAAAAGAATTTCAGATTTCAGATTTGAGATTTCAGATTTGAGATTTTCAATTACAAATATACCTGCGTCATATCTGTTTTCGCCTTTTACAATTGGTACGCCTTTTAATTTTTCAGCCATGATTATTGGTTCATCACCAGCATCTTCTTCACTCAGAAGAGGCCCCTCACCTTTGCTCACAAAACAAGGGCCCTTTATCTTTCCCTTATACCCTCTTGTTAAGATAACCGGGACAAATCCTCGTCTCTTAGCTTCCTCTGCAATCGCAATCGCGGCAGGTGTTTTACCTGTCCCGCCAACTGTGATATTGCCGATGCTGATAACTTTGAAGGGAAGTTTTTTCTGATTCTTCAGGTCGTTATATTTTTTAATTGAATAACCAATATAGTAGAGACCTTCTATGAGGTTCATATCTTTTAACCTTTCTTAACGCTATTCATTTCCCCTTCAATTATATCCTAATTCATTTTCCCTTCAATTATATCCTAAAAGAGACATAAACCTGTTCAAGCCGTTGAATTGTGCTATACTGCAAAATACACAGATAGTGCAAATCTGAATGCCTAAAATAATTATCCGTGATATGCAGGAAGATGATATCCCTGCCATATTGAAAATTGAACAGATTTCCTTCACGACTCCCTGGTCAGAACAGGATTTTCTCAATGAAATATACAAAAAGAATGTATTATCAAAAGTTGCCATGTTTGAGGAGAACATTATCGGGCACATCTGTGTGAATCACCATGCCCATGAATCCCATATCTTGAACCTCGCTGTGCATCCAGATTTCAGGAGGCAGGGCGTTGCAACGATACTGATGGAATACGCAATAGGGGAATTGGAAAAAAGAGGATGCGCTTTTATGCATCTTAAAGTCAGGATTTCAAATACCGGTGCACAGAAATTTTATGAACTGCTTGGGTTCAAGGTTGAGGGCATCAGGAAAAAATTCTATGGCAATCCGGATGAAGATGCCCTGCTTATGATGCGGAGGCTCTGAATGTCTCTCAAAGATTTCTTCACCTGCCATTGCCTGTCATTTCGATCCTTTCTCTCAATCATTCTGACCTCGAATTTATTTCAGGGGAGAAATCTTTTCTTCAAGACATTAAGAGCGCACATCCGAAAAAAGGTATAATGTAAGCTCATAAATCATTTGGTAATGCTATGGAAAAAAGGGGGAAGAAAGTAAGTCCAACGCCATTGCAGCAAGGGCGCGAGGACATCCGCACCGGGCTGAGCGTAGAAGCGATCAAGCAATCCGTGCTTGATAATCTCTACTTTCACCTCGCTAAGGTTCCTCATACCGCAACACTAAACGACTGGTATATGGCACTTGCCTATACAGTCCGGGACAGGATGATACAACGATGGATGAAAACACTCCGGAACTTTACAGAAGATCTGACAGTCATTGCCTACTTGTCTTCCGAGTTTCTCGTTGGACCACAACTCGGAATCAACCTCATCAACCTCGACATCTATGAAGAGGTATTTCAGGCTGTAAAAGAGTTAGGTCTTCATTTACACGAATTAACCGAGCAAGAGAAAGAACCCGGGCTTGGTAACGGTAGCCTTGGGAGGCTTGCAGCCTGCTACGTGGATTCACTTGCAAGGCTTGAGATTCCTGCAATAGGGTATGGGATCCGTTATGAGTTTGGCCCTTTTGAACAAGAGATTCGGGATGGCTGGCAAATTGCAATGACTGAAAAGTGGCTTCGACCTGGTAATCCCTGGGAGATTCCACGCCCAGAGATCACCTACAATGTAAGTCTCGGCGGCCACACCGACTCGTATTATGACGAGCAGGACTATTTCCGGGTGCGCTGGACTCCCAAGTTTTCCATTAAGGGAATTGCGCATGATTTCCCGGTATCCGGATATAGAGTTGGCATAACAAACCTGTTGCGTCTCTGGAAATCCGAGGCCATCGAATCCTTTGAATTCGAAGCCTTCAATACAGGTGACTACTTCGGCGCAGTCAACGAGAAGATTGCCTCAGAATCAATCAGCAAGATTCTTTATCCCGATGATGAGCCATACGCTGGCAAACAATTACGGCTTGCCCAGCAGTATTTCTTTGTGTCTTGCTCCCTCCAGGACATGATACGCCTGCACCTCTTGCGTTGGAAAAGTATCGATAGCTTCTCAACTTCCTTTGCAGTGCACCTGAATGATTCTAATCCTGCAATCGCCGTGGCGGAACTAATGAGACTCCTTGTGGATGAACATCTGGTGAACTGGGAAAAAGCATGGTATATTACACAGAACACCTTTTCATATACAAACCATGCTGTTTTACCTGAAACCCTCGAAAAGTGGCCTCTTCCCCTCTTCGCAGGCATCCTCCCGAGACATCTTGAAATTATCTATGAGATAAACCGGCGCTTCCTTGATGAGATATGCTTAAAGTATCCTGATGATAATGATAAGCTCTCCCGTATCTCTCTCATCGATGAGAGAGATCAGAAATATATCCGCATGGCATACCTTGCCAGCTTGGGAAGCCATGTAATCAATGGTGTTTCAGAAATCCACTCGGAGCTGCTCAAGGAGACCTTACTCCCCGACCTTTATGAAATATATCCTGAGAGGTTTCTCAACGTGACCAACGGAGTGACACCAAGGCGCTGGATTGTGCTCAGTAATCCAAGGCTCGCTGACCTCATCACGAATACAATCGGAGACCGCTGGATCAGTCAAACAGAAGAACTTAAACACCTTGAACCCTTTGCTGATGACACGGACTTTATAAAAAAGTGGCAGCAGGTAAAGTATGATAACAAACGTGATCTCGCCAAGATCATTCATGACCGAACCGGAATTTCCGTTAATCCTGATACGCTCTTTGACATTCAGATGACCCGCCTCCATGAATACAAGCGTCAGCACCTCAATGTCCTTCACATAATCACGCTCTATAACAGGATTAAGAAAAATCCACAGATAGACATCACATCTCGCACATTCATCCTTGGGGGAAAATCATCTCCAGGCTATTTCATAGCGAAGCTAATCATTAAGCTGATCAATTCTATAGCCGAAGTTGTGAACAATGATACAGATGTAGCAGGCCGCTTGAAAGTTGTTTTCTTTCCCGACTTTAACGTAAAGAATGGTCAAAGGATTTATCCATCTGCTGATCTCTCCGAACAGATCTCTACAGCTGGAAGAGAGGCGTCGGGGACAGGGAACATGAAATTCTCCATGAACGGTGCGTTGACAATAGGAACGTTCACCGGAGCGAACATCGAAATCCGTGAAGAAGCAGGTGCCGAAAACTTTTTCCTATTCGGTTTGACTGCTGAAGAGATCTCCAACATAAAATCTCATGGCTATAATCCCGTCCTTTACTATAATGCGAATCCAAATCTGAAAGAAGCGATCGATCTTATCAGTTCAGGATTTTTTTCCCGAAGAGACGTGAATCTGTTCAAACCTTTAGTTGACTCGCTGCTTTGTCGCGATGAGCAAATGGTCCTTGCCGACTATCAGTCCTATGTTGACTGCCAGGATCGCATAAGCACCGCATTCAAAGATCGGGAAAAGTGGGCGAATATGTCGATCCTCACTGTTGCGCGGATGGGAAAGTTCTCATCTGACAGAGCCATAAGTGAGTACAACAAAAAAATATGGCATGCCACACCCCTGAAAATTGACCCTGATACGACATAACCTGAAGAATACAGGAGCATGATGCAGATGTTGCTCGAAAAGGGATATTATCTCTAACCTATATTATATAAGAGGGAGTATGCAATGAATTACAAAGGATTGTCAAAAATCTTACAGTCATCTTCGCTGCTCAGTCAGGTCGAGGGCGCCGAGAAACTTTTTCTCTCTGGCCGCCGGAAACGTGGTGAAGACCTCGAGAGCGCAGTGAGATTCTTTCTTGAGTTTCTGCATGGCTTTGAGAGTTTCGATTTTGATAGTCCCTGCGTCACAGTTTTCGGATCGGCGCGCTTTCCGGAAAGACATCGGTACTACGAGCTTGCCCGCGAGCTTGGAAGGGCGCTCGCCAATGCAGGCTATACGGTCATGACCGGTGGCGGACCTGGGATCATGGAAGCTGCGAACCGTGGTGCAAAAGAGGGCGGAGGATTAAGTCTCGGTTGTAATATCAAGCTTCCCAAGGAGCAGAAACCGAATCCATACCTCGACAAGTTCATCGAATTCGAGCACTTTTTCGTGCGAAAGGTAATGCTCGTAAAATACTCCACGGCCTTCGTCGTGATGCCGGGTGGTTTTGGTACGCTTGATGAGGCTTTCGAAGTGATTACCCTTGCTCAGACCGGAAAACTTGAGAGCTTTCCTGTCGTAGGTATGGTCAGGGACTTTTGGGACCATCTACGGCACTTCATGCAAGACACAATGCTGGCTGAAGGCACTATCAGCAAAGAGGACATAGATTTAATCCATGGAGCAAACACGGTTGAGGACGCCATCCGCATCATCCGCGGTCTCTCAAGGGGAAGCTTTTAACAATCGGCCTTCCCCTCGAACTATGCCTCCCCCCGCTGACCCTACTTCGGAGGAAGCCTGAAAATAGTGCGGAACTTCTGTCCGTCGTTGATATGCTATGAAAATATATGATACACATAGATTTGTGAAAAGTAAGAATCGGAGTTTTGAATGGCATTAGAAGTTATAAAGGCATCCGGACGGACTGAGGAATTCAACATACAGAAGCTTGTCGATTCACTCATCCGTTCAGGAGCGACAGAGGACGAAGCCCGGGATATCGCCAGGCAAGTCGAGAGCCAGATAAAGCCCTCGATGCATACAAAGCATATATATAGAATTGCCAAGAAAATATTGCGGCAATATAGCAAGACAGCGGACATGAGATATTCAATCAAGAAGGCTATCTATATGCTGGGACCTGCAGGCTATCAATTCGAGAAATATTTTGCGGGAATACTTAAGGCCTATGGATATTCAGCCGAAACAAACAGGTTTCTCAAGGGATATTGTGTAACGCACGAAGTCGACATTTTTGCAGTTCGTGATGATGTCGGTCGTGTGATAGAGTGTAAATATCACAGCAACGGTGGCATCCCGACCGATGTCAAAATTGCACTATATGTCTATTCCAGATTCATGGACATTAAAAAGGCCTATGAATTAAATCATGAAAATATGGTCTCGATAAACGAGGGCTGGCTGGTGACAAACACCAGGTGCACATCAGATGCGATAAAGTACGCCGGTTGTGTGGGTCTCAAGATAGTAAGCTGGAAATATCCTGATGAAAACAGCCTGGAAAGAATGATCGAAAACAAAAAGCTGTATCCTGTAACCATTCTGTCATCAATAAAGAAGAGTTCGCTCGATATTCTCTTCAAGAATGACATTGTTCTCGTAAGAGATATAGCTGACATGGATGAAGGGATCTTCATAAAGCGAAGCGGACTCGATACGGCAGCAGCGAGGACCTTGAAAAAAGAGGCTGATGAACTCTGCCGCAATCCTTAGGCTGATTTCTATTGCCGGCCGCGTGACTGGCTAATATAACTTTGCGCTTTCTATCTCTCTCTCGCATGGGACGTTACCCTTGATTTGTAAAGGGAACCATCTGGTGATATACTTGATATGAGAGATTATGCAATGACCTTGCTTTTTCAGAAAAAACCGTTACAGAAGACCCTGCGTCAAGAAAATCAGTCGACAATGAGCTTCACTCCCTTGGAGAAGTTTTCTGCTAAAAAAGGAGTCTCTTCACAATATTTTCATAATTTCTTCATTGGTCCTTCACAAGTTTTTCGTATCCTAAACTCATGAATAACATGAAAAAGAAGATTGACATGAGAATAAGTTTCAAAGGGGTCTCAAGAAACCTAAATTTTTTAGAAGCGTAAAAAAGGAGACGTTATGAGAACTGCACAAATTATTATACGAGGTCTGGCGTGGATCATCATCGCCATGCTCGTGATACCACCCGGAACACTGGCACAGGATTCCGAGGAATCGGAACAGACCGACAGGTTCAAAAAGGAAGAACTAACGCAGATGCTTGCGCCGATCGCCTTGTATCCCGATTCGTTGATCGCCCAGATACTGATGGCATCGACCTATCCGCTCGAGGTCGTCGAAGCCGAGCGCTGGCTGCGCCAGAACAAAGAGTTGAAGGGCGACGCACTGGACGAAGCCCTGAAGGAGAAGACCTGGGACCCGAGTATGAAATCGCTCTGTCATTTCCCGGATGTCCTCTTCGCCATGAGCGATAAACTCGACCAGACAAGGAAGCTGGGAGATGCCTTTCTGAGCCAAGAGGATGATGTTATGGCGACCATACAGGAATTGCGCCGCAAAGCCGAGGAGCAGAAAAATCTCAAGACGACCAAAGAACAGCAAGTCATCGTCGAGCGGGAAGTTATCAGGATCGAACCGGCCGAAACGCAGGTAGTCTATGTGCCGGTCTATGATCCGCTCTATGTATATGGTCCGTGGTGGTATCCTGCCTATCCCCCCTATTACTGGTACTATCCCCCGAGTTTTGTTATCACCGGCGGGTATATCAGCTTCGGACCCCGCATTTTTATCGGAGTTGGCTTATTCTCATGGAGCTGGTTCGACTGGCATACCCATCACATCTTTATAGATACCCATAAAACGAGCCGATTCCACAGGTACTACGTCAAACGGGATTTCGACCGTCCCATCTGGCAGCATGACCCTCGCCATAGAAGAGGGGTTGCCTACAGGGACGGGAGAACGAGTGAACGCTTCGGAGCGAGAACGTCACGGGTGTCACCGGCGAGTCCGGAAACTCGCGGGTTCCCGGCAAGAAGCTTTGAAAGAAAGGCAGTGGAACCATCGCGGGGTCCTGTCGAACGCCGGGAACGGGCGGTAGTGCCCCAGGTGAGACCCGAGCGGGAAATAATTAAGCGTACTCCCAGGCGGGATACTCCCTTCAGGGGAATCGGAGATGGAAGCTTTGAGCGCAGGGCAGGCCAACGCGGAGGCGAAAGCCGCCGGAGTGGAGAAATAAGACTTCCTGGCAAAGACATGAGACAGCAAGGCGGAGGTCCCCAGGGCATCGGGAAAGGCAGGGTCCCCCGCAGGTAAAGAAACAGAAGGCTGTCGTGAATTCTTTGCAGGGATGATATATGCATAAGGGAGGAAATAATGAATAGCGTCTCATTGTATAAAAAGGGAGAGAAGCGTTGGTTGATTGTGCTGGTTTGCCTCGTCGCTGCTGCCATGTTCTTGCTCGGGACTGCTCCGGACTCGCAAGCCGCGGGCATGCCGCAGAAGACCTTTTCCTCGCCTGAGGAGGCGGTGAAGTCTCTGGTCGCCGCAGTCAGGTCGAATGACATAAAAGAAATGCTCGCGATTCTGGGTCCCGGGAGCAGGGAACTGATCTCTTCCGGCGATGACGTGGCAGACAGGGCCGGACGTGAAAAATTCCTCAAGGCCTATGACCAGATGAACACCCTTCAACAAGAATCTGCAGACAAAATGGTTCTTTCTATAGGTGCCGACAACTGGCCATTGCCAATCCCAATCGTGAAGAAGGGCGCAACATGGGTTTTCGACATACGGAAAGGGAAGCAAGAGATCCTGAACCGTAGAATAGGCAGAAATGAGCTGCATATTATGGACGTGCTTCATGCCTATGTCGATGCACAACATGAATACGCAACCAAAGATTGCAGAGGCGACGGCAAAGTCGAATTCGCCCAAAGATTGATCAGCACTGAAGGGAAACGAGACGGACTCTACTGGGAAGCAAAAGAAGGCGAAGAAGAGAGCCCTCTCGGGCCACTGGTCGCGCGTGCGGCAAAGGAAGGGTACGCCAATGCGGACCTCTCGCCGTTTCACGGGTATTATTTCAATATCCTAAAGGGCCAGGGGAAACATGTTGACGGAGGAGCGTACAATTATGTGGTTAAGGGGAAGATGATCCTCGGTTTTGCGCTTGTGGCGTATCCCGCGGAATACGGCAATTCCGGCGTTATGACCTTTATACTGAACCAGGAGGGGATCATTTACCAAAAGGATCTTGGCAAGGATACGAAGCGCAGAGCAGAGGCGATGAAGATATTCGATCCCGACAAGAGCTGGACAAAGGTCAAGGAAACAGCAAAGCAGCAATAATTAATTTATGGAGGGGACTATTCGTTCTGACATAAGACCAGGATTGCATGTTTCAATCGTATTGAAGAAAGACCAACATACTGGGAAACTAACAGAAGGAATTGTAAGAGATATTTTAACTAATTCACCTTCACATCCACATGGAATTAAAGTTCGTTTGGAAAGTGGAGAAGTGGGACGTGTAAAAGAGATATTTGATTAATCTTCAGAAAAATATGGGAAGTGGATCCTGTCTAAAAACTCAGGATTTGTCATCCTCCGGCTTGGAGACTGTGTCGCAATTATAGCAGAGAAAGGGGATGAAAGAAGGTCATTTATATGCTAGAATTCTGCAAGTATAAAAAGGAGAGA
>Ga0184616_10000152_pt1 | contig 13100 bp, 11 predicted proteins | sample PLM4_90_coex_FD_133145 | JGI IMG/M metagenome (GOLD analysis project Ga0184616, IMG submission 133145) | Groundwater sediment microbial communities from an aquifer in East River, Colorado, USA - PLM4_90_coex | ecosystem: Environmental > Terrestrial > Soil > Riparian zone | place: USA: East...
CGCCTTTTCCACCTCTTGGTCCATGCCGTCGATAAAATACTCTTTCGGCAGGCCGATCCTCATTCCCTTCACGTCTTTTATGAGCGCTTTGGTGAAATCAGGGGCAGGAATATTCGCGGATGTGGAATCCCTGGCATCATGGCCGGAAATGACATTCATGAGCAGAGCCGAATCGGTCACGTCTTTCGTAAGAGGGCCGATCTGGTCGAGCGATGACGCGAAGGCAACGAGGCCGTACCGCGACACCCTTCCGTACGTCGGTTTGAGCCCCACGACGCCGCAGCATGCGGCAGGCTGCCTGATCGATCCGCCCGTATCCGATCCGAGCGCCGCGATGCATTCTCCCGCCGCAACAGCGGCCGCCGAGCCGCCGCTCGATCCGCCGGGGATGCGTTCGAGGTCCCAGGGATTCCTGGTAACGAAAAAGCCCGAGTTCTCCGTGGACGAGCCCATGGCGAACTCGTCCATGTTCGGTTTTCCGCACAGCACATAGCCTGCCTGCTTCAACTTGCTCACTACCGTCGCGTCATAGGGAGGAACGAAGTTCCCGAGTATCTTCGAGGCGCAGGTGGTCCTGATCCCCTCGGTGCACATATTGTCCTTGACCGCAATCGGGATGCCCAGCAGCGGGGACGAAACATCCCCGGCCTTGATGCGCTTGTCCGCGTCCGCGGCCTGGGCCCGCGCCGTATCCTCGGTCACGGTGATATATGCCTTGACCCGGTCCTCAACGGATTTGATCCTGCCCAACACGGATTCGGCAACGGCCTGCGGCGTGGTCTCGCCATTTTTCAGCATTGCATGCAGTTCGTGTATCGTCAGATGACAGTACTCCATTATTTCTCCCTCATCCGATTGTTTGCGTCGACGAGTATAATCTTCGGTTGATAGCTTTTGAGCTCTTCCTCGTTGAAATACTCATAGCAGAAGACGATGACCCTATCGCCTTTGACGCCTTTCCTCGCGGTCGGACCGTTCAATACCATCTCACCCATGCCGCGCTTGCCGGGAATCACATAGGTCTCGAAGCGTTCCCCGTTGTTGAGGTTCGATACGCTTACCTGTTCATAGGGCAGGATGCCGGCCGCCTCCAGCAGCAGCGGATCGACGGTCAAACTCCCCTCGTACTCGAGATTCGAATCCGTCACGAGGGCACGGTGGATTTTCGATCGAAGCATCAGTCTGAACATGGCTCTCCTTTGAAATACCGTAAGTCGTAAGCCGGGAGTGGTGAGGGGGTGAATCGAGACCTAAACTCTTATCGCCTTCCGCACTTCCGCCTTCCGGCTTCATCGCATCACTCTATGATCTTCGGCACTTTGAAATGTCCCGCCGCCTTATCCGGCGCATTGGCCAGCGCTTTCTCCTGGGTCAGGCTTTCCGCCACAACGTCATCGCGCATCACATTATTGATATCCAGCACATGTGACGTGGGCGCCACGCCTTTCGTGTCGAGTTCATTCAGCTTCTCGACATAGGTAAGAATGCCGGAGAGCTGATCAGTCAGCTTGTCCTCTTCCTGATCGGAGAGCTCAAGCCGGGCCAGCTTTGCCACATGTTCAACTTCCTGTTTTGTGATCTTCACCTGAAAATCCCTTTCCGTCATCCCCGGGCGATTCCATCGGGGATATGGTTTTAACACCGGATTCCCGATTAGACCTCCGGGAATGACAGTTTTCTCTTACACATTCCTTATATCATTTCCAGATTCGCGTACTTCACCGCCAGGGTTTTCACCCCATGGCCGGGGAAACTCACACTGATTTTGAGGTCGTCACCCGCGCCTTCTGAACGCTGCACCGTGCCGAGGCCGAATTTCGTATGCCGCACCACGGCGCCCTTGTAATACTTGCCGTTGGAGCCGGAAGGAACCGGCTGGACATTCACCGCTGCCGCGGGGGCCCTCGACGGGACCACACACGACGTGGAGCCCCACGTCCCGCGCGAACGGGGGGACGCTGTCGTTTCAGCAACGCAAAATTCCACGGCTTCTTCGGGAAGCTCCTGGAGGAACCGCGACATCAGATTCGCCTGGGGGTATCCATACAACCGCCGCTCCATGGCGTGGGTCAGCACCAGTTTTTCCTTGGCCCGCGTGATGCCGACATAACAGAGCCGCCGTTCTTCTTCGAGTTCTTCATCGCTCTCCGCGGACCGCGAATGGGGAAAAAGCCCCTCCTCCATGCCGACCATGAAAACCACGGAAAACTCCAGGCCCTTGGCATTATGAAGCGTCATGAGCGTAACATAGTCGCCGCTTGCGCGCCCATTTTGCGCGGATGTTTGCTGCTCAAGGTCCGTGATGAGCGCGACCTGGTCGAGGAACGCCGCCAGCGATGCGTCGCGATTTTGTTCCTGAAAATCCTCGGTCGCGGTCATGAGTTCGTTCAGGTTCTCGATGCGTATCCTCGCCTCGACGGTTTTTTCCTCGTCCAGCGCCGCGCCGTATCCTGACTCCTGGATCACCCGCCGCACGAGGTCCGTGATCGAGTGCGTTTCCATGCCGGTCCGCAGGCGCTCCATCATGCCGGTGAATTCCTTGAGCTTCCTCTTGGCAGAAGGAGTAATGTCCGACGCGTCCGCGGTTGCCGCCGCCTGGTACAGGGAAACGCCGGACTGCATGGCTGCCCGTTCAAGCTTATCGACAGTCGCGTCGCCGATGCCGCGCGCGGGGACGTTGATGATCCGGCGAAAACTCACGATGTCCGCGGGATTCTGGAGCACCCGGAGATAGGCGATGATATCCTTGATTTCCTTGCGGTCGTAAAACCGGAGCCCCCCGAAAATGCGGTAGGGAATTCCCCGGTCCCGGAGAGCGTCTTCCAGCGCGCGGGACTGCGCATTGGTCCGGTAGAGCACCGCCAACTCGCGCAGGCCCCTGCCTTCGTCCGTTTCCTGCTGAATGCTCCGGCAGATGAAGCGCGCTTCATCCTTTTCATCCGTGGCCTTGTAGCACCTGATCTTGTCGCCGCCGCGCTTCTCCGTCCAGAGTTCCTTCGGCTTTCTGCCGACATTCCTCGCCACCACGGCCCCGGCCGCGCCGAGGATGTTCTGCGTCGAACGGTAGTTCTGCTCGAGTTTTATCACCCGCGCGTCGGGATAATCCTTCTCGAAGTTCAGGATGTTCGTGATATCGGCGCCGCGGAACTTGTATATGCTCTGATCGTCGTCGCCGACGACACAGAGGTTTTTCCGTTCCAGGGTCAGCAGCCGGATCAGGCGGTATTGGGCATGGTTCGTGTCCTGGTACTCGTCGATCAGGATGTGCTGGAACAGTCCCTGGTAATAACGGAGCACGTCCTGGTGTTGTTCAAAGAGCCGTACCGTCAGCATGAGCAGATCGTCGAAATCGAGGCCGTCCGCCTCCCTGAGCTTCGCCTCGTAGAGCGAATAAACGCGCGACACCGCTTCATCGAACCCGTAATGAGAGCTTGTTTTTTCGAACTGCCCGGCGTCGGTCAGGTTGTTTTTGAGCGCGCTGATCCGGGCCGCGATCGTCCGCGGCTGGTACCGTTCCGCGTCGATCCGCAGGTCGGCCATGCAGGCCTTGATGAGCGACGAACGGTCCGTTTCATCATAGATCACGAAGGACCGTTTGTATCCCAGGGCCGCGATATGCTGCCGGAGAATCCGCACGCACGACGAGTGGAACGTGCTGATCCAGAGCCGGGTAAGCGGAATGGCGAGCATCCGCTCGACCCGTTCCCTCATTTCGTTCGCCGCTTTGTTCGTAAAAGTTACGGCAAGAATGTTGTCCGGCGCAACGCCCCGTTCGCGGATCAGGTGCGCGATCCGGCTCGTGATCACCCGTGTTTTGCCGCTGCCCGCGCCGGCGAGAATGAGGAGCGGTCCGTCGCCGTACAGCACGGCCTCCCTCTGGGGAGGGTTGAGATCGTTTAAATAATCCATGGCGAATTCAAATTGCAGAATGCAAAGTGCAAAATGCAAAATGAACGTCAAAAAAATCTACGCCGAATTTTGCATTTTTCATTTTGACCTTTTCATTTTAAATTCTCCGGCGTCGCCGGAGCTACTCCACCGTCACGCTCTTTGCCAGGTTTCTCGGCTGGTCCACGTCGGCTCCCAGCAGTACGGCGATGTGATAGGCCAGGAGCTGAAGCGGCACGGCCATGACGATCGGCATGAGCAGGTGGTTTGTGGACGGGACCGTGATCGTCTGGTGCACCCGTTTTTTAATCTCCCCGTCGTCTTCATTGATCACCGCGATGACGATGCCGCCCCGCGCCTTCACTTCCTCGATATTCCCGAGTATTTTATCATAAACGCTGTTCTTGCCCGCAAGCACGACCACGGGCATGTTCTCGTCGATCAGCGCAATCGGGCCGTGTTTCATTTCTCCCGCGGGATACCCCTCGGCGTGGATATAGGAAATTTCCTTGAGCTTGAGCGCGCCTTCGAGGGCCACCGGGAAATTCGGCCCCCTTCCCAGGTACAGGAAGTCGCTGGCCTTGAAATACTTCTTCGCGATCGTTTCGATGCTCTCGTCCGATTCCAGGCAGCGCTCCACGAGCGCGGGGATATGCACCAGGTCGGCGAGCTGTTTTTTTACATCGTCAGTTGACAGCGTTTTTCGCAGCGCCCCGAAGAACAGGGCGAAGAGATAGAGCGCCGTAAGCTGCGCCGTGAAGGCCTTGGTCGAGGCCACGCCGATCTCCGGGCCCGCGTGGGTGTAGATCACGCCGGCCGCCTCGCGGCTTGCCGTGGAGCCCACGACATTGCAGATGGTGATGACCGTCGCCCCGCGTTTTTTCGCCTCACGCATGGCCGCCAGCGTATCCGCGGTTTCGCCGGACTGGGTGATGGCGATGAACAGATCGTCCTTGCCCACCAGGGGGCCGCGGTATCTGAATTCCGATGCAATGTCCACCTCCGTCGGGACCCCGGCGAGTTCCTCGAACATGTACTTGCCCACCAGGCCGGCGTGCCACGACGTGCCGCAGGCCACGATGAATATTTTTTTCACGCTGCCCAGCCGCTCCTGCGCGGCGCCGAGCTCTTCGAGATGGATGACGCCGGTTTCCTGGGAAATTCTGCCGCGGATCGTATCCATGATCGCCCGCGGCTGTTCGTAGATTTCCTTGAGCATGAAATGGCGGTACCCGCCCTTCTCCGCCATGACGGGATTCCACATGACCCGCGTGCTCTCCCGGGAAAGAACATTCCCCTTGAGGTCCGTAAGCCGCACGCCTTCGTCGGACAGGACAACCATCTCATCGTCGTTCAGGAACAGGACCTCGCGGGTGCGATGAAGGATCGCGGGGATATCGGATGCAAGGAAGAACTCGCCCTGGCCGAGGCCGACCACGAGCGGGCTTCCCTTGCGCGCGCCCACCACGACGTCGGGATTACGCTCGTCGATGACCGCGATGGCATATGCGCCTTCGAGATGGCGCGCCGCTTCCCGCACCGCTTCCTCCAGCGACAGTCCTTTCTGCGCAATGCTGTCGATCAGGTGGGCGATTACCTCGGTGTCCGTTTCCGACTGGAATACGCGGCCCTGGGCCATGAGCTCTTTTTTGAGCGTCGTATAATTTTCGATGATGCCATTATGCACTAGCGTGATGACCCCGGCCCGGTGCGGATGGGCGTTTTCTTCGGACGGCCGGCCGTGTGTTGCCCAGCGCACATGACCCACGCCGATCTTGCCCGTGAGAGTTTCGCCGCGGAGCAGGGTTTCGAGATTGTGGAGCTTGCCCACCGCTCTCCTGATCTCGACCTTGCCGTTCTGAAGCACGGCCACGCCCGCCGAATCATATCCCCGGTATTCCAGCTTCTTAAGGCCTTCCACCAGGATTGGAACCGCCGCATCTTTGCCGATATAGCCGATAATACCGCACATGGGTCGTCACACTCCATTTCCTGAAATTTGATGATTCTGAAAAGCCGCCTGCCCGCGGGATTCAATCCAAGACGGGAAGGATAATGCGGCGCTGATTTGGCGCTTGCCTGTCGGGATATCACGGGAATCAGTCCCTGCGCTGCCCGGTCCTTATTTCTGTTTCTGTTTCAGTTTTCTTCTGCGGATTGAGAACCCTTCGCGGATCTCCTGGGGCATCCGGTTGATGGCCAGGGCGTCGGCGGGCACGTCGCGGGTGATCGTGGCGCCCGCTGCGATGACCGCGCCGCTGCCTATGCGCACGGGCGCCACGAGCTGCGCATCGCTGCCCACAAAAACGTTGTCCTCGATCACGGTGCGGTATTTATCATAGCCGTCGTAATTGCAGGTGATGACGCCGGCGCCGATATTCACGTCCCTGCCCACGGTCGCGTCGCCGATGTAGGAAAGGTGGTTCGCCTTGCTCCCGGCGCCGATCGTCGATTTTTTCACTTCCACGAAGTTCCCGATCCGGGCCTTCTCGCCGATAATTGCGCCGGGCCGCAGATGGGCGAAGGGCCCGATGGAGGCCGCGGCGGCAATTTCCGCTTCTTCTATCACCGAATGGTCTTTGACCGTCACTCCGTCCGCGAGCACGCTGTTCCTGATCCGGCAGTTCGGATAAATAACGCAGCCGTCGCCGATCTTCGTCGTGCCCTCGATCCTGACATTCGGATAGAGCACGACGTCGCGGCCCAGCGACGCTTCCATCCCGACGAAGGTCGAATCGGGATCGAGCATGGTCACGCCTTCCGCCATCCAACGACGGTTGATCCGCTGCCGGATGACCGCCTCGGCGCGGCTCAGGTCAAAACGGGAATTCACTCCCATGACTTCATCTGCGTCGGAGCACGGGAATGCGGACACAATTCTTTTTTTCTTCCTGGCGAGCGAGATCGTGTCGGGAAGGTAGTATTCCCCCTGGGCGTTGTTCCGGCCGAGCTGCGTCAGCGCCGAGAGGAGAAATTTCGGGTCGAAGCAGTAAATGCCCGCGTTCACTTCCCTGATTTTCTTCTGCGCCGCTGTTGCATCCTTCTCCTCAACCACGGCCGTAACTCCCCCTTTTCCGCGAACGATCCTGCCGTAGCCGAAAGGGTCCTCCACACGGGCCGTAATGAGCGTCACCGCTGCCCGGGATTTCCGGTGCTGGTCAACAAGGGAACGAAGCATATCCGTCGTAAGCAGCGGCGTATCAGCGCACAGAATCACGACCGGCCCCGACACGCCGGCAAAGGCCTCGCGCGCCTGCTGCACCGCGTGACCCGTGCCGAGCTGTTCCGTTTGGATCACGATATGAGCGCTGTATTTCTCTACCGCGGTCCTTACCCGGTCCGCCTGGTGGCCCAGCACGAGAACGATCTTCTCGGGCTCGAGGCCCGCGGCCGCATTCAGCACGTGCTGCACCAGCGGAAGCTCCGCCACAGGATGAAGCGCTTTGGCCAGCCCTGATTTCATACGTGTGCCGAGCCCTGCGGCGAGAATGACGACGGTCGGTTGCACTTACGATACCTCCTGCCGAGGATGCTTCGCTTTATCGGCGTTGAGCTCTCCGATCGGCACGAGCCCCAGGGAAATGATGAACTTCATCCCCTGTTCAACGGTCATATCGAGACGCTTTACCTCGTTTTCCGGCAGGATAAGGAGAAATCCCGCTGTAGGATTCGGCGTGGTTGGAACAAAAACCGTGAGAAACCGGCCCGACATGCCGAACGAGCTGCCTTGTGTCTCGCCGGTCATGAAACCCACGCTGTAGCAGCCTTTCCTCGGATACTCGACCAGCGCGACGCCGTGAAACTGGTGCTTCAGGGAGAAGGTCTCCATGACCTGTTTCACGGTGAAATAGACGCCCCGCACGAGCGGAACTTTTTGCAGCAGCTCGTCGCTCAATCTGACTAATTTGCTGCCCAGGTAGTTGGCGGACAGCATGCCTACAGCCAGAAGAAACAGGAACAGCGTGATGATGCCCAGCCCCGGTATGCGGAGTCCCAGAAAATGCGCGGGTATATCTGCCAGGATATTGTCGATTACACCGAGAAGAGCGGTCAGAACATAGTACGTGGCCCACACCGGCAGGATGACAAGGAGGCCGGTAATGAAATATTTTTTAAGAAAACCCCTGATTTTTTTCACGTTTGTAATATTACTGATTTTAATGCACTGTTGCAAGCTTTTTTTGAGAAAGTACGGAAGGAGAGCGAACAATGATGGGGGAAAAGGCCGGCATCAAAGGGAGGCGACTGCTACCAGGTATTGTACGCGGTTCCGTCCAGCGCCAGCAGCGGACTGGCGCTGTGCACGTCGAACACGCCGCCGTCGTCGCTTCCTTCGGGAGCGACGGTAATCCAATCGGGTCCGCCCGTGAACGGGTCTTTGGGGATGCCCCGCAGATAACTTTTCGAGTGATCCTGCGAGTTGACGAGGTCCTGCAAGGCAGCCGGGTATTTTCCATTATCCGCATAGAATTGGTCCAGGGCGTCGCGGAGCTGGTAGAGGTCTTCCCGGAGAACGGCCTCGCGCGCCTTGACAATGGACTGTTTCAGACTGGGCTGGGCAATGCTGATCAGTATTCCCATGATCGCCATGACGATCATCAACTCGATGAGCGTAAACCCGCGCTGAGCGGCATATGAAGAATGTTTCAGAACGTTCATAGTCTCTACCAGGTGCTGTACTTCGATCCGTCGAGCCCGACTTTGTCGGACTTCGAATACACATCGAACACATTATCGCCGCCCCACTGTGTCGAGTCCGGCGAATCGCTGTAGGAGCGAAGTCCCCAGTTGTTTGGATTATCGGACGCTTCCACCGGCATCAGGGAATCGCGCGGAATCCGGCGCAGATATTTGCGCGTCTTGTCCACGGCGCCCGACATCTTGAGCGGTTCCGTCAGCTTTTCCAGCGACTCGGGATAATTATTCAATTCCGTCTTGCAGTAGCCCTCGACGGAGGAAAGCTTTTTGCTGTCGCAATCGGCCTTGAACTCGTCTATGGCCTTCCTCAGGATCCTGAGATTGGTCCTGAATTCGATCTCCCTGGCCCTCTGCACCGTCATGCGCGACAGCGGCATCGCCGCCGAGGCCAGGATGGATACGATGGCGATCACGACGAGAAGTTCTATGAGGGTGATGCCCTGGCGCCCTCGCCTGCCTATTCCCGATTGCCTGATGCCCATGGTTCCTACTTCACGACTGCTTTTGCGCCTTTGGTCTCGGTCCTGATCGGCTCGCGCGTGAAGCTCGTAAGCTTGATGCTCTTCACCGTGATGTCGCCTGTCCCGCCGGACTTGCCCTGAAATACGAGCGTGCCCAGCGGACCCGATCCGTCCACGCCTCCCACATCGCCGATGCGGGTCATATAAATATCCACGGTTCCCGCCTTCACGTTGTTCGAGAAGAGGAACGAAGTCTGCTGGCCGTCCTTTTTCAGGAGCGTCCCCTCGCTCGCGCTTTTAAACTCGATGATCCGGGGATCGTAGCCGAGCGTAACGATGGCGCCGTACAGACCCTTGACAACGCCCGCGGCGATCTCGAAGCGCAGGTCCTGGCCAAGCTGGCCGATCGCTTCAGCCGGTTTCAGCTCCGTCATCGCCGTCGTCGTTTCGCCCGCGGGCTTGCCAACGGCAGCCTGCGGCAACGCGGTCACCGGAGCGGGTGCAGCAGCGGGTTTCGGCTCCTCTGCGGTTGTCCGTACCGTATCGCGCTTGGCCATTGCATCGAGCATCGCCGATTTGTCAACGACCTTTTTCGAACTCTTGCCGTCCCCGGCGACGAACAGCGGTTTCGTGTCGTAATGCTCCTCCGTGCCGGACCAGAAATTCTGCGTTTCCTTGTCCGGCAGCTCCATATTCCGGACGATGTTCGGGGTGATGGACATCAGGATGTCGGTCTTGATCGTACTGTCGTCGGTGGAGGAGAACAGTTTGCCCAGGATCGGGATCTCCCCCAGGATCGGAATTTTGATGCGGCTTTTACGCTCTTCGTCCTTGATCAGTCCGCCGATGATCACCGTTTCTCCGTCCCGGAGGTTGATGAGCGTTTCCGTGTTCCTGGTGCCGAATTTGTATTGCTTCTGGCCGTTGCCGAAGTCCAGCGCATCGCCGAGCGTGCTGATTTCCAGGCTCATCTTCATGGTGACCGTATTATTCAGGTGGATCGACGGTTCGATATTGAGCTTGATGCCCACGTCCTTGTATTCGAAGGTGGACGTGACCACGCCCGTTGCCGTGCCCTGGAGCGACGAAGTCTGGACCGGGATCTTGTCGCCGATATGGAATTTCGCCTGCTTGTTGTTCAGGACGCGGACCCGCGGATTGGCCAGCGTCTGGGCGTCCGAATCCTGCTTGATGAGGTTGACCACCAGGCTCGGCAGGGTGACGAAAATATTGCCCTTGTTCAGGTGGCTCAGCGTACTGAGCGCGATGCCGGAACTGCTTGTCGCTGTCGCGGTTCCCGATTCCTGCACCGTGGCGGTGGAGGTCAGGCCGGGCTGAAAATTCCATCCGTACTTCAGCGCATTGGTCCGGGAAATTTCGAGGATTTCCACATCGAGAATAACCTCGGCCTCCTTGAGGTCGTTCGCGGCAATGACTTTTTCAACGAGTTTCAGCTTTTCCGGCGTGTCCCTGATCGTAATGGAATTGAGCACCTCGTTGACATACACCTTCTTGATATCCAGCATGGACCGGAGCAGGTTGACCATTTCCTTCGATTTGGCGTTGTTGATGTAATACGTTCTGACCGCCAGGTCCTGGTACTGATCGGTCTTCGTCTTGCTCTTGGGCACGATGATGATGGTGTCGGCGCTGATCTTTTTCATGAAAAGCTTGTTCGTCGAGAGCAGCAGGTTCAAGGCATGCTGGAACGACACGTCCTTCACGAACACGGTCACCGGCTGGGCCTTGACCTCCTCGTCGAAGAGGATGTTGATGCCCGACAGCTTCGAGAGGAATTCGAAAACATCCTTGATGTTCGTGTTCTTGAAGTTCAGCGTTATCGGTTTGTCCGAGACCAGGGAGAGCACATCCTCGGGTTCCGCCTCGGTTTTCTTCTTCTGCAGCTTGTCGAGGGCTTCGCGGTATTTCACGTTCTCCGGATCGAGTTCCACGGCCCGGCTCAGTTCGTTTACCGAATCGCCGATTTTCCCGAGTTCGACGAACGTGAGCGAAGCGCGGTAGTGGTCCTCGGCCTGTTTTATATCGAGCACCGATCTGAGCGCGCTCTGGATCGCCGCATTGGTGGGATTCAGGTAGAGCGCCTGCTGCAGTTCCGTTATGGCCTGATCGAGCTTGCGTTCTTTCAAAAAATTCCGGGCGTTCTTATAATGGTGATTCGCCGCTGTTTCCTCGGCCCGGAGAAGCGCGGACCGGTACTCGATGTCCTGGGGATCGGATTTATTCGCCTGGCGGTATTCCTTCACCGCGAGGTCCCACTCTCCCCGGTGGGCGTAGCGCTCGCCGCGCTGGAACGCCCGGGAACCTGAGCAGCTCATGAGCAACGCCGCAGCCGTCACGACCACCGCGAGCCGGAGCACCATCCTCTTCATCATCCCCTCCTCCAATCGTTTTTTTCAGCGCATCCCGGAGCTGTCCCCGCGCCCGGGGCGCTCCGTGACGTAAACGTATCCGCTACTGCGTTCGCGGCATCATGGGCGGGAACAGGGGCTGCGGCGCCGGCTGTTGCGGCCGGCCCGGCTGCTGCGCGGAATCGCCGCCCGACAGCTCCACGCGCATCTCGACGCGCGTTGACGTGTCCATAATGACCACATGGTCCTTGCCCGCTTCCTTCACCTGGTAATTCTTGCCCAGCCGCTCTCCCGCCTTGACGATAAAAAGTTCGCCATCCTTGGACAGGAACAGCGTGTTCTCCCGGTCGGTCAGGTATCCCAAAAAACGGAATTTCGCGAGTTCCCCGCGCGCCAGGTCCGCGGCGATTTCCTCGGGAGTGCGTTCGGGAACAGGCGGGGGAGGAGGGGCGATTACCGCGGGCGCCGGCTTCGTCTTGGGCTTGGGCGCCGGATTTTCCATCCTGAAGATGTCCCGGCTGACGCCGGGATACTTTTCCTCCCGCTTTGCAATGATGATATTCAAAGGATCCATGCCCGATGCCGCGGTTGCCAGTCCCTGCCGCACGGCGGACTGCGCAACGGAACCGCGCGCATAGACAAGCGGCGCTGTTTTCGGTTTCTCCGCTGTTACGATGCGGTAGAAAATAAGCAGCGCAAGCACGACAAGCGCGGCAATGAGCGCTTTTTTCTCCTGTTCACGGGGTAAGTTCATCATCTCGCTATTGCCCCCTGACGTAGGTCAGGAGCTTCAACTCCAGTTTGACCATCCCTTTTTCGGAGTCCATCTTGAGCTCCTGAATCCCGACGAGCCGGTCCGAGGTCTCGACATCGTAAATAAAGCGCTTCACGTCACTGTACCGGCCTTCGGCGGGAAAGGAAAAAGCCAGCACGGCCAGTTCGCCGCTTGCCCGCTTCGGGATATCGTACTTGACCGAGGACACGGACAGGTTCAGACGCCGCGCCGTCAGCACCAGGTCCTTGACCAGGAGCGGCATGTCCTTCTGCTCGGGAATGCCTGTCACGACCCCGCTGAACGAAGGCTTTTGCTTCGTATACAGCACGGCAACGGCATGCCTTTTTCGCAATTCGTTGTACCGGGCCTCTCCGGACGCAAGACGTGATGCAGCGGGCGCAATGAGCACGCCGTAGAGTATGCCGTCGAGCGCCAGAAGCGTCAGACACGCCAAAACCGCGCTCCCGATTCTCTTATCGCGAACGATGAGCCGTAACGACGGAGGTATGCTCTTGATAGACAGCGACCACATTGAATGCGATGGTCCCCTTTTCCAGCGATTGATGTTTGAGGTAAGGCTCGGAGAACGCCTTCGACCGTTCCAGACCCACGACCAGATTGCGGAGCGCTTCCGGCGATTGCGCCGCGCCTTCAAGGCTGAGCGTCCGGTCTTTGGGGTTAAAGGCGATATTTTTCAGCGCGACGCCCGTCGGGACAGCGGCTTCCAGCTGGGTGAACATCCCGGTCCAGGAAAACTTCCGCGTAGTCAGGAGGGCGGACATGGAATTCAGGTCCTTGACGAGCTGCTCCCGCTCCAGCAACGTCGCCCGCACCTGTTCGTCCGCTGTCTCTGCCTCGCGCAGTTTCTGCTGCACGGCAATGAGGTCGTTCCTGAGCGCGAAGGATTTC
>Ga0184616_10000153_pt1 | contig 13011 bp, 10 predicted proteins | sample PLM4_90_coex_FD_133145 | JGI IMG/M metagenome (GOLD analysis project Ga0184616, IMG submission 133145) | Groundwater sediment microbial communities from an aquifer in East River, Colorado, USA - PLM4_90_coex | ecosystem: Environmental > Terrestrial > Soil > Riparian zone | place: USA: East...
CGCCGGTCGTAGCTGTACACGTGCCCCTCCGGTCCAACTGTCCAGGCCAGGGCGCAGGTCAATGCGCCGGAGCCCGTTCCAGCCTCCAGCACCCGTGCTCCGGGCCCCACCGAGAGTCGCAGCGGGATGTACCCCAGGTCTTTCGGAAAGATGATCTGAGAGCTGCGCTTGATGTGCAGCAACAGATCCCGGAGCGTGGGCTGGAAGAGCAAGTACTTGACGCCGGTGTGACTGGTGACGCTCGATCCCCACGGAATTCCGATCAAGTCCTCGTGGCGGAGCACGCCCCGATGGGTCTGCAGCTCCTTGGTGGGGTCCAGCTTCAAGATGAATTGTTTGCCGTCCCGATCCACCAGCAGTGCCTGGTCGCCCGCTTGGCTAAGGATCACATTGGTCTCCCCGCCCAGATTCTAACAACCCTTGCCCGCGGCAGCCGCAGGTCCCGCCGTTCCACCTGGAAGCCCGCCCGGGAAAATGGGCTGGTCCACTCGGGGCGGAGTTCGCCATATTGTCCGGTCACGCCAAACAGCCAGGCGGCCAGTCGGTCGGGCAGGGACTTGCCGGTGATCTGTGCTTGCACCACCACGAGCAGGCCAGCCCCGGGCGCCAGCACCCGCCGGGCCTCGGAAAGGGCAAGCGGATCCAGGGCGAATTCGGGAGGGAAGGTGCTGAGGGCCGAATGGAAGTGCTGGTCCGGGAACGGCAGCGCCCGAGCATCGGCGCGGACCAGCCGGATCGGCGCGCCGGCCGCCGAGAGCCGGCGATGCGCCAGGCGGCTCATCTGGCGCGAACGGTCAAGACCAACGGCCGGGATGCCCCGTGAGGCCAATTCCCGCAGCAGATGACCGGTTCCGTGTCCGAGCTCCAGGACCGGCCCCGCCGGGAGCGGGTCCAGGGCGGTCCGAACCCACTGGTTCCATTGTCCCATCGAGACGGTCCAGGCGATCAGATCATAGGCCGGGGCAAGCGTCGTATAGAGGTGCTGGAAGAAGAAGCGCAGGAAGCCGGTGAGGAGCCTCACGATCGGCCCAGGATGTGCCCGTGGGTGTTGAGGGCCGCGCGGGCTCAGCCTCGGCGCCGGCCGCCCGATCCACTGACCAGGCTAATCCAGTACAGCAGCTGCAGGACGGCCGCGGCCAGGGCGGCCACGTAAGTGAAGGCGGCCGCCGTCAGCACCTGATTGACCCCCCGTTGCTCTTCGGGACCCTGCACGAGCCCGGCCTGCGTGAGCAGCGCCCGGGCGCGGTTGGAGGCATTGAGCTCGACCGGCAGCGTGGCTAGTGAGAAAAGGGCGCCCAGGGAAAAACTGGCCACCCCGATCCAGGCCAGTTGGGTGCCCAGAGCGGTGCGCAGCGCCAGCCCTAGTAGGATCAGCACCCAGCCCATGCGTGAGCCGATGTTGACCGCCGGAACCAGGGCGGCGCGGAACTGCAGCGGCAAATATCCCTGATGGTCTTGCTCCGCGTGGCCGATTTCGTGTGCGGCGATGGCCAAGGCCGCCACGGACTGTCCCTGCGCCACCCCCGGCGAGAGTCGCAGCGTCCGAGTCAGGGGGTCGTAGTGATCGCGGAGGCTGCCGGGAACCCCCTCCAGGCTGACATCTCCCATGCCGCCGTAGCGCAGCAGGCGCTTGGCCACTTCTGTGCCGGTCATCCCGCCGGCGCTGCGGACCTGCGCCCACCGCCGCATCGTCGAGTTCACCCACCACTGGGCCAGCATGACCAGGAGAAAGGCCGGGAGCATGAATACCAGGTAGTTGGAGTTGAAGAGGAGCATATCTTACGCCTCACCCTGCCTACTGCAGCGGAACACCGACCAGGAGCAGCTCGACTGCCTTGTCCAGCTGCGGGTCGCTTCCTTCGACAGCCGGATCCTCAGCGGGAGCAACCACGTGGTCCGGCTCCAGCCCCACCCCGTGAATCAGGCGGTCATTGGGAGTATACCAGCGGGCAATCGTCACCCGGACCGCTCCCTGATCGGCATCCAGCGGAACCCAGTTCTGCACCGACCCCTTGCCGAAAGAGGTCTCGCCCACCAACTCCGCACGTCCATGGTCCTGGATAGCACCCGCCACGATCTCGGAGGCCGAGGCGGTTCCCCCGTCGATCAGCACCACCAGGGGGATCTCAGTGGCCAGCCCACCGCGCTCGGCCTCATAGACCTGTTCGCGGCCGTCGCCAAAGCGCTCGGTCAGCACCGTTCCCTGCGGGACGAACTGGGAAGCCACCTCCACGGCGGTGGTGAGGAACCCGCCGCCGTTGCCGCGTAGATCCAGGATCAACCCGATAGGGTCCTCCTGCAGCAGCGACCGCAAAGCCTGTTCCAGATCGCCGCCGGTCTGACCGGCGAAGGTATACAGCCGAACGTAGCCAATCCCGCCTTCCAGCATCTCGCTTTCCACGCTGGGGAGCGCAATCCGCTCCCGCACAATGGTGACCACCAGTGGTTCGACCAGGCCCTCGCGGCGGATGGTCAAATCCACGCTGGTTCCGGCCGGCCCCAGCACCCTGCGGATCACCAGGCTCCCGTCCAGGGCGGTCACGTCTTCGCCGTCCACGGCGATGACCTGATCGCCGGGCTCCAGCCCGGCCCGCTCGGCCGGGGAATTCGGCATGGCGGAGATGATGGTGAGCAGCTCTCCTTCTGAATCCACCCAGGCGCCGATGCCCTCGTATTCGCCGTCCAGGGGCAAGTTGGCCTGCAGGTATTCATCCGGGTCCATGTAGGAAGAGTGGGGGTCGCCCAGAGAATCCACCATGCCGCGGATGGCGCCGCGCATCAGGGCCCCGTCATCCAGTGGTTGGTCGACGTAATCCTGATGGACGATATCCCAGGCCTCCCAGAAGGGCGCAAAGAGCTGCTCGACATCTTCGGGTGGCTGCACGGTGCCGCCGGTCCGCGGCGCGATGTTGGGCAATTCCAGTTCGGCGGGTGGCAGATCCGTCTGCCGCCCCGAGCCGGTGAAGTTGGGGAGTGCCAAACCGACCCCCAGGCCGGCGCTGAATGTGGCCAGCAAGACCAGGGAACCCAGGAACAACCCCAGGAGTACTCTGACCGTCCGCGAGCTCATAGACTGCTCCTTCGCCGGCCCCGTCACGAAACCGGGTCGAACGATATCATAGGTTGATAAAGGGTTGATGAAGACCGGCGAGTCGGTTGGTCCCGAGGTTTCAGCCGGGCGTTAGGACGGGGTCCAGGGGACGTCGTGGGCGAGGGCCCACTCATTCATGAGCTGCGCATAGCCAGCCGTGGTGGCCTGCTCGGTGTACTGAAGCGTAGCGAGTCCATCCAGAGGATAGCTGGGATGGCAGGAGGTCGGCCAAGCGCCTCGGGGGGCATGCACCACGGCGGTCACCACCGAGCCGATGATTTCGGCGTGGCTGAGCTTGGGGAGGATCTCCTCGGCCGTGATCACGACCGTGCCTGCCACCAGGGCCAGCTCGCGGTCGACCCCCCAGTTCTTGCCAATGTCGGCGTTGCCTTCCGGGTCCGCCCGCAGCGCGTGGATCACTGCCACATCGCACTCGATGGCCGGAAATGCGGTCAGCCGCTCTCCCGTATAAGGATCGTCGATCTGCTTCACGTCCGGCCGAAGCCGAAGCAGGTCGGTGCCTTGCCAGGCCGTGGAGGGCATGAACCCGACCCCGGCCAGAGTCGCGCGCAAACCGTAGGCCAGGCTGGCCTCCGTCTCCTCAACGATTTGGAATCCGCCTCGCGAGGCGCCCTCGGTGAAATGGGGGGCTAGGCCAAAGGCCTCCAGGCCGAAATAGCAGCTGCGAACGCGCTCCACCATCCCGGCACCCACCAGGACGTCGCTCTCCAGCCCGGCGGTATAGCACAGCAGGGTAAGTTTCCGGGGGGCCGCTTCCCGCTGGTGGCGAGCTAGCAGAGCCATCGCGAAGGCCATCGGCCGCCGATACAGAGTCACGCCGCCAAGAGCCAGGGTGGCCCCGCTCGCCGGCACCAGGGCAGCGGCCTCCTGCAGTGTGGCGAGCTTATTCGTTGAGTAAGTCATCCGATGACTCGGCCTCCGGGTGGGGGAGTTTCGACACCCTGCGGCCGAGCTCCTCCAGCGCCTTATCCTCCGACTTCCATGGATCCCGGGCTTGCTGCGTGGCCCGACGCAGCAAGCGTATCTGCTCGCTCAGTCTGGAGCGGGAGAGCGAAAGCAGCATGACTCCGTTGATCAATACGACCAGCCCGAGGGCCAGCAAAACGACCGCCGCCGGGCTGAGCTCCGGCATTCAGTCCTCCCTCCAGGTTTGCTTGAGGCCGGGCAAGCACTCCGGCAGTTGGGTGATGCGGGCAATGGAGCGTGCGCCGGGGGGCGTCTGTTCGGTGTCCCCGACCTGGACGACCGTCATCCCCAGGCGTTGGGCGCTTGTCAGGTTGCGCGGCTGATCGTCCACCATCACGCACTGTGCGGCCGAAGGAGCCCGGGCGATCTGCATTGCACGCAGGTAGGCCTCGGACTCGGGTTTGCTGTGTGGTGCCAGGTCGAAGAAGTCGATCACGCCATCCAAAACGGAGTCGATCCCCAGCGCCTCCAGCACTCTGCCGGCGTGGGGCCGGTCGGCGTTGGTAAGAACCCACTTGGCCTGCGGGAGCGCCTTCAGCATCCGGCCAAGCTGCTTGTCCCTCCGAATCATACGCCGGATCGGAACGTCATGCACGAACAGCATGTATTCATGCGGATCGACGGCATGATACAGCATGAGGCCCTTGAGCGTCGTGCCATAGCGCTCAACGAACTCCTTTCGCACGGCCTGCGCCCGAGCTTCGCTGAAGGAAAGCCGCTCGATCATGAAACCGAGGATCCGGCTCGAGATGGCCTCCCAGACCCCGCTGTCTTGGGGATAGAGCGTGTCGTCCAGATCCAAGAAAAGCGTTCGGTATGCAGCCGGCATGGGGGATAAGTATAGGGTCGGCGCTGAAGGTGGTCAACGTCGCAGGGGGCAACCCCGTGTTCAGCGGGGCGGGCTGTATAATGCCGAGGCTGAGTCCCAAGATGCCCATTCGCAGATTACCCGATGATGTTTCCTCGGCCATCGCGGCCGGCGAGGTGATCGAGCGGCCGACCTCGGTGGTCAAGGAGCTGGTGGAGAACTCCTTGGATGCCGGGGCCGGCTCGATCGAGATTGAAATCGAGGGCGGCGGGACCGCTTCGGTCATGGTGGCTGATGACGGCAGCGGAATCCCTGCCGATGAGGTGGTGCTGGCGATATCCCGCTTCACCACCTCCAAGCTATCCAGCGTCGAGGATCTCTATCGCCTGCACACCCTGGGTTTCCGGGGGGAGGCCCTGGCCTCCATCGGGGCGGTCTCCCGACTGGAGCTGATCACTCGCGAGCGGCCCCAGGCCTCTGGCGTTCGACTGACCTTGGAAGGCGATTTGGTGGGGAAGCTGGTGCCGGTGGCCGCCTCGGAAGGCACCGTTGTGCGGGTGAGGGATCTCTTCTTCAACGTGCCGGCCCGACGCAAGTTTCTCAAATCGGCCAATACCGAACGGCGGCGCATTCTGCGGCTCGTTTCGCGCTATGCGCTAGCCTATCCGCAGGTTCGCTTCCGGCTGCTCAGCGAGGGGCGGGAGACCTTCGCAACCGCCGGCAATGGAGACCGGGTCGAGATTCTGGCGGCCGTCTACGGACCGGAGTCGGCCCGGACCATGATCCCGGTGGTTGGATCGGGGGAGACGCCTTATCGGGTGAGCGGCTACATCGCCCCGCCAAACCTCACCCGCTCCACCCGCGGCGAGATCTCCATTTTCATCAACGGCCGCTGGGTCCAGGATCCCAGCCTGACTGCGGCGGTCATCCAGGCCTATCACGCCCTGATCATGGTGGGGCGTTTCCCGCTTGCAGCGCTGTTCATCGAGGTTCCCCCGGCCGAACTGGACGTCAACGTCCACCCGGCGAAGGCGGAGGTGCGCTTCGCCAACGGTGACCGGCTCTTCTCGGTGGTGCAGCGGGTGTTGCGGGCTACCCTGCTGGGGCAGTGGCCCGGGCCGCAACTGGAGGTGGGTTCGGCGTGGAGCCAGCGGGGTGCCGCCCCGGCGCCCGGAGGGCTGGGATTGGACTGGACCCTGGCCCACCCGGAGCTGCGGCCGGAGCGGGCGCCGGCTCTCGATTCCATGCAGGAGCTCCCCGCGGGGGTCGTTCCACTGCTGCGCGCCGTGGGCCAGGTCGGGGCAAGCTACTTGGTGGCAGAGGGCCCGGACGGCATCTACCTGATCGACCAGCATGCGGCGCATGAACGGGTGCTGTTTGAGCGCCTGATGGCGCAGGTGAAGAGCGGCCAGCTGGAATCCCAGGCCTTGTTGGAGGGGATCACGGTCGAACTACCGCCCCACCAGATTCCGCTCCTCCGGGAGAATGCCGAGGTCATGCGATCGCTGGGTTTCGAGATCGAGGACTTCGGTCCGCAGGCCTTTCGTCTGAGGGCGGTGCCGGCGGTGCTGCACCGCATGTCGCCTGAGCGGGCGCTGTGGGCCGTGGTGGACGATCTGGACGAGGATGAGACGCCGCTGGCCGCTGAACTGGAGGCCCGAGTCGCCGCCCGGGTGTGCAAAGCGGCTGCGGTCAAGGCGGGCCAGGTGCTGTCGCTGGCTGAGCAAGAGCAGCTGCTGCGCGACCTGGAGCGCTGTCAGACCCCGCGCAGCTGCCCACACGGACGCCCGACCATGATCCACCTCTCGGTGGCCGCGCTGGAGCGCCAGTTCGGGCGACGGGGTTGATCAGCCCCGCGGACGGGTACTGACCGCCGCTAGGGATTCGGCCGGCAGGTGTACCGAGAACGTGCTGCCCTGACCCGGCTGGCTTTCGACCGTGATCACCCCCTGGTGGCTTTCGGCGATGCGGCGGGCGATGGCTAGGCCCAGCCCGGTGCCCGGCACCTCCCCCTCCGCCTCCACCTCCCGCACTCGGTAAAAACGCTCAAACAGATGGGCCACATCGCCCGGGTCGATGCCGCGCCCGGTGTCCTGCACTGACATCACCACCTCAGCCGCAGCGCTGCGCAAGGACACGACCACCTGGCCGCCTGCCCGGTTGTACTTAATGGCATTGGTAAGCAGGTTCAACAACAGCTGCTTCAGCAGCCTTCGATCGCCGCGCACCGGGGCGATGCTAGGATCCATTTCCGTCTTGAGTTCGAGTTGCCTGCTCTGGGCCTGGGGCCGCACCACCTCCAGGCATTCCTGCACCAGCCCGCCCAGGTGCACCGGCTCGCGCTGGATGTGCACCCGCCCCGACTCCAGCCTGGAGAGCTCGAGAAAGTCGGTGGCCAGGTCGTTCAGGCGCTGCACCTCCGAGAGCATGGTGTGGGTGAGGTTCCGGTGGCGCTCGGGCGGCAGCTCCGGCCGCTGCAGCAGATGGGCCGCGGCGGTGATGGAGGCCAGGGGCGTGCGCAGCTCGTGCACGATTTCGGCGATCAGATCGCTCTGCTTGAACAGCTGGCTGTTCTCAATGGCGATGGCGGCCTGTGCAGCCAGCGTCTGCAGTATCTGAACATCTTCCTCATCAAAGCGCCCCTGCACTTTGTTCACCGACTCGATCACGCCCATGACCTTGTTCTTGGTCTTGAGGGGAACGCCCAGGATAGAACGGGTCTCGAAGCGGGTCACAGCGTCGATCTCGCGGAAGAAGCGCTGGTCGCTCATCACGTCGTCGGAGAGCAGCGGCTGACCGTGGGTGAACACCCAGCCGGCGATGCTGTTGTCGGCCGGGATGGCGCGCTGGCCCACGCCGCCCACCAGCGCCCCGGTGGCGGCCTCGAAGTACAGCGAGTGGCTTTGCTGATCGTAGAGCAGCAGCGAGGAGGCCTCGCAGTCGGTGAGCTCGCGGGCGGCGACCACGATGCGCTGCAGCAGGGTGTCCAGGTCGAAGGTGGAAGCCAGATCGCTAGTGAGATCCAGCAACCGCTGGAAGCGCAGCAACAGTCGGGGGTACTTACGCACCGCCGATTCGGTTGATGGGGTCTTAGCCACGGAGCACCTCCTCGGCTACGCGCGGGAGGACCATCGCCAGGTCTTCATGCAGCAGCACCGCGGCGCGCTGGTCGAGATAGGTGCACTCGCGATTGACGATCACCAGGCTGGCGCCGCGGTCGAGCGCCAGCAGCGGCATGCGGGCGGCGGGGGTGACCTCCAGCGAGGAGCCGATCACCAGAACCAGGTCGGCCTGCCGGAAAAGGTCATCGGCTTGACGGACGGCCGCGTAGGGGAGCTGCTCGCCGAACAGCACCGCATCCGGCTTTAGATAGCCCCCGCATTCGGGACAACGCGGCGGCTGGGCGGTATCCACGTACTCATCGAAGAATCCCCCGGCGGAGTAAGCCCGATAGCAGCGGACACAGGTCGCCTGCCGCAGGTTTCCGTGCAGCTCGTGGACGACTCGCGATCCGGCGGCCTGGTGCAGCCCATCGATGTTTTGCGTCACCAGGCCCAGCAGGCGGCCGGCTTGTTCCAGGCGGGCCAGGGCCAGGTGGGCCGGGTTCGGCTGCGCCGCTCGCATCAGAGCGGCCAACTCATGAAACCAGGCATAGAACCTGACCGGATCGTAGCGGAAGGCGGAGAGTGAGGCGACCTGCATCGGATCGTGCCGGGTCCACAGACCGGAACCGGCGGAGCGAAAATCCGGGATGCCGGAAGGCGTGGATACCCCGGCACCCGTCAGGGCCACCGTCCGCCCGGCGTCCTTCAGCAGCTGCGCCGCGCGATGGATCTGCAAGGAGCTGACTTGGGCGGCCACTCCGCGTTAGTTGAAGTTGAGGTGTGAAGTGATGGTCTCGGTGAGTTTGCGAATCTGGTCACCGGTCAGGGTATCGCGATGCATCACGACCAGTGGATTGCCGCTTTGCGCCGATTGCTGGGCGAGTTCCGGGGCGGGGGAGATGATCCCCGCCAACTCGATCCCCAGATCCGCTTCCACCTGCTTGTAAGGGATGCTCAGGCTGGTGCGTTCCCGCGTGATTAACGCCAGGCTGGTCTTGGCGCGGCTCAGGCCGCTGCCGAACAAATCCTCCAGCACCGCCCGGGCGACGACATTGGATGGGTATACGGGCTGCACCGAAACCACCACGTGATCGCACTGCCCAAGCAGGGCTCTCGTATAGGGTCGTATGGAGGATCCCAAATCCAGGATCAAGGTGTTGCACATGGAGGCCAGGTTGTTCACCACGGCCTCCATTTGAGCCACCGCCGCTTCCAGTTCGACTTCCTGCGGCTGATAGGAGGACAGGAGCAGGCGCACCCCGCTGGGGTGGTTGATCACTTCGGTCTCAACCGAGCGCAGGTGGATGTCCTTGAGCGACCGGGAGAGCAGCGTGGTCATCCCGGTCGGGCCGGCGATGTTGAGGTCCAGCGCCATCGAACCCCTCCCGGGGTTCATCTCCGCCACGATGACATCTAGCCCATTCTGTTGCATCGTCACGCCTACGTTGAGCGCCAGGGTGGTCGTCCCTAGGCCAGCGCGGGTGCCGAAGAAGCCGAGGACCTGGGCCCGCTCCGGGGCTTCCGGCCGGACGGTGATGGCCCGAGAGAGCACGGCCTTGACGTGGGCGGTGAGCTCGGCCGGATGGGTCGGCTTGGTGAGGTAGTCGTCCACCCCGGCCTCGAAACCCTTCACCTTGTCGTCCACCATGGTCTTGGCGGTGAACATAACGATGGGGATGTGGGAGAGCGAAGGGTCTGACTTGAGCCGCTCGGTGACCTGATACCCGTCCATGTCGGGCATCATCACGTCCAGCAGAATGAGGTCGGGGCCCTCTGAACCGGCCTTGGAAATACCGATGGTCCCGTTGCTGGCCACGGCGATTTGATAGCCCTGGCGCTCGAGCATGAGGCCGACGAGCTTCAAGGTATCGATGTCGTCATCGATGATCAGTATTTTTTCGGCCATCTCGTTCGTGAAACTAGACGCAGAATAGTGCTGGCAGTCTAGCATAAAGGGATGTGAGCGGCAAGGAGAGCGCTTTCCTACCTCGTACCGCAGATTTCCCTTTGCGTTCGGATCAGTATAATGGCGGGCTGCGCAGGCCCGAAGGTTGAACCGTGGAGCTGCTGGGCATGGATCTGACAGGGGGATTCACGCTGGGGCTGCCCCTGCGGCCCGTGGGCTACCTGTTGCTTGCCGGATACGCAGGCAGCACCCTGCTGGTACTGCTGCGTGGCCGTCACGGGCGGGAGCCGGACGCTCCGGAGACCTCCCGCCTGCTGTTGGGGCTGCTGCTGCTGGCTTCGCCGCTGGCCGCGTTGGTCCTGCGGGTGCAGCTGCAGGCCCCGGCTGCCCTGGCCCCCCCGGGCCAGCCGCTGCCGCCCGTCGGGCCGACTGCCTCCGTGTTGGGAGCCCTGCCCTGGCTATTGGCGGCCGGCTTCCTGGGCGAGTGGCAGGCCGGCCTGGTGGCCATCTTGGGGGGAGTGGCCGCCGGAGGCTGGGGAACCTATCAGCTGCTCACTCCATTCCAGGCCGCCGCCCAGGCGGTCCTGGTGGCCTGGCTGATGCGGCGGCAGTACCGCGAATGGCCTGGGCGCCTGGCCAGGCGCCCGCTGCTCAGCGCCTGCCTGGGAGGCCTGATATTCGGGGCACTGCGGGCGGTCGGGGACTACGCCTACAGCGCGGGCGATTCCCTGGTCGCCCTGGACTTTGCGCTCTCCAGGTTGGGGCCGGGGACTCTGGGGAACGTATTGGAGCTCGGGCTGGGAGGCCTGGGCGCGGAGGCCTTCCGCCAGGCCTTTGCCAGCCAGTGGTTCGAGCCGCGCAGATTGGTGGCGGCGCCCTACAGCCGCTCGCTGGCCGCCCGGCTGACCAGCACTTTGCTGGTTCTGGGAGTGGGCGCCGGCGCGGTCCTGACCTACACCAACTGGCTGCTGGCCCGCAGTTCGGCCCGCGAGATCGTAGCCGGGCAGATGATGCAGACCGCCTCCGAGACTGCCGAAGGTATCCCGTTCTTCATCCAAACTGGGCGGGCGAATATCCGCCAGCTGGCGGAAGAGATCGGAGACCCGGCCGAAGGCCAGGGCTCCCTCGCCCCGGAACTGCAGGATGCGCTTCACCGGCTGACTTACTTCAGCCGATTGGTGGTGTTCGATGCCTCCGGCGCGGTCCGGGCGGCAACTGATCAGGGCCCCCCCGATCGGTCGCTGCCGCTGGAAGTCGAAGCGGCGCTGGCTAGTGCGGTGCTGGGCATACCCCTGGAGGTGGTCACCGCTCCGTCGTCGCCGCGAGATGGCGCGCAGCTGGTCTTCCTCACGCCCCTCGGGAATCCGGAGGGCGACCACGCGGTGGGGGTTTTGGTGGGCTGGACTGATCTCGGCGCGGCGCCGCTGCTGCAGCCGGTCATCGCACGCCTGGCAGGACATACTGCCGGCGAGGCTTACGTCGCCGACGACCGGGGGGTGATCCTGATCCACCCCAATCCGGAACGCTGGCTGGCACGCGTCGCGCTTCCCGCCAGCCAGGAGCCGGAGGTGCGTACCCAGACCGCCCCGGACGGCACCCGCCAGTTGAGCTATTCCTTCCCGGTAGCGGGCTACTCCTGGCACGTTGTCGTGACAACGCCTCAGCGGGCGGTGGACGCCCTGGCATTGCGGACTACCCTTAATCTGCTGACGGCTCTAGCGGGTATCGGATTCCTGGCGATCCTGGGCGCCCACCTGAGTGCGCGGCGGCTGACTCGGCCACTGCGGCAAATGGCAGCCTCGGCCGAGGCGATCGCGCTGGGCAACCTGGATCACAGCGTGCTGCGGGCCGGCGAGGACGAGTTGGGCCGCCTGGCCGCTTCCTTCGAGCACATGCGCACGAGCCTGCGGTCCCGGCTGCGGGAAATGGACCTGCTGCTGGGAGCCAGCCAGCAAATGGCGGCCAGCTTTGAGCTGGCGCGGGCGCTGCCGCCGATGCTCAGCAACCTGCGGGAGCTGGCCCAGGCGGACGTGGCCAGGTTGGTGCTGGAGCGCAGCGCACCCGGAGTGCGGCCGGAGGTCTTCCAGGCCGGGGAGTCCAGTCCCGACTGGGGCATGCTCGACGGACAGGTGCTGGAGATCTGCGCGCAGCGAGGCGCGTTCACATTGGAGAACCCCTCCCGCGCCAGGGCGGTACTGGAGCTGCGCTCGCTGGCCGAACCCCTGGAGGGGATCTCGGCCGCGCCCCTGCGCAACGAAGAACGCTTTCTGGGCGCGGTCTGGCTGGGCTACCGCCGGCCGCACACTTTTGCCAGAACCGAGACCGACCTGCTCTCCATCCTGGCAGCCCAGGTGGGCATCTTCCTGGACAATGCCCGCCTGTACCAGCGCGCCGAAGGGGAACGCAACCGCCTGCTGGCGATTCTCGAATCGACCCCGGATGCGGTGATCGCGGTCGATCCGGCCGGGCGGATTGCACTGGCGAATTCCGCCGCGCAGGGCGTGCTGAATGGGCCGGCCGCGGATGCCATCGGCAAGCCGGCCGAAGAGTGGATCGGCTCGGCGGAACTGGTGGAGTCGCTGCTGCATTCCGGTGGGGAGCACCACACGCTGGAGATCAAAATCGAGGGCGGCCGGGTGCTGTACGCCACGGCCACCGACGTGGTCAATGGACTGGCCCAGCCGATCGGCCGGGTCATGGTGCTGTCCGACATCACCCACTACAAGCTGCTGGATTCGCTCAAGTCCGAATTCGTCTCCACCGTCAGCCATGACCTGCGTGCCCCCCTGACCTTCATGCGTGGCTACGCCACGATGCTGCCGATGGTCGGCGAAGTGAACGAACAACAGCGCGAATTCGTCGAGAAGATCCTGGCCAGCGTGGAGCGCATGTCCAAGCTGGTGGATGACCTGCTCGATCTGGGCCGGATCGAGACCGGCATCGGGCTGCATCTCACCACGGTTCCGCTGGAAGAGATGCTGCAGGATGTGGTGAGCAGTTTCAGACCCCAGGCAGTAAACAAGCAGATCGTGCTGGAGGTCGAGCTGGCGGAAGGCCTGGCCCCGGTGGAGGCCGATCCGATGCTGATGCGCCAGGCCATCGCCAACCTGGTGGA